>Ga0247760_1001815_pt1 | contig 18371 bp, 9 predicted proteins | sample UWRJL171409R4_FD_179936 | JGI IMG/M metagenome (GOLD analysis project Ga0247760, IMG submission 179936) | Plant litter microbial communities from Arlington Agricultural Research Station in Wisconsin, United States - UWRJ-L171-409R-4 | ecosystem: Environmental > Terrestrial > Plant litter >... | reverse complement strand
CGTGTCCGTGGTTTTCAAGCTTTTGAAACTGCGCGCGACCCAAACAGATTTAGGTTTGTATACGGGTCTGGGTTTCAATTACAGTTGGATTTAATGTATGAAAGGGGTCGATGAGGGTTTCCCTTTGCCGGGCTTGGGTTGAGTGGTGGATAACTTAGAGGGGAAGAACTGGTGTTTGGGGAGATTGTGGTTTTTTTGGGGGGCATTGCTGGTGGGCAGGCGTGCACTGTTTGGACATGGACTTTGGATAGATAATATCTAGTGTGATTCGGCTATGTCATGTCTTAGGTTTGGGGCCTGGATGAACATGTTGACTTTGATAACCAGTTCCTACTTTCCACTCTACCTCCGTAAATACCACCTACCGTATGACCAGAGGGTGGAGGAGTCGAGTATACATATTAGACAGACAGAAGAGTCTGTTTGCAAGGGCAGTGTCAGTGGGTCAAGCACCTGTATGTCGTGAACATCCTTGGCCATCTAGAAGACTCGACGTTTAATGTTATTAGTCCAGCCCAGATCAGGAGACTTTATCTGGTCTACCGTGATTCCGTTGCATTGTGGGATTTTCAAGATTACAGCGAAGAAGCTGGCTTTGCGCGTGAGCGTCGGGCCTAGTGTGGATGGCTAAGAGCCGGGCACCTGACTTGATACATGCAATATTATTGTCGTCCGTACATCTGTCCACCAAAATACCCTCCCAACCCTACATCTTTTATTAAGCCCCGGATTTACTCCCCGTATGCACTTGCGATACGTACTGGCACATGATCAGCAGAGATATGCAGATGTGGCCGGCAGTTCCAGAAAACAAGGCGCCCACCGACAGCTAGGCTACATGTATGTGGAAACTAGGCTTATAAGTGCTGCTCAGCCTTGTTCTGCCGTCCATAGGTTGAATCGACTTCCGTGCACGCAAGGGATTGTGTGCGTCTGCGCCTGCTCTGTAATGAAAAAAGCAGCTCTCTTGCATAGACCGTTTTTTTCTTCTTTTCTCCCCTCTCCCGTTCCGTCAACTTGTGATATGTATCTCGTGCTATTCAAGAGAGTTATATCAAGGGTTTTGCACCAACTCTAATATTATCAGTCGTGTAGTAGAGCCCCGGCTTTGGGTGAACTATTAACCTGATGGCTGATTCTAAATCGTGTCCTTGAGAATGGTTTGCAGGCTCTGAATGGCGCTGCAAGAGTAATGTAATCCCAGAAAGCGACGGCATTGACCATACGGAGTAAGATGCTATTAATCGCGCAGCGTCTCGAGCATCTAGTCAAGGCATCGCTATTGCGAATATCACCTTGTATTTCTATTTTACGTGTTTTGTTATTGGCACTCGCGTTAATGGCGTTTCCCCCCAAGACACGATCCCCCTTTTCCCGTTTTTACAGCCAATTACAACTCTCCTCTCAAAAGATGGGGCGCTCCCCGCCGAAAACATAAATCCGCCAGAGAAACTGTGGGATGCGCATTGGATTGGTCGCGCATTGGATTGGTCGCGCATTGGATTGGTCGCGCATTGGATTGGTCGCGCATTGGATTGGTCGCGCATTGGATTGATATCCAGGCAGGCAACATTTAGCAACTTGAAGCACGCCGAGACCCGTGCAGTGATGGAAAACAGGCAAACTTAGCATACATGGACGCAACCAACTGACACCACCGGGCGATTTGAATTGCCTTTGCATGTTGGATGTAATACCTGCCGTGGTACTTTGATTGGGGTGTGATAAGGAGGACATCTGTGGTGATGCCACAAGGAGCTCGCGCAACTACAATTGACAGTGCATGGACTAGGGTTTTAACAACTTGGAAACCCGACTCACCGCCAGCCTCCAGGCCTACGCGCTTGGCCAACAACCACTATGTCACTCACTCCGCCCCATCACGAGCTCGAGGGCCTGCTCAATGTCACGACAACGCCATCAATACACTGCATCGTATGTCTTTGTGTTCATGTCTCCATGTCTATACCTGCCGTGTCTTGACTGGACTGACACTGGGGGTAATAGCGACCGAGGCTAACGCCATCTCTCCAATCAGACAAATTGCACCATGTACCGATCGAGAGAACACGCGCAGCCTGCTTGATGTAATTGTAGCGATCGACCGACGCGATGATGTTAAATACATACCTACCTGATCGGATGCAGATGGGAAGTCAAAGCGGTGTCGGTTGCAGCTGGAACCAGAATAGAAACACCCACCCTCCGAGAAGACCTTAACCGCCCTGGGTACTCCCACCACCGGCAGTTTATCCTTGCTGCGAAGTGTACGCGGATGAAACGACACTGTGGCGTCAGATCCAGCTCGCTTTTAAAATTTGAGAGCCCGGGTTACGGAGCTAAAACTACCTCCATTCAATACAGTCCAACCAATCCCTAAAAAAATCATTCACGCGGCCGGAATTTTACGGCTTGGCTAACCCTATACAGCCTGTGGGCCAAACTTGCTCTGGCATTCTTTTTCTATTTTGAGGGGTCGATGGTGGAAACTTGAGGCCTCAATGAACAGGTTCAAGACCTTGGCGAGCAAATATCAGGGCCTTGAATGCTGGAATTAATGCCTCAAATATCTACGTTAACCCCCTGCAGAACAGCTTCCCAACTGTTCATATATTGCACAAACCCCTCCTCAATACTCATCAAGTCCCACGCCATCACTCGACCGATCCGAATCCGGGTCTGGCTTACCCATTCCCCAAATGAAATCCACCTGAACGCCACCACCTTCGTGGCCAGGCTTGGTTACCGCCGCACGGATAGCATCGAGAGTCAGCTGCATCGGCGAAACAAAGTGGATGCCATCCACGGAGGGAGGACCAGACGGGCCAGACTGGTGATGGCCGCCAAAATACATGCCGAGCACTTTGCCCTGGTAGTCGAAAACAAGGCTGCCCGAGTCGCCCTCGTGACCAAAGGCAATGGGTAAACCGCACCATAACTTGGGCGACTGAGGAGGGGAAACCACTAGTAACGCTTTGCCTACAACGATCTCGGTGGTACCATCGTCAAACTCGTACTTCATATTGACAGTTGTGTTGACGGAATTCAAGATCCCTTCCGTCTTACCCGTAGTTCGTCCGCACTTGAACACGCGGCGGTTGAGAGAACCCTGCATTTGCTCGAGTGGCACCACTATGCCTCCCGGCTTCGAGATGGCCTCAACCTGGTCGCCAGACGGGGGATGGCTAGCTGCCTCGGCATAGAGGGAGCATTGATCATAGCCGGATGTCGATTTGCAGGCTGAAGCCAGATAAGAGGACCGCGTCGCCGACAACTTGATTAAACCCCAATCCATGATCCAATCGTCCTTGGTCAAGGGCGTGGTGATGCCGGATGTGCAATAGGTTGTGCCCAAGTGATTGGAAAAGTCGCTCAAAGCTTTGTCCCTCATTCGGTTCATTTCCAGGCGAAGCTCCTTCAAAGCGAGCTGTTGCTTTCGTGGGCCCCCCAGCACGCCGAGTCCGGCCTTGAGTTGCAGCAAAGTAAGGTCGGTGCAATTCTCATCCTCCTTGATGGTCTTCTTGATAGCGGCTTTGTAAACGCTCATGTCCGATGACGAGGGGCTGTTGATAGGCAGGTGTGCACCACCGGGTGCCGGTACCGCAGTGCGGCTACCTGTGGTGGTTGGTTGGGTCAGCTCACCGAGGTCTTTAGGCGGGGGCGACTGGACGGAAGGTAACTTACCGCTGAGAACATGATGACAAGTTAGGGCCATGCGCTCGCACTTGCCAGCCGTGTGCAAGGCAACATAGGCGCCCAGTGTGCCAACCTTACCGGAATGGTCGCTGCCAAGGCTGGTTCCCATTGCAGGGATGGTGCGAAATGCTTCATCTATGGAGGGACCAAGGCGCGCCACATGGCCGTCTGCATCAACCGTTGGAGTGTAAAAATCGAATTCATCAGGGGTGCCGCCGTTGGGAACCTGGAAACTCTTGTTGTCGGCATACGGAGAAACATCAGCCTCGATGATCTCCACCGCCACGTCATGAAGCTCGGGAAATGCGTAGAGCCAATGCGTCGTCGAGCGAAGGATCTTGGCAGCGCCGTCAGCGTCGAGAGTGTGGGGCCGAACTGCGACTATGATTGTGGCGGGACATTCGCTGGGTCCTTGGCCAGGATAGCCCAGCCGCACCACCGAAATGTGGGCCCACTTGGTTGCCACGAATTCCTGCAGGAGCGGGCCGCAGATGCGATTGTCGAAGACCCCAACGATCGGGTGATCGCCAATCGAAGTTGCAATTCTCGCAGGCTCAAACGGGAGGCTAGGGTTCCTAGCTCGGGGAACGCCCAAACTGATGCGCGCAAGTGCCCCCGCGCCGAATTCGACAAGTTCGCCGGCAGCAGCAGACATGGTGGTTGCAATTGATGTGCGGTGATGAAATTGGCGAGGTGCGTGCTAATGGCTGCGAACACTCTTGACTCTCGATGATTTACCGACGCTAGCCGAATTGGTCAGGGCGGAAAGGTGCAGTGGAATCGGGCACGAACAAATTCACAACTCGGTGATTCTATCTAGTCTTTGCCCTCCCTTGCGAACCTTTGCACGCCGTTCTTGCACAAAAAGCAGGCGTGCCGTGTTGCCCAGGCCACAAAAGCAACCCTCCAGAAACCCTGGGCGTATGTCGCATGCCGCAGGCCTCTCCGCCAAACGCAGAGCAAGCACATGCAGGGCTCCCAAAGCTACAATCCAACCTCTGAAAGATTGTTCGCGCGGTATTTCACGGCTTGGCTACAGCCTGTGGACCAAAACTTATTTTGGTTGATAATGGAAATTTGAGGCCTCAATGAAGAGGTTTAAGACGTTAGCGAGTAAATTTCAGGGCCTTGGATCTTGGAATTAAGGCCTAAATACAGAGTATTCAACCTCAACCCCCTGCAGAACAGCCTCCCAACTGTTCCTGTGTTGCACAAACCCCTGTTCGATACTCACCAAGTCACACGCTAACAATCTTTTGTGCAGGGGTGGATCGCGCGCAGGGCTGAATGAACAGGGTGATGAGTGGGGGGCAAGGTGGGGGACAACGGTGCGTGGAGCTCTTCTCCAAAATCTCTACAACCCTGAGGAATTTTGACAGCGAGAGTAATACAGTTGAAGCAGATTCCGCGTCACTTTTCGCACAGACAAAGTCGAACTTTAAACCACATATGGTGCGCCAGCGATCCCATGCAGATCAATGACAGTCAGCGGGCAGATTGGCTCTATTTCAAAATTGGAGATGGAACGGCGATGGGCCGCACCCTATGTTGCTCCACACAATGCTGTTGTTCAGGACCATGGTTATCTGTTGGAATACTCTTGTCTGCCGCTGTTGGGTGGGTAAACCGACTTTTCATACCCGTCTATGTCAAATACGGGCACCCGGAGGCGCCCGTCACCATCGGTCCGCCTCCCTGAGCAAAAGCGAATCCACTTCCGCATTCTCATTCCTCCCCTAACCACTCAATCCCGCCCCCTCCCCTCACCCACCGCAAACCTCACCTCAACCACAGCCAACCTATTCATCTCCTCCACCGTCATCACCCCCCCTCCCATTCCCCGACCAACCGCCTCCCCATTCCTCGTCACAAAACCCCCCCCATATAAGACCAGCGGCAAAACCGACGCCTTCCAAACCGGCCCCCTCCAACTCGCCACAATCGCCATGACCAAAACCACCACGGTCAACCCCACCAGCCCCGCCGGCAACAACAACCACCTCCAATCCACCTCGGTACAAGCACTCGTCGTCCAAACCTCGCCCTCTGCTCTATCCCCAACCGTGCCATGCTCCGCAACGGCATCATTATCCGCGCTCGCCGTCTTCCCTGTAACTCTCAGCTTATTCGTCCCCGCGAGCGCCAGCGTCTCCACGGTAGCGGCTATCTTGTCCGGTGTGGCAGTCCAGTTGTGGAAAAACGCGTCGAGCCAGAATTGCTGACCGCAGAGTAAGATTCCAGCCGTCTTGCCGTAATCGTAGAGGCAGGCGCCGTTGAGGAGTTGACTGAAGAAGAAGGACCGCATGGCGAAAGCGTACGTTTCGAACATGCGGTGGGTGCATTCGATGGGGGCCGAGGTTTCGATTCTTGTGTAGGAGGGAGAGGGTGATGGGGTGTAGTAGACTAGGGGGATGGCGCCGGGGGCAGAGGACATGTTGGCCGTGGTGTAGGTGGTTGCGTTGACGTGGCAGGGGGAGTGGATGGCGACGAGTTCGCGGCCGCTGGGCATGATTGGCGGGTATACGGGGCTGCTGAGCGAGCCTGAGGAACCGTTTCGGAAGCTGAGGTCGGGGACGACGGGGATGGAGGAGATGGGTACTTCGGAGAAGTTTCCGGATGTGACGTTGGCCGAGTAGATGCGCATGCAGGGGTATAGCGCGCAGGCAGAAGCCGTGTAGTCGCAGTTGGGTTGTTGTTGAAGGCCGTTGAAGTCTTTGCAGCGCTTGCCGCCGCTTGGTTTATCCTTGCCGGCGAGGACGGTGAAGTTGAGGATGGCCCATTCGTATTCACGGGGAAAGTCGGGAACCCAAGACATGTTGAATGTTGCGTTGACCGACAGAATCGCTCTGTTGCGCTCGAAGCCGATGCTCGCGCCTGTGGGAAGCTGATACTCGAAGCCTGTCCTGTTCGACCCAGGAGGGCTTGCGACGAGGGAAGTGACGTCTTGGCAGTAGCTGCACAGGCCGATGCTAGCGTAGTCAGAGAAGGTGCAGTTTCCTGTTCCACAGGAAGCGACGATGTTGGTGTCCACCGTCAGGGGGTTGCTGAGTCCGGCAATGAGAGCTCCTTTGATGTCATTGGTCAAATCAGTTTGGCCGGGTCCGATAGTGAAGAAACTGCTAGATCCAGGGGCGTAGTGTGCGATGGGCACCGATGCTCGCTCTCCAGGGACGATTTCATCGCAGCTGACCGTCTTGATAGCTTGTTGGACAAACGGACCCGTCGCAAACGACACGATGGTGATAACCGCAGCGATGAGCGTGACTGGACTCCGGAGTAAAACCTTTGGTATGAGATTAGCTGCACCAAAAGCGCCACGGCTTGCGGCGTCAAAGTCTTGGAGTTGGCCGAGAGGACGGCCTTCTCCGGTGGACGAAAACCAGGACCACTTGGCTTGCGAGATGACTTGCGCGGCAATCATGACCAAGGAAGCCCGGAGGACTGTCGCCAAGAGTGCGACTACAGTGTTGAGGTTGATCGACAGGCCCCAGTCAGGGACCCGTTGCCCGTTGGCGGCTGCCAAAATGACGAAGATGGCAGCTATTAGACCGATACAAAAGAGTAGTGATGCCAGTTCCCATATCCAAGACCAGAAGCTGTGTCTTCTCTTTGCGACATTTGGCCGACTTTCTGAAGGAACTTGAGGAGAACCATTCTGGAGGGCATTTTGGGACGAGAAGGCAGTTTTCTGATCAGGTGTCGTGTAGGCTGCAAATCGGTTTTAGCAAAAAAGGAACCTTTTCAAGCTCAGAGAGCGGTTTTCTTACTTGGAGGATAAAGATTGTTTTCCGCCTGCCCCACTGGCATTGGCGGGTAGCCCTGCACAGGATTTTGCGCAATGTATGGGGAGTTCCAGTATCTCGGCTGTTGAGTCGGATGGCCGCCGTCCATGGTTCATAATCCCCTGCCTGGGGGGGACTCGAAAAATGAGATTCTGAGATGTAGCAGGTCGATGCTAAAAAAGCCAAGGCGAAACTTGAAGTTGGATCCCTTGACCCAAAATGCGGGGTGCTCTTTTCATTTATCGCTCCACCTGTAGGGTTGCATCAACCGTTTGATTAGGGGGGCTATGTTTGGAAACAGTAGTGTTCAGGGGTGGGCCATGCCAAGCTTTGCGGGAGGATATTGGGCCGCCTTACGACACCAGCCCCAAAACCTGAACTTCAAAAACACAGCCGCATGCTCGGTCATTCCCGCACGCCTTCCCCCTTCCCTGAAATTCGGCTCATGATATACCACGACGTCCTCACCACACCGATACCATTCAAGATCAATCTGGAACCGCATCAAATCTTCACAGAGGTGATGGTCCCCGCCAGAGACGAACAGTTTCCTCCACGCCTGGATCAACGCTATACCCAGCCATCCTCTGCACAAACAAAATCATCAACTCGGAAGCCACGCCACTCCTTTATTCCCACAACACCTTCAAGTTCGACATGCACAAGAATCCTCGCGGCGAGTTCATCGGTCCAGCTACAACGATGAAGCGGTTCGTCAAGACGAGCGGGTAGCACAATGCGTCGCTCATTCGCAACGTCATCTTTGGGATCCCGTACACCACTGAGAGGGAAAATTTCACCACGATGGCGATTCTGCACGATTTACCCTCCGATTTTGTTCGATGAGCCACCTGTCGCTTCCTGTTTGCAACAAATGTGACAGAGAAAGCACAGATCGCACAGTTCATCCAGTTAGAAAATTGCTCCCTCCCGATCCAGCATGTATGCCCTTCTTTTTTTTCTTTGTTTCTTATACCCAACCCAGCCCGACCACTACAGCAGTAGAAATTCAGCAAATACAGGGCTTGAGCCCCTGAAAGATGGGCACAAGCCCCTGAAACCCCTTTTTTGTGGGTCCCTACGGCCAACTGACCAATCAGATCGCTGCATCAACGTCTCCTGCTAAGGCCAACTACTCTCACCCCGTCGCCGAGACAAACTTATGCTATTAGTATACATTTTCTTCCGAGCCCAGTTAGGCCAAGCGATTCTAGCCCACCCACTACAATTCCCGCAGCGGTAGTCTTACCTCCATGCCGGGCACCGTGGCTACAGTGGGTGAGGTCGGGGTGTGCCTGAAGTATCGGGACTTTGGCGGACGCCTTCAAGCGCTCTTGGCCTTCAATGTGGGTTTTGGCCGGAGAAAAGGGCCAAGGCACCTGTGCTGAGGAAAGTGAATAAGATGCTAGTCAGCAAAACCTTGCCCGTCCAAATTCAAAATTGTATTTATACCAGGCAGGTGCAGGTTCTATTCCAGTCTTTCCCCTTTTCGATCCCCACGCAAGTCACGAAACCAACCGCAACCAACCCTGACAAAATGTCCCACTGGCTTCAAAATCTGTGGAAGAGGTCGACAGAAGGGTCGACAGAAAGATCGATACAAATGTCGACAGAAAGATCGACAAGAAGACAGGGAAAGAGGGTTATGCACCCGGAGGAACCCCCATTGGAGTCGCACCTGCCGCCGTATCACCAATATTTGGGCCTTACCAACCCTCTTACATGCATCAACGCCATCACAACGGCCATCTATACCGCTGCTATCAGCTCGCCTCCCTCTCAGGTACCCACTATAACCAACGCAATCATTACCATCATCAAAGACAGTACCTTCTTTATGGCCGACCGATTAAGTGGCGTAGCCGCAATTACTATCGCTACTACCATTACCGCAGCAATCGCCAATATTGCTAACAGCTCTGCGACGGCGGCGTTTACAGCCACTCAGAAAGAGGCGAGCCACCAGCATTTACCATAGGTATTACCGTCAATTACGCTCATCTTGCAACTCACCTGCCGCGACCATCGCTGTCCGTGATAAGCGAAGCCGCGCCCACGTACAAAGCCCTTAACTGAGAGGTAATGGCAGTCGTGTCGGCCGTATCGGTACCTGCTATCGCTTCCGCCATCAATAACGCTGTTACAAGTATCACCATAGCAGTCGCAGTCGCCACCAATAGGCCCGGAAGTTATATACGGGCCACTACTAACGCGTATACCGAGCATACCTTTCGCATTGCTCGTATTTTTATCAAAGCCGTTAAGGATCTAATTATTAAATCCTATTAAGCCCACATCAACACCGTCGCAATACCTTTATCGTAAATTCCGTCCATCGCCTTTCTCCCAACTATATTATATCTCCCCTCAAAGAAGACTTAATATCCCCAATCATTCAGCGGCACTCGAGCTAAAAGCTCCAACCATACCGGGTAAATTGGCACATCGTCAATAAATCTATACTTACTTATTCTACATACTCGAATTCCTGTTCCTTCCGATACTCTATATCACCGGTTGGCATACCGCACCACCATATTCTTAGCAAAAATTCATTATCTTATTCTAGCTGTTACGGCACCAAAGGACGCAATGCGTAAACACCACAAAAAGTGGAACGTTGTGCAGTCAGGGCACTGCACCGTAGTCCTTCTACATCTAGCTGCGTAGCCACAGGCAGGCAGCATCACAGTACCGTGACACTAGCGCTTAATTCCCATTATCTCTAGCTGCTCATTAGCTCAAAGTATCAACCAAGCACGTAATGGTCAGTTGTATATACTAACTCCGATTTAATCCTCCAGTACTGACTTAATATCGCGAAATAAATTAAGTACCTTACTATTCACTACAGATAACGACTATATAATTACTACCGTAGCGGAACCCCTGCTTCAATAGCCTGAGCCATTCTTCCATTTAACTTATCGTCATGCAAACCGCCATCGCCGTCGCTATATATAAAACAGCCCACCTGATTCTATATTTAATATACTCGTCTAACCCGGTGAGTCTTCCATCTCTGTAGCGTTATCGGCGTATATACGTGCGTGGTGTCTTCTGGTCAATCTTTGCACCATCCGTTCTTGTCCCAAGCCTAGGCTTGTGGTTTTTTGCACTCTTAAATTACTTCGCACCGGCTTGTTATTATGCGGTTTCAATCATGGTCGTTCATTGAAATCAAGGAGGAGGTCCGCTTCGAACCGCTCTCGCGCGAGACTGCCATCTGTAAGTGCCCGTCTACCTTCGAGGTGCAACGGTAACCCTTCGCTGGAAATTTATATGAAGCTGACAACATGGCTAGGAAAGCTCGGCCTCAGCTGTTCGACGTAATCTCCGGGTCGGGACGTGGCACCACTGAGGAAGCAGGCCCACGCACATCCAGTCCGAGACCGATGTGCCGCATCCTCCCCACAGTCAGGCCGACATGCACGGAGGCATACCATTCATGTCAACCAACGTTCTCCCCTTCACGTAGCCGTCAAACAAGCATTGGGTTCGAAAACGGGCGGTGCCCTGGAGCTGCCACAAGAAGGTAACCACCACGTTAGCATCGATTTTATATTCCGTCAGAGTGGCAACATGTCAAACTACGGGCTTGGGCTGCTACACAGCCACCCCCTCGCAGCGTCTCTCTTCTGGAGCTGACTGCCCTCTCTTTGGTCAACGAAATCACGCTGTGGACGAGCCTCAGCAAACAAGTTCCAAGTCGCCATGGCCCGGACAAAATTTATGTTTAGCTCAACGTCTCAACCAGCCGGCCGTCTCCGATTTCCAGTAGAGCAGTTGCGGAGATTATCCAAGCCTCCTCTATCCTTTGGCTTGTAAGCTTCATGAAAGACGACACGATGGAAATGTTGGGACATGGCGACAAACCCCCCACCACCGCTATTCAGACCAATTTTGGGAGGCAGATCTTCCTGGAACAATTCAACCATTCTTACCTGATCGTTTCTCAATGGCGGACAGTACATACCGGATGAAAAATGGACATGGACTTGGTTTGACAGAGTTGGACACAAGATAAATGGTCATGGGCAGGGATAGGCAGACTTAGGCAGAGGTACAGAGGCGATGGGTATACGACAGGGTCGTCGTACTTCTTATTATTCCCTGAGATATTATCGTAGAAGATGGCGAGATATAAGAGTGAAGTTCCGGGCGGTTGCTCGGTGGTTTATCTCCGTATGAGAATGCGGTCCCGAATTAGACTGGGTTTTTTCATCTTGGGTTCCGGCTCCGAAAGCTCTGGCTGAAGAGATGAGATGAAAAACCCAAATATCGACTGCCAAAAGATGAATCAGCGGTTTTGTGACATCTCATAATAATGCAGTCTAGCCCGTCTATAAGTAATCCAGAGGCATCGCAGGAAACCTATCCCTGGTGGGCTATGCACCAACCCCGCCAGCAGCAGCCGACGCCTTGGCCGAAACAACTCGGCGCCTCACCTGGCACCTCCAGGGCCGCAACAACATTAGCAGCGTCGTTCCCCAGCCTTCGCCAAACCCTTCATGAAGGACCTGAGGCCCCTGGCCTCGATCTCCCTGGCCTCGATTTCGGCCTCTTGGGCCCTGGTCTAGGCCTCCACAGCCATCGCCACGGCCCGACCCGGCCTGCCCTCCAGATCGCGAATCTGTTTTTTCGCCCTTCAGCGATCCAGCAAAAAGAAAAACAAGCGTAAGCACAATACCTACCACACCCAATGCCACCCCAGACTAGGTCACAACTTCCGCTTGTTCGTCCGTCATTTTTCTTCGTCTTGGTCTTCGTCTTCGTCCTGTGAACAAAGGTGGTGAATGTACGTACGTCGCACCTAACCCTCCAAAAGTTTTAGAGGGCTCGGACAGCAGGTATTTATGTCTGATCTTTTCACAACCATCTCGCACATATGTGATCCCTGTGACTGTGACACAAAGACCTGTTTTAAGACATTGAAGGGCCATCGGGTATCGAGGCAGTGATGGCCAAAATTGTCTTTGAGGTTGGAATATTGCCAATACATATGTCCTGGGTTTTAGCGTAATGGGAAGGACTATTGACGGGGGAAACCCTCATGCCTGTACCAGTTCCTATGTCGAGAAATTTTTTTAATCTTGTCCTTTTACAGAGGAGCTTAGTATAACTTGCCTCCAGTCGCTCGTTGTGATATGGCCGGCTGTATAGGGTTCGATAATAAACAATGAACGACGTAAAAGAGGCAGTTGAGTCAGCCTGGTCTTCGCTGTCATCTTACTCGGGTGGGAGAAGGGGGTTGATTGGTTGTCGTCAGTGGGGCGCTGTGGGAGGAGATGATTGTTGCTCGGGTTCGTCACCAGCCATATTTGCCTCTTTCGCTATCAATTAGATACCGAGGTAACTATGGTCGACGGTGCAGCCGTATTTGTGTTGGCGATTGACCGGGGATTTCCCCTTCTTTACCCCTCATGCTGTCTGTAGCTGTCTCCCTGCGGGCCGACCAACGCATGCTTAGCGCTTCAATGTCGCATGTATACAGCTAATTTTGCCTTAGCCTCGCCAAACAAAACACATCAACGCAAAGAGTGCATACATGTTCATTGGGCAGCTCTGCGGTCAACATGCGGAAATTGGGCAGTCGTGGCTATACATAGACCAACGACGACAGCGATCCAAGGGAGGCCGGTTAAGGTAAGGGTGTACTTGGATTAGAGTGGCAAGCATATATATGTTTTCTAGAAAAGGGACATAAGGGGACTATAACCAGGCAGCGGTCCCCCAGACTGCTTAACGAGCAAGTAGAATAAGGCACTTGGCCAGTGTAGAGGAAGCCGACACCCAAGTGAGCGAATATTATAGGGGCCGCGGAGATGGCGAGGCAGAGGAGGACTGGGGGACCTGGCTTGCATGACGCCTTTCCGTCGAGACCGTAAATTTTTTCGACTGGTTATCCTAGCAGCGTCGATGTTATGGATAAGGGCAGCGAGGAGGTTAGTGGCAGACCTGCCAGCCAAAGTTTCGAGCACTGCTCTCAGATTTGGTTTTTGTTGGGGTCGAGTTAATATCCGCCATCAGCACGTATTCGTTTTTATCGAGAAGTTTGAGAACTTTAGAGAGGATAAATACTAATCGTGTATTTTCGAGGTAGATATGTCAGTGCGTGCTATTCCATAGCATGCACCCGCCATGTACATTTGATATACGTTGGGTCATTCCGCTGGCACTGGTATGCCATGTACCACCCCAAAATCTGAGCTGGGGTGAGCTGTGACTGATTTGTCCCGAGTTTTCTCCAATTCTTCCGAGCTAGGATAAACCCCATACGCTACGGGGCTGCACAGCCTTAGAGGCCCCGTTTTCAGTCCGCCACGGTGTCCACACTTCTGGCAGATAATAATAATACATATTGTAATAATGCCTCTGAAAAATCCTAATATGCGTCACAGCTACCTATCTAAGCCCCGGGCTCTGGTTGAGCAACACACACATGTTTATCCACAGTAACACTAAATCTTGCCGCCCCTGCTATTCACCGTACAACCCTATTCTATCGGGGTCAATTAAGGCTCTTGGAAACATAGCTCTCAACGTCCATATCTTTGTCCTCGCTCGAATTTTCTCCACTCTCCTGTTCTAATGATTTGCTCTCAACTTTTCGACGCTTGCTATCTGAAAACAAGGGGCGGTTTGCGGGTCTAAATCTTATACCCTCGCTTCGAGCCTGATATGGGCCATCCTGCAAACTCGTAGTTAACGGCTCAGGCACGGGAGGCCTTGGGGCTGGGACAGGACGAGTAAATTGCGACTCGATAAATCGGCCGAAAAGGGTACGAGTCGGGCGACCATTTTCGATATCGAGCTTCCATATGTCCATGGGAATAGGAATCCGTCCCGGTGCTCTCTGAACCAGAGACCCGATGTAGTCGGCCTCGCCAATGATCAAGATGCGTTTGGTTGGGCTTCTGCCGTATTGCTCCTGGTAATTATATGGCCGCTCATAATCCAGGTGATCGAGCCGGCGATCCAGCCAAACCGTGTCAAGGAACGAAGCGAGAGTGTTGGAATCATCCACATCTGCCTCGGATTCCCATACGCGAACCTGCTCGAGTGTGCTTCTCAGGCCAAGAGTCCGATCGACCATGTTGCAACAACTAGATATCATCCTATCATCAGGCCGAACGTGGATTTTGATAAAAGGCGACGAAAGCTGCTGGCCGATAGATAGTGCCGTATGGATGAGGCACACGCAAGGGGAGCAGTAGATGAGGAGGTTGAGAAGCGGTAATCTCTTCTTCATGTAGGCAGTTTGCGCCTCGGCGAGAGTGTAGTCATGCGCTTTCAAGACCTCTCCAAGTACGTCGTCTTCGACATCCTCGATATTCTTTCTAATATCAATCAGCCGGTCGATTAGTTGACTTAAAGTATTGCCTCCTTTTTGATTTCGAGACGAGATATCCCAGGGAAGTGCCTCTCTAAACCAGGTATTATTAGTAGCGGCCTGGGATCCCATTCGTCGAATGTCACAAGGATCCTGAGTATGAAGCTTGCGACATCTGCTTGTAAGTACAACATACTTTTGACAATTTTCTATTTCGGACCATAGCAAATCTATTCATTCCTCATGTAAGCAATAAATAGCCTGACTGGTTTTAGGTATTCAAAAAGTGAGAGCGTACCTAGGTCGCCCGCATCGACCACAGGGAGAGAGTTGCGGAAATTCGGCCAACCGGTTCCCTCGGCGTCTCTCAGGCGCTCCTCTAAAGTCCTACGATCCACTGTCCCAGTCTCAGTTGCAGCCCTAACAGAAGCAGCGGCCTTGGAGTAAGCTGAATATGAGCTCTCAGTGGCTTCTTCGATGATGGCAAGTTGCGAGACGTCGAGGTTCGATTCGATATCTTCGATAATAACGCTGTCTTGTATCTCTCTCGCAGTATTGCTGAACTCGAAGATGGTATCAATAAGGTCGCTCAGAGTGTTGATCAGTTCCTGGAACTTTTCCTTCTCATATATCGCCCATTTTATCCTCGCGATTCTAGTTAATTGGGACGACGGGCCTAGTTTCGATGAGTTTCGGGCCCAGAACCGTGTCGCAGATATTCGAAAGACTTTAAGACTCTTGGAGCTGATATAATCGACAACCCTATCCAGAGGCGTATTTAGAGCTTGCGCTCCATATGACGCTCGCAGTTTCTCCGAGTTCGTCAGAAGATTCTCGATTTGAGTGAGGATTCGTCGGATGATGTAGACCAAGTGCTCATCCAGCAAGCGCGGGTTCTGATGGGGGCTTGCCGAGAAGATGCCAACGTTTTCGCCCCAGATCAAAAGACGTGCCTTTTGTATGTCCAACCGGAGCAAGATTACCTCAACATCTCTGTCGGCATGCTGGGCAAGCTTGAAATATCCGAATGCGTCCACGCAGGAGCTGAAAAGGCCTGCCAAACCGATGAGAAATGCTGGCACCTCGAGTCCGGACATTTGTGGCTGCGAGCTCCGCGATTGCAGCAGGGATTACTGGGGAGGGAACATTTGGGGCGGAAGTATAAAAAAAAGTAATAAACTGAAAGTAGAATGTATCTTCAGATTAGATTATTTTAGATTGGCAATTTTGCAAGGAGAGAGTTGTAAGAGTGATCGTAGTTATTTAAGCTTGTCGGGGGCTAAGTCTAGGTTGCCCTTGATTGGACCGCGGCGTTGTCATGGGTGACCTGACAAAAAATGGGATAGCGCGAGAGGCGCAGTAGTCAGCCAGTTCGGGTGCCTCGCGATACGCCCTGTCCAAACCCTCCCCACCGACAGTGATTGATTCGCTTATTCTTGTCAGACGGAAACACTTGGGTTACGCACTGCCTTATTGGCTCCTAGTGCCCCGTAACTACCTGCAGCCACAGAGGGGTAGCGGTTACCACAAGGGGGGCGGAGCCCCACAAAACGTGGTGTCACGACCAACGAACATCCCTCCCCCATAAACATACAGTGACATGCCTTCCCACCAATACATTCGAGATCCCCTCCAATAAAGCCAAATGAACGAACGGTCAAAAAAATAATAGGGGACGCCTCGCGCCGGATCAAGGAAGCGGAAAAAGGAGATTTATCTTGCGCAGAAACGATCAATTAACTAGGATGAGGAGAGGGCGCTCTGTCTCGCCGAGTGGCGCCTTGTGCAGGATCGGATCATTGCGTTGCTTGCCCATGCATACCTGGTAGTTTGCACAATTGACATGAAAATATGTCTGTCTTTAGGAAGAAGGACAGGGTATTTAACGGTGAGATAGCATACTAGGCGGCGATAAAACATCGGGCCGTGGCCAGAGAGACTTGGAGTCAGGTTTTTGTCGAAGACTATCGCAGAATATGCAACATTTTGTCTAGTGCGGGTTTGAGAGCTGGCCTTTCCACCCAGTTTCAGGTTGTAAGCAAAGAAACAGGCTTTTAAAAAAAGCAAACCATGTCTTCAGCAGAGCGTGCAAGCCAACAACCTTCCTCTCTCTCTCCCTTCCAGTCAAAAATACACCCGTTAGGCACAGTCATGCCCGAAGGATTGGTTCACCGTGGCCAGCGCGCCCATCAAATGATGAATTCCCTTCAATTTCTCAATGCCAACGAACCAAAAGACGCCGTATTTCTAAGAGCTAACCTCCATGCACACCCCCAGAAATTTGACGCACACTCTACCCCACATATTCCAGCTGCAGCGGCATGTTATGTTTCTTTGATTACTGAGTAAGCTCGCCGCTGGAACTGGAATCCCAGTTGGATTTGATTTGATCGGCATGCGCGACCAACTGGAGAATCTGGGTCAAGGTGGACAATGAACCGACTCAGGGGAACCTTGCTCCGGGAACGATAAAAGGTTAATCGCTGCCAGTTCAAACTATAGCTAGACGGTCCGTCTATCTTGTAGAGACTGTGAGGTCTGCAAGATGCGGTTAGAACATCAAGCTAAACATGAAGCTAATGATGCGGCTAGCTCAACTGCAACTGCTGATTGTTCATGCTCAATACCGCCGAGAATTTGTCAGTAGCTCGGCTTGTTCGTGGATGAGCCTCATCGTTTCTCGTGCCCCCTTGAAAATAATGAATCGCATGATTCAGACAGAGTGAGATGGAACAAAAGCTGTCCGAAACGGCCAACTTCTACCGACAATGGAGGTATAAGATTACCGCTATATCTGACTAACAAGTACATACCGCTGGGGCACTACAACAATACAAAAACAAGAATATAGCTTCGTAGGCCTTTCCAAGACACAAGTATCTGTACTGTACTACCCGACGTGGAAACACTTAAAGGCAACACAGTAAGCGGTCAAAACAGAACACCGGCAACGGTAAACATTCAATGAACTTCAATGAATCAAAGAAGGCCCTGACGTACGCGCAAGATATTGCGAGAGTATTATCTCATTGAAGGTGTCAGTAACTCGATGGCCATTGATGTTGAAGCCTTGCCGTGTTTATGGCCTGGACCAGAAACTCGTCAAGGTACGCAAGGAAGCTAAAAGAGGGTCACCATCATTTTACCCCGTACCATGAATGAGCGAAACTGTGCTGCTAATATCGGAGAGCTCCGCCGGCAGCGCAGGGGCACCACAAGGACTGTCTGACGTCGAGATCGCCTCTGCCACTGTATAGATATGTATGTGCGGCCATGGAAATCATAATACGCGCTTACATGTACATGTATGTGGCCAGCCAAGCTGTGACATGAGTTGTCACCATGGAAGAGAATATACGCGCGGCGGCAGGAATGACCACGATGAGCCGGTTTGCATGGTTATAAAGAAGACGCAGAAACATTTCCACCTCCAGCTGCATCTCTGTGAGAAAAATACCGAGCAAGTTGTCGTCGTCGGTAGAGTTGACCTGGTCGACGACTTGTTCCAGCACGGGAACCAGCAGCATAGTCATAAAGACCAGGCAAAAAAAAAAAAAGCA
>Ga0247760_1001813_pt1 | contig 18379 bp, 11 predicted proteins | sample UWRJL171409R4_FD_179936 | JGI IMG/M metagenome (GOLD analysis project Ga0247760, IMG submission 179936) | Plant litter microbial communities from Arlington Agricultural Research Station in Wisconsin, United States - UWRJ-L171-409R-4 | ecosystem: Environmental > Terrestrial > Plant litter >... | reverse complement strand
AGCGCTTCACAGTAGTCACTGAGCGCGGCGTGATCGGGCTCGGGGCTGAGCGCGATCAGCTTTTGCGCGCCGGCTACGAGCGAGTTTTGGCCGCGGGCGAGGGGATGACTGAGCGTGCCTTCGATCAGCTCGCTCGACAGCGCGCTGTGCGGCGGAGCGAACGTGTGCGCGTGTTCGGTGAGGCCGCGCGGGCGGAGCACGCTCTCCAGCGCCAAGTCGCGTTCGTCCGGCGCTGCCGCCGAAGCCAAGCGCGTGCGAACCGCGAAGCTTGCCAGGCTCAGCTCGTCTTCCGCGATCAGCGCGTCGGCTCCCGCTGTGACGTGGATGCGGCGCTGCAGAGTGAGCGCGAACGGCAGCCCGACCTGCCCGATGTGCAGCAGCGCGCGCACGAGCGAGCTGCCCGCTTCATCCGAGAAGCGGAAGTGGGTCCACAAATCGCCCAGGGCAGGCGGGGAAAGGCCGCCCGCGCCGAGCGCTTGCGCGACGGCGTTCGGATCGATCGAGGCTTTGCTGTCCGCGAGCTCCGCCGAGGCGAGCAAGCGCGCGAAGCGTGCTTTTTGGCTGCCCTGTTCGATCGCCGCGTCGAGCAGCGACAGGCTCGGCCCTTCGCGGCCGTGATCGCGCGCGAGCCACAGCCGCCGCGCGGCCTCGAGCAGGCGCGCCTCGCCTTCGCCGAGGCCGAGCAATTCGAACGCGTCGCGACACGCCGGGCCGTCGCTGCGTCGACTCAAAAAAACGCCCACGGGGCACGAAAGTTCGGTCTTGTCGCCCTCGGCGCGGACGCGTGTGCTGCCTTGATGCAGCGGCACGTAGCTGACGTCGCCGACGGCAGACCAAGCGACGATCGCGGCGCGCCGCTCGCTGAGAAACAGGTACGGGTCGCCGCGCGTCTCGCCGACCAGCTGCGAGTTGAGCATCACGGGGTTGGAACCACGCAGCCAAGCGACGAGCACCTCACCCGGCGCGAGCTCGCGCTTCAGCCAGGCTTGGCCGAGCTCGTCTGGAAGCTGGACGAGCCGTGAGGCTTTGAGCTCCGCGTGCGGACGAGCCCTTTCGGATGCCAAGCGAGCCAGGGCGATCAAGCGTTCGACCGCGTGCCGGCGGCCGGCGGGGATGGTCAGCTGTTCCTGGCCGAAGCACAGCCGATCGCGGACCCTGCCCGCGAGCAGGCGCAGATCGCCGCGGGTCAGCAGATCCAGGTGCTGGCCGTGGAAGCGGTCGCGCGCGGCCACCAGCCACAGGCCGCTCTCGCACAGGAGCAGGCTCGGGCGCGTGCGCGAGCCGTCGGCGATGGCCATCCCGGAGTCCAGCCGCACGCGGCCGAGCACCTTGCCCAGGCCATGTTCCTCCGCGAATTCCAGGGCTGAATCGCTCATCCGACTCGGACAGCAGGCGCGTTTCGGCCCAGTATTCGGGGCAGTCTATCCCATGCTACACCTCCTGGCCCAGCCATGGCGTCTAGCAGCAATACTTCTTCCGAGCTTCGCACAGCGTTCCTGAACTTCTTCGGTGGTCGCGGCCACGAGATCTGCCCGAGTGGTCCGGTCGTCCTATCCGGCGATCCTACGCTGATGTTCGCCAATGCGGGCATGGTTCAGTTCAAGGATGTGTTCGTGGGTCGGGAAACGCGCAGCTACAAGCGTGCCACGACCAGCCAAAAGTGCATCCGCATCAGCGGCAAGCACAACGATCTCGAGGCGGTTGGGCCTTCGCCTCGCCACCACACCTTTTTCGAGATGCTCGGCAACTTCAGCTTTGGCGACTACTTCAAAGAAGAAGCCATCGTGTTCGCCTGGGACTTTTTGACCAAAGAGCTCGGGCTGCCGACCGAGCGCCTGATCTTCACCTACTTCAAGGGCGAGAACGGCATCGCCGAAGACACCTTTGCCCGCGATTTATGGATGAAGATCACAGGCTTCGGCCCGGATCGCGTGCGCGGCTTGGGCAGCAGCGACAATTTTTGGCAGATGGGCGAGACCGGCCCGTGTGGCCCGTCGAGCGAGATCTTCTTCTGCAACGGCCCGAACGTCGACCCCGGCAAGTTCGCCGACGAGCAAACGGTCGAGGGCTACGGCTGGATGGAGATCTGGAATCTGGTCTTCATGCAGTTCGAGCGCAGCCTGGTCGGCGGCGAGTACAAGCTCGCGGATCTGCCCGCGCCCAGCATCGACACCGGCGCTGGTTTGGAGCGCCTGGCCTGCGTGACCCAGGGCAAGACCAACAATTATGACACGGATTTGTTGCGCCAACTGATCGACCGCGCGAGCGAGCTGTCCGGCAAGCGCTACGGCGGCAGCATGGACAAGGACGACGTGTCGATGCGCGTGATCGCCGATCACGCGCGCACCACGGCGTTTCTGGTGGCTGAAGGCGTGATGCCGGACAGCAGCGGCAAGGAATACGTGCTCCGCCGGGTGATGCGCCGAGCGATTCGCCACGGTCATCGGCTCGGCATCGAGCGACCGTTCCTACACGAGGTGACGCTGCGCGTGGTGGACGCCATGGGCGACCAGTACCCCGAGCTGCGCGAACGCCGGGATCACATCGCTTCGGTCGCCGAGAACGAAGAAGTGCGCTTCCGGCAGACCATCGAGCGTGGCCTCTCGCTGCTCGAAGAGCGCTTCGAGGTGATGGCCAAGGACAGCCAGACCACGCTGCCCGGCGCGGACGCCTTCAAGCTGTACGACACCTACGGTTTCCCGCTCGATCTCACGGACGTGATTTGCAGCGAGCGTGGCTTCGTGGTCGACAAGGCCGGCTACGACGAAGCGCTGGAGGCGGCCAAGGGGCGCTCGCAGTTCAAATCGCAAAACCAAGCGGTAGAAGGCGTTTACCGCGAGGCGCTGGCGGCAGTGCCGGGCGGCGCGGTGCGCTTCACCGGCTACGAAAAGGACCGCGATCACGGCAAATTGCTGGCCATCATCAAAGACGGCGCCCTGGTGCGCGAAGCCAACGCGGGCGATAGCGTCGAGTTGATCACCGATCAGACGCCGTTCTACGGCGAGTCCGGCGGCCAGGTCGGCGATCTAGGCACGATCAGCGGTGAGTCGGCGAAGGTCGTGATCGAAGACAGCCACAAGCCGATCACCGGCCTGGTCGCGCATCGCGGTCGCGTCGAATCCGGCTCGCTGCACGTGGGTGAAAAGCTGGAGCTGAGCGTCGATAGCGCGCGCCGCGATCGCACGCGCCGCAATCACTCGGCTACGCACCTCTTGCATTGGGCGCTGCGCCAGGTGCTCGGCTCGCACGCCCAACAGAAGGGCTCGCTGGTCGGTCCCGACCGCTTGCGCTTCGACTTCACGAGCCAGCGCGCGCTTTCGCCGGAAGAGATCTCCCGCGTCGAAGATCTGGTGAACCAGCGCACCTTGCAAAACCACACCGTGCAAACGGAGGTGCTGAACATGGATGAGGCCCGCGCGCGCGGCGCGATGATGATCTTCGAGGAAAAATACGGGGATGTCGTGCGCATGCTGAGCATGGCCGAGTCGACCGAGCTGTGCGGCGGCACCCACGCGCGCGCCACGGGCGACATCGGCCTGTTCAAGATCGTGAGCGAGCAGGGCGTCTCTGCCGGCGTGCGCCGCATCATCGCCGTCACCGGTGACGGCGCGCTCGCGTACCTGCGGGAGGTGGAAGCGAACTTCGCCAAGGTGGTCAGCTTGGCCAAGGCCACGCCTGCGAACGTGGCGGACAAGGTCGAGAAGCTCCTGCAGCACGAGCGCGCGCTCGAAAAACAGATCGACGAGCTGCAGAAGAAGCTCGCGACGGGCGGCGGGGGCGGCGGTCTGGACGCGCTGTTGGCCAAAGCGCGTGACATCGCCGGCGTCAAAGTGCTGGGCGTGCGCACCGAGGTGACCGATCGCGGCGCGCTGCGTGAGCTAGCCGAACAACTGCGGGACAAGCTCGGCCAGAGCGTGGTCTTGGTCGGCTCCGTGGCGGACGGCAAAGCGCAACTCGTGGTCACCGTGGCCAAGGATTTGACTTCTCGCCTCAAGGCGGGCGATCTGATCAAGAACTCGGCTCAGATCGTGGGCGGCTCAGGCGGCGGGCGACCGGACATGGCGCAAGCCGGCGGCACCGAGCTCGCTCGGCTGGACGAAGCGATCGACGCGATCTACGCGAGCGTCGGCTAAGCGCCCCAAAATACGGGTTCGGGCTCGAGCTGCACGCCGAAGCGCTCGAGCACCCCGTGTTGCACGCGCGCGGCCAAGCGCGTCACGTCGGCGGCGCGCGCGCCTTCGTGCGCCACGAGCGCGAGCGCATGCTTCGTCGAGAGCCCGACCGCGCCGTCGCGGGTGCCGCGCGGAAAGCCCGCGTGCTCGATCAGCCAGCCCGCCGAAAGCTTCACGCGCCCGTCGGCTTGCGGAAACTGCGGCACGCTGCCAACGCCCGCGGCACGCGCGCTGAACGCGCCGAACTGCGCGGCGCTCAGCACCGGATTCACGAAGAAAGAGCCGCAACTGCGTGAGTTTGGATCGCTCGCGTCGAGCACCATGGATTTGGCTCGCCGCAGCTGGAGCACGGTCTCGCGCAGCTCCGAGAGCGTCGGGGTCCTGTTTCCGAGCTCGACGAAGTGACGTTCGAGCTCGGCGTAACGGACGGTTGGAGGCGCGTTCAACTGCAACCGAAAGGTGACTTCGGTCACGATGTAGCGGCCAGGTTCGCGCGACTTGAACCAGCTATCTCGGTACGTGAATTGGCACTCCTCTGCGCGGAAAGTGCGCAGCGTGCTCCTGATCGTGTCGACCGCGGTCACTTGGGTGATGGTCTCGCTCACGTCCTGCCCATAGGCGCCGACATTCTGAATCGGCGTGGCGCCCACGCGGCCCGGGATGCCGCTCAAGCACTCGAGCCCTTGGTAGCCGCGCGCGACCATGCTTTTGACGAAGTCATCCCAGGGTTCGCCGGCAGCGGCGCGGACTTCGACTTCGGCGCCCAGGTTTTGGATCCGCACGCCGCGCAGCGACATGTCGATCACGAGGCCGGCAAAGCCCGAATCTGCGACGACGATGTTGCTGCCGCCGCCGAGCACGCGCACTTCCAGCGCCCGTTGCTTGGCCCACGAAAGCGCGTCGCGCAGCTCGGTCTCGTGTTCGACGCGCGCGAAGTGCGCTGCCTTGCCGCCCACGCCGAGCGTGGTGAGCGGCGCGAGCTCGACTTGTGCCTCGATCTTCAACGGCGACTACGCTACTTGGTTGGCTAGCGGTGCTGGGGTTTTTTCTTGTGCGCGGTCATCGTCTTCGCCAGCCCTGGCTTGGGCGCTGACTCGGGCTCGACCACGCCGGACTGCGAGCGCGCGCGTTCGGCCAAAAAGCGACGGGCGTCGTTGCTCATCGTGGGCTCGGTCAAGGCCAAGCGCGAAAGCGCGTCGGCTAAGGCGACTGAGCGCTCCACGGCGTTGGCGTTGGCGTTGAGCAGCACCAGCTGCCTGCCGAGCACGGTGCACAAGCCGCCCGCGAACGGGATTTTGCCCGAAACCTTGCCACGGAAGGCGCGCGTGCGGACCTCGAGCCCAGTTCGGGCTGCGATGCCCAAGAGCTCGTCGAACAATCGTCCTGGGTCCACCAACTCATTTTACCCGAAAAAGCTCGACCGAGCTGAGTCCACTTAGCTAAACGCCGCAAATACGCCGCTTTCGCCTACCCGGGCCGGCGTGCTATCTGACGATTGTGGAAGGTGTCCTGCCGACGGCGGGAGCGAATGTGCGCTTCCCCGGAGGCACCTTCAGGCAGTGAGAACGCAAGTTCTCTCCCAAGCGAAAGAAATCGACAGCGTATGACGTTCACGGAAGCCGCGGCGCAGGTTCTGCGCCTCGTAGGTAAACCACTCCATTATAAAGAGATCACTGACGTAGCGATTGAGAAAAATCTGCTCAGTCACGTGGGTAAGAGCCCCGAGGTCACCATGGGCGCGCGCTTGGCTGCGCTGGTGAAGAAGGGCGACAAGGAAAATCCGCTGGTGCGCATCAAGCCCGGCGTGTTCGCGCTGCGCGAATGGGATCCGGCGATGATCGAGAAGGGCTTGGCCGATCGCACGCCCGCGCTCGAACGCTTGGCAGCTCAGGGCCTCTCGGGTGAGCCCGAGGTGGACACCGCAGAAGAAGCACCGGCTGACGCCGCGAGCTCTCCGCACGCGTCGCACGTCACCTTCGACGACGAAGAAGGCAGCTCCACGCCGGACGAGGGCGAGCGCTCGCGCGCCGAGCTCGCGGCGCACGCGACCGAACTGTTCGCTTCCGAAGACGACGATGACGAGCCGATCTTCGGCGGCGCGGCCGACGCTGCGCCGACCGAATCCGCCGCCGCTGCGGCCAACGCGGACGGTTCGCGCCGCCGCCGCCGTCGCCGCGGTCGCGGTCGTCCGGGTGACGAGCGCGGCGGTGATGATTTGCCGTCCTACACCGTATCCGACGCGCCCGCGGTTTTGCCCGCGGAATTGACGCAAGAAATCGAAGCGCGGGGCGCGGCCGAGCCGCGGCCCGAGCGCGTCCGTTCGCGCGATCAAGAGCGCGGCGGCGAGCGCACTGCCGACCGTGGCGCAGAGCGCGAGCGCGGGGCCGACCGTAGTGCTGAGCGTGATCGCGGGGCCGACCGTGGTGCAGAGCGCGAACGCGGGGCCGAGCGCGAGCGCGGTGACCGCGGTGGAAGTCGCCGCGATGAGCGCCGTGATGACCGCGCTCCCGCGCGTGCCGAGCGCGCTCCGGAGCGCGAAGGTCCGATCGACGAACTCGTCGGCAAAGATCTGGCTGACGCCGTGGAATCGATGCTGCTCGGCTTCGATCGCAGCCGTGGCCCCGTCGCCGCCGCGACGCTGAGTGAAGCGGCTCAACGCCGCGGTCGGCTGGTGGGCGATCAGGTCGCCTCGCAAGGGCTGCTCTTGGCCGCTGCGCGTACGGACAACATCCGCGCGCTGTCCTTGGGCAAGCGTCCCCGCTTCCGCATCAACGCCAATCGCATCGGCCTCACCGAGTGGCAGCTCGACGGCGAGCTGGCGCGCTTGGAGCGCGATTTGCTGCAGACGGCGGAGCGCTACCGCGAGGTGCTGCGCCGCTCGTTCGCGCGTTCGCTGCAAGACCTATCGCACCGCGGCCTCGGCGATCTGCTGACGCTCGTGCTCGAACGCATGGGCTTCTCCGAGCTGTCGCAAGTGCGCCGTCCGGGCCTCCATGGCGCTGAGCTGCACCTCTCCGGCAAGGCGCGTGGGCCCTCCGGTGACGTGCGCACCGCGGTCGTGATTCGTCGCGACGGCCGTGAAGTCGGGCGCGAACGTGTCACCGAGCTGCGCGGCGCGCTGCATCACTACGGCCCGGCGCTGGCTGGCTTGATCATGACCACCGGTCAGGTCCTGAGTGGCGCTCGTGAAGAAGCCGCCGCTGCCGGCGCGAGCCCGGTCTCGGTCGTCGATGGCTTGGGTCTGGCCAAGCTGTGCGAAGAGCACGAGATCGGCCTGATCACGACCAAGCTCTCGTTGCCGCATCCGGATCTGGATCTGCTGGACGCGCTGCGTGGCTAAACTTCGCCTGGTACAGGCGCTGCTGGCCACGCTTGGGCTCGGCTGCGCCTCGCCGCCACCGGCTTCGCAATTCCCGAACGCTCAGGCGGCGCTCGATCGAATGCGCGCGACTACCGCTTGTAGTCGCGCGCTGACCAGCGACGCCAAGATCGACTATTTCGGTGAAGCGGGCCGTATCCGCGGCAGTTTACTGTACGTGGTCGCGGTGCCGGACCAGCTGCGGCTGGACGTGGTGAGCCCGTTCGGCGCCACGGTTTCGACCGTGACCTCGGACGGCCGCAATTTCGCGCTCTTCGATTTGCGCCAAAAGCAATTTCTGCGCGGGCCCGCCAACGCCTGCAATCTCGCCCGTTTCACCCAGGTGCCAGTGCCGCCCGCGGCGCTGGTGCAGTTGCTGCGCGGTGAGGCGCCGGTGCTCTTGCACCAACCTGCCGGCGCCAGCATCGCCTGGGAGTCGGGTGAGTACGTGGTGCGCATCCAAAGCACGCGCGACGCTAGCGAGGAAATTCACCTGCAACCGCTCGCGCAAGACTACGCCTTGCCGTTCAGCGCGCAGCGCGTGCGCGTGACCGAGGTGCGCGTGGCGCAGCGGGGGATCGAGCTGTATCGCGCGCAGTTGGTCGGGCACCGCCCCGCCAAGATGTCCGGACCGCGGCTCGATCCGGACGGTCTCGATCCGCCCCTCCCGCCCAGCGGTCCGAGTTGTCAGGCCGAAGTGCCCGGCCGCCTGCGCCTGCGCGTGCCCGACGGCGATCAAGACGTGATCCTCGAAAACGTCGACGTCTCGCACAACCCCCCGCTCTCCGCGCAGATCTTTCAACAATCTCCGCCAGGCGGAGTGGACGTCCGCGACTCCCCCTGTTCGAACTGACGGCGCAAAGAAGAGGTTACGTCGGACCGTAAACGTGCGCGTGCCCGCTCTTCGACCTGCAAAGGTCGCAGCTACGCAGCGTAGCCAGGAGGCGCCGTCGCCGCCGAAATCATACTGTGTTCACAGCGCATTATTGACCACTGGTTAGCCGTAACTTAGCCAACCCCACCCGCTCGAGCGGCCTCACGCGCGCTGATAACCCGTACGGCGACCATCCTTCGGTGAGTGTGTCGAGTATCCCCTTGAAGGTTAAGTGAACTCAGTATGCGGACCACGAGCGTCGATGGGCGTAGGTCGGCCGCGCGAAAGACGTGGCGAATCGAGATACGGGCATCGGCACGCTTGCTGGGGTGCTCACCCGTCCGAGCGCCCCAGCTCGGCCAAGATCTTGCCGGGCACGTCGCTGATGATGGCGTCGACGCCGATGCGCGCGAGTTCGCGGGCGCGTGCGGGGTCGTTCACGGTCCAGGTGTTGACCAGGAAATGGGCGCGCTTCAGGCGTGCCACGCGCGCGCTGTTGGCCAGCACGTGTTCGGGGTGCAGGGCGTTCGCGCCGAGCCGGCGTAGGCCCGGTGCGTACTTCAAAATGTGCTGCTTTTTGTGGACTAACCACGCGCGCGGCAGCTCTGGGAGGCGGCGCGCGAGCCACCACACGAAGTAGGGGTGGAAGCTCGAAAACATGACGCTGGGCAGCGCTTGGCGGGTGACGACGTGCTCGACTTGGCGCAGCAGCAGCACGCTGCTGCGCACATCCGACTTGAGCTCGATATTGACTCGTTGTCCGTGCTCGCGCGCCCAAGTCAGCACTTCGGCCAGGGTAGGGACGCGCTCACCGTTGCCCACGTCCAGGCGCGAAAGCTCGCGGCTCGGGATGTCTTCGGCGTGGCGCGTGTCTCTGCCCTGGGTGACCCGCGAAAGCTTTGGATCGTGGAGGACGATCACTTGGCCGCTGCCGTCGAGCCGCACGTCGAGTTCGATGCCGTCTGCGCCCTCGCTGCGCGAGAGCTCGAAGGCAGCCAGGGTATTTTCAGGCGCCCCGTGGCGCGCGCCGCGGTGACCGAGCACGAACGGCCGTGCACCTGGCGGCCTTTGCCAGGCGCGTAGCGCCTCAGCCAGCAAGCTCTTTCGCAATCTCGCGCGCGACCAGTCGAGCGCGCTCGACCTCGTTCGCGGCAAATGAAATGCCGCCCACCACCGGGTGCCCACCGCCGCCGTAACGCGCGCAGATGGCGCTGATATCGGCGTCCAGCGGCTGCCCGGACCAGGGGTTGTAACCGACCGAGATCTTGGGCCCGCCCTTCAACACGCCGACCAAGACCGAGTACACGCTCTTGGGGTAGAGCGCGTAGGTCACGAATTTGCCGACGCTCTCCAGCAGCGTCTCGGTCAAATCCACGAACACCACGCGGCCTTGCACTTCACTCTTCTCGCGCACGCGCTCGACGAAGCGTTCGTGCTTCTTGCCGAGCGGCTTGTAACGCTCGTTGATCGCGCTGGAAGCGGCCACTTCAGCCAGCGGCTTTTGCAGCAATTCTGGCACCAGCTGCGCGTAAAAGCCGTCGTCCCCGTAGTGCTCGACCACGCTGACCAAGCGCATGATCGGATCCGAGCGGTCAATCGCTTGCTCCGGGCTGTCGAAGCGCGCAGAGTCGACGATGTCCGCGAAGCGCACCAGCGGATCGAGCTTCGGATCGGAGAAGCCGAACTGTTTTGTGCCCGTGTCGGCGATCAGCTTGGTGCACGAGCTGTAGGTGGCGTCGAAGAAGTAGTGCGGGTTGTGCGCGGCTTCGAAGGCCTGACGATCGGCTTCCGTGGGGAACGCGGTGCGATGGTGATCGAAATACCAGGTGAGCTTGGGCGAACTCTTGAAGCGATAATCGAGGATCGCGTTCTCGTCGCCGACCAGCAGCTTCTCATCGTTGCGCTGCTGGTTCATGCCATAGCCGCAGGCTTTGTATTCGAACTTGGCCGCAGCTAGGCCGCGTTCGTGCATCAGGCGCGTGAAGAGCACGGCACTCGACAAGCCGTCGAAACAATGGCCATGGCTCGCCACCACGAAAAGCATACGGCGTGTTACCACGGGCTCGCCAAGCTGCCGCGCGCTTTCCGAACGCGTTGCTAAAACGCAGCAACCCAAATTGCCCCGTGTCCGACTGGTGGCGATGTCTGAAATGGCTGATCGCTGCCTGACCGGTAGCGCGTTGCCCGGGCGGCTTCGGGATCTGGAGGCGCCTCCGGAGCGACTATTTCTGCGCGGCGAACTGCCGCGCGGGCCAAAAGTGGCGATCGTCGGCACTCGTCATCCGACTGACGCCTACGCGTGTTTCGCGTATGAGTTGGCGCGCGACCTAGCCGAGGCCGGGGTGGCCGTGCTCTCGGGCGGCGCGGAAGGCATCGATACCGAGGCCCATCGGGGGGCGCTCGCGGCGCGCGGCGTTACAGTGGTGGTGGCTCCAGCGGGGTTCGAGCGGCCATTTCCGGAACAGAACGCCGAACTGTTTCGCCAGATCGTGGCCGAGGGCGGCGCCTATCTATCGCTCCTCGAGCCCAATTGTGCGGCCACGCGTGGGATTTTCTTCGCTCGCAATGCCTGCCTCGTCGCTCTCGCTCACCTGGTCGTCATGGTCGAGTCTCCGATCCGGAGTGGTGCACGCAACGCGGCGGCCCATGCCCGGCGCTTGGGCCGACCGTTGTTCGTGGTGCCGGCGCCGCCCTGGCATGGCAACGGGCGCGGCTGCTTGGCCGAACTGCAGCTGGGCGCGCAAGTGCTCCTCTCAGTAAAAGATTTGTTGAGGGCGCTCCGCGATCAGAACCTGCATGCGGTTGGGCCGACCGCGCAGGCCCCGGGCGAACTCTGGCCCCAACAAGAAAGCTTTGATTTTTCGGAAACATCCCCGCCTGCGGCGGAGCGCGCGTCGGTGCTGGAAGCGGTTCGCCGCGGCGCCGGTTCGAGCGACGAGATTTGCCTTGGGACGGGTCTCAGAGCGGGCCGCGTTTCAGAACTGATCTTGACGCTGCGCCTGGAAGGAGTCTTAGTAACCGACCCCTCCGGGCGACTACAAATTCATAAATAATTGATTTAATTAGGATTTGTGGTGCAAGCGCGACCGAGTGGGGTTGCGCAGCGGGTAAACCGTTCGCACTCAGGGTATCGAAAGGCACGCTCAACCCGCCATGGCGAAGACTCTCGTAATCGTCGAATCCCCAGCCAAAGCCAAGACGATCAAGAAGTACTTGGGCGCCGGCTACGAGGTCGTTGCCAGCAAGGGTCACGTCAAAGACCTGCCCAAGAAGATGGGCATCGACGTGGCGAACGGCTTCGAGGAGACGTACGAGGTCATCGAGACCAAGGCCAAGGTCTTGGCTGAGCTCAAGGCCGAGTCCAAAAAGGCCGATGTCCTCTTACTCGCAACCGACCCTGATCGCGAGGGCGAGGCGATCGCCTTTCACATCGCCGAGGAGCTGGCGCGGCCGAAGCTCGAGGTGCGGCGGGTCGAGTTCGAGGAGATCACCAAGAAGGGCGTCCAACGCGGCATCGATTCTCCGCGTGATCTCGACGCGAATCTGTACAGCGCGCAACGCTGTCGGCGCGTGCTCGACCGCATCGTCGGCTACGACGTGTCGGCCTTGGTTTGGTCGAAGCTTGCCTTCGGCCTGAGCGCCGGGCGCGTGCAGTCGGTCGCCCTGCGGCTGATCGTCGAGCGCGAACGCGAGATCGAAGCCTTCATCCCCGACGAGTATTGGAACGTGGGCGCGCTGCTGCGCGGCAAGGCCAAGCAGAGCTTTCACTCGCGGCTAGTGAAGGCCGACGGCGAGAAGCTCGAGGTCACCAATGGCGAGCAAGCCGCGGCGGTGAAGGCGGATCTGGACAGCGCCAAATACAAGGTCAAGGGCGTGACCAAGCGGGAACAGAAGCGCAACGCGCCCGCGCCGTACACGACGAGCAAGCTGCAACAAGACGCCACCAGCCACCTGCGCTTCCCGACCAAGCGCACGATGAACATCGCTCAGCGCTTGTACGAGGGCATCGATCTCAAGAAGGACGGCGGCCTGGTCGGTCTGATCACCTACATGCGTACCGACTCCGTGCGCATCAGCCCGGACGCCATCCTCGAGCTGCGCGAGTACATCAAGACCACCTTCGGCGAGAAGCATTTGCCCGCCAAAGAGAACGTCTTCAAGTCTCGCAAGGACGCGCAAGAGGCGCATGAAGCCATCCGCCCGACCTCGCTCGAGTACACGCCCGAGTCGGTGCAGAAGCACCTGACCGACGAGCAATACAAGCTATACAAGCTGATTTGGGATCGCTTCGTGGCGTCTCAAATGTCGCAAGCGGTGTACGACCAAACCGGCGTCGACATCGAAGCGGTGCCCACCCGCGACGAGCCCGCGCACAAGTCCTTGATGCTGCGCGCGAGCGGCAAGGTGCTCAAGTTCTCGGGCTGGCTCGAGCAGTACCAAGCCGTCAAGGGCGACGAGGCTCCCAAAGAGTTCGCCGGTGAAGACGACGCGCGCGCCGAGGCCGCACAAAACGGCGCCGCCGAGCGCGCCGCCGCCGCCGATGACGAAGAGGGGCTCTTGCCCGAGCTGAACGAGGGTGAAGCGCTCGACCTGGTCGAGCCGCCCGGCGTGCTGGCCGAGCAGAAGTTCACCCAGCCGCCCCCGCGCTTCAATGAAGGCTCGCTGGTGCGTGAGCTGGAGAAGCGCGGCATCGGTCGCCCCAGCACGTACGCTGAAATCATCAGCAAGGTGCAGGCGCGGGATTATGTAGAGAAGCTGCCCGGCGGCCAGATGAAGGCCTCGGATCTGGGCAAGCGCGTGACCGACGGCTTGGTCTCCACCCATCTGGATTTCATGGAGCCGAGCTTCACGGCCAAGATGGAAGAAGACTTGGACGAAGTGCAGGCAGGCCGCCTGGACCGCGTGAAGTTGCTCGATCGCTTCTACGGCAGCTTCCGACAAACGCTCGACACTGCCAAGAAGGACAAGCGCTGGGCGCCCGAGCCCGAGCCGACCGAATACAAGTGCGATGATTGCGGCGCGCCGCTCTTGAAGCGTTGGGGCAAAAACGGCTTCTTCCTCAGCTGCGAGACCTACCCGAAGTGCAAATTCACTCGCGATTTGTCCAAGGAAAACGGCGAGCCCGCCGTGGACCGGATGACCGACTACATCTGCGACAAATGCGAGAAGCCGATGGTGATCAAGACGGGCCGCTACGGCGAGTTCTTGTCTTGCAGCGGCTACCCGGAGTGCAAGAACGCCAAGCCCGTACCGCTCGGCATGCCCTGCCCGAAGTGCGAAGGCGACATCATCGAGATCCGCTCGAAGAAGAAGGGCTCCCGCCCCTTCTACGGCTGCGCCAACTATCCGAAATGTGATTTCAAGGTTTGGCAGAAGCCGGTCAACGAGCCGTGTCCTCAGTGCAGCTACCCGTTCCTGGTGATCGGCGGCGGCGCCAAAAATCCGAAGCTGATGTGCGGCAAGGGGCCGAAGGAGTGCGATTACTCGCGCGCCATCGACGAGCCTGGGCCGGCTGAGCTCGAGGCCGCAGAAGCGGCTGAGAAATTGCCGGATCCGGACGCGCCCAAGGGCAAACGTCGGGCTGCGCCTGCTGCGGTCTCGCCGTGACAGCGGGTCCTATCGTCACCATCATCGGCGCGGGCCTGGCGGGCTCGGAAGCGGCGCTCAGCTTGGCTGAGCGCGGCATCCGCGTGCGCTTACTGGAACAAAAGCCGAAGAGCCGCACCGCCGCCGCGGTGAGCGAGAACTTCTGCGAGCTGGTCTGCTCCAATTCGTTCCGCGGCGCCGCGCTGTCGAACGCGGTCGGCTTGCTCAAGGAAGAGATGCGTCGGCTCGGCTCGCACGTGATGCGCGCGGCGGACGCCACCACCGTCCCCGCGGGCGGCGCGCTGGCCGTGGATCGCGAACGCTTCTCGGCCGAAGTCACGGCGCGCCTGAAGGCCAGCCCGCTGATCGAGATCGAAACCGGCGTCGTCGAGCGCTTGCCCGAGGCCCGGCCACTGATCGTCGCCACCGGCCCGCTCACGGGTGACGCGCTGGCCGCGGACATCGCCGCGCGCGTGGGCGCGTCCGCGCTCGCCTATTACGACGCGATCAGCCCGATCGTGAGCGCCGAATCGATCGACTGGGATCTGGTGTTTCACGCCTCACGCTGGGACAAGGGCACGAGCGAAGAAGATCGCACGGCCTACGTCAATTGCCCGCTCAACGCCGAGCAGTACCAAAATTTCGTGAGTGAGGTGCGGGCCGCGCGCAAAGTCGAGCCGCAATCGTTCGAGGACGTGCGCTATTTCGAGGGCTGCTTGCCGATCGAAGTGATGGCCGAGCGCGGCGAGCGCACGCTGGCCTTCGGCCCGATGAAGCCCGTCGGCCTGACCGATCCGAAGACCGGTCGCTGGCCCCATGCCGTGGTGCAGCTACGCAAAGAAGACGAAGCGGGCACCGCCTACAACTTGGTCGGCTTCCAAACCAAGATGGCCTGGGGCGAACAGGATCGCGTGTTTCGCATGATCCCCGGCCTGGCGCAGGCTGAGTTCTACCGTTATGGCGCGGTGCATCGGAACACGTTCCTCAACGCGCCCAAGCTGCTCGACGGGACGATGCAATTGGCGAACGAGCCGGGCCTGTACTTCGCCGGACAGATCGCGGGCACCGAAGGCTACGTCGAGGGTGCCGCGGGGGGCCTGCTCTGTGCGATGTTCGTCGCCGATCGCTTGCGCGGTCGGGAGCCGGTGCCGCCGCCGCCAACGACCGCCCTGGGTGGCCTGCTCACGCACCTCAAGCGCAATGCAGACGACTACCAGCCGTCCAATATTACATTCTCCCACATTGTACCCTGGGACGGCACCCGCCTCAAGAAGCGCGAGAAGTACGAGGCGATGGCCGAGCGGGCCCTCCGTGACCTGGCCGCTTGGCAGGCCGCGCGCTCGTCCCTGGTAGCCTGAGGTAGCCTGAGCGACGACACCGGCGGGCAAGATGAGTCGCATCCTGCCGTAGGCAAACGTGCGCAATCGGTGCTTGTTCCATGGGGTACCCCTCGCGGCCTGAAAGATACTGTGCGAACACAGTATCTTTTCAGCAGCAAAAGGCAGGCCCCCTGTCCCCTGTATGCGCTGGCCCGGTGACAAGTCAGAGCTGTGACGAATTTTGAAGCCGGGGCCCCTCGCGGGGGCCGGGCGGGCTCGCCCACCGTGGGCCCGGCCGACACGCGCCGATGGACTGGGCAGCCAGCTCGCAACGGGGCTTCACTCTAAAGAGTGAGCAATTTCGTACCATTCACCCTGTGGATATAGCGGAATGTTTCAGCATCTTTTGCGAGCGCGTGAAGGCGGTGTTACGTTGCTATGCGGCGTTACTGCCGCGTCACCCCTAGGAAAACCGTGTTGGCACTCGAATCCCTCGTTACGCGGGTACAGAGCTACCATCCGTCAGCCGATCTCGAGTTGATTCGGCGGGCGTACCACTTTTCGGAGTGGGCCCACCGGGAACAGACCCGAAAGAGCGGGGAACCCTACTTCGTGCATCCCGCCAGCGTGGCTGGCATCGCTGCGGAGCTGAAGCTCGACACGGCCAGCGTGTGCGCGGGTCTCTTACACGACGTGCTGGAAGACACGCCCTCCTCCATGAAGGAGATCGAGGCGGATTTCGGCAAAGAGATCGCGACCATCGTCGATGGGGTCACCAAGCTCGGCAAGATCAACTTCATCTCGCGCGAGGACCGTCAGGCGGAAAGTTTCCGCAAGATGGTCGTGGCCATGGCGCAGGACATCCGCGTCCTGTTGATCAAGCTGTGCGACCGCTTGGACAACATGCGCACACTCGATCACATGAAGCCCGACGCGCAGGAGCGCATCGCTCGGGAGACCATGGAGATTTACGCGCCTCTGGCCGGCCGCCTGGGCATGCAGCGCATCAAGAGCGAGCTGGAAGATCTGTCGTTCCGCTTCCTGGATCCCGAAAATTTCCGGGTCTTGTCCGGAAAGCTGCACAAAACGCAGAAAGAGCGCGACCACTACATCGAGACCGTATCGCGCACGATCACCTCGCGCTTGGCGGAACAGGGCTTTGCCTGCGAAGCGTCGGGCCGAGCCAAGCACGTCATGTCGATTCATCGCAAGATGAAGGAGCAGCAGTGCGAGTTCGAGCAGGTCTTCGACACCGTGGCCTTCCGCATCTGCGTGGAGTCCGTGGCGGATTGCTATGCCGCTCTGGGCGTCATGCACTCGCGCTGGACGCCGATCCCTGGGCGCTTTAAGGACTACATCGCGCTGCCCAAGCCCAACATGTACCAATCACTGCACACCACGGTGATTGGCCCTGGCAGGCAACGGATCGAGATTCAAATCCGCACCCACGAGATGCACCGCGTGGCCGAACACGGCATCGCGGCCCATTGGAAGTACAAGGAGCGCGTCTCCGGCGGGGTCGATCCGAAGGACGCCGAGCGCTTCGGCTGGCTGCGCGAGCTGGCGGATTTTCAGCGTAACCTGAAGGACCCGATCGAGTTCCTGGAGAGCGTGAAGGTCGACCTCTTTCCGGACGAGGTCTACATCTTCACACCCAAGGGTGATTTGAGGGTGCTGCCCCGCGGCTCGACGCCGATCGACTTTGCGTACGCGATTCACTCCAAAGTCGGCGAGCACTGTTCCGGAGCCCGCGCCAACGGGCAGATCGTCCCGCTGCGCTACAAGCTGAAGAGCGGCGACGTGATGGAAATCATGACCTCGCCGAGCCAGCAGCCGAGCAAGGATTGGCTGGATTTCTGCGTCACCACCCGGGCCCGCGCACGCATCCGCGGGCACATGCGCGCCGACCAGCGCCAGAAGAGCATCAATCTGGGCAAAGAGCTGCTCGACAACGAGATGCGCGCCGCAGGCATGAGCTTCTCCAAGTTCGTCAAGAACGACGCCGAAGTGCGCCGCGTATACGAAGCCCACGCCGTGCAAAGCCTGGACGAGCTCTTGCTCACCATCGGCTACGGCAAGCTGCAGACGGAAGACGTCGTAGACGGCCTACGCGGCGTCAAACCCGAAGCCGGTGGGGACGGTGAGGCGCCCGCGTCGTTGCGCTCCGGCCGCATCGAACAATTCGTACGCAAGGTGACCGGCCGCGATCAAGCCGGCATCAAGGTCAGCGGCATCGACGACGTGTTGGTTCGCTATGCCAAGTGCTGTAACCCGCTGCCCGGCGACGCCATCATCGGCTTCATCACCCGTGGCCGCGGCGTCACCATCCACCGCCGCGAGTGTACGAAAGCCTTCGACACCGACCCCGAGCGTCGCATCGAGGTCAGCTGGGACTCGAAGGCCAAGATCAACCGCCCGGTCCAGCTTTCGGTCACCACCACCAACAAGCCCGGCATCTTGGCGACCGTGAGCCAAACCTTCAGCAAAGAAGAGATCAACATCACGGAGGCCAACTGTCGCTCCGGCGACGACGGCCGCGCCCACAACATCTTCACCTTCAACTGCACCGACCTCAGCCAGCTGAAGAACGTGATGAAAGCCTTGCAGAAGGTGAGCGGCGTGGTCGAAGTCTCGCGGATTTAGTAGTGCTCCACCCGGGTGGAGTTGCGTCCGCTGAAGGACTGACGGCACCGAGCAAGGAGCGCTAGTAACGCCGCCTTTACTAACGCCGATCACTCGTCATGAATTCGTTCCTTAGCGCCGCCTGTCTCGTCACGGTAGGCTTCCTACGCTCTGCGAATACCTCAAACCCACCGCCGGCCGCGATCGACCTGGCGGCAGACAACGCCGACTTCCACGACCCCGGCGACCCGGCCGAAAAGTCGGCCGCCCGACGGCCTTTTCGGGTCGCTCGCCACGAATTTCATCCCCGTTTCCGTTTTCCTTGACAGACCTAGCTCGTGAAAGTACATGTCGCGGCCCTCACCGCGGGAGTAACTCAGTGGTAGAGTGCAACCTTGCCAAGGTTGACGTCGAGGGTTCGAATCCCTTCTCCCGCTCAAATTAGCAG
>Ga0247760_1001812_pt1 | contig 18384 bp, 19 predicted proteins | sample UWRJL171409R4_FD_179936 | JGI IMG/M metagenome (GOLD analysis project Ga0247760, IMG submission 179936) | Plant litter microbial communities from Arlington Agricultural Research Station in Wisconsin, United States - UWRJ-L171-409R-4 | ecosystem: Environmental > Terrestrial > Plant litter >... | reverse complement strand
TGCATTGTGTGTTACTGCTACTTGAATATACAGTGGTGCCGCTCGACCCAGTCCCGTCTTCCGGCCTCCGATACTGATGCCAATGCCGAATTTTGACTCCACCTTAGATAATTTTCACTACGTAAATATACACAGGTCAAACATAACATCATAAAGTACCCTGGCGATATGTTACCAGGATAGCGTCACGTTGTATCAATCAACCGGCCTCAGTGCAATCCGGGCACTTATGCCTACATCAACATCAAGCCCCTCATCGCCGGTACCCAGACATCACCGTATGATAACAACAGCGTGGTAAAACCTTGGGAAAAAAAATAGGATTTTAATTGAGCTCGCCGAGTTCGCCAGGTAGCTCTAGCTGATGCTATATCAAACAAAGCACAAGCTTCTCCACGAGCGCCTTGGCGCTATCCAATCCAACAAAATCACTTCAACCTCAAGCAACCCCCCTCACACTCTTACTCCCGTTTCAACCCTATACTCCGACTCACGCTCCTTTGACACATCCCAGGGTCGGCAAACCCCCATCTCCGAAAAAAAACAACCCGCAATTATGCCAGTTTGATGAAGGGGCGCTCGCCCAAAGCCAAACCCAACGCCGTCAATCCCATACTGACAAAAGAAACCCTCTGCTTGATGAGGAGGTTTTTTCAATCTTGTTGCTTTTGCTCCTCTGATAAGAATGTTCATCACTTCATCCCGCTATACACTCCGACATAGTAAAAAGAAAAACGTGTCGACTAAATGGACTAGTATCAAAAAAAAAAAAAAAAAAAAAAAAAAAGTAAAGAAAAAATGATGGCCTGCTGGCAGGCTGGAACAGCCAGACATGGGAAATGAGTGAAAGAATACCCAACGACGGTAAATCAAAGTAGGCTCTCAATGGCAACGAGAGAACTCAAGACAGATATGGTCAAGATCTCAGCTCAGTCGACCAGTTCCCACCATAGCTTGAAGATTCAGCCTGGTAGTGGTTGAATTTTCCTCCCCTCCATAAAACATCCCCCGATCCAGTATGACTACCTGGGTAAAGTATTGAAGTCTAACTCTCGACCCATGGCACTCATACCGAGAGAGCTCATTGTTGTCATGTCGGAATTGACTCGTTGAAGGGCTTGAAAATCGCCCACTGTCCGGATCTGAGGACCGCCTATAGCAAAACTGTTGGCCCTCTGAGGTTGCGGTCTTGCTATGAGGTTGCTACTGACGACTGGTTGCCCCAAATTGTTGCCTATTCCTGTCCCTAACCCAGGATTGTGATGCACCTGAGAGGCAAGAGTTATGTTGGGAGGAGGATTGAGGCCGTTCATACCAAGCCCTTGCATCTGGGGATTTATGTTTGGATATGGAGAGATGGGCGTTTGTTGCGGGTTGTGTGGTTGTGGGGTAGCGAGTCCCCCAGGTGTTCCCAGCGAGTTAGGAGGTGCATGGTTCATTGGACTCATGACCATATCGGCAAAATCTGTGGGAAGACTCTGTTGAAGCTCCATACCAGGAGACATGATTGGAGGTGAGCTCGCAAATGGCGAGTTCACATCGTGGCTGCTATGGCTGCTTGGACCGCCGCCTGGGCTCCCGGATTCTGGGCTGATGTCGTCCATTCGAGAGACCGCAAACTTGTTATCATAGTCTTCAGAGACAGAGAAGCAGCTCGGCTGGCCGATGCCAGCAGTGCCAAACCCATCAAAGATATCAATATCGCAGGGTGGCGCGGCAGTCTCGGGAGCGTTGCGAAGCATGGGGCTCGCCAACTTGGGGAGGGCATCCTGCACCTTGCTCAAGAGCAGGGGGAGGAAGCGATGGTCACCATAGCGCAGAACGGTTGCAACGTTCAGAATCTCGTGCAAATGCTCACGCGGGCCCATTGTAAAAGGAGTGCGGGTTGTGGGCTGCATGGCCAACGCCTCTGATAGCGAGAAAGTTACGGTGAGCAGCTTCTCAACCAGACGCAGGCCAGGCAGGCCGAGATTTCCCGGAAGGTGTGAGACCATCGGGAGCAGGTCACGGCCGATGTCCACGGGCGATGGGTACGGCGGAAGGCCAGAGTCGTTGTCGCCTGGGCTTGCAGTGCTGAGTTGCCAAGTGGTGTTCTTGAGCCATTGCTGGTTAGGCTGAATTTCTGCAAGCTGAGCCTGCGGGTCGTTGAGGTATGGAGGTAGAACTTCCTGCAGCTGTTTCTGAAGCGCAGTGGTGTAGGCAGGAGAGGACTCGGTCTTCGTTTTGCTCCACATGCTCACCAGCGAATCATCAAACGGACGGAACACGTTGACAAGGCTGATAAAGTTGGTTAGCTGGTGAGGAGCGGGGTCTGTCGGATCGTCGCTTGGGGCTGGAAGATTGATGCTGGCTGGGAGGGTTAACGGGCGGCCGCGCTGCAGCGCGAAAACACTAGAAAACTGTTAACGGTAGAAGTCAAGGGTGTACGATCTGAAACATACCGTTCCGTCACGAACAAGAGCCAGTACAACCGTCTGCGCCTGGACGACTCGATGCTGTCGTACTGCATGTATGTCGTCTCCTTGTTCATTCCGATCATGTGAATCAGGGTTGTAGCCTCGCGGAGATTGAACCAGGCCTTGTCCTGCAGGTCAATCGCATAGTAGCAACCGTACAGAAAATAGCTCGTACAGAGACTGTTCAAGGTGGGCGAGTCCATGTAGTCGTAACCTTTGCGAACACGGATAGTCTCCTCTAGAAGTAGGGTGCTCGTCACGATGTTGGCACCTGGCATATTGTCGAGGCTAAAAGGATCAGTCCCTGGCACTGTCATACCGGGCTGGAGCAGCACAAAGGCACACAGTGACGTTAGGAGACAGTAAGTGTCCAGGCTCTGGTCCACGTAGAGAGCCTGTTGCTCGAGACGTTGGCGGTGCAGAATGGGCATCGTGGGGTACATGTGAGCGAAGAAGAACTCGAGGCACTGTTTCACCATGTCGGTGGTGAGCAGGCCAGCGGTTGGCGCGAGAGTCGGGCTAGTCGGTTGCGCGCCCATGCCGTTCATTCGGCTTTGGACCTTGGCCGAAAGACTGGTTTGGCGCTCTTTCTCCTTCAGCTCGTTGATAACCTTGGCCCGGGAGCCCTTGGGGCCCTTCTTCTGCGGGATCGCATTGTAGGTACAAGACAACTGCGAAGCCGAGCAATTGCGGCATGGATTGATGCCATCACATTTGACCTTGCGACGATGGCAAGCGTCGCAAGCCCGCTTGACGGCGGTCGTCATGATCGTGGTTCAGGGTCCGCCGACCGTAGCCCTGAGAACCGTTCGACTGGTGGCGCGATGGCGAGTCGGTCTCACGGCGCCGACATTCGAGACCCTTAGATTGATACCAGAGGGGTGGGATCGACTGGAGGCAGTAATCCAATTCGTGGGGACTCCAGAAACTCAATTGCGAGCAATCTGGGGTCAATCGGCCCGTCACACCCAGGAATTGTGGGTGCTGGTCCGTCGCGGGGAAACTTGTCGCTCGAGAGAGAAAAAAACGTCGCGCTGGTGGGCTTTCTGGTTTCACGCGAAACGATGCACCAGCCGACTATCGTCGCAAGACGTCGTGATGCCTTCTACTGATGGGATGGCGTTGATGATAGACGGCGGGTGATGAGGCGGGAAGAGGGAAAAAGGTCGCAGCGGAAGGGGAGGATCGACTTGGGGCGGGAGGGAAGGGGACTCGCAGGGAAATGAGGAGAACGGAGAGCTGACATGCATGCACAGCTAACGGAGTGACGGACATGGGTCAGACTGAAAGAGGAATGAAAACAAAACGGAAACCTCCAGCGCCAACAGGGTGTGGGTGGGGTCACGATGTTCTCCAGCCAGCGCCTCTGTCCAACACTCCACGCCTCACTGCCACCGTCTTTTACTCGACTAAACGGAGACCCCTTCATGCTGACTTCCATCATTGATTGGTCTCAATCGCAAGGCATGCCAACAGCATGAGGACTGGTAACTATTCGTATCTACAGTGTCCATTTGGCTCACAACGTTGTACGGGGCTGGGAGAGGGCGGAGCAACCAAGTTTCCCAACGACGACGACAGCAGAGTTCTCCCTGGCGCAGACCTCAGGGACTCTTCTTTTCTTTTCTTTTCTTCTTCTCTTCTTTCCTTGTCTGTTTTTCTTCTTCGATGCGAAGGTGCGGGTGTGATTGTGGTCATCAAGGCTCTCCCTGCATCGTGGCACGATTCTTTTCGCAGCGCCCAGACGAGATCGACACTCATCGAGAAGAAGCAGGCAAGGCGCAAACCCCGTTCGGGATGAGGCTCAAGAGAAAATGGACATCTCCCATCGCCGAAAAGCACTATTGGTTTTAGGAAATGAGCGACAACTTGCCATTGACCGCCATGTCTTGTTGCCAGAGTCGGGAGCAATCCATGCCAGCGCCACGTTGAATTGACGCGATAACGCTCAGCGCAAAACGGACATTCCCCCAGAAGGCTGCCCGCCCAACGAGGGACCTCCCTGGGAATCGCGGAGCAGGCGAGCCAATCACAACGGCCCTTGCACAAAATTATCCCATTAATACCACACTGAACCTGCTTTGCATTGCAAGGCGCCCCCAAGGTGCGTGCCAAAGCTTCCCAACCAGCAGTCTCCAATCTCCATACCGTCGAGTTCGTTCATGCGATGAGCCGTGTTCTGGCTCAGAGTTTCCCGGCGTCGTCCCTGTTCATCTCAGGAACCGAACAAACATCGGCTGAAACCTTCGTTTTGACTGCCATCTCGTCCAGACATTGCCTTGTTTTATGCGACCAGGACAATGTGCGGGCTCTCTTAGGTAAGCCCACCCACACCACGATCGTCCACACGAGCCACCCAACACTTCACCACTTTGCTGGGGCACAGCGCGGCAGGGATCCCCGGTTTTTACCCACTCTCTGATCTTTCCCCTTCGATGGAATAGTCTCCAGAACAGATGAACCGATCCACGATGTCGGAACGGACCAGGGACGAATACAAAAGTACTGGCACATCAACCTCTGTTTGCCGGGTCTCGTTTTTTTTTGTGTACTGTGTTCGAATGCTCTTGGTTTGGTGCGGTGGAAAAAGCGCGAAGCAAGATCGACACGGCCTCCCTCGACAAAGTTGTCCAGTGGTCCGTTTTCCCTTGTTTGGCTGGTGCCGCGGGTGGCCCCACCATCCCTCTCCGTTTTTCCCGGGCCCGAAAACGACGCGGTTTTATTTGTCAACGGCAAAGACGAGCTGGAATGCGGAAAGAACCAGGGGTTGTCAATGGACGCCACGTCTGTCTCAGGCCTCTCCTGCTTGAAGTCGGTCCGAAAAGGCTGCGCGGTTACGTTTGTGGCTTTGGTTGTTCATTTCCCTCCATGCTTCGCAAGAAATCGAGAAAATGAAGACGGCCCCTTTTTCACGACATTAGCGAAGTCTCTGGCTCGATCCTGGAAAATAACTCGACCGCTGGCAGTCTGCAATGTCTCTCCGTCTTATCGAAGGCATCGAGGCTGCTCAGCCTAGTCGCCAACAAGTACGAAGTAAAACCGTCACCGAAGAGCTCCGAAAATCTGCAGCCTTGTCACGCCACATTGGTCAGCCACTTCCACCACTTCTCTCACGGAAGTGAGGGCCCAAACGCCGACGCCGACGCCAACACTTTGATGAGTAGGCATCCGACTTTGCCTGGAACTTGGGCTCCAGGGCAAAACCAAGGAAAATCCAGAACTAAACCCGTCCAGCGGATGGCAAATGCTCACGCTCTCTCATTCAGCACATTATCACCTAGGATCCAGCCACCCACTCACTGGCGATTTAGTTTCCCAGTTTTGCGTTTTTGCCAAGTCTGAGGGCGAACCCAGAAGCTGCGGGGTAACTATTTAATATCTCGTTGAATGTCGCCGTTCCAAGCTTTGGGATTTCCCCGCGAACAAAAAAACCGACTCTTCTCCCCGCCATTGGCAGAATAATAAAGCCGAGGTGCATTTTCTGGGGAACGGCCGGAGAGGGGCGAGGGGCAGAGTTGATTATTTTCGTCATACCCAGCCCGACGGGTTTACTCTGTTCGACACCTTTCAGTACCTACTTATCGAAGCCCGCAGTCGGCAAGATATACCTCCTCTCCCTGTGGATTAGTCTGCAATACTGTATCGGTAGGCAGGCACGAAGTACTTGCGTGCTTGTCCCTAGGCAAGCGACCCAAAACCAATCGCCAGCGTTGCACTTTTCTTGTCCCTGTGAGATCACCGACTTGTGCAGGCTTCAGCACAACGACCTCTACGCACCTCCACCAACGGATGCCAACCGTAGTTTTTTCGTCTACGGAGTGCATACATACGTAGTAGCTAGCGCGTCCATGTCCATTCACCATCGAACCGAGGGTCTCGAATCTTCAAACCTCGGTACCTACGGAGGAGTATGGATAACCCGACAGGAAGCTGCCCTAGCTGGAGGTCTTCTCTGGAAGTGTGTAGCTGTTCCGTGAATCTCGAACGCCCTACCCTAGACCCTGGATCCTTGTATGAACACCTCACATCATGCAATCCAGGAGGAACATGGCAACTCCACTCCACCACACTACTGCGCAGACAAGACAACCCCCCCAAAGACTGCAACATTCTGCGTAACATTTCGTTTTGGGAACTGGGATGTTGGACCAAGATCGTACGAAGTGCTTTCCGGCACAGGACTTGCAAGTTCAAGTCCGAGTTTTCGTAACTATCGCTCTCGTCTCTCCTTCATGTTTCTCAGCGATGTCGTACCCGACCGGGCATGCGGCCCAAAAGCGTCCCATTATGCCGTCCGTTTGACTTATACATGTTGAGACTCCACATACTTGGCCACTGCGCGGAAGCAAGCCTTTTTTCGATTCGGTCCTTTGGCAGTAGCCTAGCCGGTATTTTTAAGGATGTCTGCAAATTCCTTCGGCCATATATTCGCAGGTCATTGGGGTCATGTCTTGTTTTCTAGGCTTTCCTGGACCTTGCTGGGCAAGAGACTCACCCATGAACTGAACCCAGCTCCGCAGCTCGTGCTCTCCATCAACTAGCACGATGAACACTGAGGCGAGACATATCATAAGCTCATTTACCATTGATAGTACAAGAGTTGGACCCCGGATTTGTATGACCCAGGGCCGCCTCGTCGCGGGGGTCTGTCCCCAGACAAGCCCGTCGTCCACCGCCAGGAGAGAGCAGAGACTCACATAGTCAAGGCGACTTCCCCGTCCGGTCCCGCTCATAAAAACGCACAACCTTTCAAACGCCGGTGCGGTACTATGCAGAAATCAACACGGCCAAAAAAAAAACCCCCAGTCCTCAGTTCGATCTTACAGGTCATCTTCCACAACGCCTACTTGATTCTTGGGGAGATATCTCACCCAGGGCGCACAATTGCCTGCATCAGCCTCCTTGCCCAGCTCCTTGGCAGGCACAAACACACCCGTCTGCAGGCTTCCCTTGACAAAGTAGACGTACCAGGCCTCGTGCAGAATGTCGCTGCGACCACGGCGGCCCTCACAGCGTAATACTACTCTGCCACCACTGTATCTCTGCAGAGCAGCCTGAATGTCGGCCAGGGGATAGTGTCGGCGGAGATCCGGGACAATACCGGCGCTTTCAAGTGCGTGGTAGGTGTCGAGGGTGCGGAAAAGGCCCGACGCGCGGGAAAAGTAATCCACGACTTCGATGCCGGACTGATGGGCTTCGCCATAGCACGAGGGTGCGAGCGTGTTGATGCACGTGGCGTGCTTGTTGTATTCATGCTCCCAGAGGCGAGAATGTCGACCGCTACCAAGGGCGGAGGGCGGCATCAGTAACGGCTACAAGAGGTAGGGCCGAGAGAGAGGGGAGGAGAGAGACGGAAACGGAGGGCAAAACGGGACTTACTCCGAGGCGAGCCAGTACCGATTCATAAATTGGATGAGTTCTTGCTGGCCGTGGTGTTTTAGGATGCCTGTAATGTTGTTGAAGTGCGGCGTCATGTGACAGAACTGATCATATGTGCCACCGCAGAGGTCCGGCCTGTTTGATGCGCGAGGCGACCGTTAGCTGTTCTTGAGACCGACGTGGCATGTGTCGAATGCAACAACCACCAATATTAGTTGTCTTCCAAACGTACCATAGACCGTGCAATGTCCAGTCAGTTTCTGCTCCCGGAGCATAAGCATGTCGGTCCCAGAACTGGGTGAGGAGAATGCGTCCTCCAGGATGCACGAAGCAACACGCATCTCCTGTGAAAGGCGTACTATTGTGACAGCTCAAAGGGCCATCAATTGGGCACATCGGTGCGCCGCTTGAAGGCTCGTAGAAGTCGCCAACATGACTGGGCCCACCAGTGAACTGAGAGAGGAAGCTGCCCGCATATGTGAACAGCGACCGCAGCGACAGATCTGCTGTCATTCTAGCTCGGGGGCGCCGCGATGAAGGTGCGGGCAAGTGGACTCCGGTCGGCTCTACGTATCAATTACTCACAATCGGAAACGCTAGATAATGTGGAGAGGCCGCAGACGATACCGCATGAAATGGAGAAGGCGTGGTGGTTGTGGAAGGATGAGAATGAGGCGGGAACCTTGATGCCCTCGAGGCGGCTTGGCACACGTCTGTAAGGCCTTCTTTTTGGCTTCGTCCACAATCAGTGGGGCGTTACTAAGTGCCGGCAGGGGTGCAACTTCAGGCCCATGCCTGACAGGCACATCGCGCCGCACATGGAGAATGCTAATTAAAGCATCCAAATACCGGACGTCAAGTCGTCAAACTCGCATGAGATACCTAACCGCCTAACAACGGATGCAGCAGAGCTGTGAGGTTGCTCAGCATCTTCAACAACACCCCAATGGCCTCCAATCCACAATTTCCTCCAGCACTGATCATCCCACCTCTCAAGCCCCCGCACAAACAAACCATCATTCTTCTCCACGGCCGTGGATCCAGCGCCGCACATTTTGGCCCTGAACTGCTCAACATGCAGTTTCCACCGCCGCCCTCGAACCACCCCAATCCCACTCCAGATCAAGGCGCCACCACACCAACCGCGACAAACCTTCAGACCACCGTTCCCCACGCACGCTTCATTTTCCCAACAGCCTCGCGCCGTCGCGCCACTATCTACAAACGCAGCATCATCAACCAGTGGTTTGACAACTGGCATGTCGAGCAACTTGTCGGGGACATCGACGAGGATGATCAAGATGGCGAGGCCGTCTATGCGCGCTCCCAGGACTGGCTAATGATTGAGGGGCTGCAACAAACAACCGAATATTTGCACGACTTGCTGCGGAGGGAGATTGAACTTGTTCCCGGTGGAGCGAGGAACGTCGTTCTCGGAGGCATCAGTCAAGGGTGTGCGGCGAGTCTGGTGGCTATACTTCTGTGGGAAGGGGAGCCGTTAGGTGCGTTGGTGGGTATGTGCGGCTGGCTGCCCTTCGTGCATAGCTTGCAGTATCGTGATGAGGCTGCCGAAAATGATGGTAGCTTCGATCCGTTCGAAAGGGATGATGCGGCTGTCAGGGAAGCCGAGGCTAGAGTGGAGACCGATGTGGGAGCCGCCACAGTGAAGGAGCTGAGGGAAAGGCTGGAGCTAGATAAGGGAGGCCCAGACGCAGGATCGCGACCTGTGACGCTCTCTACACCGGTGTATCTCGGCCATGGTGTCGAAGACGATAGGGTGCCTCTCCGGCTTGGGCAGATATCTGCCGAATTCCTAGAAGCTGTTGGGTTCAACATCTCGATTCACACGTATCCGCAGCTGGGACATTGGTACTCGGCAAGCATGCTTGGGGATATAGCCGGCTTCCTAAAAACATCGATCGATTACGACTCCTCTTGATCATGTTTGCTATCCGGTACATATTATTTTGTCTCGTCCGCCGGCTTGAACATCATTACAACCCGCACAGGCTTTTGTCAACTTGGCTCACCACAGCATCTACCCGACCCAGGGCAACGGACTGTCCCCCGGTCAGCGCGTCCATGGCCTGGAGGGCAATGTTTAGCCCCTGGCTAGCCCGGTCGACGGCCAATACGTAGATGGTGCGGCCACCCCACGTCGCAGACCAACAAGTACCGCAGTTGGGCGAATTCCAGCCAGCCACAGCCTCGACGCCTCCGATGTAAGGAAATCTCGGGAGAGAGCCCTGCGTGGTGAAGCCCTTGGTCTTGAGCCCGTTGATACCGTCCGAGCATGTAACCGAATCTAGATTGCGGCCCGCGTCGTCGTATCCGACGTCATATGAGACTGTCGATAGGTCAGAACGCCGAGGTATCCTAGAAGAAAGGAGACACCAACCTGAGGTAGCCGAAGTGGTAGCGGCAATGAAGAGGGTTGCGAAAACTTTGGGGAAGATCATGTTGGGACTTGAACTGGCCGAGTCTCTTGATTCAGAAGACAGCCTGGGTCTTGATATCTTTTTGTGTTCTTGCAGGCGACGAAGAACTGAGAGAACTTGACGCGAGTGGATACAGAAGAAAGCTTAAGGACAGAAACTGGCGTCTCTCAGCATTCATATACCCTTGGCCAGGGCCAACCCCGACAGCTCGATCTTCACACCACATTCGCCGACGTCACCACATGGCCAACACGAAGCTCGTTTACCCTGCCTCTCCCAGACCAGGATGGAAGCTTCCCCCGTGTAGGGAGACGTCGCGGATTGCCAAGCCTGCACTTCTCCAACGCTCTCGCATTCGCGACATGGAACCGAGCCCGTAAAGGATGAAAGTCTTTGCCAGGATGTCGGCCACACCGGCATTGCATATACAGCTCTTCCACCGCCTGGCCAGTCTTGCAGCAAAACGGATTCGGCGTTACTTTCACAGCATATCTGGCAGCTAACTGCGTCTCTGCAGAAGCGTTTCCTGTCACGGAAAGAAAGATATTCTCGTTACGTGTTTGTACCATTTTCTGTCCGCTGCCAGCGCGCATGCATTCGCCAACCAATCCAGCGAGAATAGCAGAAAAAGACAAGAATTCTGACCATCTCACTTTCCCGCATCGTAGCATCGCATCGCATCGCCATCGCTTCCTTCCTTCCAAATACACACAACCTCGTATTCCCCCTCATGGAGAACCCCCGCCTCCAGCTCTCTCCACCTACAGCAACTCCACCGACTCCACCATCACGATACCGCACCACTATAACTCAAGAAACCTCGATATTGCCTTGCACAGAAAACCCAAACAAGTCTCTGCTCTAGAATGACCAAAACACGAGGAAACACAACAGGATGAAATTCGGGCGTGAACGCTGACACTGCTTAGACCTGGCCCGAGTTACATCGGGTCCCGGCAGTACTGAGTTTGGTGTAACATATGATTCCACATTCGTCTCGTCGGTACGGCTGATGGAGCACCGTACACTATGATCGTTCGTATATGTAGCAGGGGGGATCCCTACGTACGTTTGCAGTACAGAAAACTACGGAGTACAGTTTTTCTAGGTAGGAACGCTACATAAAATACAAGTCTGCATGCACGGGGAGAGACAGATGATGATGGTGTATGGAGATGATGCATGCATGCCTGCTTGCATTAACATGGCTTCATGGATGAAGAGACGGACAGAGAAGAAAAAAAATCCGAGGGGGGCAGATGTACGGAGGCAGACAAGAGGAAGAGAGTCTTGTTAGCTCTCTCTGATTCCATCAAACTGGGTAGGTAGCTAGCTGTACGCATGATCTTCCCGGTTGATCAATGATGGAACACAAATTCACTGGTCACTAGCTAACTGAGTGACCTCAAGCTCAAGTAGCTTGGTCTTGTACAATGGCATAACAATAGCAACATATACATGACCATCAAATGGCCTCTAAACGTTTACACACATTGCACATGAACTCAAAAAAAAACTTGCAAGAACGTACTGAGCCAACCGCCGCTGGTATCGAAAGCGACGTAATACGAGACACGCACGAGAAGGAAGCTTCTTTTAACTATGGAATTTGCTTTGCCTAAAGAATATGATTGGGTACTCGACGGACGAGACCACAAAGTCTAGTCAACGAGATAGAGATGATAGACGCTCGAAAGATAGACGGCATCATACACAGCTCGTTCGTTAGGTACCGATATACGAGGCTGAAATGGAAAGTGGAGAAAATGAAGAACGAGGGACCTGTAGTATTCATGCACATATCCGTCTCCTCGTCTCACCGACACCGACATCAACCGCCTGTCTATATTTACTCCAGCATGTATCAAGAAAAAGAAAAAGAAAGAAAGACCGATGAGCCCAGCTGTATAGGACTCTACTATACCATGTCCTCCAAAAAATCCTTCGTAGAGTGTGTCGTGTTCATGTTGTTCATAGAGTGATAGTCGATTCGTCATGGCGAACCCGGTCTGGTATCGCCAGTAGGCAAACGGGAAACCCCCGCGAGATTCAGGTGGTTCAAGACCGGGCAGAGCCGCAACCGCGTTGGCCTCCGGAATGGTGGGTATATGCTCAAGCTAGGTAGCTGAGGTGGTGGGAATTGCCCGACGATTGCCTCGTGGCAAAGCAAGTTAGGTTGTTGTTGTTGTTGTCGGTCGATTGTCTTCACTTGTACCGCACAATAGTTCTGGCTTCTAGGTCGCGGCAAGCTTTCTTCAGCTTCTCGGTAACGTCGTCCAGGGTCGCCTCCTGTGTGAAGATGTTAAAATGGTGGCAGCCGGGAAGATTAGTGGCTTGCGAGATCAAGTCATCGCGGTAGTTGTCCCACCCGAGGTGAGGGTCTATACGGTGAATGTCGACCCTGCTCACCCCATCTGTGTCGACTGGAACCAACTCCGTCGCACGCAGGAGGATGACCGGGGGCGGCACCAGTCTCGGTGTGAAGAGAGGCGCCTGAGAAGAGCGAAGGGTTGCGGTCTTATTATTATTGTCGGCCGCTTCCCTTGGTGCATCGTTTGCTTTCCTCTCATCGCCCCATGTAGGCAAGGCCCAGGTGCTGACCATTTTGCCAGCGTCGGCGAAGCAGCGCAAGATGGCGTCGCGTGTCTCTTGACGCGTGTGCGGGCTCCACTCCATTGCATGTTGAACGACCGGGAGAGAAGGTGTTTTGAAGTTGATTGGACAGATCGAATCGATCATGACGATACCGATTATATGGAGTGCTGGGTCTTCGGCCAGGATCCGTGAGACCTCGAGTGACACCAGACCACCGAGTGACCAACCGCCCAGAATGACCTTTCCGCGAGAAATCGTTGACTTGATAAGTTTCGCGTAGTGGCGGGCCATTCCGGGAAGTCCATCCTCCCAGGGCTCTCCGGACTGGTAGTGTGGATTGGCGATGCCGTAGACTGGCCGGTCGAGGTTCCCGAGACAGTAGTAACTGAATGTTGTGCCTCCGCCATCGTGAATAAGTACCAGAGGCGTAATTCTGACCCAGGGCGCCGAGGGTGGCGCCTCCTGGATAAGGCTGGGGTTATTCTCGAACATTGTGATGAACAATACAAGCTATTCGGGGTGAGAGATTGACCAACGAAAAGTCGCCGAAGCAACGGGGAATGCGGGCAGCTTACAAACTGGTGTGTTCCTGAAGGCGGTCAATTCTGATCAAATTTTTTTTTTGCTAGCCCGGTATACTCTAAACTCGGAGAGTTGCTCGTGCCTGCCCTACCCGTGGGCTCAACTGCAGGGACTTAAGATTCCAGCTAAACAAGACGACCAGCGAGATCGATGACGGCAAGTGCGGCAAATGCTAAGTCCAGTCGTATCAGACGGGATCCAAAATCTGAGCAGATGCGATTTTCAGATTGGACAACGATGTCAGTGGAGCTGCTCTTAAGATATGTTCGCGTGATCCATCGAGGCCGCGGGAGCGCAAGATCTCGACAAGAGTGATGACAGCGTTGGCAGATAGTGGAGTTTCTCGCCGAGAAGAGGCAGGAGCTGTGCCTCAGCCCTGCCCCACGGCGGGGATATATGGGTCTCCCGGACCACCGGTTCTTGGCGTTGCGGAGTTGTACGGGATTTGGAAAGATCAGAGGACACATGTGTGCAGTGTGGGAAAACTATAACAGTTGGGAACTGGCTCGATTCAGGGAGATTCTCTTTCTTTCATTTGGCCGAATACAATCTCCAAACGTGGGGGTCCCCCACGACGGAGTGCAGAAGGCAGGAAACAATTTGTGCCTTGCATTTTGGGCAGAGCAGAGAACAGATCATCTGTCATCTCAGAGCGAATCACCGTGCAAACCACCTATCCAGAAAATCCAAGAGCTCATGCAGCTGAGAAAGTCGTCCAATGTGCGCAACATGACTGTCCGGTCGAACCAAAACGTACGATGCCGAGTTAAAGCCGAACAGCGTGTGTATGCTGCCTTCAGAATCAACATAGGATTGATGGGGCAGGTCCTTTGGTAGGTACTCATCCGAGCCCGAGATGACGAGAGCCACGACAAGATCATAGTCTTTCGTTATACCGGACACTGTTTCATGGGCGGCTTGAAGCTCTGCGGGCGAAAGCCACTCCACTTTGCTTGATCCGGAGAACAGGAGAAGGGAGTGCGACCCACACGCGCAGATGTCTTGTAAATATCTCTCTTCACCTGACACCACGTCCCTCAGTGCACCATCTGGCAGACGGTCACCGGCCCCGACAGGTCCCACAAAGCCAGTGGATGCACCGACTAGGGGGCTCTTGCGGTATGTGACACCAAACTGAGAGGTAAAGCGGAGAAACTTGCGTCTTCGCGCTGGGAAGGCCGCCAGCCACGGCAGAAGCCAGGGAATGATGAAGTTGCGGATGCGAGCCCAGAGCCAATGTGTGCTCACAGTAAAGTTAAACATTCTATCCGTGCCGTTGAGCAGATACTGGCCAACTCGGCGCCGTTCGGTGTTGTAGCTGTCGAGGAGAGCCTCTGGATCGGCGGCTCGCCCCTTCAAGACTGACGCTAGTTTCCATCCTAGGTTAAACGAGTCTTGCATGCCCGTGTTCATTCCTTGACCGCCAGCTGGGGAATGTATGTGAGCAGCATCGCCAGCAAGAAAAATGCGGCCATCGCGATAATTGCTCACAATTCGGTGGTGTAATCGAAAACGTGTAATCCAGGATGGATTGATGGGAGTACCACAACCGGCAGGCGCGTACCTGGCCAGGAACGTCTCGAAGTGCTCCAACGTGGGCTCCCCTTCTGGTCCAATCCCCTTCCCAGCAGCAACGAGACGCATGTTGCCATTTCCCAGCGGGAAGAGAGCTAAAGTCCCCAATCCTATGCACAACGAGAAACGGTCCAGAGGAATGTTACTGTTGGCGAGCTGGGCATCGCAGAGGAGGAAATCTTGAGGGTAAGCTGCGCCCTCAAATTTGGCGCTCGAGGATTTTCGAACGAGGCTGTGGGCGCCGTCGCATCCGACGACATACTTGGACCGGATCGTCTCCTGCCTGCCCTCCGGCCCCTCGACTATTGTGGTGACACCCTCGTCATTCTGCGAGACGCCCCTGGCGTTGAGAGGGCGCTCGATAGAGAATCCATAACGAGAAAGACACTGGACCAAGAAGCGCTCCGTCTCCGCCTGTGAGACGCCGACCGGTGTCAAGAATCTGGTATCTTTGGTGCCGAAATCGTCGAGCTCGATGTTGGCGACTAGGCTGTTGTAGACGACGACGGCGCCCCAACGAATAGGCTCCCCCTTGTCCACGAGTGACTGGGCATCACCGTGGCGGTTCAAGAACTCGAGAGTTCGAGGCTGGACAGCATTGGCTCGGCTCTTGTCTGAAGGCACAGCTTCCTTGTCCAAGATGCGGAACGAGACTTTCTGGAGCGCAAGCTCTAGCGCAAGGCTTAGACCTACTGGGCCGGCACCGATGATCAAGACATCGCAGTCATACATGGTTTTGTTTCGATCTGTCTTTGAAAGCAAATAAAAGACCTTCCAGAACTCGTTCGCAGTAAATACTTCTTATCCTCGAGACAAAGAATTGCGAGTAGCGATGAAAAAACGATGAACAAACGAGTAATCGACTCTCCGCAAGGGTAATAATATTGAAGGATCAGATCCAAACTCCAAAGGGAAAGGTAAGGGATGCCACAGGCAGCCCCTGTATGAAGGACGCATCTTCTCGAGCTTGAGCCGCAGCCTGGGGGCAAAGTTCTAAAACCAACCAAATATTGAATCAGGAAGGGAGATGTGATTCGACAAAGCAAAAGGCGTTGAGTAATCGCTGCTACTCATTGCGGGAGAGGGTATCGGGTTTTGCTGCATCAGCTGGTCCGCTGAGGGCAAACTAGGGGTGCGAAATTTCACAACAGACTTTTTTTTTCGAAATTTCATTTTTTCAAGCCTTGTTTTTTCTGAAATGGAAATTTCCGCTAACCCAATTGGGAACCATACGGGTTAGGGTTATATGTGCCACCACGAGCCAAGGGGACTGGAATCAAGATGACTAAGCTTTTCCAATCTTGGAATGGCGGATTTTCTCCCACTCGTACAGAGTAGTGGGCAATCTGACCTATACCAAGATGACCCACATTTCAACCATTTCATTCAACCTCCCAGGTTTCGGAAATGGATTTCAGGGCCAACTGTGAAAAAGTGAAATGAAAGAATTTCATTTCCCACCCCTAGGGCAAACTAAGCGAGCCGACGCATCATCGTCTTTCATGATGGCCAACGAAGTTGTAAGAGAACGCGTCAAACCATGCAAGCAAATTCCGGAGCGGATAGAGAATAAGTTCTTGTGCAGTGGGTCCTGCAGCGGTTGGGCGAAGTGGGGCAACTGGGAATTTGCACTCGTGCACAGACCAACTACACACTCTATAAATTCTCCCCTCCCCTCCCAATCTTTGCTCGTTTTTTCTTTTCTTCTTTAGCTCTCTTTGCCTTTTGGCTTAGATCAAGTGTAGTATCTGTTCTTTTCAGTTTAATCTCTGAAACTGCTCTACGGAGTAGAATCGTGATTATACTAATTTTTGTCGCTCGGGTGTCTTCCCTCTGGGCTTGCCCATGGTCGACTGCCCACTGTGTCCCTGGTATTACACTGCCTCCAGGCGACGCGAAACACTTTTTTCATTGCAATCCTAGGTTTGCACTTGGGATGTGAAGAAGAAATTGCTGCCCAACGGGTTACAGTCTGCGAAGATAGAACTTGTCTGGCCTGCTGGTAAGCCTTTACTATGTGCATTGTGCCGCTACCAGAGAATGGCATTGTGACTCAATGGCGGCCTTGCCAACAAAGACGAGGCTGGTGGTTTGCTTGGGGGTTGCCAGGATGCGTGGATTCGCGCCACGCTGCTGCTTGCAGTGTCCTGTTGACCAGTATGTTGATGCTTGTTTCACGCTGAGGCGTTTGGTGTCGGCTGGCCGCCAGTCATGGCCCACTCTTCTTCGATTGCCCAAACCCTGCTCTATGGCGATTTCCTCTAACACCTCCGGAATGTATCACCAAGCAACATCGTTCAGTTTTCGCACCATCCCTATCGACCATGTCCGGCCTATCCAACTCACGTCACGCACCGTGGCACAAAACACACCCTCAGTATCGCAGCAACACGTCGGCAGCCCCGCCCCCACCACTAACCATTACTCCCGCCACGTCCGCATCCTACCGGAACGCTCCCTCATCAGGACCTCTGAGAATCAACGTTCCCTCAAGTCTTGCCGCGTACGAGCTCGACCGGTACACCAAAATTGTCCGCCGCCTCAAATGGAAGTACTCTTTTCTCGCCACAGCATACCAATATGCCATTGACCGCACAAGGGGTCGCGACCCCACCGATGTTGCCGAGGCTGAGCTCATGTTCAAGCTCGACTTTTTCGAATACTACATGCTGATTGAGCGCGCACTTGTACACTTGTTGGGGGTCTTTGGGATTTCCATTTCCCGTGGCATTCCGACAACAACAGCAACCCTCGACTACCACAACAGCATGAATGCAAATGGACTTGGACTAAGTAATGGAAATGGACGAATCCCCAGCCCAGACAAACCATACCGAGACAGAAGCGACCACCGCTACCACGCCAATGTTCTTGAGGCGCTTGATAGTCTTGATAACCCACTCCACGCGGCGCTCGGCACGGGCGAGGTGCGCAGGCAGCTGAGTCGGGCTAAGGATCTGAGGAATCGGTGGAAGACGGCGGGAGAGGAAGAGAAGGATGAACAGAGGGGGAGGGCAAAGCTTACGGCGCCGCTGGAGACGTATGATTTGGAGAGGATATTGATGGCCATCTTTGCGGGCTTCGATGCGGCGTATTTGGTGGCGGAACAGGCAGTGAGGATGGAGGCTGCTCAGAGTGGGAGTGCGGGCGTTGGGTGGGATGTGGACATGGCTGGGCATGCGGTGGGTGAAAGGGGCAGTGAGGAGGAGCAGTGGGAGTTTATGGTGGACGCAATGGATTGGGAGGCGGTTTGATGGTGGTGTTGGTGTTAGGAGCGGCGAACGACGGACACCATTCGTCTTGGTCATGGATACGGAGTATGGGCTTTGATTTTGTCTGGCGAGGATTGGAAAATCGAA
>Ga0247760_1001811_pt1 | contig 18389 bp, 26 predicted proteins | sample UWRJL171409R4_FD_179936 | JGI IMG/M metagenome (GOLD analysis project Ga0247760, IMG submission 179936) | Plant litter microbial communities from Arlington Agricultural Research Station in Wisconsin, United States - UWRJ-L171-409R-4 | ecosystem: Environmental > Terrestrial > Plant litter >... | reverse complement strand
GACGGGTTGGTAATAAGTGGGAACTAGCAAGATGACTAACGGTTAGTCAACTTGCACATACCTTTTGGTGTAGCGGGCAGTTGTAGCAGTTCCCTGCATTAGCGTATGTAACGCCAGCCCCGTCACAGTAACATGGCCCTCGGTTGGTTCCTGGCAGGTGCTCACTTGTTTCAAGATATCCTCCTCAGACCACAAGCCCTCTTCGTCTTCGTCGTCGTCGTCGTCGTCGTCGGCAAGGTACATCTTTTCAACCATGTACGTCAACAGGTCCGTAACCTCTTGTCCTTTGGTGTCGGGCTCGAGCATTTCCCTGTAGCACTTTTCAAAAGTCGCCGCGTCGCGCGAGCCGAGGCTTTCAAGGTGGACGCCAAGCACAAAAACGCCGACGCTGTCGAGAGTGGTTTTGGAATATAGTGGCAACACTGTGTACACCATTAGCTAGTTATGCTGGGTTTTGGAGTGCAATACATACTATCAACCGCTCCGTCAGTCTCAATCGCCTTGCCAAGAGCTGTGGCCAGACCCTGAGCCGTGGTGCGGAATACTGGGAATAGCCTCTTGAGGTTGGACATCGCAAACATGCCTGGGTCTATTTAGTTTTCTGTTGGGGGGTTATCGGAGTCTGGAAAACGCACCGTTGAGAAGCTTTCTCTGGCGCTTGTGCTCCTCGCCCTCTGACAGCACCAGTCCATAGCCGACAATATCAACAACAAGCCGGACCCACCAGTCTAGCTTCCGAAACGAATAACACTTGTCCCCCAGAATCTCCTTTTGCGCCGCCAGATTCGTCACGAGCAGCGCCTCTGAGCTTATCACGGCCAAGAACCGAATCAGGGGCGCCCGCGGCCACTGTCGCATCCACAACACAAAGGGCTCGTTTGGGGGTCAGGCCCTGGAGGATACCTTTGAGAAAGTTGATGGTCTGGCCGACGAAAAAGTGGTGGTCCTGCGATGGTGGTATGGTTTGCGATGGTCAAGAGAATTTAAAGGGAGCTAGCTATGCAGAACGGGCAGCAAGAGATGGTTGTATCAGGGGGATCTCTCCACGCCAAGTGCTGCGGGGGTTTGCTAGGTACGAAATTGATTTGTTGGAAACCTCGTGTTCTCAGGCTGTACATAGGTGGGAGGAACATGGAGAACACGGGCGGGGTTGCCACCAGGGAGCTATGCACACCCTCGACTCAAAATCCTTCATTTCAAGGCAATCCTTCAGGTCAGCCGGGTTTGCGTTTGCGGTACTGCCGTAATCCTACCAGCATATACATTGGCATCAGCTTTACAGGGAAGCAGGAGGGGCTGTAGCATCTCCGGGAAAGTTGAACCCATTCTATTTTCTTGAAGGAGCCTCCTAGAATCAAGCCGTTGGCGACGATCAACAAGAGTTTTAGCGATCTCTACTTGAGATATCTACTCCAAGCCATTTATATACGCCATTTGTATCATCCCGTCTGGTTTTCCACACTCAAGCATAGCTGTCTATCTACTTGTTTAACTTGCCGTTGACGCAACAAAACAAGAATTCACCTGTAGCAGTGTAGCTCACATGCCGCAGACCGATATCCCTACCTCCGCTGGATGGGGAGATGCCATCCTCTCGAGCCCCAAGTGTCGAGGAACGTCCACGAATACTTTCTCAAGTATTGGCCCTGGCGCAGCGAGCGGGTGCACGAGCATTCCCCGCAGCAAGGTCTCGCCACTTGGCATTGCTACAACTATCCGGACTCGCTAGACGACCGCATCGAGCCGGGGGGTTTTTTGTGTACTATACTGTTTCTTATCGACGGTATGCATCTCTTTATTTATTTTTCAAGAAAAAAGAGTCACGACTGATCAATCCGACCAGACGAGCTTGAGCACATGTCCCTCGACGACGGCACAAAGCTCATCAACCGCATCATCGGGGTGGTCAAAAAAAGACTTCCCGCCCGACCCGGACGTGCCTGAAGAATGTCTGATGCATGAAATTTAGGAACGCATGCGCGCGATAGACGCCAAGCTCTCCGACGAGATGGAAGAGCCTGCGTTCCTCTTTTGGCGGTCGCAGGTCACGGCCGAGAGGCTCCAGCCAAAGACGTTACGGTCGTACCTTGCCTATCGCGAGCTAGACATTGCGTCTGGCTATGTTTTATTACTCAAGCACCAATCAACTTGTAGAAACATGCGGCAACCACTTGATTGCTAACCATTGGTCCTCGGTATAACAGACTGCTCTTTGCCCTTCAGCGCTGGAGCATGGCCCAGCACATCACCCCCGCCGAGCTCAGCCTGACCCAAGCCCTCGAAAAAAAACTACAGCAACTGCATCACCTCCATCAACGACGTCTGTAGCTACGACAAGGAGGTCCTGGCTTCCCAGAAAATGCATCCCGAAGGCGCGTCTCTCTGCTCCGCCGTGCAGGCCATTGCCGACGAAACGTCCCTGCCGCCGCACATGGCCAAGGGTGTGCTCCGGAGCATGATTTGCGAGTGGGAAAAGAATCCCGGGCAGATTGTCGGCTAGCTCATTATGCAGGGTGGGTACTCGACAGACTTTGTCGCGTATCTGAACGGTATCAAGGCGCAGTTGAGCGGGACCGAGTCGTGGAGCCGGACGACGCTGAGGTATCGGGTATAACAGACCACGTTTTCCCGGGCAGTCGCGACCTGGGCTACCCATGTCACCTTCATCCCCCAACCAAGACACCACAGCCAACGAGACTTTTTCTCCACCACTGCGCGCCAGCCATAGCTACTGCTACGTTTAGAGGGTCTAGCTGTGGGAGGCTTTTACGGCCTTCTACTACTAATACGGTAATGAAATAGTGTAGTTAGGAGAGCCCTGTGGACTGATCGCCGCCTCTGAAAAAAGTGGTGCTGCTGGTTTGAGGCTGATAGAGCAGAGCAAGCGGCAGACATTCCCCCCTCCGCAACAGCGTTTTGATGCGGCCCTTCTGAGTCCTCGCACCTCCTCGGCGCTACATTTCATCATGGCAGCGAGAATGGCAGAGAGATCCTCGGGTTTGGGTGTCGACCGGTTCCAGATCTTGGTACACTTTAGGGAGGAGGGCTCGCTGTTACGCTCCGTTTTCAGGTACTTCATTTCTCAGGAGGTGTATTTTGCCCATCATTAAAAATCCTTTGTACGAGATGTAGTCTCCTCAAAGCCACCGCCCGAACCAGCTCAATGCCTGCGTCACCGAATCCTCCAGGCACGCTTTTTCCTGTGCGTCATCCGGATTGCCCCTCACGGCAAAGCCATGGCGTCCGGGCTTGTAGACCTTGTGCTCGACTTCGGGCACAGTCCGCCCTGCCTCTTTTGCCCGAGCGTGAATCCCCTCCACTTTGGCCATGGTCTCGAATTTGGTGTTCTCATCCTCCAAACCCCACCCAAAGCTCACGGGAACCACCACGGGACTGACATCGGCCGGGAGGACTAGGTTGCTAGGATGCAGCGCCACCGCCGCGTCCACAAGGGGTACTACTCTCGCCGGGGTTTCGCCCTTGATCTCAATCATGTTGTCCTCCAGCGCCGCCCGAATCGCGTACCTCCCACCCCAGCAAAACCCGGCGATTCCAATCTTCTGGCTCCCCAGCGTGGCGCGTCTCAAGGCCGCCAGGAATTCCATGCACACTTTGTTAGTCGGTGCTTCCTTGTGCCGCATCAGCCACAGGACAATCGACGGGGCGCTAGCCAGGAGACCTGTATATTTGGCCAGGGTCGACTGCTTGGATGCGTCGACGGGAATGGCCGCGTCGGCAAACTTGAGCGACGCCGGATCGCCATCGAAGAAGTCGGGAAGGTAAACGAGCCATTCGCCCGACTTTGCGTACGCATCCGCAATGAGCTTGTTGTTGGGAAGGGCGAGGCCGAAAATGTCCGAGTAGATGACAATGATGCCCCGTGGGGTCGCGCGGTTACCGACCACGTAGGTGTTGAGCCCGTGGATATTTTCTTCCTTGCCAACCGGGAGGCCCTTATGGATCGATCCCTGCCGGCGTTGGTCAGTGGTCGGCTTGACCTGGAAGATTTGCCGAGACGGAAGTTCACCTTGATGCACTCTTCGTGGAGAGCCATTGTAAATTCGGGCAGTCGCGGTGGGTCGGGACTCGAAAAAACAGGGATCGTCTGTCAGAAGAGGAACAGCAACATCAATGAAAATAAGAGGGGATTTCAGGAACGCAAAGTTGATATCTAGTAGCCTCTTATACCTGGCAGAGAGATAATGGCTGCCCAGGGCGATGGCTTATCATGGCGCCTATCGCCAGGTAGAGCTTGTTAGCTCGAGCCAGGGAGGAAACCTCAGCAACTGTGCCCTTTTCGACAAGAGCCTGAGACCCACGCATCTCTCCCTGTTCCGACTAACAATCTCTACCCGGGTAGAGGTGGTAGGAGGGAACGGCACATTCTCGCGTACTCTCGCGTACTTTTCGGCCCCAACGTGCATCTCCCATTGGTGCCTTGATGGCCTCGCTACCATTGGCCGTGCGCATGCATGAGGGTACATGTGCCCTGTCGAGCCACTGGTCAGTCCGCAAGCGGTGTGCCGCTGCCCACCCCACCACGCAACACACAATCCCGCCCATTGTTTCGAGTAGTCGGATATGGCGCCCCTCTTTTCGCACTACCCATCCGCAAAGAAATGTCGCAGGTACCGGTACCAGCGCTTGCGCCCCCGTCCGCGTCCGCGTCTCTGCCGGCACCAAAGTTGCGAAGCTGCGTTGTGTGTCGCAGCCGCAAAGTCCGCTGTGATAAGCAATCGCCCTGCTCCAACTGCTCACGAGCCAACATTGTCTGCATCGCCCCACCGGCTGATCGCCCGCCGAGATGGGCTCGCCGCCTCGAGCGCCTCGGCGCCAACCATGGCCGCAGCACGGCCGCACCCACGCTGTCGGCAGCGCCGCGTAACGTCAACAGCGGCCAGGGCGTCGAAAATATCATGGAACGGCTGCGTAATCTCGAGAACCTGGTCAAGGAGCTGAGCGGCCAGCTGGAACAGGCACACGCATCGGCGGTCGTTGGTGGCTCGACCCAAGATCAGGGCCAGGACGTGGACGTGGACTTGCCGACAGACGAGCCGCACGACGCTGCACTTCTCGCTGGCACCCTTGGCATGCAGAAGCATTTCGGGAGGCTCGTTCTCCAGGATACCAGCCAGAGCCGTTACGTGAGCAGCGGCTTCTGGTCCCGGGTCAATGACGAGGCAAGCCTTGGTTTCTTGGTGCTCGCACACCGTCAGGTTCCCCATGACTATCTATCTAGGTACCTTGCCTTGCCTTGGTTTGCTTGTTAATTTGTTTTCCGCTGCAGTTGTGTGAGCTGGAGATGGACACCCGCGGCCTGGCCGACGACGGATCCGACAGCCTGGAAGATGAGCCATCTGCTCCTTCTGCTTCTGCTCCCGCCACGTCGGGACCACACCTAAGTCTCGAGCGGTTGCCTTCGGAGCGCTATGCCTTTCTGTTTCGACACAACATGCCTGTCCCGACGCACGACCGACGCAGCTTTCACCCGCCGTCGTTATCACAGACCCAATTTCTCCTCAATGTCTTCTCTGAGAACGTCAACTGTGTCTGCCAAATCGTCCACATGCCAACGGTCACTAGCATGGTCCGCGAGTTGCACGGCGGCGACTTGACGCGCCTCACACCGTCCAATGAAGCCTTGATGTTCTCCATCTATTACGCGGCCGTCATTTCCATGGAAGAAGAGGATGTGAGTGCAGGATTTGTATAGTCGACACAAAAACGAACACGCAAACCCACGCAGACCAACGCGTTGGGGATCAAGCTAATAACTGTTTTCCCCATTCGCGCAGATCACGGCCAATTTTGGCTGCTCCAAAGCCGACCTCAGCCTCAAATATCGCATCGGCCTCGAGTATTCCCTCGCGGCAGCCGATTTCCTCGACGCCCCCAACATGGCTCTTGTCCAGGCATTGGCCAACTTCCTCGGCGTTGTTCGTCGATACGACAGCCCGCGATTCGTGTGGATGATGACAGGATTGCTCATCAGGATGGCCCAGTACCTAGGCCTGCAGCGAGATGGTTCACATTTCAAACACCTCACCCCCTACGAGAGCGAGATGCGACGCAGGGTCTGGTGGGCTGTCGTCAACCTGGATATGAGGGCGTCCGAGGACCAGGGGACCGACCTAACTATCACGCACGGCAGCTTCGACACCAAGATTCCTCTGAGCATCGACGACGCCGACATCAGCCCCGGAACAGAGGAGATGCCCGTGGCGCGTGACGGCGTGACGGACATGTCGCTCACGCTCATGGCCATCGGCCTGTGCGACCTCATGAGGCAAATGCTCAACCCAGCGGTCAAGCACGGTGTTGGCGAGCTTGAGAGTCAGAACAAGCTCTTGAGCGAGATGTACCGAAAATATGAGCACGGGTACTTTCAGCAAAGAATAGAGCCGGATACGAAGGGATACTGGGTCGGGGTAACCATCTCACGGCTCGTCATGGCCAAGATGACGCTCATCGTCTCCCTTCCTGCACTCTTCTCGGCCCCGAGCGAGGACTTCACCGACGAGGTACGAACCAGGCTGCTGGTCGCGGCCATCGAGGTGGCCGAGTTCAACCACACGCTTAACACCGAGCCGGCTTATCGCCCCCTGCGCTGGATGTACCAAACCTACACCCACTGGCACGCCATTGTGTATCTCATGATGGAAATCTCCCGGCGCCGCTGGTCAGCCACCGTGGAGAGGGCCTGGGTCGCGCTGCACAGCAGCTGGCTAATTCCCCCCCAGGTCCCCAAGGATAGGCACTTGCGCATCTGGTTTCCGCTGCGAAAGTTGATGACCAAGGCGCGCGCCCATCGCTCGGCCGAGCTCCTCCGTCTGAGGGGGGACCCAGAAGCGGCGGCCAGGCTGGACATCGAGGACCGCAAGATTCCACTACCATCGAGCTCGGCACTGCTCGTGCCGACCGGTGGCGATGGCGTCATTTCCTTCCGCGAGCGATGGTCTCAGCTCGTAGCCGCGCTACCGCTACCGACGCCCGGAGGTAGAAGCGCGCAGCCGCTTCGAGTTCCTCCCTTGGCAGAAGAGCTTGCCGAGCCGCCATTACACGCGAATACTCCCGCAGGCCAGCCGATGGCGAGACCAATTTCCGGGGAGCTGGCCGCCCCTGCCGGACTACCGCACCTCAGTACAAACGGGCCGAGGACCGATCAAAGCCAAACGCTAGCGGGCAGCGTTGTCGGGCTTCCAGAACCGACTGCATCGACAAACGCATCTGGAAGCAGCAGCGGACTAGCTTCTGAGCAGATCATGGCCCCCGGGCTCCAAGATAATCCCTTCTCCGCTACCGCAGGATGGTCCGATGGACGCCCTGTTGGGCCTGGCGATTTTGTGCCGTGGCTGTGGGTTGATCCCGAAATCCCGACTACTGGACCCTCGGCCGACTTGTTAGCCACGCTAGACGACAACGACCCCATGGATTTGAATATGAACTGGGATGGCGGCGATGTAAATTGGTATGACTGGATCGAATCCGCCGGAGGCTTGGATAGGCAATCGAACCCCCCGTAGAGGCCCCATTGACGCTAATGGTCTTGGGGCTGATGACAAGCTCGCCGTGGCCGCGGATTGCTTTTTAAAACATGATGAGAAGAATGAACTTCTATCGGAAGAAACACAAGGAAACTGATATAGAGTTTGCTGAAATAGTACATAATATCATTCCCCGGGATTTAAAAACAAAGGGGTTCTTCAAAAGGGGTAGAATAACAAGGTTCGAAGGCTGACGCCCCGGCTGAACCGAGGCCCAGCGATGATCTGGCATCGCCGGCAATCGAAACCTTGAACCGTTCAGCAAAAGACCAGACCTCCTACTCCATCTGCACCTCTTGATTCACTCTCCTTCAGCGTGGCCACGAATGAGCTTGAACCCCGATGTCCGTCAAGATCTTTAGGGGGATCGGCCATTTCACCAATCGCGCCTTTCTTTCGAACGATAACGGCGTCCATATCCCACATTTAGCTTCTCACCGAATACCACACTCCACAAAGCCCCCCCCCCCCAGGCCAAGGTCAGGAAGCGCGGCGAATAGAGTAGATAATCTAGGCCGAATCGACCAAAGATTCGCTCGGCATACACCATTACCTCGTTGGAGCCTCAGGGCGAGATCAGCGGCTTGGCAGCCGGATTCAGGCTTCTAGTTCTAACACAGGCCCCTTTGAATGGATCTAAAAAGTTGTCTGTGTTTCTAACATTTAATTGACACGCAGCGGAGGAAATGCCTCTATGCTGGCTCTGAGGCATTCTCCAACAAGGCAAACGATGTTTGATGTTGTCCCCGTAACAGTTGGCAACCGTATTTGCATATTTATACGACTGGGAAGCAGCTATACATGTGATGTTGTGTGTGTGTGTATGTGAACGATCTGTGGAGGATCTTGGGCAGCGTTAACCCCTGTGCTACTGTCCTAGGGAGAGTATGGCGGAATGTCCCTGCTCGCCTTTTCCCGTGCGATATTGGCGCAGTGCTCGCTTTCCACCCTAAAAACAACCCACAGGCCTCGACGAAACACCTCCACCAGTGCCACGGCAAAGGAGACAATGCTAGAGTGCTGAATGTTGGGGTCCAAAAAGACAAACAAAACCCACGTCATGCGAAGGATCGGATTAATGACCATAGCACCTTTGTACCACCATGTAGACTCGAAAGCGAGAATGTCACGGAGGTAGCTCGGTGCCTTCTTCTGGACTAGTTGAAAGTCCATATAAATATCCCAGTATGCTGCGCTCTGGTCAGCAAAACGGCTTGAACGCAAGGGTAGAGAGGGACCAAACCAACAAGAATAGATGGTGCTAAGAGTAGAAAGAGAGATGAAGAAGCTCAATGCTACGCCGCCTTCGTGAATTCTATACTCGGAAAGTGCCACGACGGCGCCGATGGCGATCATGTATTTCAAACAGTTGGCCAAATGAGGGAAGACGTCACGTGCGTCGTAGTACCGCCGGAGACACTGGATCGCACGCCAAACGAAGGGCAGAGCGCCGAGAAAGCCCATGAGGCGGGATCTACTAGATCCGCAGCGCTCAGGCTCGTCCCAGCCTTCGATGTAGACACAAAAGAGAAGTTCAATATCCTGCTAGCTGTTGGTGATCGTTCCTAGTAGAGCTTTGGCAATCTTACGGCAAAGGTATATCTCAGTGACGAGTAGATATCGCCGAGAAAGGCATCCGTGAACCCAACAGGGTAGAATGGTACCATGAGAAGGTGCCACTGTCAAGATTAGCTAGGACTGTGCGGGCATGAAGGAGGGGGATGGGGGCAGGACACCAACATGAGCGATAGCAAACCACAGCCGACTTTGGTGATGAAAGATAGGCAGCGGGAGGAAAACCAGCACTAGGGTTGCTCCGACGAGAACGGCTGGGTACCACAGAAACATAACCTCTCCCCCGAGCTCCACGCTAAAATTGAGGAAAAAGATAACTCCAAACATGAGAGTAAACACACTCGGAAATTGTGTCAGCGTCCTCCACCCCAACGAGTGTCTTGGGTCGAGCTCAAAGATGAGCTTGTAGTCAACCTTGCGCTTGCTCCACAGCTGACAGGTGAACACAAACAGCCATCCCATGAGCAGCATCAAAAAGTATCCCGCATAAATCTGCAAATGCGATGACACAACCTTTTGCTTGTCGTCTTCCAAGCCCTCGTCGAGCAGACACCGGATGGCCGAAACAGTTCCCTGCACGCTAAAAGCGAAGCCGAAACCAGCAAGCAGGCTGTTGGAAAGGTTGCTCATGATCTCAGGCCTCTCAAGGCAGCGGGGGACCGAAGGTTGGGCCCAAAGCCGCCTTGGTATGGCCGCGCTCAAAGACAGTAGCGTGCAAAGAGGTCCCTCGGTCGTCCGCATGGGGGCCTCGATTGCCGTGCTCTTGATAAAAGAGGTTTTGTCGGCAAAGTGTCGCACAAACACCAGCTTCTCTGACAAGCGCACGCTCTCTTGTCATACTTTCTTGTTGAGCTGATCTCTTGCGGTTGAGTGCTGCGTCGGACCGTTGGACTGCGTCGGGCGAGGTAGAAAGAATCTGTCAAACTGATAGAGAGCCACCTTGGGCTTGCGCTTTAGCTCCTGGATTTGAGACATTTTCGATAGCCCTGCTTGGAAACGAAAATTTCTTTGGCGCTGTGAAGGCAAGCGCAGTGAGGATCGGCGTTGACGGGAGTGGAAGGCGCTCGCGTGCGTCTGGACCGTGCTTGGCTAATTCCTGACACGAGATCATTTCAACCGCGCTTTTCCCAACGCGACCAAGTACTCCCTGCGAAGCTGGGGTACCTGGACTCTTTTTTCCCAACGCCACCCTGGAAGGGCTTCGTCAGCACGTCGACTCCTCATCTCGCAAGGCCGTTTTAGTAGAAGCAGGTGGCGATCAATCGTGTTGGACATAGCACTCTGGATCGTCTGGATGGCTTGAGCGGTGCCAAAGATAGAGAGTAAATGGCCATTAGAATGATGGCAGAATTAGGCTGTGGGTGCAAAGGACCACTTGGTGAAATTGTGAGACAGGGAGCCTCAAAATGGAGCCTGGTGCACAGAGACGTTCTGCTATTCTAAATTGGCAGACAGAACTCTGGGGTGGTGACGATGAACTCTTCTTCTACGCAGGTGGTGCGATCTTTAGGTTCTTCGCTGTCGTCGAGGAGCGCAGGGAGTTTAGCTCGCTCGGGGGTATTAGGGAAATGAATGGGGTTGTGTCCTCTGAGCTGACAGATGTTGAATCTCACAACAATCTCATATTAGTCTACCATGTTCCAGTGCCCGCACACGATCATCCATCCACCTAGTGCGCCATTCAGATGAATCCGCAACTATGGTATGGATTTCTTCCATAATCTCAGCAAGAATACGACCCACCATTAGTTGCGTTTGTGCAGTTAATGCTCTACGTGATCATGTCGGTGTCTGTAGGAATATTGCTAAACTCAGGTACATTGGCCAATTTAACTCAGGTACCAGCTATGTCATTGGAAAGGGACTGGCCGTTTATGGCGAGGCGAGCCTGCCAGTCGTCAGTAAGCTGGAGAGCGTGGACGAGAACAAGCTCGACGAAGAAGCCAGGAACCTACACCTGGGGGACGATATGCGAACACTCCAACAAGAGAGTCGCGTGAATCGGGAAATGAGGAGCCAGTAGTGGAGATCAAGCGGCAACTTCAGCAGCGTCAGCTAAAGGTGGTGGTCAGGCTGATGCGCAACGAGGAGGAGACGCTGGGCCCCCGGATGAAGCGGGTGGTTATTGACATTGAGATTGAAGAGCTGCGGGGCACCCTCATGGAGGACAGGCAGGAGATTGAGGAGATGCGGAGGCGCGGCGAGGAGCCTGGCAAGATCAAGAAGGCGATGGAGTACTTGAACAAGGTGATGGCGAACTCGGAACAAAAGACGGTTGAACTAAAGGGTCTTTGATAGGTAGGTAGGCGGCTGTCACGGTATCGAAGGCTTTGGGCAAGGTAAGTAGCAGTTATACGTGCATGGGAGACAGAATGAAAATCTGTAGACTCCGCCACGTATCTTTGTCTCGCCTTATCAACCCGTCTGCCTGCAACAAGAGTGGAGTTTCCCTCATGGGTGATGCCCGATGGTGAGACCAAGGCCCGGAGCGGGGAGACCTTTGCCGTGTGTCGGCCCGGGCTCTGACTCGCCCCCTCACTCTTGTCCATGCCGCTGCCCGTTCCGCCCTCCACCACCGATCGAATTGTCCGAAAAGGCTGAGGGAAACGCGTATGTTGTTTCACGACAACCTGATGATGCTAGGGTCCGAACCAAGTCTATGCCAATCCTCCTCCGTCTCCGCCGACATGACAGACGCCCTGTACATAGACCCTCCACTCCAAGGCTTGAAGATCTCATTCTCTAGTCCCTGCCATCCCTTCGGCGACTGTACCTCCCCAGGAGAAACCAAGTCAACCCCTAGAGCGTGACTGCACGCCTGAACCACTAGAAATTTGGCCAGGTCTTCAGGTGTGTCGATCCCTTTCTCATCTCCATCGACCTCCAACGCCAAATCCCCTTCATACATCATGCTGGTGATCTCACCCATCCATGTAGCCGACTCAGGATACGATAATCGCAGCTTCAACTCAGCGACCTTGTAACCCGTCCAGTTTCGATGTAGATGCACCTTCGCATCACACGTACCGTCCCCGTCAGTCGAAGAGGACAGAACTGGACCGTCCGCATAAATGAACCACCTATCATCCATAGTTTGCCCCCGATATCCATGAAGCAGTCTCATCGTCGTCTGCATTGTAGGAAGCGGGATTTGCCAGTCCGTTGTTACCGGGTTTTGGAAAGACGCACGCCGCTCCCAATTGGCTTTGAGGACAGGCTTGGTTGAGAAGCAGCTGCGGCGTCCAAAAGTGTACCATAACACCGCGTTGAGCTGGCTGCTGTTAGGGTTGAGTGAGTAGCTTGTGTCAAGCTGGGCCTCCTCGCCAAAGCGGATGTAGCCCTTTTGTAGGGTAAAAGGCCTAGGGTCCTCTTCTGGGTCGTGTCGCTCTGGTGACTTGGGTATGTCGCTCGCGCGCATGATTTGGGTAACGCGAGGATCGAATGGCGTTTCAGACATTTTGAGAGCTAAAGGCGGACCTAATGTATTGATCGATCGGTACTGCCGTTTAGCTGTCGACCCTAGCCATGTTTGGATGCGAAGGTAGAAACGGAGTGGTGAGCGGAATCCGGGCTCGGGGAGATTTTAGGCCGGCGTGCGTAGGGTTACATTGCTCCCTGATCGAGACCCCAACAAAAGATGTGCCTGGTCTGCCACGTGACGGGCTCGGGGGCCCCATCACCGTCTGACTCAATTTCGTGGCTCGCATGCCTGGTTGCGGGAGAAGCGATCCATCGTTTGACGGCCTGCGCTTCATCTCGAATCGAGGAGCTACCGGTACCATGGACGTCAAAAAGAAGTCTTGTGCCGCATGTGGAGAATTGGAAGAGTGCAACTTGGAATTGGCGTGGGCGCAGCTTCAGCAAGCCGTCGAGGATGGCTGCGAGTTGTGCACCGTCGTGAAAGCTGGCGTTTTGAGCTTTGTTCCCGACGCGGCTGAAATTGCCGACCAGCTGATCCTTTCGGTGGATGTCTCTCTCATTGTCAGCATTGTTGGGAAGGACAAAAACCAACCGATGGTGGTAGAGTTTTACACTATCTTGGGCGCTCCTTCCGTCTGGCCAGGAGTTGGCCCCGCCAGGCACGTCTCGGCAGATTCTTCCGCGGATGAGTGCGTGTCCCTCGCTCGAAAATGGCTGCACGGCTGTCTCTCGTTGCATTCAGAGTGCCAGCGACCAGATGTCCCAAAGCTACCAACCCGGGTCGTGGCTGTTGGCTCGTGCGATGAGGAAACACGCATCATCGTGACCGAGCCTGGCGAAAGAGGCGAGTACGCGGCGCTCTCGCACTGTTGGGGAGGGGTGCATCCAGTCGTTCTTCTTTCGTCCAATCTCGAGGCTTTGCAGGAACGACTTCATCTCAACCCTTCGTCGAAAACCTTCAGGGAGGCGATCAGCTTCACGCGTCGGCTGGGCATCCCGTACCTCTGGATTGACAGCCTTTGCATCCTGCAAGACGAGGATGACCCCTCGGACTGGCAGCGGGAGGCTCCCAGAATGAGCACCGTCTACAACAGCGCAACCGTGACGCTCTCGGCCGCATCCTCATCCGACATGGCCGGCGGTCTGTTCCCGAACCGTGCCGGCCGCGCGCCCCGACAGCGCGTCGTGGAGATTGCCGCTCCCGCACCAAATGGGTCAACCACTACCGTTTATGCCAGAGGTCGGAAAATCGATCCCAGAGACGCAGGCGAGTTTGTCCACTCTCTTTTCGAACCCGAGCCACCTCACTTACGCTCCCGGGCCTGGGTGCTGCAGGAAGACCAGTTATCGCCACGCATCTTGCACTTTCGCAAAGAGGAGCTCGCATGGACGTGTTCGTCCTGTTCACGGTGCGAGTGCCGGATTCGCCCGTCCCTTCCGCAGCCGCACCCCTTCCGCCGAAGCCCGGGTACGATCAGGGACGAGGATAAGCCACAGATGACGGGCAGGTTTTCCCTGCGTTGGCCAGCCATGGTCATGGACTACACCCGTCGCAATCTGACGAAGGAGCGGGATCGTATTGCCGCTTTGTCAGGGCTCGCGAGATACATCGAACGATGCACCACCGATACCTTCTTCTGTGGCCTATTCTACGAAGACATATCGTTCCAATTGCTCTGGCATATCGACCGGGACGGCCGTGTCCCCGGGCAGTCTCCGCGTGGCCGTTTCTCAGCACCTTATGCACCATCTTGGTCGTGGATGAGCGTTTCGGGCCCCATCAATTACTTTCACCGTCATCCTCTAGGCGCCGCGCCGTCACACCCTGCCACTCGTGGGCGAGACGCTGTATCCACAATAGGCACAGTGGTCGGCGTGGGCAGGATTCCTGCGGATCAGAGTAACGTTATGGGGCCGGTCTTGCTCGCCCCAATGTTTCTGGTCACAGGAGTTGTCCCCATCACGCGCGATACTGAGAGCGGGCAATGGCAGCCTGCATATCCCATTCGCGACTTTGCCTCGGAGAATCTCAAATTCCATATTGATATCGAGGAGGACGAAACGAAGTTCCATAACGGAAACGGCGACTCGTACGCACTGATCCTGGCAGGGCGATGGGAAGGTGAGGGCATGACGATCCTTTGCATGGAGACGGTGTGTATCCTGGGGCGACTGCTGTCGACCCCCGAGGAGGTCAATCTTGTCACCCTGGCAAGGCAGTACCAACAGCAAACTTCGGAGGATCAGATTCTTGGGAACCCCGAGACCTTTAAGAGCGACTGGTCACTTCCGGATCCGAGCTGTTCTTACTTTCGTATTGGATTGGCGAGAGGTGCTGGGTCCCTGAAGGCGTGGGAGCAGGCGGGAGTGCCTAGCGTGGGAAGGGCGTTTTTGTTCTAGTTCTTGTGATAGAAAATATCTCAGCTCGGTGAGACCTTTGTGTCTGAACGAAGCCACTCTGGTGCAGTACTGGCCCGGCGTCCATCCCCTCCTTCCACAGCTCTGCCTGAAATGCACCATACCGCACACCCTCTCCCAAGTCTTCTTCGAAACCGGCAAACCGAAACAACCCTTCATCTGCCCTGCAAGAAACTCTGCCTTTCCATTCCTCTTCAACCTCTGGGAAAAGCGCCCTCTTTGATCAAAGCCACCCATACTGGGTGCAGATTTCATGGAGGTAGCTCCATCCAACAATCGCTGGTTAAGGGGCCTGTCACTTCTGCTGCGTTACGATGCAAGGGTGTTGATTTGACTGAAGAATAAAAATTTACCAATAATATGGAGCCCTCATAAAAGTGAATTGTATCTACTCCTGGGGTATAACTAACGCCGTAGATGCCAGCCATCTTCCTATCACCTATCGCCCGTAGCTCCTACCGCCGCCTTGGTAGTAATAGTTGCCGCTACTGCCTGGTGGTTGTTGTGAAAAGGCCGCCTCGTCGGGAAATCGCGGGGATGACATTGACGTGGTAGAGGGTGATACTGCTGAGGTCTAACGACGTCGGTAACTGTTGGTCCTGTCCGAGTCTCATCTGCGCTGAAAACTGTGCTACCCCTGGGCTTGGGGACGCGGGCATCTCTTGTAGGGCCGGGTAACTGAGGGGAAGCTCCACGGGTTGTGCGGGAGCGTAACTGCCGTGACTACCGTGGGAGAGGTGTCCGTAGTAGCTGTGGGCGGGTGGTGTGGAATGCTGTGAGTGGAAATGGTTTGTGTTGTAGCCTAGGGAGTGCTGCATGTCTGGCTCAGGCGAGCCATGCTGCCCCTGGTAATATGTTTGTCCGCTAAGATACGATCCTGAATCATCTGTGAGTAACCGTTCCATGGACACCATGCAGTTCGACTGACCTCAGTAGTCACCAGCCTTAACCGTCAGACCGGGTGAAGGTTGCCCAGGAGGAACCACGCCATGATACATGCCGGCGGCCGCAGGTGTGGGTGAAACCCCTTCCTTCTTGACCCGCGCCGCCCTCCAGCCACACTTGTATAAAAAGAAAGCAATACCGGCGATGATGAAGACGACCCCTCCTACGACGATGCCTCCAATCGCCCCCGAGGAGAGGCTCTTGGACTGTGCTGCTGCCGCACCATTGGATTCTGTTGCACTAGATTCTGTTGCACTAGCAGCCGCGCTAGCCGACGTCACCGTCGCACCCGGCGGCTGAAGGAACGACGCCCTTAGCTCAAAGATCACCGCTCAGCTTCGCCGGTCGCAGGTCGCTCCAAGCGCACTGTCCTTCGGCGCACGGATTTCTGGCGCAGTGCCCCATAAACGGGGGCGGTTGTCCTTGCAGGTCCACCATATGTTGATGCTCAGAGCGTCATCGCAGTCCTGCTTGGCCAGCTCTGTGTATTTGTCGCCCGAGAATGAAGACGTCCGCAGGTTAGCCGCCGAACAATACCCGTTGGCCTCGGGTGTGCATGGGTTCGTAGTACAGCAGCCGATGAACTCGGTGGCATTGTGCTGGCAGATGTAAAAACTGCCTCCACTGGGACAAGATAGCCCGAAGAATTGAAATGTAGGGACTCGGGTTGACGGCAGCGACAGAACTAGCAGTTGAAACGGCAAAAAAGCGTTTGGTACCCAGCTACCCGAGCAAACACCCTTTCACGTCGTGGGAGCGGTGAGGGGAGCTGCCCGGCCTTCAAATGCTTGCAGGATGCGATGCAGCAGGCTGCAAAGCCAAGTTCGTGACCACTTGCAACCGGAGGACCCCACCACCTAGCGGGTCTGCCCCAACGCTGCATCCCATTGCAGGCACTGCAGTGTGCTGGGCATCATGGCGACTGCGAGCTAGAGCCTTGTCTTCAAAATCGCGGATTCCGATGGCGACGACAACCTTCGAAGGGCCAAAGGCCAGCCTCCGTCGCCGTTTTATTTCGTCTTCCATGATTCAGTGCTTGTATGCATCACACCGAACACGGGAGAAAAGTTGCTTCGCGTCTCAGGTTACTATTGGAAATACGACATTTAATGGATGTGTTATCTTCAGCCAGCGCTGCCATCTTCGGTTATGGCGGAATCAATCATGCTCGATGGGGTACCATTGTCACCGCCAAGGCCGGCCCCAAAAACCCTAGCCCGGGCACTTTGGGGATTGCGCATGCCGTGCTGCGGCGCGGTCTGCGTCGGTCGCCGCGGTTGACTAGCTGTTTGCAGGAAGAATGCTGAAGGCGGGCGCGAACCTGATTCTCCCAGGTTTTATGTTAAATTTAGGGGAGCGTGGGATGACGGGCTTTGTGTTTGGATGCACCGTTGAAAGAACGATGGTTGATTGAGGAAGCTTTCGGGCGAAACTGGCTCTGAAATGGGTGAAATACAGCGGGGCCAATGGAACCCACCCTTTCTCCCCGACGTATCTACCAAGTGAAGAGCCTTATCTTAGATTGTCTTGTTGTCGAATGACACGGTGGATGAAGGTCATGAAAACAATCACAACATAAATGGCCAAGGCCGGTCTTTATATACAATAGACTCTCTACCCTAACCGCGATTTTCGGCAAGCTAACTCGAGCCGAGAGGGCCTAGAGATGGTCCTATATAAAGATGGCCCAAAATGTGCCCCACTCTGGGAAATAGTATTGATTATTCGTATTACTAGGGGCCAGAAACCACGGAATGAAGTCCAGGATATGCCAATGCAAACCAATACACATCTGTCAAAGTCGCCCGCTTCTCCGCTAGGAACCCACCAAAGTATCACTCCTACACCTCAGTCTCAACCACCTCTACCACTTGCTCCAGTCAATAGCCTTGACATCCTCATAGCACCCAACTCCCGGCCTGACCAGATTCAGCTCCTTCTCTCCCACCAGCCGCGGAAGCGGCGCACACTGCGCCAGCAACGCAACCGCCACGCAATTCTCGGGCAGCGCCGAAGTCCCCTGGTGGAAAAGCACAGGGTACTCAGGACGCCCATATGCCGGGTTCTCCTGCTTGCATACGACAAACGTATCGGCGTGGAGCTCGGCAGGCGCAAACAGACGGGCGTACGGATCGCGCAGGCCGATGCCGATGCCCGCGCCCGTGTCGCCGTAGCCGTAGCTGATGCCCACCGTGCCGAGGCCAGAGCCGGAGGTCGTCCTGAATTGCATGCCTAGCGGGACGGGGCGGATGCCTGTGTCGAAAGGGGGTGCGTAGATGGCCGTGTTTTCGGCCGAGATGTCGCTGGTGGTGCCGTTGAGGAAGAGGACAACACTGGCGGAGGGCGCGAGCACGGCGGCGTACTGGGTGGCGCCGATGCGCTCGACGGTGAGGGCCCAGTGGTTGATGGGGGGGTTGGCAGCGGTGGTGGCGGAGGTGACGTTGGCGATGAGGGTGAAGGCGTCGCCGTAGATGCGTGGGGGGTAGT
>Ga0247760_1001808_pt1 | contig 18407 bp, 23 predicted proteins | sample UWRJL171409R4_FD_179936 | JGI IMG/M metagenome (GOLD analysis project Ga0247760, IMG submission 179936) | Plant litter microbial communities from Arlington Agricultural Research Station in Wisconsin, United States - UWRJ-L171-409R-4 | ecosystem: Environmental > Terrestrial > Plant litter >... | reverse complement strand
TCCCCCACCACCTTCTCCTCTTCCAACTCCCCTTCATCCTTCTTCTCGCACTCCCCCCCGGTCAGGGTATGCACCTCCTCTCCAGCCCCAGGCTCATTCTCTGGACACGCATGCAGATCCCGATTCGTCATGTCGTGCACGACGATAGGGAGATGCGTTACCGGATCGGTGACCTCGCGCCCATTTCCAGAGCGCTTGGTTTTCTTCATGGTCTTGCGCTTTTCCTTGGGGTCGATTGTGGCTGCAACGGTTTCGGTCGCAGACTTTTGTCTCTTTTGAGTGCGCTTCCGGTGTTCTTTGGAGTCATCGTGTGAGGTATGGGTGTCGCTATTGCTGTCATTATCCGGAAAGTTGTCCTGGGACTGGAATTGGTTTTGGTCCGGGGGGCCCTCGGCATTCCGGTTCGCGGTTGGGTAGGGGGTGTGCGTGTCTTCGGGCTGGTCTTGGCCTTTGGCGATGGTCTTGAGGGATTCGTACGCGCGCTTGGGCTTGGACTCGGTGGGTTGTTGCTGCTGGTGGGGTTCCTGCTGGTGGTCTTCCCCTATCGGTGCGTCGTCAGTCTGGCCTTCGCGCTCCTTCAGCTCGGCGCGGTGCTCGCGGTACCCCCGGATGGTGGGCACGGGGTGCTTCGATGTGTAGGGGCCGCCGTGCGCCCTTCTCGGGCCGCGCTCCTCGAAATCGTCCATTTGGGTGGGTTTCTAGGGCACTTTCTGGTTATGATGCCACTGCGGTGCTCGGAGCGGGATGTTGTGTCGCGCAGGTCGGTTTGGCGTTGATGGGGAAAATAAAGAAAGGCAAAAGATGACCCCGCCATGATCCATGGCAGTGACGGCCATCTCGAAACACGCGGAAGCAGGAAACCTGCCGATGACATGGAGACCGGATCCAGAGAAACGTGGTGCGCGCATTGGTTGGATGGTGTTGCTTGGGAATGACGTATGTGACGTCACAGCCCGATCCAGCTTGCCGTGTTCCGAGATCTAGGGTTAGGGTACGGGCCCGACGAGACGACCGTCTTGAACCGGCTTGGCTTGTTGGCCACGCGGTGGCGGTGGAGACAGACAATCGGCAGCGGTGGGCTTGCATTAGCGGCGGCGGTGGGTCCGTCCAGATGAGCGGCGGCAGTGGGGCCGCACTTGCGGTGATGGCTAGCATGATGCCTGGGAAGCTGGAGAAACAAGCCCTTGTCTGGGGATATCGTCTCGTTCACCATCAAGCTCCAACATCATCATCTCGGCAGGTCCTGAAGCTCAGTGGATTTCAATGTTTGTGCTCTGCCTTTGGCTGAAAACCCTGTTAGAAAAGTAAGCTGATAAATATGAACAGAAAAAGATGAACATGGATCCAAGCGCCACCATAACGTCAGCCCAAGATGAAGTTGCGGAGCTCCTCCGAGGCCTGTCCCAGGAGGCACAGAATGGGTGCAAGGAGTCAGCAGCTCTCAGGTCACAGCTCGGCCAGCTCTCTGGGGAAGTTGATTATCTGAGGTCGGAGACGGCCAGCTTAGCGAAGCTCATGTTGCAGGTTAACCCCCTCACCAACCAAAAACCCCTATCCGAGCAACAATATCGGGTCTTTGGGGGGGGGGGTAAAGTAAGAAGCAAGTCCACTGTTGGATCGGTGCCGCGAAGTGGCCGTTCAGGTGGAGAAACGAAGGAGCCGGAAGAATGAAAAGTGTTCGCGACCGCCGTAGCTTGGTTTACATAATATGGAATCAGGGTTGAGGAGGGATTGCTTATCATTACAGCGTGTGCTCCGGTATGGAAGAGGCCAGTTCGATCAGTGCTTGGGCGTGTTTTCGGGGTCAGGCTGTCAGACTCCAGTGATCGAACTGACGACGGGAGATGGAGTTTGAATCCTGGGGGCCAGGAGGCAGACGTGGAAGGGCCCCGCGATACGCCCCAACAACGCGGACGCGGCTTGTCCCATGGCAACGCCGCCTATATGTTTCGGTGTCAAGAAAGCGATAATATACATGTGCCCGATCTAGTGCCCTGGCCGCTACATGTGGTCGGTTCAATGTTTCGGAAGCTGGCAAAGACGCCCGTGTTGCCCGGCCTTGATCTCGCAGACCCGACCCGATGGCCCGCTCCCTCCGCCATGCGGTGCGGGTTGAGTTGGCAAAAGCGCGCCAGAAGCAAACGCGCCGGTCCAGCCATTAAGGTGCTTCTCTTCGCTGCAGCCATCCGCTCGATCAAGGGCTCAGTCAATCGGATCGGGTCACCCCCGACGGCCAAGACCAAGCAGGCAGTCAGTCCGGGATGGGTAGGGCCGCGAACAAGGGGGGCGGTCACTGAGTGGGTGTGTCTGGTCGACAACCTGGAAGGTGTCCGAGCCTAAAACATGCCTGACCACCAGCCTTGAAAAGGTCTTCCCCAAAGCTTTTCCCACCTCCTGCATGGTTGCTCACCACACCCAACTCTGCCATCACTGCCTCAACCATTTCACCAGAGAATGGACTCCTCACAAGACGTCATAAGCATTTCCGCAAAGGACCTTGCTGCTATTATCAACGACATTCACAAGAGCAACCCAAACAACCACAGAGACGCCAATTCGTTACCATTTTTCATCTCGGCCAAAATATTTCGCGAGCTCAGTGGGTACCTTATGCGCCAATGTTCGTCTCATAGCTAACGGCCGTGGTGAACAGGTTCGAACCATAGTGCTCTGTTCGAAGATGGCGTCCTGGCCGACCTCAACAAACAGCTTCAGGCGCGTTCATCGTGCGGGGGGGAAGAGGGAACTGAAGAAGCCGTTGTACTTCACTATACATCACAGTTGACCAGAGAGAAGTTGTTCTACAGCTTGTTAGGCCCCGCGTCCATGGTTGGGGTGGCCTGGGCGACATATCTGTTCTCCATGCCAGAGCCCTTCCCCAGTGCCCAGGCTACAGTTGCTGGGATCAGTGCGGGCATTCTTACAGCCATTCTGTTCAAGTCTGTCACAATGGGGTACTCCAAGGACAATCGGATCAGCCGTGCGTCGGGGGCTTCGATGCTGCTTTAGTGGGTAGGTATTTACCTGCACCAAGTAGTAGGGATCTGGGTCGTCTCGATGAAACCTGCCCACTTTGCAATAGACGTTTTTGGCAATGCTGTTCCCTTCGTGAAATCGCAGATGCACCTTTCCTGTAATCCGGTGGGGGTGTGAGATGTCCTGTTTGGTTTCAGGCCCAGCCAGCTCACTCGTGCTCCTCTTCGGTCGCCACGCCTTGCAGATGGGCGAAGAATGCCACGCAGGCTCTCTGACGTGGCCCCAAGGAAGTGCGACCCTCCTCCAGGGAGATTTGGCCTCGGTGTTGTTGCTGCTGGCTGTCCTTAACCTTTCTCATTCCCAACCATGGGCACCTCAGGTGCCTTAGCAAAGGCCTCCCCAGATCCGGTGGCTTATCATGCATTGGCCAGGGTGGCGCAGTTAATAGGACTTGGAATCCACCGTCGGATGCCAAGCGCCTTTGCGTTATGTGAAAATGAGTTCAGTTTGACCCAGACCCAGAAGGAGGCGAAGGATAACAGTAGGTTAACTACTTCATGCTGAAGGGAAGGCGTAGCAGTTGATATGGTCAAAGTGGACGCCCAGCCCGCCCCGACCCAGGAGATGATGAATAAGGTCGTTGCTGAATGTGAGAAGAGAGGGGTTAACATCCGTGGTGCTGATCTGAACGCGTCTAGCTACTTTGCGTTGTAGACCTAGGGGACGAGGGGCCCTGGGCTGGAGTTTTGTAGGAAGGGTCTCTGGTGCAGGCTGCGGACCAGGTGAAAGGGGCAGACACGCAATACACCACATAGCTAGCCGCCTGGTTGATAACCCGCATCTAGATCATCTTGGTAACCGCCCATTCTTTATCGATATAGGTACCTTGCTATTGTGTGCCACTTGACTCTACGTGACCGTCCCTTGCTCTGGGCCTCGCCCCTTTGACCCGACACCTTCCGACCGCCACTGGTATCACACCTTTGACTCCTCGGCAGATCGTGATCCATCTCTCAGGGTGCTGTAATATTCAAGGGTAAGAAACATATGCCCTAACATGTCGGGGAGCAATCACGGTTAAGCTTACGTATCGTTGTTGAAACTGGTGTCACATGAGATGCATGTGACTTCTGTTGTTTTTTTTGGCCTGAGCCTTTATGACGTGTATGTGTTTAAGGGATGAAGATCCGATGTTTGCGTGTGCAATGAATAGCATTGTTCTGTCTGCCTTTGTTTTCTTGTGTGCGCAGTCTCAGTCTCAGGTGTCATTGAAAGATGATTGTGCGGCTCCACAACAAGACGTGCCTGCCTCTCTCACCCTCTCCCTCCCCTCTCCCGACAGGTTGAAACCGATAATACTGTCGGAAGCACCGACAGCAAGAGCGATTGCCACGATCTAACGTCGACTGCGCGCAATCTTCCACTCCAAAGCGATACGAGATCAAATCAATTGCCATTTTCTTGCTATATGTTCAACAATATCAAACTGCGACACAACTCGCATCCATCTCCTACAGTCTGAGCGGCAAGCGGTTCTCCCCAGGGGCATGGTAGTCCGGAACCTTCATGTCCAGATCAGCACCCGAATACCCCAAGTCCTCGGCGACGAGCACGGCCGCTTTCTCTCCGATAAGCAGCGCAGTCGAGTACGTGTTGCATCCGACATTGTCAGGGCAGATACTCAGATCGGCAACCTTCAGGCCCTTGACGCCATGCACGTTGAGGCGCTCGTCTAGCACGCCATGCTTGACGATGCTATTCCCCTCTCGGGGCGCCATGGAGCAGGTCTATGTATCCAGTCAGTTTTGTCCCGCTTTCAAATGGAGTAGATGCTTACGCCAAGGCAATGCCAGGTAGTCTCGACGTGGCGCTTCACCCATTCCTCGATGGCCTTAATGTCCTTGTCGCTATACTTCAGCTCCTTTCTCTTCGCCTTCTGGTTGCTCGTCACGGTAGCCTTTCTATTCGGCTTCTCGTCTGGCTCCGGCACCGGGACGGTCCAGCTGCCGTGTTGGATACCCGCGGTGAGGTTCCCGGGGAGGGCATACTTGTTGGTGTCGTCCAAGTCAAGATCATACGCGCGTGCTTCCGAGTCGAAGTCAAAGACGGGATGCATGTTCTGCACCTCACCGGCGTATGCGTCCATGCGCCGAGCCGTCTCACGCGACTTGATGTAGCTCCACACCATGGGCACCATGTCTCTCTCATCGTTCATGAATCCCGCATCGAAGTCCGGCACGGCGTACGGGTCGGCCGACGTGATGTGCGTCGAGCCACGCGAGAACGGGTATTCTAAGAACGAGAACATCGAAAAGAACCCTCCTGGAGGCATCAGCATGTGGTCGCCGAACCACCCGCTGATTACCGAATAGTGCATAACGGGCTTGTCCGGCTTTCCCTTAAAGTACGAATCCCAGCCCGACTTGAAGTGTGGGGTGGGCCAGTTTTCGAACTCCTTGAGCTCCTTCGGAGTTGGCCGGATCTTGACGCCGGCTTCGATGCCGTTGGTAGCGAGGGGACCGGTGCCTTTGAGGTTCCATTCGTCAAACACCCGCTTCTGTACCTCAGGGTCACCGCGGGCGAAGTCATCGAACGTCTCTGTGCCGGGCTTGGCACGAAACACGGAGAATGTCAGGTAATGGTCCTGGAAGTTCTGCCCGACGCCGGGAAGATCGACAATCGGCTTGATACCGACGGCTCGGAGCTTCTTGGCATCACCTGCGGGCTGTCAGTGGGCGAGGCATCAGAAATGAGACAGAGGACACTCACCGACACCGGAGCGCTGGAGAATAAGGGGAGACGACATGGTGCCGCCAGAGACGACGATCTGCTTGCGCGCACGGAAGATACGGGTTCCGCGATCATCGCCCATGGGCTTGGTTGGCACGGTCTGAACGCCAACAGCCCTCCCATTCTCAATGATAATCTTCTCGACCTTGGTGTTGCAGGCCAGGTAGAGGTTCGAGTGTACCGAGCGAGTGGAATGGACGTATGCGTGGGCGCTATCACTACGACGGCCGGTGTCACGGTTTATCCACTTCAGCCATTGTTCCGCCCCGTGGCTGGTTTTCAAGTCCTGCAGATCATCCACAATGGGGATCCCCTGCGACTCGGCAGCCCGAAGGAAGTCATCCTTGATGGGGTAGGTACTGCCGCGAGGTCAGCAACGCCTTACACTATATGAAGTACGCCAGGGTGACCTACTAGTTCCCGAAGCTGACTTTAATGGGACCCTCAAAGCCATGGATGTCCCGGTTTTGCGAAGCTCTCTGGTAGGTCTCATGCTTCTTCATGAGCGGGAGCAGCTCCTTGGTGGTCCAGCCCTTCGCCTGGAAGTCGTCATAGTCCGACGCCGAGGCACGGGTGTACATCTAAAGACATCACATCAGCATATCGAATCGAGTATCAACGAGACGCCATCGTACCATGAAGTTGATGGAAGACCCGCCACCCAGGATATGGGCAGCAGGTACAATGGCACCGCGGCCATTGAGCGCCTTCGAGGGGCGGGACTCGTAGAATGTTGCCGTCTTGGAGTCCAGCTTCATATTTCGGGGGTAGATCCCCGGACGGAAGACCCATGGGTTGTTCAAGTTGCTCTCTCCAGCTTCGATTAGAAGAACCTTGAGGTTGTGGTCAAGGTTGGCCAACCTGCCGGCCACCACGCAGCCACAGCTACCACCGCCGCATACTATAATGTCGAACTCCTCGGGGAGCGGCGACATGTTGGTGTTGTACTTTCTTCAGTGGACTTGCTGATAGATAGGATTTGCTGAGGCCTCATAGACCCTTGGATGCTGAAGCAATCATTCGCATTCCTACGACGTGGTCTCCTACTTATACCCCCTCTTTCCGGACCACAGTTGCCGAGCAATCCCCGCAACACAACCCTTCCTCGATGCCCCCGGGTTACGATGCTTCGTACTCGCCACGCGCCAGACTAGGGAGCCGTATGCATGCTCCTCACCATCGTGCGCGGCCCCAAGCCTTGGCTCACACCGGTTTTCAAGGTCAGCGATGCAGCTTGGGGAACCCCTCACCATCGCTTTCGGGTTGGACGGATGAGACGGGAACGAGCGAGGTCAGATACAACGGCAATTCATCAACGAAACCATCCCCGATCTGTGATTGGGGCCCGCTCTATGGACGCTACTTGGCCGTTGTTGACAAGACCCACCACGGACTGACCAGGAACAGACCGATGATCCCCCGTGTGTACGAAGGCTCGAGCCAAAAGTCTCCAAAAGAAACGGACCTCTTATTCAGTGCAAGGAATGCCTTCTTACTGTAAAGGCCGCCCATATCGTTATTACAGGCCATCCTCCATTTTGAAAACATCTACATGAATACCGAAAAGGCCTTCCTGCATTTCAAAAAGATCATCCGGCATTCCAAAAGGCCTGTGATATGATATACCCAGGCCTTGCCGTTCTGGAACAGGACTGTGTGAGGACTCCAACAACGCATCATTCGCACTAGATGAGAGACCCTTTTTTGGCCTGAGCCGTCGTAACTAGCTCGGATTCCCCAACAGCCCAAATCCGACCCCATCAACTTTCTCGCAGGTCGTTTGATGAACATTTCAACGTAGCAGTTGTACGACAGACTCGGTACTCACAAATAGCGCCCGGGAGAGATGGTCCAGGACGTCTCGTCAGGAGAATCGACCTCAGATATTCAATTGCGAAGCGGAGAACCCTGCAACGTAATTGCCAGAAACTCACCGAATGCAGATTTCTACAGCGCGGCCACCGGTCATCTTTACCCGAGGGCATTCTCCTTTACCAGTCTCGGGACGCGTTGCTGCGCATGTCTGAGCCTGCAAACTCCTACCAAGACAGCTAGGTCTCTGTCTTGGTGGTCAGCACGCGGCTAGTAGTCGTTTGGTTGACCAAATAAACCCCATTATTCCCATCTCTTCCCCCACTAGTATCCGCAACTTTCACACCAATGCACAATCCCTAGCTAGTAGCTACTTGGGTGGTATAGAGCCGCAGCGCCACGGCCACACAAGCGCACCCGGACGAGCTATCCGCGAGCATGAACAGGGAGAAGAGGGGAATAACGATCGATGCAAGGTCATCAATCGGACCAGTAAAGCAGGAGCGAGCTCACGCCACTTCGTCAGGGACAACCCCTGGCGTGTGGACGGAGAAATACCACAAAGCAGGATAAACAGGTTGACCAGGCGGCAAGCAATGGGGATTGGGCAATCACCAAGCGGCATCAGCTTCCCGTTGTTGCACAACATGCACCCGCATGTGTGTGCGGGGAGGAAGGGGCCAGACTGAACGGCTTTGAATGCACGCTTCAACGACGGCAATAAGCGCCCGGAGGAAATGCTTGCGAGTATACGGTGTCTTCAGAAGGTCAGGTGTCTTGCTGCTTATTATTTTGGTTTCATTGGCAACAGTTGTGATTTGGCAAGTGCCAAAACCAAGTTGGCCACAGGGATAATGAATGCCGAGCTTTTCTTACCCGTCTTATATCCAAGTTACAGGCAGCTGCCAAGGTGTCAACAACACAGAAGGATGCGCCGCCTTGAAGCTAGGAGAGCATCGGCGCCAAATGGAGGCGTCGTGATGTGTTTTCTCCTTGGAAGTCTCCACCCCCGCAATTGGCGTGGAGCCAAGGGAGATAGGCAGCCTATGCTGGTGGCGGAGTCTGGGGAAGAGAAGCTAGCGGGCTCAAGGTGGACGAGAAGGTCGGAGTAATCGATCCTCGCAGGATGTCAGATCTGTCTCGGAGTACGCGGAAAAGGGGGCCGAGAGAACCAACGCCAACTGGTTGCCAGATGCACGATGCACTGCCTCCTCACTTGGCAGCGCATCGATGTTGATTTACGGCACTGGAGTTGTCATTCCCGTCGCCCTCCTCCGCCAAGAATCAGAGTTGCATTGGCATATGGCTCATGTGAGGGTTTCTGCTGGTTGTGAGCGATGGAAACCCCGAGCATTTCCCGAGAGCACTGTTCCTGCTCCGCCGGCGGATATCTTCGAAGTCCCCAGACTTCTCGCCATACAAGACAGTGGCTCATATATGTCTGACCGGACTTGAAGCCCTAGACGTGAGATACCCTGTGTCAGAGCTTGAGGTACTGATACCCCCTTGTCTAGTCGCCTTCACAGGTCCATTCAATATCCACCGTCACGGGAAACGTCATAGAAACAAAGCCCAGAAAAAGGAAATATCTTCATCCTCTCTTAATTAGAATCATGGCACAGTCGCTTGAAACCTCAGCATTTCTACGAATACCAACGACAACCTTAAGCATGGTCACCAAGATATTTCTCCATATCAGAAGTATTCCATAGTCGACGGGGGAAGACATATGATAGGGACTACCCAGAAGTAGGACGGCAAGATTATAATCCTTCCACTTCCCTCTCATTGCAATTCCCGTGATCCATCCTCACTTATTACCCTGGCATCCTTGAAGTTTCCGCTGCTTTGTCCCAAAAACTCGGCCAGGAGAACGCATCTTTTCGCTCTTTACGGAAAACCTAGGGTTGGAAACCCCACGGAGATTGAGCTAGAATGTCAACGCCATAGCACGTGTTGCTCGCATTGTGGCTGTCCCAATTATCTACATCAAGGTACCAAGGTGTTCGAGGGGTATGGCTTAAGGAATACTGGAGAGTGTGATATGACCTTAACACAGATGGCAGAGTTTATGTTACCCGCGGCTTTCCGGCCGGACAGTATTATGCTTCTCTTGCACTGGCTATACTCTTTCCCTCGGCTAGAACCTTTCAAGATATATAAAGCCTGTTGCAAACGTTAGAAGCCTCTCGTAGGACTTGACGTAGCAGAAGGGGTCTTTTCACTAGTACGAAGGCTCGGGCCAAAAGAAAGGGTCCCCTCAGCCAGTGCGAAAGATGCTTCCTCACTGCTAAGGCCGCCCTGGTTTTGCCTATCGCAGGCTATCTCCCATTCCGAAAGGGCCTACCTGCATTCTGAAAAGGACTTCCTGCGCTCCGAAAAGGCCTTTTACAATGCTGTCAAGGCCTGTAATGTGGTAAACCCAGGCCTTGCTGTTTCGGTATAAGACTGTGTGAGTATTTCGATAACGTGTTTCCGCACGGAGAAGAGAGACCCTTTCTTTTGGCCCGAGCCTCGTAAAGGGAGGACATCCACGACCCATGGAATGATGATCTACGGTGCGTTGATATTGAGAATGTCTATTTTTACAATAGACGTGTAAGTTTGAGGCAAATTTTTGGCTTTTGAGACAGAGCTGGACTCTCTACCTAACCCTGCTTAACCCTCTTTCCGCGTTTTTATTTGGGTCAGTTGGAGCTGCCATGTTCGGTGGCGGTCCCTCGACACGAGATTTTCATGCTTCTTCTTGTCGGCTTGGGTAACAGACCCGCAGGGACGCCCAATCCAACTTCCTGCGGCCTCGGAAACACTGTTATGGGCCTGGAGATGACGGTGGATACGCCACCGCACCAGATGACGACGCTCCCCGCAAAATGATATCACGAAACGCCGGGACAAGGGCAACCATGAAGAGCGACCGGAGCAACTCGAGCTGGCAACAGTTCACACAAGCGACATTTGGGCAAGTACAAAGCAGTTTAAGTCATCAGTCACAGGCAATAAAGAAGCATAATGTGGTGATCCTGTTTTATTCAGGTATGGTACAAAACTGAGAGCATCCTTGCTCATCGCAACGCCAGCCACCTTGTCCGGTTGGTTCCTTTTCGCCAATGCATCTTTGTTCGTACAGATCATGTCACTCTGCCCGACGTCGCTTCAAGCTGGCGTCGGGTGAGCTAATCAAATCCCCTCCCAAACTCCTCTTTTTTAAAACAATGTTGGTGGTCGGTGCCGTGGACTTGAGGGCACTCAGCCTTCCGAGTTTCGACGACGAGTCGAGGTGCTGGCGGATTTCCAGTCTCCGCTCCTCGACTCTTAGCACCCATAACAGGGTGATCAGGACTTCTTTGGACGGGAATCGTGTCCCGTTCAACCAAGGGGTCTGCCCCGTACCTTGCTGCTGCTGCTGCACCTTTCTGTCAGCTGCTGCTGCCGTCCTAACGTCGTCTTCAGCCCGGTTGACTGTGTATCCCTCAGTTGACACCAACCGCAATGCCTCCATCGTCGCATCCATCAAGGGACGCGCCAGAGTGGGGCTGCAGGTAAGGATCTTCCGAAGAAATTTGAGTCTCAGGGTTGAAGAGCGACGAGTCGGCGGCCGCGCGGCTGTAGGATTGGTGCTGCGCCTGCTGCTCAGTGTTGGGCGCGACGTGGTCGTCTGCGATGAAGTCGTTGATGTCGAACTCCTGGAAGGTGAAGGATTCGTCACCAATAAGATGATCGTATTCAAAATCGCTGGAGTGGGGGGAAGAGAGAAGCCCGCTTTCAAGGACATAGCTATCTGGGTCAAGGGGCGTTGACATAGAGAAACCATGGTCGAGGTGGAGATCAGAAGAAACTGGAAGAGAGCCAGCACTGGGAACAACTGCTGCTGGGACGCCGCCAACCATTGTGGCACTTCCGCCGACCGACACTGCAGGCCTTCGCACAACATCTCTGCAGGATGTTGTGTCGCGTCGGGGGAAGTGGTCACCATGGAGGTGGAATCCGCAAAGCTAGTTGCGGTGGTTGCTGGCTCGTCCTCCTCGTCAACCTCGGGGACCGCGGTCAGGGTTGGAGATAGAGAAGCGGGATTGACTGTTTCGTTTGATGCGGGGATGCCCGTCAGGAGCTGCTCGAGGGCGCCGGCGTTTTCTGCCGACAGGCTGTGGCCGTCCTGAGAGCTGAAGAGCTCCTGTGACAGGGTAAGAGGTGAGGGGCGGAGGGCGTCGAACGATGGCGGGGCTCGGGCCATCACGCTGGTTGTGCGCTGGAACTTGCTAAGCTGGCCGATCAAAGCCGCGTTAGCTTGTCGGGCTTGGCGGAGCTGGTCTTCGAGTTCCTTGTTCCGTTGCTCGAGGCCCTCAACCTCTTGTCGCTTGCGCTCGCGGGATGACTGGGCGGCTCGGCGGTTACGCAGAACGCGCTCGACGCGACGCTGCTCCTTCTCATCCTCAGTCTTTGCTCGTTTTCTATCGTATGTTAGTGACCAGCATCGAGGCGAGATTGATGTGGCATGCATACCTTGGAGGGAGGTTTGTCTTGGGCTCTGGCAACACCTGACCCCAGGATTTCCTCTTCTTGACTGCCTTCTTCTCTGGTGCGGGTGATGACTCCGAGTTCGGTGTGCCGGGGATGGAATGTAGGCCGGCGAGGACCGAGATGTCGGGTGTCTCGTCACGGTAAGACTCCGGGCTCATCATATCGAGCGGGTTGAGAGTGGATGTTGTTTCCGAGCCGAAGAGAGACGGATACAGCTCGCCGGGGGTCGATAGAAGCGACTCGGTCGGCGAGTTCTCAAACTTGAGGTTCGGCGTCGGTGTGTGGGCAGTCCAGGAATCCATTTTAGTGACCTGGGGATACTACACCACCGTAGGAGGACTTGTTTTTTTTGCTGCGTGTTGATTGGATGCGTTGCGTCGTCTTGGTCGAGGTCAAGTCGACAAAGGAAGCAATGCTGCAAGCAAAGAGAGAGTGTGACTGATTGGAGGTGCCGTCCTAGGTCTCCAATACTAATACGTCAAGGAAAGTATATTGTTAAGGCCAGTGCATAGTGAATGACGACGCCAGGTGACTCAGGGATCCTTTTCGTCGAGTCAAGCGCTAAGAATGCCGCAGTGGGGATGTGCTGGTTGGATGCGTGGGTGAAGAGGACAGATGTCTTCTTTTTGGGTAGGCTGTAAAGAGGCAGCAAAGGCAGGGGAAGGTGGGCGAGCCGGACGCTTTTATCTTTTGGCCACGTATTCTGAAAAGGGGCCGTTGCCTCAGGCAGAAAACGGTACGTACCGGCTCTGGGGGGCGGCGAGACCTCCAACCTAACGCCCTGATTGGCCGCGAGTATTGTGCGACACAGCCAGTTGCCCAACAGGGTAAGCCCCAGGGTGGAGTGGAGCCCTGCCAGGGGCTGGCGGATCTCGCCCACCCTCGCATCCATCTCAACACGGGAGGCGGAGGCAGGAGGAAAGGGGGAACGGACAAGCAGAGGATGGCCGCGAATGCAGGGAGGCGGGGTGCCTAGCAGAAACATCCACGCCGTCCGCGCCGCTCTTGATGCTTTGGGACGGATTTGCAAGGCGCTTTCGGTGTCGCCCGTCCAGGCGGTCCATCGGTCCCGGCGTCCTCGAGGTCGCCCACGGCTTGACTGGCCGTCGAGGGACGAGCATCGGGGGGTGGCGGCTGTGCTGAGGAGCTGATGCGAGGTGATGCTGATGGCGCATCCACAGGTCCAGTGGTTGATGCCATCTCTCCACCGCTATCTGCAAGCTACGGGGCTCGCCTCACTGCACCGATAACCCTCCAGTGATAGATGGGCTCTAAACTTAGCACTGCCCGCCGGTTTGACAGTTCATCGACGAAGCCGAAGACGATTACTCGGCCGTTGGCCTCAGCCGTTTTGCGCTACGTCGGAGGGCTCAGGAAGCACGGCAATTTCTCAATTCGCAACGCTACGTCGCCGCGGCGAGTGCCAGTGGTGTTCCAGATCCGAAGCTCTGCAATCTGTCTGGCTCATTTAGTGTTTTGATGGCCTCCACCGATCGAGATGGGAGCGGCACCACCAAAGCGTGGCAGTTGTCTGCCGAGTTTTCCATCCTCAACCCGATAGTGACAGATTTATTAAGAGTTCCCAATTGCAGCAAACCTGGAGCAATCTCTAGGCCCAGTGATCCAGCCTCGCATTGCTATGGCGAATTCTCCGGAACTCTATGCCGCGAAATGAGGGCCTCATCTGGCTCTGCGCGACCCGGGTGCAATCTGTATCTGACCTTTGCAGTCTGATCGAGCCGGGCAGCGCTGCGCCGGACCATGCCAATCTATCGGCAGAGTACGCCTGACAGCCTCGACGTCTTGGTTATCGGCCCAATTAGCCGGCTCCGTCACGGACGGCGAGTGGGCAAGGCAGTACCGATGCGAAAATGCATTGCGGAGGATGCTCCCGAGATTCGGTTGGCACGCTAATACGCCGTTTTATTAGCCCTTCATTATTACCGGGAGTGCTGGATTCTAGAAGCTGCCTTGTTAATTACAATTGCAGTGCAATATGACGAGAGATAGCGGGTAAGCCAGAGGCTGGGGCAATGCATTCATCGCGCGCCGATAATTTGCACTGAGGATTAGTCGAGCTAGCAGCGACTCTATGAGGTGAGCTGAGGATTTATCGAGTTAGCCATGCCGGCGTGTGGTGCGCTGAGGATTTGCAGGTTTTTCTCGCCGTTGCGTGCTTGGTCCAATCCTGTTGGATCATCGACAGACGAGAGCACGCCTCGACGCTAAGGTTTGGTCAGGGGCAGATCAAGGGGCTTGCTCGCATCGGGAAGTCCATTGGGCACGCCAGAGCACTCCAGGCAGGCGGTGGAATGCGGCGAGATTGGCTTCCTTCCTCGTCGCAGAGTTTCCATATCCCTCACCCAGACAATCGCATGAACAAGATAACCAGCTGCACATGCAACACAACCTCCAAGTCGAGGTTATTGACTACTATCGTTTCGTAGCGATGTATGTGCCTCGCGTACGTGCCGCTTCCAACTCTGGCCCGCGAAACTCTGAGATGGTTGCGTGACAGTAAACTAGAACTCTGGCGACACAGTCAGACCATCACCTGGAGCTGTTGTGTCCCCACAGTTGTTCCAACCAGCTGACATGCATTACGTCCACATTCTTGACTGACGTGTGCGTGCTCGCACCTAAACGATACCGGCAAACGGCCCAACAAACTGTCAAACAAACTATCGATCTCGGCCGTTTCAATATTGAGATGCTCTCTGGTGATCTTCGCCTCGGCTCCCCGAGTTGGACCTCCCTACAACCCTCCTTCGTTATTGATAGAACGACTATCGGGAGACTGTGAAAGGAGGGAGGGTTACGCGAAGACGGCATGATTATGCGGCGGCCCTGCATCGTTAGCTCTGGCTGGCTGGCTGCGCTGAGCTCAGCTGTCACCTCCTGTGGCGGCGCAGATTCGGGCCTCAGGTTGAGACTCAGGCTGCAAGGCACAGATTATTCAGCCAGCCCTCCGTCTTCCAGAGCCCGTGGTGGCGTTGTGACGCGGCCGAGAATCTGGGAGCTCAAAGCGAGCCCCTTGCAGCCGCAGAACCCTTGACCCGATCGAGAAAGCCAAAGCGCAAGGCCCTCGCGTGGTCTCCTTGTCTGCTCTCCTTCTTTTCGAGTCCAGAAGGTCGCTTGAATCGCTATTCATCTTGGCGCGAATCAATGCGTCGTTTGTTGGTTCTTTGGATGATCGGTGTGCCGCAGCCAGGTAATTCGCCTTCAGGATTCGATTGCGCCGCCAACGGGTAGCAACGACGCCATTGTTGGGCTCCTGCCTGTCGTCCCCCAGGCCACTTTCGCTTCTGCTCCATTGCCGGCGGGCCGCGGCGGCTTCAATTCTCACAATCTCGAGTCGATTCTCCCGATTCTTCGGGCAACGGAGCTCTGCTCCGGTGCAACGCAAGTGGAGGCGAGACGGAGCGAAGGGGTTCCTGAATCTTCCCCGCACAACGCACCAGGTCTGAGCCGTCGCAGCACCACGCTGCAAAGAGCCTCCGAGCGGCTTGTTAGCCGTGCTTCCTGGGGTTCGAGACGACCGCAGCTCCGCTTCTTCCCAGCCCCTCCAGTCAAGCCCATACGCGCCAGTCTCCATCGGCTCGCTTCCACACTTTCACAGTTCCATCAATCCCCAGCTGTGGAGAATATGGGGTCGTGTTTCTGGAGAGAGGCGGCTTGACGGCATGGCGATGGGGTCTGCAACCTAGAGGGGCATGCCAGAGTGAGTGCTCGGCGTCTCGCACTGCGACTGCCGATGCTGCCTCTCCTCGTGGATCCGTATGTTAGACAGCTTTCCCCACTCCCGTCCCTTTGTCTTGGGCTTTTTTTTCCCCCGAACCCCAGCCTTTGGAAGCGCCCAAGATCTGGAAAGTCTGGGGAACGGGGTAACGGGTAAATGTCAAGCGGTAACCCGCATCCGGATACACCACTCTACTCCAGAGGCTGATCATACGCGGCTGATCGCGTGGGCGTGGCGATCCGGGCCCGGGCCCATCTTCTCGACCAGAGATATATTGGAGAGTGATGCCGTGGCGAAGACCAGACTTCGTTGAAACCCCTAACGCTGGTGCTATTGGCATGCTGCCTACCCCAACGAGGGGATATGTTATGTTCATGGTTCTATTTACTCCGATGCAGCAATCCGTCTATGTCTACCTCAAACGATGCTCCAAACCAATGTGGTGATATCAGCTGGTCAACTGGCCTTCCTTCACCTTCGCTGTGCGCCTCGAACAGCATGGCTCTTTTTTCGCCCAGAACACCTCACCAATGCAATGCAATGCTGTCAAAAGAAGATTTGCCGCCGCCGTCCCCTTCACTGCCGTTGGCATTCTTGCCTCCTTCCTCCGCGATGTCGTATCTCCTCTTGAACGTGTCGTTGTTTTCGTTGAGCGCATTATGATCGGCCTCGAGAGGGGCCCGAGGGGCCAGATGCTCTTCCTCAGCGTCGGAGTTAACATGGGCGGGATATAAACCGAAGGAATCGACGCCACCCTTCTAAAATACCGGATCCCAGGTTCCCCATTGGCCCTTAACAATGCCCTGGACATCGCTGGTAATCCAGCCGCCATAGTACTCGCCCGGCTGCGCGGTGGCCCTCTCGCCGTCGACATAGCAGTCCCAAGGGCCGACGTAGAATGCGATGTAGCCTTTTATCGCCTCGAAGTCCTTCATCGGCTCAGTATACGACCAGATGCGGTTGTTGACGGTCTCGGCGGCGGATATGGGGCTCATGAGCGAGTAGTATGTTGCCTGGCCCTTATACTCGCAGTACGTGGAGCGCGGGGTGGTGCAGATGGGCATGCGCACGCGGTTTGGCGGGATGTAGTAGGCTATCGGGAACAGAAATGTTAGTGTCGCGACGACATGGCGACTAGAGTTTGGACACGATGTGTATGGAGCCGCGGGAACGGATACGTAGAGGCATTCGCATGGATGTGCAGAGGGGAGAAGTTAAAAAGGTGGACGGACTTGGTGCGTGATGGGTCTCCAGAACCCAGTAAGCCTCGCCGGCAGGGCAATCCGCAATGAGGGCGCCATGCCACATGATTTGGATGTGCCGGTTGCATCTCTCCACCACTGGCGGGCGCGGGAAGCTTTGGACGTTGAGCGTCCGGGTTGGCGCTGAACCTGCGGCCATGGTATCTCAGTACTCCGTTTCGTGTCCACTCCGGGGTAGTTTATTGGTTGTGGAGGAGTAAGTCTCGACTTAATCCACGTCTCAAAAGGAAGGTGCTCAAGAAATTGACTTTGAGGCGCAAGAGATTTCTTGCTGAGCAGAGAAGCAGAGATTCGCGAAAGCAGCGAGAGGCCCGGAAAAAAAAAGGTTACTGCCGCTTTTCGCGTGAAGAAACTACCTAGCTAACACCCACCTTCCCTACCCACCTTTTCCTCTCCATGCCCACCGGCCCGAGAGAGTCCAAGTCAGAATCACCGACTCTCGACCGGGTCTTCCCTGATAAGCAGTTGTGTGGCTAGAAAGATGCAGGAACCCACTACCAAAACCACTGCTCCTGGCCCTAAGCAGCTGAAGCAGTGCGTCATGCTGTGGCGTTGCAGGGATCTCTTCCAGATCCGCTGTGGCGGTCCAATCACACGTGGCTTTTCCGCCAGCGAGGGGTATTCTTCACCCGAGGCCTGCGCTTGCTGAGGCTTGGCAGCTGGCCAGCATGCCGGTCACTCAACTGACCGGCCGCCGGCAGCGGCAGCGGCAACGCATGCGTCAGCCGCCTCTCACCATCTTCAACCGTTTGCCAGTCGCCCCCCAACAGCCAACCCTCGAACAACTTGCCAGCCCAACACCGCGCCCTCGGATATCCTCTCCCTAGCGACAGCCCAAATACACAATCCGCGGTCAATATGGCGAACCGACAGCTTGCGCGGGACATGCAAGTCGAGTTCCAGGCACGGGTAAGGCTCCCTCTGCCCCTCAATCCGCCCCTGGCCACTCCTCGGTCTCGGTCTCGCCGTCGCAACGTTGCGCACCTCCTGTCGCCCGAGTCATCCATCCTGTCGCGCGGCGCAGACCGACCGAGATCCAGGGATTGGAGGTTTCATGCTGACCGATCGCAGTTCAACGCCAAGCAGGCCCGCCGCGAAGCCCAAAAGGCCGCAAAGCAGGACAATGAGCTGAAGAAGCAGATCCAGAACGTACGTCCCAGCCTCTCGCGCGATGCCAAACCACCACGCTGACATTCCGTCTACAGCTCCTCAAGAAAGGTGAAACCGGCCAAGCCGCACAAAAGGCCCGCATGCTCCTGGCCAAGCAAGCCATCGCCGCGCAGATGGACCAGGCCGCCGACATGGCG
>Ga0247760_1001807_pt1 | contig 18417 bp, 21 predicted proteins | sample UWRJL171409R4_FD_179936 | JGI IMG/M metagenome (GOLD analysis project Ga0247760, IMG submission 179936) | Plant litter microbial communities from Arlington Agricultural Research Station in Wisconsin, United States - UWRJ-L171-409R-4 | ecosystem: Environmental > Terrestrial > Plant litter >... | reverse complement strand
CCCCCCCCCCCGATTGTGATGCGGGGAGTCGAGGGGGAGGGGGGGTTGATTAGCCGGATGCTGGAGCTGATGCGGGGCACTTCACTTTGTTGGAAATTCACACTGTTGAGGCGTTGAGGCATTGTCCAATGAATGTTGTGTGAAATATTGTACACGACCAACACAAAACCCAGCATCGCTAACTCACTTGTCCTTATCATCATCACCTCCTAGAAAATCCGTACGCCAGTTCTCAGCCCCTCTCGGGCCTGACGATCAGGGCCGGGTTTTGGGGGGGAGGGGCGGACCGTTTCCTCGGCAACGTTCACCAAAAGAGGTGTCACGGGGCCGAGATGATGCCGGCCCCACTAGCTCGGCCCTACCCCTGGGTACATCCTTGGTCCATTCATACCACTAACTCCCAGGAAAGACAAGGAAGGCAAAGACTAAAAATCACCACTCCAGCTTATAGTTCCGCCAAAACCTCGCGCGTGCCGCGATTGCGACGGGATTCCCGTCGAACCTCGCTTGAAAATAGTTCCACACAGAAAACTGGTCCCTGGTGAGAACATATGTCTCAGGTTCGGCCAGCACGTACCCCCATATACGCTCCACAGCCTCTTCGAGGATCTTACGAACGGTGGGCTCGCGGGCGCCTTCTTCGCTCTCACGTGCAATGTCGAGGGCGTACATGACTTCCCGGGGTTCCGGGACGAGGAGGGTGGCGGGGTCAACCAGTGGGGGTTGTGGTACTTGTACGTGGGTGAAGAAGTGTAGGGACTGGCTGGGAGGCTGAGGCTGAGATTGTCGTTGTTGGGGAGCGGGTGAAGCGGTTTGTGAGGGGACAGTCATTTGGGGTGGATGCTGTTGTTGCATTAGGGGTGCTGCTGGTTGGAGCATCTGGCCTGTTTGCTGGACTAGCTGGGGTGGCTGCATTGTCTGGGATGACTGCAACGACTGAGGTGACTGCATTGACTGGGGGGCCGGTATCGCTCGAGGCGACGGCATTGCTTGAGACGAGAGCACTGCTTGCGGTGGCTGCAGCACCTCAGCTTGTTGCACCATCTCCTCCTTCCCGGAGGCTGGAGAGGCTGATGCTGCTGACGGAGGCTTCTTCGGCTGACCCTCCAAACTCATGGTAGTCGGCGCGTCGGCGTTGCCCAGGCTCAAAGGTGTATCGGCGTCACCCATGATGTAGGCGTCGTCAAAGTAGGAAAGCGGCGTAAAGAGTGGAGGTGACGCAAATTCCGTGTAAGCTGGCGGCAGAGATGAAAAGTCTGGTGATGGACAGAAGTTGTACGGGAGCACAACCACGTCCGAGTAGCGGTCTTGGTAAAAGGATATACAGCCGGTGTATGGCGTATCGGGACTCGGAACGGGACCCATGCTCACGGGTTGCGGGTGTTCGGGGTCCATTATATAGTTGTGGTGGAGCGTTGAAGCGGTGAGAGCGAGGCACCAAGGTTGGGATTATACGACAAGGGTGACAGGGGGGGTCGGAATCTTATTTGACTGGCCTACCTGGCTGTTTGCTTTGCAGCTGAATGCCGAGACTTAATGTTTCGCTTGCTGGAGGCGGCCTCCCCTTATAACAAACCGGGAGGAGGTGGGACGGAAGGTGGGTAGGTATGGTGAACGGGCAGGGACCAGCACGCTTTGATAGCCATGGCCCAAGATCGTTTCGAAATCATCTTTGATGGGGCAGGTTGGGCAGGAGAGTAACCAAGGGGTCTGGTTGTCTCCGGTCCTCCGCGCGGCGGTACCAGTTTCGACGGCAGAGACAGACGCCCCTGGGCGATCATGGCCGTAAGGAGTGGCATATTGAAGTTCTAGAACAAAAAGTTGGAAACTCTAGGTTGCGGCTGAGCAGGGGCTGGCTGTTCTGATGGCCCTTGATAGTGAGACTCCGATTCGCGATACCATGTCACTAGCACTGTTGAACGCTTGCTAAGCAGCCCTTGGCCAGTCTATGGCGAGCTCGGCCCTACCTGTGCTTTACGGCTGTCTTGGAGGCCAAAGAGGATCACGGACCAGTTCAATGCCCGTGTAGATTGGCACAATGGGAATGGGAATGGGGCCTCCAGGCCTCGGTTCAACCATGAGAAAGAAAACCCTCACACCCGGTGCTCCGTCACTCAACGGCAGCACCGTGGCAAGTCATGACACAAAACCCACTCTTCAAAACAGTAGGAATTTGCGGAGCCGGCTATCCAACTTATTTCCCCAGAAAACACGAGTGGGAGGCCGTCAAGCTACCACCGTTGGAAACGAAAGAAAACGAGTACGTACCTTTCTCCATGTGGCGACCCCGGCGACATCAGAGACGGACACCAAACAAGCCGCCAAACCCGACCCTGCCTCTTCCAATGCAATCCTGGTAGTGAGGCACATTTCGCTGCAAACCTTGAAAAAAAATTCTGGTCTTCTAACTGCGCACAATTTGGCGTGCCTCACAACTATCAGACCGTCACGAGCACAATGGGGTTTACGCTTTGGTTGACTCAGCCTTATATAAACAAAATCGGATGGAGGAGGTTGGCTACCTAGGTAGGCAGGTTTGACTTCACGCTCAGATGTCGTCTTTTCGCTCCCTCTTCCCCCTGGCCCGTTCTTTTCTCTATCTGTTCTTTGCATCTCCCAAACCTTCAAAACCTCCCTGTCCAGGTCCAGGTCTCGAGACTGATTCAAGACCCAAAACACTGTGACGACGACTCAATCAGAAAATGAAACATGAACAGGGAATGTACCAAAAACTTTCTTTTTGCCTTTTCCCGTACGTTACCCTCGCTGTTTAACCTTTGCTTAAACGTCACCGTAAAAAGGTTGTTTCCGTGGGGAGGGTTGTGTCTCGCCTTCCCGTCATGGAGGCGTCGTCCGTGGAAGCGAGCAAGGGAGGGTTACTTAGATCGACAATGGAGTAAAGATCCAGTTGTCTGTTTGCAACGCAATGACACCTGCTGCGCTAGCCCACTAGCCAAAATGCCAGAAACAAGAAAAAAAGAAACCTAAAGTCACTGTTCCGATCAGCAAGACATCAGAGCTGGCTCGCGGAGGGAACCTAGGCGGAAATGACCCGCGAAATCCTGCCCTCTGAGTGGCCAAAGTACGAGGTCCCCTCGTTAGCTCAAACTCTATTCTCACCTTGGGGAGATGTGATCGGGGGGCAGGCTATACATGGTAGAATGTGCGCCTCTTGGCACGCCGTTGACAGCGACATCTCCGCTTCATTCACAAGGCAACCATTGAACGGGAGGCAGCCCGGCGCCATCCGGGTCCCTCAGCTCAGCCGCTGAGCCAAGCGCGAGATTGAGAGGCTCAATCACCTGCAGCCGAGGCTGGTGAACTGGGACGCCGGCAATTGTTCGGGCTCCTAACACCACGCTTGTGGCGCCGTCACCACAACCGCCATCGCCATTGACATCCAAGCGGCATGAAGGCGTGGAGGCCTCGAGACCCAAACGCTGAATTTGTAATACACATGGTGGTGGTACACTCTATGAAGCGACGCCGTCTATACATATGCTTGTACAATACACACATACACACCAGATACGGGAACTCTTACGGGCGTCATGCACTTCAACTGAACACGGGATTCCCCGCCACTTGTGCGTCCCGACTCAAGACAATATGCGCCGTTTTCGATGCACAAATAAAATCTCACCTCCTTGCCCTCCGCTTGCCGATTTCCCAACCCCATGACCTCAACACCTTGACTACTTTGGGCAAGATGGCGGCCGTCAGAGGGACGCGAACAAAGATGAAACTCTTGTGGATGGCGTATGCAAGAGCGAGTTGTGTTGCCAAGCCTGATCAGCACGTCAGCTGCTCCTGTCTCACCAAGTTGATGTTGGGATACTTACTAGCTCCTTCTTGAGCGGTCCTCTCGTCGGCCTCCCTCACACCCCAGCCGGCCGTCTCGCCCTCGATGACCGCATCTTTGTGGACTGTCTCCTTGCCGTGCCGCCATTCGTGCCATTTGGTCTTCACCTGCTCCGGAATCACTTTCTGGACGTTGGATACCACAACGTGCTCGACCTCAGCTAGAAACGGGCCAATTAGCAATCGGCGCACCCGCAGTCAAGCCCACAAGGTCTTACCAATCTTCTCGGTCCCAACCGTCCGCACCAGTAGGAAGCAGAAGGGAAAGTCCAAAATACTGAGAGTCATGTATACCCCAACCGCTGTCCACCCATATTCCCTCGATAGCTTCTTCAGTTTTGCCCCCAATGTTGTCGGCTCGGCAGCAGCTCGTCTGGCCCGGGTGAGGTGAAACGGTCGCTTCGCTGGGAATCTAGAAGCTCGAAACGGCCCAATTCTTTGTCTCGAGAGGTGCTTAAGGTTGAGGCTCTGCGACCAGAGGAGCGATGACAGCGGCATGCGAGCCTTCATTGACACGCCTCGCGTGTTGTTGGGCTGGGATTGTGGCACCCGTTTCCCTGCCACATCCCTCGCAACCCTCTTGGCCGCACCGCTGGTGTTGAAAACGGGGTTGAATGCCCCAAATGCCCTCCGAAGCATAGTGGTGTTCGATAGACGGAGATGGGAGGGGCAGATTCGTTCGAGAGGATAATGAGCGCCGTAGAACTGCTGCAGCGACTGTTGTTTCGTTGAAAAAGCACAATCTGGGGTTAGTGTCGCAAATCCGAGCCCGGACGAGGCCGCCGTTCGTTCCGGTGATTGCTTGGTTGTGGGCTGCCTCTGCGACGGGTTTTGTCGGCCGTTACCCGCTGTTTTGGTCTGCCAACGTGGCGGTTCGGCCGGGTTCGTCGCACAGCAGGAACCGCCTGTCTCCCTGCTGTTCGGCTTTAGCTGTTGGGTGGTTCGATAACTACTCGAAAGGATGGCGTCGCTAATCCGTCGTTGCTGATGTCAGGTCACCGGAACAATTTTTGCACTGAGGCCCCGAGCTCCCGAACACCCCAGTTCCATGCGCGGTGATGCAACCCGATCATTCCGGCAGGCATGACTGGCTGGCGGGCAGGGACCCGAAGTTGACTGGCCAATTGCAATTGGCTAGATGGTTTGTGTGGGGCTGTCGCCAGGCGGGGAATTCCGTCTCAAAGCGATGGCAGCCCATCAACCCGTTGACATTCCGTTGACGAGAGACATCGGATCTGGCTGCTTGACCATCCTGGAGGGATACTACCTATTTATTCCTCAAGTGAGAATCCAAGCAGCAGGCAGAATGAAGAGCATCTCACTAATCCCAGGTGAAAGGTTTTGCTGTGTGAACAACGTGTTTGAATTGTGCCCACGGCGCAAGAATGGGGCACAGCGTTCATTAAGAGAACTTGAATTTAGAAGCTTCATTTCTCCCCTTTCGTCTTTGACTTGAGAAGTTGCAGCTCGACGAAGGAAATCTGGGGTGAGCTAAGTTCTAACATTAGACACCCCAGCGAGGACCCCTGTCGCCGATCTTCGACTGGCGCCAGCTGGGTCCAATTCTCTGTTCAAAGGCATATGGTCAACGCCGGGCACCAACACTCAGAATGTGAGATGCGCCCTGACAGTCTCCGGCCCAGGCCCAGAGGCCATGGGATGGTCTGCCGATACCGAGATGCTCGAAAACAGCGTCGACACGACGCTCTGGCTTGGCTGGCCAATCGCCAGCAACTGAGAATTCATCTTCAGGCTCTAAGCGCCCTCGTCAAACCCGCTCCCGCGCCTACAGCCCTCGCTCTGGAAGTGCACCCCTTGGCATTGCATCGCACTGATTGGACGCTCTCGTCCGCCCGTTCTGCTTTTAGACCCGCCTAATGCCACTGCGGCACCTTGCATGCGATTGGGGGACATTTGCTGCAGGTCACTCGTTGCGCGACCTCAAAAGGCAGCTCCCGCGCCAAAGCCCAAACATCGCTCTCTTTGTTCCTATTGTGCGAATAAGGCTGCGCTCCGGCCACCTCGAGTCTGTTTCTCATCCGGACACCATCTCTACCGATCTTGCATTGCAGCACAGCTGAAGGTTGCAGAGAACCAACACCACGTCCCCAGGATTCTGCCAAGCTGTGTAAGTGCGGGGTGCGCTCAGCATGCCACCTCAGCCCGCCTCGCTGACAAGCCACAGAACGAGCACCTTGGAGCTCAAGAATCAGGTCTACTTTGGTATTGGGACCTCAGTTTGAACGCGGCCATGTCTGGATACTATCCTCGTGAGTCCGAGGGCTCAGATCGCAAGATGAGCGCTTGCTGACTTGTTCCAGCCCCGCCCGGCGCCTCCGGTTCTCCTGGTACGACTCCTCGAGAGCGAACGAGCAGACAAGATGCTAATGAGACGAGCAGCTTCGGCAGCAAAGAACTACCCGCCTCCTCCTATGTCAGCTCCTCCCACGCAGACCAAGTTTTCGTATCCCGCACCTCCTTCGGGCGGTCCCGCGGGCGGTCCTGCGAGGAACTACCCCCCTCCTCCCCAAGCCTCGGCCAGCCCCCCTCCCAAGTCGTCGACACCGTCGTACCCCCTCCCGCCGCAACAGCCAACGCAGCAGCAATATCCACCGCCTCCCCAGCAGCAGTTCCAGGCACCTCCCCAACAACAATACCCGGCGCCTCCTCAGCAGCAAACGCTTCCAACGCACATGCGCTCTCAGTCGCATGCCTCGTCCAGTCAAGAATCGCCCCAGTTCGCGCCGCCCCCGGCTCCCCCAACGTATCCCGAAGAGGAGGACGATGGACAATACCCGACTGAGAAGCAGCAGCTCGAGGGTGACCCAACGGCTAGTCTCATTGCTGGCGCGCCGGCTGCAGGACAGTTCACCGGCGCCACTGCCGTTGTCGATGATGTAGGCACTTTTAACGGAGGCAGCTACCGGATCAGTCATCGCGATTGTAATACCATCCTTACGATCCAGCTTGCCATCGGCTGCCCATTGGATGCTCGAGCTGGTGCGTAACCATCTAATCCTAGCATGGACCTGTACGCTCTAACATGAAGCCAGGCGCAATGATTGCCATGTCCCCCTCCATCGTTCTCAAAGGAAACTACAAGTTCAGCATGAAGAAGCTCGTTGCCGGCGGTGAGATGAACAGCTCGACATACACGGGGCCCGGAGAATTGCTGCTCGCACCCCCCATGCTTGGCGACATCACCAGCTTGCGCCTCACTGGCAAGGAGACGTGGTCGGTCAGTCACGACGGCTACCTTGCCGCGACACAGAATGTCATCAAGGACTACAAACGCCAGGGAATTGGCAAGGCCATGTTTAGCGGTGAGGGACTCTGGGTGTACAAGATTAGCGGCACGGGCCTGCTTTGGCTCACCAGCTTCGGTGCTATTATCCGGAAGGATGTGAGTTCCTCAATGCCCGCAGCACATCTCATGGAATGACGACTGACTGGTTACGAAGTTGGCCGACGGTGAGAAATACATTGTCGACAACGGGCATCTCGTCGCTTGGAACACCAAGTATGTCCTCGAGCGTGTGACCTCTGGTGGTCTGATCTCGGGCTTCGCTTCGGGTGAGGGCTTAGTATGCAAGTTTACGGGTCCAGGAACGGTCTTTATCCAGACGAGAAACGCGGTATGTCCTCCATGTTTAAAAAAAAAAAAAAAACAACCCGGGTCGGGCTGTAGTGACTGACTTCGGTTATAGAAAGCATTCAGCGGTTACATGACCGGGCAGCAGGTGGTTGCCTGAGTTTCTATCTAGTTGGCTCCGCCAATTTGTCAGGTGAGATGAGGGTTGAATGCTTTGAGGGAAGGAAATGGGATTTCGGCGCTGGATTGGATTTGTTTGGTGTCCGTCTGCCTGTTATTCAAACCACAACAAGAAGCACCGATTACTATACTACAATCCCTACCTGGTTTGAACTGACTGGGGAGGACATGCAACATCTATAGGAGCAGGAGATAGTTTGGATAATGATTGGAGTGGATGAGCCTCTTCAGGGGTAAACAAAATGGCGGTATTCTTGTAGTAGGAGACTCTGCGTAACATGTTTTCAGCACCGCTTTGTTGGTACGGTTGTTGCCGCGGTTAGGGATTGAGGGCTCTTAAGCTGTTGCATCAAGGCCGATCCCTCCTCTGCCTGGAATATGATTGGATTCAAACCTCGCCAGTGGCAGGCTGCCGTTTTCTTGTTTGACAAAGACCCGTGGACGATCATTATCGGGGAGTAGCTGAGGGATTCTCATGACTGTATCACTAGTATACTGTACTCGTCTTCCCCCGAAACTGGGCCCCGGAACTAGGTTGATCGGCCTAGACTGAAACCGCCGCTGCGAGGTGTACGATCTGACAGGAGATTAAGTAGTTCGAGAGATGAATGATCCAGTGCAGATAATGGGCCAAAGCGAGCGGATGTATATTTCTGGGCGTTGCTCGACAGTGACGATGGAGTCCATGCCACCACCAGCGAGAGCTTCGTCAAATCCGCCTCGATAATAAATAAATAACTTGGCTAGCCATATATCTGGAAAGATCTCGGTTTCATATACTGAGGGGAACATATCCTCCAAAGAGAACCCATACCGTGTCCAATTATTTCGCCCTGGGACCGAATATCCTTCCTGAGACCTTGCTATACTAATGAGACTATTAACTCCGTAAGTGCTTCCAATTCCCTGACCAACCCTTCTAGAAAGATTATTCACCGAGAACGCATGCAGTCTCTCCCGCCCATGTGAGTACCCTTGAATAAGAAACCGCTGCGTTTCCGCCTGCTCAGGAGGCTCACCAAGTCTTGTAGCCCGGATATACCTCGCACAGCCTCCCCGGATGGTGGATCAACTTGACGTCATGCTTCTTGGCCAGTTCCATTCCAGCGTCCCAGTGAGCGCCCGTCAGTTGATCTTGGTAGATGATTTTGAGTTGCTTTAGGGGGATGAGCTCGAATATGAGAGAACCAGAGTCACGATACGGTCCCGGGTATACAGCAACCGTGTCGACGTCAGGAAGCTGTTTCAGCCAGTCAAGGAGAGGTTTGCCATCAAAAGCGGTGTAATGCGTCGCGGGAGCCCAATTAAAGTCACTGAGGCCAATCACTCGAAGGCTTTTTGCGAGGGCAAAAGTGTAGGATGAGGTAGGAATAGGCTGGATGTCAGGGTGGTGCCCTGGAGAGAACATACTATGGCCCCTTCGGAATGCTGAGCCGATACAGAGGTCAAGAACCTCGAGTGTGCCAAGCCTTGCCGGCGGTTCAAGAATAGGGTCGAGATATTCCGGCTGGACGACGGAGCGGCAGCGGAAGACGCGAAGGCTGCAGTAATTGATCTGCTCCACGGGGAAGTCCTCGTTCTGGACAGGATGGAGAGTTTCGTGATCGGTAGGATTAATGACTAACAGACAGCCATGCACAATGTAGGGATCGTCGCTAAGGAATTCGATAGTCTCCAGCTTTCGCAGGCGTAGAGGGAGACATCGGAACCGTTGACTGGGGTCTATCAGACGGCGGTAATGCATGAGGGGCCCGAATGTTACCCAGCGGAGATTTGTCCAAGGGCTGCCCATCGCACCGGGAATGAAGACGCCTGGCTGGTCAGAATGCATGGAATAGCCGTCAAGGAAGAGGCGCTCAAGGTGAGGCGTTGCGGCAGCAAGTGACCCCTGGGGATGTCAGTTTTCAACCACAATACAAAATTTCTGAATCCCATCACTCACTATACGGAGAAGCGGCACATTGTCTTGGCGTTCTTCCGTCCTTCCAATCCGTAGCTCTTTCAATTGCGGCCATCCCCCCGGCTGCAGTGACATTGGAAGATCAAGACTCCACCGACCAATGAGATCCAATGACTGCAGCGACGTCTTGAACATGGCGCCCAGGTTTTGGATGAGCTGCGTTGCCCCTTCCCGAAAGCCGTGCAGAGACAAGTGTGTCAATTGCGCTACAGGCTTCTCCAGAGGCCCTTGGAACAGCTGCATGGGTTGTGCATTGACGTATCCGATATGAAGGCGAGTCAGATTCGGCAGATAGACCAGAAATGCTTTGACCTTGAGGATCGTCAAGGAGAACTGGCTAGCGTCTTGAATGATTATCGACCTCATTGCTCGTCTCTTCTTCAGGAAACCTTCCAAGTAGCGCGTAGGATTCCGCGGTCGTCCAAGCACGCATCTGTGCCAAATGGTCGGGTCTAATTCAATGACCTTTGACCATGATTTGCAAACGTTCATGCAGTTGCTTCGACGCGCGTGTCAGACCCTAGCGCTCGATGTAGGTATACTGCAACTTACAAGATGGAAATGCGGTCAAGGTACGAGAAGATCATGGATACGAGCTCCCCTGGCAGGCTGTGGATTGGATCTCTCAGGGCTTCAACCATACCCATACTGTGAGCCATCTTACGAAGAATGAACTGGTGGTACTGTCAACGCCAAAGTTCTCTGTCTCGCTTGCGGCAAGTGCGCTCACGTTGTACTTGTCATCAGGGCGGTGGCGGTAGTTCTCAGTGTTGTGGAGAGCACACTTTAGAAAGGGCTTGAGCAAGCTACGAAGATCGGATTGGTTGTTGAGCTTTGCATCTCTGAGGAGGGCAGCCAAGGAACGGCCTGCGTCAGTTTCCAGTTCTAAATGGTCTTTAGTCAGACGACGAATCAGCGCAACAACTCGGCAGTATCCCTACGCATCTCGTTAGCCAAGATTCGGGGAGTCTGGAGGTTGTCAGCTTGCAATGGCAGCAGATGGATCCAGGCGGATAACGGAGAGAGCGGCCGAAAACGCTGCAGCGAATTTGGACGCCCTTTCTAGACAGTAAGCCAACTCATCTGCAGCTTGAAGATGGCGAGCTTTTGTGCACGATGGCCATACCGCGCCGCAGGAACAAGGGCCGAGAGCGACGTTATAGAGGGCGTCGGGGTCAAGACTGCGGACGGCATTGGTACACTGAAGGATGTTGCATGATTTACTGCTGCCATGCTTCTTGGACGACGGAGAGCAAGGGCAGAGGGTGATCGTCTTGCCGAGCGGTCAGATCAGATCAAGACCGCCAAAAAGAGGCCGGGAGAAGATGAGGCAGAACTTACCTTCATCAAGGTTCTCAGAGCAGCCTCATATTGTCCCTGGGCGCAAGACTTCCGAGCCTCCTCAATCCCTCCCTCCATAATGGCATCGGGAGTGCTTTCGTCTGCCATCTTGCTCTTCAGTTCGGCTGCTACCCAAAAGAACCGGGGTGGGGAAGCGATGCGGAGGCGCGGCAGGGTTGACTTCTCGATCGGAGTTCGGCCTTGGTCCCGCAACACAACAAGAAAGAATCACAGCTCGAGGCTTGCAAACCACCCGGGCAAGCTGATTGCTCAATCGGCGTTATTCACAGGATATACAGAGAGTAAAATCGAAAGATGCATGGCTTGCCAGGTCGCCTGGTAAACCTCGTCGTCGGCGACGCGCAATGCTCCAGGCTGAGAAACCAGACGCGCTTTGCGGGGTTTGGTTCCAGCAGCCACGCCAAGTCTTTTTTGAGTGGCTGCTGCTCTACACCTTAAGCTTCCACCTGACGTCACTTGTGAGTGGATCAACGCGTGGAGCACATCGCACACTGTGCTTGTACCCAACGATGTGCATTGTGTGTTGCATCCCAGCCACCGAGCCGGAGGGTCGGAAACAAGTGGGAGACTGTGCCTGCGCCATGGCTGAAATTCTAAGAACTGGGAGCAGACCAGGTGACAAATTCTGAACGCCGTTTTGCGTGCCTAGAACGGTGGCTCGCCCAAACCTGGAGTCCGAGACGAAACGGTCACCCCACCACACCAAATCCCCAGAATACATCGAGTACCTTGCAGGGGCAGACGAGATGGGTGTGTAGTGAGAAGATACGGAGCAGCCCGCAACCCCCTTCTCACCTCATTTTTGTATTTGGCAGGGGTCTTGGCTCACCAGAGATGATGCCCAACCGCACCCACGAATAGCCCGGTTCTATGGTTTGCCGGCACTCCCGCCCCAGTGTCACCCACGTGCCGGCGCATCTCACAGCTTCTCGAACAAATGATCGAAAATAACAATCCTGACCGTCTGACAAAGACGGCATTTGGACCCTCGCAAAAGGGGAGACAAGCAGAGAAATACGCTACCCCCTGTCCATCTCTCTTGGCCGATCAAAGCTGCCTATGGACTGAGTAGGCTGTGTCGTCATTTTCTCGGTTTGGCGCCCAAAGTTCAATGATGCGCATCTGCGTTGACGGGTTTGCCTACAGCTGGAACCGCGGAAGCGCGCCTTGCGGATCGCTCTTTTGTCAATCCTGAAGTGATAGGTCAACCGCCTTGTGAGTACCGGATTCCAGCAAGGCCCAGCCCACACCTCCACACAACCTCCATCCGCCTCCGGGAAGGGGGAAAGGGGGGACGGGAGCTTCGGCATGAGGCACGACAACACGTGTGGTGTGATGCGGCGAGGGTGGACAAGCAGAGCTCAACCGTCCACCGATCTGTGATTACCACCAGGGAATAACGGCAAATATGCACTTGCACCTGCCGTGCCCACGGTGTCGGGCGAGTTCCGGGTAAAGTTGCACCACGATTTCTAATACCGCGGTTTTTTTGTCTTGATGTTTCATCATAGGTACCATACTTTGCTGCACCATGTACGATACTTCGCCCACCATGGCATCGGATCCGCCTTGCGACGCCGTTCGGTGCAATGCAAAATACTCAACCTATAGTCCCGCTTACTTATTGGCTAACCGTCTCCAGGCAGAGAGCTGAAGCCAGGCTGAGAATGGTGAAGCCGTGATATTTTTGGACCCCACACACTCATCTTATGGTGTCCCTGATTTCATGTCTTTCGGCCCTTGCATTTCGTTTTCATCTTTTTTTATCGCGACCTCTGCTGGAACTGCGTACTAACAAGCGTGTCGTTAGTGTCTGCGACAGTATGGACAGTTGTCTCTACCTACCTATCATGGCTTGCATCACCAACATGACGTGCTGCATTGCATGGAACTATCAAATGGCTGCTGACGGGCGCGACGTTGACGGCATAGGCTATCTCATCCGCACTGGTTAGCACCATTCCCACTGGAGATGTTTTTACTCAAATCCCGGAGTTAAAGAAGGACGAAAACGAAACAGCCGCCAAACGTGCGGGAAACCCGGACGGGCAGACCCACACACATTTCCCTCTTGTATGGTGGATCTTTTTTTATTTTTAGCCCGGGGCCCGGGTGATTGGTCCGCCTCATAAGGTGCTGACAGCCCTGCCAGCCGGCGAGGCGAGCAGGCTGCGCTCAGCTAGCGGGTCACTTCCGCACCCCTCACCGATGACCCCACCTCGCAGAACGATGCGAGCGCATCACGTTGACTGTCCATGCACGCATCAAGTCCGCTCCGGCGCTTCCATATGAAAGTCGAATAATGCGTTGGATCTCGGACGGGCTTGATGAGAGGCAGAGCGCAGCGAACTAAACGGTTTGTTCAGCAAGGCTCCGACGGGGAGCAGCCCAATTTTAGGAACCGGAACCGGTCCCATCCAAACAAAACACAGCTCCAGCACTCCACTACCAACAGCCAGGCTGCGTTACACCATAACTTAGACACCACCTCTTTGTTTGGGTATCAGGTCCTAAAAGTTGACCACATTGCCTGACGGCTCGGCAGTTGATCACGCTTCTCCATCAAATCTCAATGCCGATTTGTCGCTGACGCAACCAATCAGCTCTGTGAAAAAAACTGCACTCCATGGTTGAAGAATTTTTGGAAGAGGTGCTCTTGGAAAAAGCAAGCTTCTACTCTGGAAAGGTAACTTGGTAATGTCAACTCCGGATGCGATGAGATAGGCTCCGATGGGTTCGGGTTTGGCTTGGGGCTTGCTCGTTGCAGACCGAACTGGATCTTGACCAGGGACTACATACCTGAGCTTTGCAGGGGTGAACAGCCTTTCCAACACGACACGACAACACAATTTGAACCTTCCAGAAAAAGACATATCTTTCGAAGAGTCGGTGACAGGGCAAATTTGGAGGGCTTGTGTCCGTAAAGCAGAGAGACACTTGATCACAGCCGCAATCAGGGATGACATTGACGGCGCTCAGATGCAATGCTCTTCTATTTGAGTTTTTTGACTCACTTTGTTGTCAAAGGTTTTGTTGGAGATATGGGTCTGTAACCGTTCTGTATTGAGCTGATTTGCTAATGCAACTTGAAGCGCACTTGTCTCTTCATGTCTGACAAACCAACGCCTCCTATTCTTCTTCAGTCCCATCTCTATGCCCGATGAATTCCGGTCGAAACCCTTCTCATTTCTCCAAGCCCCATCCTGCCAACACGCGCGCGCGTCCGGTTTCCCTCTTCGTCAGCGACCTGCCGCAAAGGAAGGGGGTCTTTTCGTCGTCTCAACAAAACAACTTTTTCTCGTGTGTCCGGCACAGGGTTCAGGGATCGTCATCGTTGCTTGCCGTCAAAACGTGAGGGGAAAAATGAATGTCTCGGAGATAATGAAATAAGTCGTCGTTTCATGGAGGGATCGGCTTTGCGGAAAAGCCACCCGGCAGGCCATCGTTATTTTGCGCGGCTGCATCCCTCAACTGCTTCTTTCTGCCACCGCGCTCGTCCTCCGGCAGTAGGATAAGTCGACATACTCATTTTATCCATTTTCCAGTCACTGCGCCCAGCGCAGGGATTAGGGAAGGAAAAAAAAAAGCCAAGAAAAACAGGAAACTAGAAAACACTGTCGTCCAAGCATACAGACATATCAGCATAGCAGGTGCTAGAGAGAACAGTGATAAGAGAGACGGGAAAAAAGGTAGGATAAACACCAAAAAGACAGGGAAATTAAAACCTGACAAAAACGATAAAACAAGAAAGAGTTCCCAAGTATCCAGACCTTGTTACGAAACGAAACAAATAAGAAAGGGTGCGCGAAAGGCGAGGTTGATCGCCATAATCACCCGTCCCGTCATCGTGTCGAACCCTTTCCCCAGTTGCCTGGAATATCCTATTCCCCCCAAACGCCTGGTATCGTGCCCCATATGCATGATTCATCCTCGAACCCAAAACAAAAGTTAAAAAAAGAAGATGCTTCAACCAGCCGGGAAAGAAAAGCAAACGTCTAACAAAACGCTGGGTTGTGACAAATATCGAAGTGAGACACGTTGAAAGGTGATGTTGTACAATGCGAGGTTCGTCCCATGCCCGATGCAATTCTCCATGACGCTATGCTTCCATGAAACGGTCAAAAAGAAAAAGGAACCTCTGCCCAAAAAATCCAAGCCACGCTACCAGATGGGAATGTTGGATGATGCTAGAAGTAGCCTTCGAGGGCTAATCGCAAAGATAAAACCCGTACGCTGGTGAGATGTACTATCCGCTACGGTTCCGGTTCAAGACAGTTTGGCGTGCCCCCTTCCGTTTTGGAGGGAACATTGGTGTCTAAATCTCGCCGTCTTCGATGATGGGATGCTGCTTGTTTGGCTGGTGTTGGCATTCGTCGAGTAAACGGGCACGGTCCGCTGGCATTGGTAAGGTAGCACCTCCAAAGGTCATCGAATGTCGGGAGGCGCCGATGATGAGATCAAGCGGTCGTGGCCCACAAAGAGGTAGGAAAGCTGGGACGGAGCTTGGGCGAGGGAGGCAGACCTCGGGCGGAACGAGTAGAGATAGATGACCCAGCTGCCAAAGTTGAAGCGTGACAGGGGCGGTGAATGCCGGGAAGAGTAGCCCATCTTCGAAGACAAGACGTTTCACCGATAGTGGTCCCGTGAGCTCTTGTGAGATCGACCGGAGTGATAGCCCGAGTCTGAGTACTGGGCTTGAGAGTAGTCACCGTAGCCGTAGTTGGCACTCCGCGAGTGTTCACTGCAGGCGTATCCCACCAAGATTGTCCTTCTTTGGATGCCATGGCCGGGCCGCCCATACGCTGCGCACCTGTCGACAGCGTGCTGGTAGTAGAGGCACCGGCAGGCCGAGTAGAGTTCTACCAGTTGGTAACACATGATGATGACTTTGTGACTCAACAGGCGAGATGTTGTTGGGTGTTGACTGGACGTGGCGTGAAGCTGACAGGGGTTGGAAACTCTGTAGTCTGGTCGTGTGATGTGTAGTGATGTGCGTGATGTGTGATGACTTGTGATGTGAATGTATGCAGACCAAGAACGAACGAGGTTCCCAATGCCCAGGTCCTGCTCAAGAGGAAGCAATGAATAAATAAGAGCAAACAGGGGGGGGTGTCAACGAGCTCGAGGGCGTGAGGCACCAAGGCAGAGAGACCCAAGGGAAACAGATACAGCGAGAAGTGAAAGCGAGCGAGAAACAAGCAAGAATATGAGTAATTAGGCACAACACAGGGTCATGCGCTGCGAAGATGCTATCGACTCATTCAGTGTGCAACGGAGGAGGGCATTGCAGCCTTATAGGACCTGGCAGCCTGGGACGTTTCGTCCGTCAGCGAAAGGCTGCTAGGCCAGCCATTGGGGCGAGGAGGCAGCAATGACGCCAGGGAGTTCTTTCCCGGAGACCAAAGTGACCTTCGAGTGACTAAGGCTCCATATGGGTCTGCCACTAATGCATCTGGCCGAAGGCGCAGGCCACGAAGGAGGGGCCTGGCATTGGGTGCATTCTTTGTTTGGCATGGTCGAGGTATACTTTGGGAGTGTAAAGGCGCAGCGCGTTTTTGGTAGGGGGGAGGGTAAGAGGAGGGGGGTGAGAATTTGAAAAACGTGACTCGGCGGAAAGCCAAGTCCAGGTACCAGACTGCAACTGCAGCTGTTTGCAGACCCGCGCAGCGAACGCTGGTTTAGTTTGCTGCGAGGGGAAATCATGGAGGGGGGAAAACGAGAGAGAAAGAAGGGGCGGCAGCCGGTGGGAACCGTTGCGCTGACAGGGGTCCCAGGTCCCACCCGAACGTGAGCATCCAATTGTTCTGCAGTGCGCAGCGTCGTTGCAGGACAGGTGCAGCCCCAAGCAGGGCCCCCCCACCCCTCTCCATGGGAGTGAGTGCCCCACCAAACATGCCGAAATGGCAAAACGGCGCTGCGGGGGACACAAGAGAAGGTGGAAAAGGGAGGGGAGGGAGCGTATTGGATGGAAGGGCCATCTGCTGCAATGAGATGATGAGGATGCAAAAGGGAACGACGGCGTGACTAACAACGGCATCGACATCGTCTCGAAATGGACCTCAGAAAATACTCCGTGTGGAACCGACCGTCGCGTGCGCCAGATTTGGCAGGGGCTAACGTCGAAAACGGCCACACCCTCGCACATGGGGCCTTGGGGCCGGCTGTGTGGACGAAATGAGAAAGTGCAGGTCTGTAGGGCTGGATGGCAGGTAATGCAAGGAGGTGTCAAAGCCGATCTTTGGTGAGATCGTGGGTCGCGACTTGTGCACTGTAACCCATCAGCTACTGATTGTGGTGGTGCCGGCCAAAATTCGATGCGGCCAACTCGGGTGTGACAAGAGAAGCGCAGTTGCTGCGTCCCGTCTCGAGAGTGTCGCTGCCTTGAAAACGAGATCGCGCGATGCTAAAGAAAGTGTCAGGGGGGGGAAAAACGCCCGGCACCGGGTTAGGTTCATCAAAGGTACCCGGCAGCGGTCAACCATCTCGAGCTACGCCAGTGCGGCGTGAAATCGACGGTTTTTGCCTCGTCCGGGCCACGCCAAGTTGGACGCCGCCTCGAGGACCAGGCGGGAAGGATCCCCTCGCTGATCTTGTAAAGGCGCCGGCAGAGAGCAACCCCGCGAGCTGACGGCATCGGCTACTGAGTCGTGAATGGCATTCCTCGTCCATGGTCAATTTCACATGGGCCCTTTCCGCCCCTCACCCTTCATCTGAGCCCGTTGCGGGGGAGGACCGGCGCAGGGCCTGTTCCGTTCCCTTCGGGATGCCGCGTGGACTCTTACGTGCAAACTGACGTGATTGCCAGTCTCTTGGCATTCCGGGTTTTCCAAATCTGGATCTTCGAATATGGTGTATCAGCAGCTTATCTGGGCTTGCTTGGGATGCTTGCAGAGCCCCGACTTCCGTGGCTGGTGGTGATCCGGGCAAGGCGGTCTTGGAAATGGGCGTCAAGGGCGTCTATTCGCCTGGGATCGAGGGAGACGTGGGGCGACAGGGATGCTGACGACTTCTCCGGTGAGATGGCCGCCATGGATGTCATGACATCGATGAGAAGCAGGGGAGAAAGCTCAAAGATGGAACGAGAGCCGGCCCCAACGAACAGACGCGCAAAAGAAACAAAGAAACGGCAGCGGCCAGGCAGGCGCGCGGGGTCGTTTGATTGGCGCATTGGGCGCGCCACCTGATCCAAGGTCAACGGCTACCGCTATGGCGGCCTCTCCAGTGCTTACCAGTGGACCTGGCTGTGTCGGAGCCATTGACTCGCCGGCGGAGGCGGGCCAATGCGATGGCCCATCTGCATGCCACCATTGGACCTTGTACGCTTGAACCAACCAGTGGCCTTCAACACCATCCAAATTTCGTCGCGACTGCGGTGATCATCCCGTTCCAGGCACACGCGAGCCAGTAGCGACTCGTCCCAAGCATCGACGACGGATCGCACGCACCATTCGATCGTGGAGCT
>Ga0247760_1001806_pt1 | contig 18420 bp, 22 predicted proteins | sample UWRJL171409R4_FD_179936 | JGI IMG/M metagenome (GOLD analysis project Ga0247760, IMG submission 179936) | Plant litter microbial communities from Arlington Agricultural Research Station in Wisconsin, United States - UWRJ-L171-409R-4 | ecosystem: Environmental > Terrestrial > Plant litter >... | reverse complement strand
GGGGGGGGGGGCGTGGTGTTTGGGAGGCACAACGCATGAGTCCGTGCGCCCATTGACGCCAGACCACTCAGCTGAAAAGATAGCGTCTCACCCCGCGTTCGATGTGGTCGAGAACACGCGCGATTGCAGAGCCTCGTCGCCCTTTTGGGTCGAGCGCAGAATGGCGTTCGTTCCCCCTTTTCCGTCCATCACTCCAATCCGTTCCAGGTTCCCCCTCTTTCAAAACAGCGACGCTCTTCCACGCTCCTATGTTCTGGGACCGCCCAGCCTGAACGAGGCTCGACTCTTGGCTATCACGTTCTAAAATGGTAGGAACCTTCCAATCGCAGCTTGATTGAGGTGTAATTGACGGAACGACGCGTTCAGGCGGCGCCCTCTCCTTTCCAGATCCGATTCGCCGGACAAGACGCGCCGGGCCTGTATCTAGTCCACCCGCCGGACGACGGAAGAAATTGCACCCACGAGTAAGTCACATCTCCCGCGCTGAAGTCAGGAGGGCTAGGAAGCAGCTAACAAAGGAACTTCCGCAAGTATCATCGTCGTACACGGCTTGCGAGGTGGCGCTACCAAGACATGGCAACATCCTCAGAGCGGTGTCGTCTGGTTCCAGCACCTGCTCCCCGATTTCCTCCGCAGTCTCCAGGCAGACAAAGCTCGCATATGGACGTTCGGATACCCTGCGAGCATCACATTTCAGACCTCCACCATCGATAGCTTTGCCCAGAATCTGCTCGCCAGCGTAAATAATGTCCGAAGAGACCGGCTGGACCGAAACATCATATGGGTGTGCCATTCCCTGGGCGGCATCGTCGTCAAGAAGGCATTGATCGATGCTGCGACGGACGACAGATATAAGCCTATTCGATACAGCACGAAGGGGATTGTTTTCCTTGGCACCCCCCATCGAGGATCCACCGCTGCTGATCTCGGGAGCACCGTCGCCTCCGTTCTGTCAGCAGCCACCCCAGGCTTTAACCTCCTGAACCGTGCCGTGATCAAGGACTTGAAGCGGAACAATAATACCTTGGCTGGCATCACGAGTACGTTCTCCAGGATCTGCGTTGGGATGACAATCCACTCGTTTTACGAAACAATTCCCCAAGGAGGGACCCAGGTGGTGCGTGCATGACGAACATCTTTCCCCTCATTTGCTGTTCGGAACAAATGGCTCACACTCATACTAGATCGTTGACCGCACCTCGGCTGTGCTCGGCGTGTCGAACGAGGCTGAAGTCGGGTTGAATTCGACTCATCAGAACATGGGCAAGTTTCGGGACGCCTATGACCACAACTGGTCACTCCTAGCCAACAGCATCACGGATCTCCTGTTCCAAGAACCGTCTCCGTACCAGGCGTACCCTCCCGGTGGCAGTACACCCAATTTGGGCTACTATCCAGACCACCGCACCGCCTCCAGCCCACACCTTTCCCCCGGAGGGCTTTCTCGCCCAACCACGTCGTCGAGCTGGGATGATCGACAGTACGCGCGTCAAGCTCCAACCCAAACCCAACTTCCCCCGCAGGCCAACACGGCTCGGCAACGGCAGCCGCCGCCAAATCCTCCAACGCGGGCCTTGGGTGCTTACCCGACCTTGAACCATGCCCATTCTCGGACAAGTCTGCGGCCTCTCACCGAGCAACATGTTCGATCGTACTCGGAGCCAGGCACTGTGCCAACACCGGGTGTCCAGGCTACCCGCCCTTCACCGCCATCAACACAGCAAACTGATGACCCCGATGACCTAGAGGCTGCCATTTGTGACGTTTGTCTCAAGTCGATTCGATGCTCCCAGCCCAGGGTACAGTGCACAGTCTGCTACGACTATGACCTGTGTTTGAGCTGTTTCCACCAAGGGAAGACATCCAAGGGCCATGACATCAGCCACACTATCAGCCACGTCTCTGACACCGTGGTTCTCCGGTATGGTGATCTTGTACCTGTCCAGGAGACTGTGAACCCTCCGCGGAGCGAGGCAGACGGAAGGACAAACTGGACCATTGTAGATTTCCAACCAGGGACGGCGCAAAATCCGACCGACGAGACAATCAGCTCGCGGGTGCTTCACCTGTTCGACAAGAACTCTCACGCACGTTTCCTCGCATTCTGCAAGCCAGGCCACTACGGCATCGCCATCGACATTGGGGTGACGTTCGACAAGGGCCTGGGCCCACAAGCTCGACAAACTCTGTTACAAACGCAGGGTAAAGCTGGGTGGCTCAGAGTAACGCTCGGGAAGGCCAAGAACAATTCACAGTTCTTTGGCACCGCCTACAACGAAGACTCATTCACGGACGGAACCATGACCTCCACCTCTCTCCCAAACAGACTCTTGGATCCATTATGGGGCGCCATCAGCCAGATAGACCTCGATGACAAAGTTCAGCTCCAGTCTAGCCGAATCCTACATCTGGACGGTAAAGCGGATGAGTCGGTTGCCGTGGGCCTCATTTTGCAGTGGTCCGGTGTGGCGGCCTTCCAGGATCCCTCCAAAGATCCCGTTGTCTCTTTAACAATAGAGAATGTTAGGTCAGTGAAACAACCAGCCCCTTGGCCCTTTGTCATCATGATACTGTTCTCACACGCATCATCAGGCTGTATAACATTGTCGATTTCTCCGAACCTTACGTCCGCGCAAGCCCCCCTCGACCGCAAGCGGTGTCAGCACCAGCGGCAGAAGAACCCTTGGAAGAGGACGAAGACGACCCGTCGGTGGAAGAGTTCCTTCAGGCCTTGTTGCAGATTCAGCGCGAGGTCAGAGACCGAGAAGAGAGGACTAGGTTGGAGGCTTTACTCAGGCTGCAGCTCCAACGGCAAGAGCAAGCCAAAAGGGACGCCGTTGCTCGGCTCTTCGCTCAGGCTATGCAAGAGGCGGTTCAAGAAGCGATGATCGAGGAACAGAAAAAGCGGCAACAGGCGGAGTTGGTGCGATTCCTACAAGCACTGGGCCTTTGATGATGAGTTGGCGGGCGTGAAAAGGATGCTATGTGGTGTATGTTTGTGTCTCTAATTGTTCAGTTGTAGGGATGGTTTGGATATATGGTAGATGTATGAAGTAATGGCTCACAGAGAAACAAACACTTACCCCAGCGCAGACATTGGTTAGAATAATTCTAACGTACGTGATAAGCAAAAGAAGCCAGAATGCTTGTAGCACTTAAAGCTATTAAAAGCAATAAAAAAAACCTAATGTGTTAGGTACAGCAAAATTATACGACGTCCTCGAAACAACACTTCGTTTCCAACGTGACTGTCAGCCTACACGACGTGATATTCCAGCCAACTCACGCAAACTTACGGATTTGGAAGAGAAACCGATTATTCAGTATATCATTAATTTATATACACAAGTATTTCATCCCCGGCTTTCGTGTAACATAAGCGGGGCAGGAACCGTCGCGCCAACAGTTAAATGATCTATCAGTGCAAGCACCCAGTGCTTGCACGCCTACCAATTGAGCCCATAAGTCGCGGGGGGGGGGTTCCGGCCCCCCCACTTCGTGGCCCCTGTGTATACACAGGGGTGTCCTCAACCCCCCCCATTCAATTGACTACCTACTTGTAATTATACAATCTTCTACCCCTTCTTCTTCGGATTCTTCTTCTGATTCTTCTTCTGATTCTTCTTCTTCATCCTTCGAACTAGATTCCAGCCTTCCAGCCTCCCTCTGCGCCTGGCAAATGTTGGTGATGTCGGAAAACACGCCGTTAGGGTCCGGGGCGACCCTCCTCCTCCAAGAGGGCTTTAATCGCTCCACCGTTACCTCCAATTCTTCAATTCTTCACTTCTGTTAAGCCAATTAGAAGTCCTTTTGATCGAAATCCTTTAGGCTACCCTAGCACTAGAATATCTTCTAAATACAGTCATTGACAGGCACTAAAGGGCTTTAGCTAAAACTGCACCTTCTCGGAGGGCTGTGCTGTTCAATGGGCAGATATTAGCCGAAGCTGAGCCGGGGCTGATCTGGATTGATCAAACGCGACGAAGAGTCACGTGGCTATAAGCATGGGTGGTCGTCGATTTTAGGGTGGTGAAACAAAGTTTTCAACTTACAGCCATTACACACTAAGGTGCTTTTATTTCAAGATAAATGATTACGCGTATACTGGATGTACCCAACTCTCTACGCAGTAGAGCTCTAGAAGGAGCTGCTGATATGCAGTGTTTCTCGGACTTGCTGCAGCCAAGAAAGCCCAGATTCCAATCTGGGCTGGCCCTCAAATAATAAGCCTGCAAAGCATCGGAATTATCTCACATTCGGCTAGTATTCAGCCGAGGCTGAGGCTGCCACCAAACCAGAAAGTGGTTTGGCCCATTGAACCCAAGTGGCAACATACAAGAGGACAAGGATAAATAGTTGAGTGCACCCAAGTGTTGACTTGAATGGCAGACCCGTCCCCACGGACTACAGCGACCTTTGAAACAAAATTCACGATGTCATACGGCCGGCAGCAAGGTGCACAGCAGCCCTTATACGGACAGCAACCTCTCCAGTATCCTTCCCACCAATATACCCAACCGTACCCCCCACATGGTCAACAGTTCCAACAACCCCAACAGCAACACCCCCAACAGCAACCAACCAGATTCGCCCACCTCGCCCATCTCTCCATGTACCTCCTCTCAGACCCCAAAGCCGCCGCCCGCGCCCAGCACGAAGCCCAACAATCAGCCATCTACCGCCAAGAGCTCCTCGGAATGATCACCCCCGAGCCACAGCTCACCGCCATGGACCAAGCGACTATGATGGCCCTCAAAGTCACCACCGGCGCAGAATTCCTCTCCATGGACAAGATGGTCAACGGGGTCTTCAAGGCCGCTTACGCGTTGGAAACCCTCCAGGATATCTCCAACCGGGAGTCGGAAGTCCTCACCCTCACGCGCTGGACGCTGCCGCGCGAGACGGGCATGGAGCTGCTGGTTGTTGATGTGCTGGAGCACAGGAGCACGAATGCCAAGTGGGCGGGGGGCAATATTGTGGTTAAGGCTAGTCGGCCTGTGGAGCTGAGGGTTAGGGGGAAGTGGGTTGCGGATCTGAAGAAGAAGACGAAGGGGAAGGGGTTGCAGACGGGGTGGACGAAAAGCTTCAATAAGAAGCCGGTGGACTCGATGGCGGTGGTTGGGGAGGGGAAGGGCGGGGATGTCCCGTTGGAGTTGGTGATCAGAGTAGAGAGGGCGGTGGTGGGGCTGGAGATGACGCCGATTTACAATGGGTTTTATAAGGAGTGGGTTGTGCCTTGTTGAGCGTTGAGGTTGAGGGCGGTTTGGGGCAAGGTGGTGGCTTGCAGGTAGGTATAAATGGTCCCTTTGAGTTTGGTGGCTGACTGGGAAGGGGGTTTGAGTAAGCGGCAAAATGCGTCGAATACTGCGAGGCAACAACATTGTTATACCCTAAAGTTGCCCTCAGCAATTTCCATGTTCGTGCGTGATCCTGGGCCGCTCCTGAGCTAGGGTGAGCCATGGGTGAGCCTAACTCGCACAGCCGTGTGGCCTAATTTTGGACCGTCGACTAAAGTCACCATCTGGAAATTCCGGTACATTCTTCAGTTTATACTAACCATACCGCATAGGGTACGCATAACGACCTAAATCGGAGTGGGTCAGCGAGGTCGGCCCGGGGGTGAACCTTCCGGTACTGGGGCTCGGGGATCGGCTTGATTCGGAGGTCGATCGTAGATAGTTAAAAGATTTCCCAATACAGTGGGTACAAAACAGTGTTATTAATGCTGCTAGAAAGAGAGTAAGAGAAAAGAAATAATTATCCCAGGGTGCCTCTGCTTATATAAGCTAACTACCACTCATTCCAAGGGCGAACTTCCGACCACATCGGGGCGTCCACATCGGAACCTTTTTAATTAATCTAGCCTGGACCAATCGTACCTCCTTATCGCTTATCGTTCCCTTATTATACCTCCCATGGTTGGGCCGTGACAGCTATACAGTAGGACATAATTAAAGAGATCAATTGACAAAACGATTTACTTCATTCCTATGGGCAAAGATTCCTGCGGCGACAAAAATGGTCAGCAGCATCATCACGAAGCCGCAGCCTGGGGACAAGATGGTTGCCAACACCACATTTGACATCTTGATTCAGACGCGCAATATGCATGTCGGATTCCAGACTAACCCGGCGGCTTCGGGCCTCTGGCGGCGCCCGATCCGCCGAATTTCGTCTTCTTCCGGGGCATCAATGACGTGGGTGACGAAAAGGGGCTTCTTCGTGCGCAGGTGACGGGCGGTCTGCGGGACGGGGTGTACAGAGCCTGCACTATGATTGCGGCCAGGAACCATCAGCCCGTGCTGATGCCGATCACACAACGAGGGGCCCAGAACGATTGCGCGAGATTTGTCGTCGTGGAAATTGTGAGAGAGTGGTGGCAGCTTTGGAGAAGACTTACATCCCCTGTCACATCTCCCTTATCTCCTCTTGTCTGCTATCATAATCGGCTGTTGCTTATTCCCGCCATTAAGCGCTGTGTAGCTTATATGCATGACAATATCTGCCACGGTGCCGTCGTCGAACATGTGAAAGCCCACGGACAGCTGGAAGCGCCAGCTAATTACCACCCCCACGTCTTCAAAGGGGCGGTAGCGGTCCGTGAGCGTGATCTCGTGGCGGCCCGTGTTGGACTGTGCGTAGAGCCGAGGGCCTAGGCAGAGATATGGACGTGGAAGACGGTGAAGCTTGGGGTTTTCGGGGATGCAGGCGTAGAGGGAGGTTGCCAAGCCGAAGAGGTTGGCGAAACCCGCGAGGCCGTTGCTGGAGCTGATTATGAGGGAAGTCTGGTTGGAGAAGGGACATTCGAGCTTGAGCTGATGGCGTTGCCGAATGCGTCCCACCAGTCAGGAAGTGAGTCGTACGTCTGGGGCTTAGCATTTCCCCGCTTGGGGATCTCCTGGCCCTAGGTCCATAGACGTGCGACGCTATAACGTAAGTAGTACTCGATTGTGTTAGGGATAGCCTTGAGGATGTTCTGCCGAAAGTCAGGCAGTGTTCGTAGTACCTAATCGATCATGATCTCGATGTCTTCATGCCCATCCACTGCATGCACGCCACGGGCCGGTTGCGTGCCACCACGGACAGCAAGAAGGGGTCATCGCGCCATGCCGTGACGGCCGTGTCCTCGGTCTGCGGCTCAAGCTGCAGGAACGTCTTCTCGAGGGTCTTGAACGGCCGGAACTTCCAGTACGTAGAGTTTTCGCTGGACGAAGTCGTGGCGGCACCAACGGCGCAGCTTGTGCCGCAGCGGGTCCTGCGCATCTTCGCTCGGAGCCATCAGAGTGGCCAGCCCAGGGCGGAGGAAGGGAAGATGCTGGCAAGGTTTTGATTGTAAAAGAAAACCGCCTGTTGCCTAATCCTCTCGACAGCCTAGTGACACTACGGGGTGTGCCGAAAGAGCTAGAGTGGCCGCATATTCGATGTCAGTCAGCTAGCGCCGTTGTCAAAATCCACCTGCGTAACGTCGAAATGTTGCTTGTCGATTATGAGGAGACCATTGGTAATCTTATCCCCTATGGGTTTTTGGCAGTGACCAAGAGGAAAAATGGAGAAGGAATACGCCACAACAAATGAGAAACGCAGGAATGATGTTAGATGAACGGTCCAATGCGAGATCCGATTTAGTGAAGGACAGTAGTAGTATATGCTAGAGAATGCTCTTATCCGCTCCAGACCTTTGGGCCGGGAATAATATAGCTTGCCGGCCGATCGTACGAATAGCCTGCTGCCTGCTTATGGATGTTCATGGCAATGCCAGGATCACTTTTAATCGTTAGTACATGCGGCGAGCTAATAAACAGGACGATAATCTTACGATGACTTGTATGCTCCCGGAAACTTTACCAAGGGACCGGGGGTACCGTTGCCGCCGTTAGTTACCTTCACTGCAAGGTGTTAGATCGTATCCCAGTCTCCTTTTCAACGAGGCAACAAACTTTGGTAGCAAGTCATGTACAGCTGAGCGGGTTGGGCGTGCAGCGCAATAACCTCTGCGCGAACCAGATATTCGCCTGACGGAGTGCTCTTGGGAACTAATACCACTGGTCAGCAAGGATCGGGTGTGCTTCTTTAATGCGGGCGTCATACTAATAAACGACTTCTTTCCGCAGTTCTTGTTCATCTTCTCGGTTCCCCAGGCATCCGTAGTGGTGATGCTAGGGTCTAAGCCGTCTTCGGCCACCTTGAACCAGTCGGATGAGCCGTCCGCAGTAGCTGCATTCGCAACTTTGCTCATGTAGACAATGACTGGGCCATAATGATTGCCTCCGATCGCAGAGTCCTTTCCACATTTTCTCTCCCCATTTGGTTGAGGGTGCATCTCAACAGTCAGGCTCTCGCCAGCGTCGATTGAGCAGGTGGCACTTGCCTTGGCAGGTCCGGCGTTGCATCGCATGTCGGCGCCACCGAGGTTTGTCACCGGGCTGTTGCTCTTCGGTACACGGGCGCAGGACGTTCCTTTATCTTCAGCAGCAACCCACAGCTGCTGGAAGAGGGAATGGGCGTTTGCTGCCGAAGCGGCGAGCAGAAGATGGTGGAGGTACTTCATCGTTCCGGAGGATGGCTCAAGGAAGACGATCGTGTCCGTGAGAAAGATTTGAGAGACTCCGCCGGTTATAAGGACAAAGCTGTGACCATCTACCGCGACCCTTTCCTCCTTGTACACATTGTGTGTCGTGTAAATAAATTATGGCGGCAGGGGGTACCTATAACATCGAGAAATATGCCGAATGCCGGTAGGATGGGGTAATGTGGGGAAAGGATACTAAACGCCCCACTTAAGTAGATGAGTTGAGAATGCGGCTTTTTCCACGCCAATAGTCTTGAAATGACACGCGGGGGGCTTATATATATATAGACAAGCTCACGGGGCCTGTCTTTAATCTATTACGGCTTGCACAGGGCCGTTTCCTGACAGTGTTTCCCATTTTTAGCGGATGACAATTTTAGTCGAGGCACCAAAACTGGGCCACGCGGCTGCGCAGGCCAGGCTCACCATAGTTCACCCTGGAGCAGTGACAGCTCAGGACCATGCACAGACATGGGAATTGCTGAGGGTAACCCGTGCGTAAAACATAGGTTTGTTATTGCTGAAATAGAAAACCAACTGTCAATACTACGGCGAGTTCTAGAAAGAAAGAACGAAAGAAAGAAAGAAAAGAATCCAAAGAGGCCATGTGCAGGTACTAGTCCTGAAGACATGCTAGTCAGGGGATGGATATGCTGACCGGAAGAGAAATATGGTCCCGAATTTTGGCCTAGAATATACCAGTACATGACTTGGGATGATACACAACATCCCAGCTCGAATTTTAGAACGGTACATGATGTCCTAGCTCGGAATTTGGGATGGTATATGATATAACAGCACCGATTAGATGCCCTAGAGTATACTAGTATATAATGGGATGAGTTAGAATATATCAGTACATGCCCTGGGATAGTATATAAGATTACTTTATCCCATCTGAAGTTACCCTATACTGCCGATCCCCCGTGCGCGAATACTGTAAAACCCTCTCAACAAGTCTACTCTACCTTGTAGCTCGATACTTTCTTGGCCGACCAAACGTGACTCTATCACCACTCCTTCCATGTACTGAGATGACAAGCCCCGTTCGAGTCCATGGGGATTGCAGATAACGGTGAAGTAGCCGGCAGGCTTTCACTTACTTATTTCCTAGGAAACGAACCTTAGCTTTATATTTGGGATATAGCAGCCATAAAATTTCACTATATATCCAGTTCCTGTATGTGGCCAGTCACCAGAACGCTTACTAGATCGCCAAGGTTGGAGGTAGAACTTCTCGACAGACGGATATATCAGGGATGGGGTGAGTGATTTGTGGGGTGGAAGTCCCTAAAGCGTCTCTTCCCTTAAGGCTGAATAGTTAATGCCCAGAATTGGGTCCAGTGGTCCAGGATTAGGGTGCAGCTTAGAACTTAGTGTAACGGCCCGAGTCCTAAAGACGTTCCCAACGTTGGCCTTTGAAACACTCCTAAGGTCTCTATTTCGTATAAGAAAATGCATGGGGGCGCTATTATCGCGGATATGCTTACAAACTGAACGAAGGTTGCAATGATGATGCAGCTTGGCAACTCTTTTTACAGTCTTCTCCCATTTGACAAAAGGACGGCCGGGAGTATTGAGATGAGTAGCCGAGAAAGGGGGTGGTCCTGGTTTTGGGCCACCTATGTCCCAAAACTAGGACCTCGCGAAATGTTACTATTTGAGCTGTAAAGTACTGCCTACTCAACCAAACTATATTAGGCGATTTCTCTGATCATTTCCTAAGCAGCGCCTGAGCAGCGTCTGAGCAAAGTGACTAAGAGTGGTGCGGGTGGATGGGGATTTTGAGGGCAACTTTAGGGTAAAACAACAACACATATACGAGTTAATCAGGTGCCCATATCAGATTGACTTCTCGAGTCTCACATAGGTATGTGTTCTAACTTGCCATAATAAGCGAAGAAGCTATCACGATGAAGGCAGGGGGTAGTATCAGAGCTCTGTTGGCAGCTACACCCTCCTAAATGCCACAACGTGAGTCCACTCCAGCTGTCTGTACATAAGTACCTATCTAATTTGTATACCTATTGACAGCTATCCCCACAACTCCTCCATCCCCGCCTCTGTCGACCCCAACTGGGTCGGAATCCTCACCTACACGCCATGGGGTTGCATGCCAGCTGTTATGTTATCCACCGACCTCGCGGTGCGGCCCTTGAGCCTCGGCTGGTCGGCGAGGGCAAACAACTCGTTATCCGACTGGGCTCTAGTCGGTCAGAGCCCGTTCTCAATTGCGGGACGCTTCCGCATCAACCCCGAACTGCCTGCCTCCGAGACGGAAGGCCAGGTTCTGCATGGGCCAATGGAGGCAGCGAGTGTTCCGTCGTTTGCGGGGAGTACTGAGACAAGGAAAAATACTGTCGAGAGGCGTGACGATCCGCTTTACCTACATGTAGATGCTATACGCCGTATTGACTTTTCCGCGACGTCTTCATACGGCCGCAAGGCCTAGGTTTTGATATCATCGACTATGCCGCATTCTCAAGAGACCTGTTCCAATGCAATCAAAACCTCTGATGATGTGACTGAGCATTCCCGGTATGAAATGATAGTGCAAAAAGACGTTCTCCTATTCTATGACCACCCAGAACCCCTGAATCTGTCACCGTAAGACGTTCGTCACTTCTACCATCGGGACAGTCCAGCCCCATCTGCTATGCCCCCCACGCCTTTATCTGTTCTGGTTTCAATGCTGTCCCCAACCACCACCCAAATCTCCCCTGCTACTGCGCCCCGTTCACCCCCCTGCCTCTCCTTCACACAGGGGATAAATACTCTGACAGAATCCTGCAGCTGTCCGACACCCATATCCTACCTAGAACTGCTATCCCCTACTATGAAAGACGTTTAGATCAGGTAGTTTGTGGCGAAGCCGGCTCGGGAGATGGATCACCAGTGCTCTCATCACCTGTTTTTCTAGAACTAACCAAACCTTCGATGCCTAGTTCCTTTAGCATATAGGTGGAATTTGGATTAGCCCGGGCGAGAGCCTTGCTGAACGGGCTGTTTTGGTCGTTGTATGGCGGGGTTTTACCACATTGGTGTTTGAAACCACCCTTGGTAATCCATCCTGGATCGACGCGAGCGTTGTACCACACGTCCCAGACGCTGAGCTCGGCGAACTTGGCCGGGTTCACGAGGTCAAGGCCCAACAGCCTCCAGGTAAAGGCGCCGATGTGCAGGCAACGGCACAGATAGCCACACCCAAGCCCCCCGTCAAGGTACTTCTGTCGAACTCCAAACATCTGCCGAGAGATGTCTGAGGTAATCTCCTCTCGCCCAGCATTGATCTTTATAACGTCCTCTCCGATGATGCCCTGGAGCTTTGTGGGAGTCTTTATGGGCTGTTTGGAGTGCAGAACAAGGAATTTGACGGCGAGTTCAAGCTCTTTTTGGTGTTGGCGTGGGAAAACTAGGCAGATAGCTAACCAACAAAGCAACTCTGGGACCCATCTTTCCAAGTCCGGAGACTCCAGTGCCCCCCAAGGTGTAAGATTGGGCCGATCGAAGGCCGTAAACCAGGCGGCGACGTGAAATTCCATCGCTGCTATGAGGGTGTATTGGTAGGCGATGAGAGTAATGTCGGAGAGCATGTACGGGCTGATCTTGCGTGGAACTTGGTCGCCCCTATTGCGTCCATGTATGATGCTCATGACTATGGCAAAGGCCTTTGCGTCCCACGGCCCCGTAACGTCGAGGCGGTATGGTTTCTTTTCGGGGGGCCCAGGAACCTCTGTCAAGTCCTCCTTGAAGGCGTGGGACGCCAGGGACAGATGACGTGATGAGACGAGGAATGTGGTAGTAGTTCGTTCCGGGGCCGGTCCTGGTTCTGGTGCCGCGGATTTATGTTCTGGTACCAGTTCTGGTTTCGGGTCCGAGTCCGTTGGGCTGCTGAGACGAGCCTTCTTGGACAGCCGCGTATCTCCCCGAACTTCGGATGGAATGGTGGCTGCGGGCAGTGAATTTGTAAACGTGAGAATGGTATCCCCGAGGGGATCCATGGGGATACCATACTGATCCAATTCTTCTGACATCGGATGATAGCGGTGGTCAAGAGGGGAATGGGGAATGAAATGGGTGTGGGGGAAATTGAAGCAGCTGAGGGAAACGTGGAAAAAGAAATATATAGAGGTACCTACCTACCTTGCATTTCCAAACTGCCTAAAGTTCATGAAAAGCTTACCTTATTGATTGCGCGTGCAGAAGTGTCCTATGTTTTGCATAGGTACCGTCTCCAAGTCATTAAGTCTTTTGAGACGTCAAGGTCTGTCAACCTTATTGATCAGCGGTGGCTGCACTGCAGGCTTTACGTGCATCGTGAGAGGTCTTCGACGTATTGGAGTAGTCTGTGAATAAATGCAGAAAGTATCGTCATTACAAGCGAGACGCAGGCTAAAAGTGAAGAGACAAAATTATTCTTTTCCAAAGGAACCCTCACAGAAACTTTACTTTCCTAAGTCGCTCAAAGTCAAATATTTTAAGCTTCCGCCCGCCATTTTGAACGCAAGTTTACAGCTCACTGACCCCCACGAGATGGTACGAGTATGACAAGCGACTCCAATTTCGCACCATAGGCTGACCACAGACGAACTCGCTTGCGGTTAAGTTGGTAACCACCATATACAGTGTGCCCTCTGCTGCGCGATCCGATCTGAATACACCCATCTCTTCCGGTGGACGGGGATCTATCCATGTCCTACCATGAACCATGTTTTCAAATCTGACAACTCTCGGCGGAAAACATCAGACCCAAGCCTCAGAATGTGGGACGATAGCCGGAATGTGATGAGCTTTGGCTGGGAATCAAGTGATATCGACGACCCTGAGAGTCTGGCTCTCTTGTCCAAAGGTTCATCGGGTTAGCGCGGGCTGGCTGGGGCTTGTTTCGCAGCAAGGAACTGGAATTGCGTATCAGCTCTGCAAACGGCGAGGGTGACATCCCTAGAGGGATCGATGGTATGGTCCCACATGGCGGTGGGAAAGAACTTTCAGCTAGACTCAAGAAAAGAAGAGTTATCGAGTTTCGGACTAGGTTCTTCTTGGGAGGGCTTGTCTAGTTGCTCGGGTTGGACGCGGACAGATGTCGTTTTGCTGCCACGCCGCAGTCTGGTGCCTTTCATGCGGTGGTGGAGTTGGAAGGAGCACACGGGTTACGGTGACCAAATATTTTGCTGCTGTCAGTTGGCGGTGGAGGCGATTGGCCGAAAATGAGCTGAAAACAACAGTCGCACCTGCCTAGGTAGGTCTGTTTAGGTATCCACCTACCGTACCGAGTTTGAAAGGCTGTCCCACGACTTCATGTTTTATCAGACCAATTTGCCAGCCTAAATTTGATTTAACACTGGAATCTTTGCATCACCATTGCACACTTCGTTCCGGTCAATCGATATTCACCCGTATTGGTGTATCCGGGGGATTGGCCTCTCCTACTCGATCGTCTTCCACAAAGGCTTGTATTAGCCACCTTATTCCACTTGAAACATCTTGGAAGCGTACCTTAGCCTGTTGAAAAGGCCTTATCTGTCATGGATTATTGAAACTGGGAATCTTTGGTTACTTTCGTGGCCAAGCCACAGGACGAATGGAGAGAATCTGAAATGGGCTTTAGCTGAATCCTGACTGAATCGAATGTTGCAGAGGAACAGCCCCTGGCACCTCGCAGCAATAACTTCACCCTGAGGATAGGAGCGGCCCTTCATGGTTATCGAGAACCGCGTATATTCCTGAACTATTTGCACGGAAATGCATTGGTCTGTCTTGTTGGAGCTACAATCTGGGAACGAACCAAAATCTGATTGCCTCGGTTAAACCTTTGTTGGCTGTCGCCAAGAACGCATACCGACAACAGGAGCAATTGCCCAACGGAATTTCATCAACCAAAAAGGGTTTCTAGCGCGGTTAGTTTAGTGGTTAGAATTTTCGCTTCCCAATCCCATGTTGGACCAGCGAGGGACCCGAGTTCGAACCTCGGATCGCGCAGCTCGCTAGTGCCCATTGGTTTCTTTTTTGCCTGTTGATTGTTTGACATCCATGACCTATTTTCGCATGTTTATTACGGCCAGCCTTGAACATCGCGATATTCTGTTCCTTTTTTCCTTTCTCTCTTTTTATGGATGTGGGTGTAGAGGGCAATTTATACAGACAGAGAAGTACGAAGAAAACAGATGTACGCCATTCAGGGGTTTGTTGTGGGATGGCCATCTCACCTCTGCTAAAAATTGCTAAAACTACCCAATGCTACTTGTGTGTTCCGGGGTCTTATGTCTAGCACGGCAACTTGCTCCCACGGGGCGTTGTTCTGCTCGGTGGTATATTGGGAGCAGTTCCCCCACCTCGAACAATACTTTGCTCACGGCAAGTGAAAAGTTGGACAAAGAGGGGCAGGGCACCGTCATCAAAACACTGTCCTCAACCCGAGCGGCGAACACGTCTGCAAAAATAGAACACCGATGCATCAACTGCTATGGGTATGCTTGTTACCGCAACGAGGGTAACTTAACGCGATCGCCATGACAATCACAACACTGTTGTCGGTGTATCTCTGCCAAAAGCCAACTGTTCCATATCGTACAATAGATACAAATAGTGATATAGGGTTGTTCTACCCAAACGCCAGGTCCTATGCAGTCGTGCGAGTGCCGGTTATACGAACGCATGCATTTCCGATGCTCCTCTAAATAGTTCAGCCCCTCCCGCTTCCCGTCAAACTCAATTCTCTTCTTTCCATTGCTCATACCATAAACGACTCGCCACATCCACACTGCTCCTCTGCCAGCACCAGTCAGTCTTATTCGAACGCCAAAGACGAACGGGGAATGCTCACTAATATTCGGATTCCGGAACACAAATTTCTGACTCAGCTTATCCTCCACCCAATCCATCTCGCTCCCAATGATGCTGAACAGCGCTTTGCTGTCGATCAGAACCCGCACGCCGTCCTGCTCGACCGCCTCGTCAAAAGTGCCTGCCTTGTCGACGTATTCGAGATGGTACGCCAGGCCACTGCAACCACGGTTGCGTACGCCGATCTTGACAAGCTTCGGGTCTGGTTGGTCGAACATGGTGCGCAGCTGGTCCACCGCAGCGGGCGTGAGCTTCATGGCGGCCTTGCGGGGCGCGCGCAGCTTCGATCTTGGCTTCGCGGCGGGTTTCAAGTCTGAGGGGGCTTGTGACGAGGCGGGCTGTTGGGTAGCGCTTGCTGGTGAAGCGAAGCTCGATCGAGAGGTCTGGGCTGCTTGCTCAGATATTGAGGCAGCGGGCGCGGGCGCGGGGGTTGCGGGGTGATCTGGCGGTGGTCGGGTTTCGTGTACCCTCGGGAGGAACTCTACGGGGTGTGTGATTGAGGTATCGGGGACGGCGGCATTCCGTGGCTGCGCTGGCGGCTGCGAGGGGAGGGTGTAGGACTGGAAGGCGGCGACAGCCAGGGTGGGTGTCGAGGAAATTTGGCGCTGCTGCCGGAGAAGTGTTCGCCGACAGTCGAGACAGACGGAGAGCGTCCTCCTGGACAATAGACGGGCCGCGTTCATGGTGTCGGTTCTCTGCTCGAGTTGGAGGATAGGGATCGTTAAATGGGGTGTTTCAAGGTGCGAGGATCGAGGCTTGCAGACAAACAATTGAGGATCGAGACCGGAGATGTTGGATTGCAAAGCACAAACATTCGCCTGCGCTCGGCCGCGGTTGGCGGCTCGGTCAGCCGAGCGATGACATGACGCCAAGTCTTTCGGGTCCGCCCGGTTTCCATCGGCCAATCACGGCGCAGGTATTTGGCAGCGCATCACGGCCCAATTCACAGCACCAGCGTCTCCACTCAGGGGAAACGGTCACCGCGGCTGCTTCAAAGCCGCAACAGACAGCAGACAGACACTGCATCTCCAGTTGAATGCTTTCTTGAAGGTGATATTCTAATGAGGAAGAAAGCCCGCTGTTCCCGTTAAGCCCTATATAATTCATCATGAAATGTTATCTCGTCATCAGTGCTGGGTCACGCCTGCCACGTTAACCATCCAATCTCAGCGCATCGTGTTGCACCCATTCTGGTGCTCATCAGCCGACTCATTCTGCGACCAATAACTTCACATCCTCGACCGCAGCCCTTGCCATCTTCTTGAGAAGCGTCCTCTCGTCCGCCTCCCTGTACTTCTCCCAGCTATCCATGCCCTCTTTGGCTTGGATACTCAATGTTTCGTATCCCTGCTTGATCACCTCGGCGACTTGGAGACTCGTCAGCTGCGATCCGATACGTCTCCCCGTCGCCGCTTTACCGCCTCCGATCCCCCGCTCGGCTAGCATCTCTTTGTAGTGTGTGCTGACGTTGACAAGCGTGTCGATGGAGTTGCTTGGCCGATTTGCCAGTTTATAAATGTCCCGAAACTTAACAAGCACCTCTCCTGTCTCCACCACTTTGTAAAACAAGTCATCATACGCTGCCGGTGTCGGGAGGAAGGCCTCTCCAGATGACAGCCCAAGCGCGATGAGGTTCACCACGTGGTCTAGCAAGGTATTAATGTGCGGCGCGTCCTTCAGATCGCTCGCGTAGGTCGTGAGGAACCGGATTAGTGATAATAAGGAACGGAAAAGATCTGCCCAGTGGTACTGAAGTCGTGTACGCGAACGCGACATGTAGCTGATGATCCGTAGGAGTATGCCGACGCAGAGCGTGTAAAGCCCAACGTCTAGGCGACGTCGGAGGTTGTGGTTTATTGCGTCGATCATGGTGTCTAGCAGCGCCGTCGCCACGATGCGTTCGCCCTGCACGAGGGGCAAGTATGGCGATCGTTGGCGGCAAAGTCGGACAGCCACTTTGCTGTCGTCGCTGCACATCCTCTTACAAAGGACAGGGTCCTCAATGAGAAGGCGAAACACCATGAGGCATAAGTGGGAGTAGAGTGTTGTTCGATGTGAGAGGTGGGCGTGTTGTAGAAGATATGAACTAAGTGAGATAAAAGATGCAAACGGTTGTTCCTCTCCCTTTTCCGCTACAAGAGCGACGAGGTTATAAGAGAACAGCTTGTTCGCATGTGTGAAATCGTATGTGCCGAGCAGAATTGCTGCTTCCTCCTTTGGACTGCGTTTTGTTAGCAAACAGCCTGGTCCTCAAGATAGGGGTGATGCTCACAGTTCCGAAAACTTCCGCTTGACCGTCTCAGCGTCGTAGACTGGCTTCGGCACAGGTTTGCCCCCAGGAGCAATGACTCCAAGCCCGATCATACTCAGCGTGTTGGCAATTGTCCATCCCTCCGGTAGATCGTCCTGTACAGCAATGTACGGCCCCCGTAATGTCTGGCACGTGTATCCTACACTCCTAATGATCTTCTTGATGGTGACCTCGTTGACAAAGTCGTTCAGTCTGAGCTGATAGGGATTCTGGAACTCAAACTTGTTGTAGTTTGCCAACAACCCGATCAGGGTAAACGGTGCGCCTATCCTCTCCGGTGTGTCGGCATCTTGTATAAACTGGGTAGGTCAGCTTCGGCGCTACCTTGTCCCATTGCCAGCTCAGCCCAAATATTCGCCTACCTTCATCACCGAAGGGAATAAATCCCTCTGGATAAAATATGTGAGTAGTGTGGTCTGGTATGCCCCTGATGTAACAGCAAGAGCGACTTCCACTGCCTTTTGCCGTAAATCCACTGTCATCACCATGTCAGCGTGGCTCCCTAGAGTTGCATCCATCTCAGCCCCGGGCAAACTAACAGCTCCTGCCATTTCTTATGATCGAGTCCAGCGCCCCCACAAAGTCTGTAAACACTGTGTCGACATGGTCCAGCCCGGCGAGCACTTCGATGATATCGGAGCTCGGGTTCGTATACTTCTTTGCTAGGACAGCGATGAGGAAGGTGGTCAGGGTCTGT
>Ga0247760_1001805_pt1 | contig 18459 bp, 19 predicted proteins | sample UWRJL171409R4_FD_179936 | JGI IMG/M metagenome (GOLD analysis project Ga0247760, IMG submission 179936) | Plant litter microbial communities from Arlington Agricultural Research Station in Wisconsin, United States - UWRJ-L171-409R-4 | ecosystem: Environmental > Terrestrial > Plant litter >... | reverse complement strand
AAACCACAAAAAAACAAAGAAAAAAAAAAAAAATAAAAAAAAAAAAAAAAAAAAAGTCTTCATTCTTCCAAAACTACGAAGCGTGAGCCTCTAAAGGGTATTCATCCAAAGCCAAGACCGTCCAATATTCCCCCCAAAGCCACCCCATCATTCAAATCTGGTGCTAGCCAACATGAACTAGGCACCTTCGTATCGCCATAATTACAATCATCAAACACTATATAGGTAGGTATCATTCCCAAGACAAAAGAAACATGCTGTTAAAGCAATATCATCACCGCCACACAAAACGCCAACGCCAAACTGCTCATTGCCATATTACTTGCCCCTGCCGTCACCACTGCCGATGGGGCAGCGGTGTTGTTGGAAGGCCGGTTGGTTCCGCCATTCTCACTAACTGTCAGTTTTGACCCGTGGCTTTTGCTATGTCCCGGGATGCCGGGGTGGCTGGACGAGTCCGGAGGGTCGGTGCATGGCGTGGAGACTGGTTTGGGTGGTTTGGGAGGATACGGCGGTGTTGGGCAGTGTGGATGGCTGCATGTGTCTACGGTGACCGTGATGGTGGAATATGCGGTAATGGTGATGGCTGGACCCGGTGCGGTGACCGTCACGTAGCAAGTGACAGTCTTGGCCGAGCCGGGGTCGGTGACTGTTTTGGTTGTGGTTGTAGTCACAGAGCCACCGGGGATGGTTGTGATTGAGGTTGTGGTCGTGATCGAGGTTGTGGTCGTGGTAGTGGTTGTCGTGGTCGTCGTGGTGTCTAGGGTAGCCGGCGTAGTGCTGTTCGGTGGTTCTCCAATACAATCCTTGCGGTCTTGGCCTTCTTTACAGCACCAGACCTTGCCGCCGACTGTGTGCCATGCGCAGTAGTATCCTCTATCGCAGGCGCCTAGGTAAAGTCAGCATGGTGTTTCTTCAACAAAAGGCCAGAACCACTCACGTCCAGACCCGTTTCCGCAGCACGTTTGACCGAGATCAACCTTGTTGTAGCAAAACAGCGAGAGATCGGTGGAAGCTTTGCAAGACTCCCAGTTTCCTCCACAAGCGTTCTCGCACGTCGTGCCGCTCCCGCAAGTGCCAAACTCGGGGTGATATCCTGGGGGTGGCAGTTGGCGACGGCGGTCGGCAAAGGGTAAACGCTCATACGGCGAGTTCCATTGGTAGAATTGTCGGTGTTGTGCCAAGCACAGCTGCAACCAGCAGAGTGCCGCAATAAGAATCAGCCTGCGAGAGGCCATATCGCAGCAGTTGTGATGCAATTGTTGACGGTTATTTCGACGTTCAAGAGACAAAATTTGCGCTTCCCCACCAAGGTGTGGCAGAAGAAGGAGAGCAGCATCTCTGCAAGGAACGAGGGGAGCTTCATAGGTACTCGAGGACTAGTCAGGCACTGGCTTGGCGCATCCCGGTGACGGAGCTTGTGAGCGTGCACACCACCCTCACGAAGATCCCGATCGGGTGAGGCGGGGCCAAGCTCGCCCTGTCATGACTTTCGCAGCCAAAGCGGCGGCCGTGGCGTCCTCTGATGGGCTGAAAGAGAGACCCCAAATGCAACCCCGCTGCGGGCCGAGCCAACCAGAGGGCCGCCCTCCATTTTCGGTGCCATGTGGGGACCTGTCGGCGGTGAGTTGTCTGCTCGTGGCTTGCCTGGAGCTGCAGCGGGGTGGTTGGGTTCCATTGTGCCGAAGGGGAAAAGCCGCTGCTGATCAGGCCAATGTCACCAACGCCCAACCTCATGATCGGAAAATCCATGAGCTTCCGCCCTGATTGTCTGCTGTCTGTCACCGCCTAGCGTGCAGGTGCCCATGCCAACTCGCATTCGTGGATTGGGCTGCAGTCGTCACACGCTTCTCTCCCAACCATTATTGGTGACAGCGTGCGTCGCCCCGCCATCGCTGCCAGCGCCCATGCAAGCATGGCCATCCTCCCCGGGCATCCCACCTCTGCTTCTCCCCTCCGATATGTCTCGAGTCGCATATCAGGCGGGGTCCATCGAGGTCCAGCTTTCGCACCCACAACCTTTTCCGTGAATTGTTACCAAGACCTCCTACTAGGACTGATCAACCTCACCTTGACCCCCTCTCCTTGAGAGGTCGTGCATCACCACCAACGCAAGCAGCAACAAACACCAAACCCATCACACCGCCAAGATGGGTTACTTTGTCGGTATCACCAGCACCGGCTTCGTCGGCACCGACGAGATGAGCGCCGTCACCTCGTTCCAACCGTGCCACATCTTCGGCGACCAGATGCTCATTGGAACGGGCATTCGAGTCGGCTTCTACCTGCTATACGCCGCCGCCATCATCGCCGTGCTTTTTGGCGTCGACAAGCAGTTCCGGTTCTGGCATGGCGCATGGGGAATCCTTGCCCTGGCGCTGTTTCTGTCCATGATGCTCAACGTGGTCGCTTACAACCTTATCATTATCGACTACGCCGTCCTAATCGAGCTAATCCTCTGGTATCCCGTTTTCTTCGTCTTTACCGTGCTCTTCCGGCAGGCGCTCGTCATCGATACCCGTAGCCACACGATTTCCGACGTCGAGATCCGCAACCGCCTCCAGCGGTGCCGTCGTGATGCGGTTTTGGAGCGAGATGTGACGCGCGCCCGAGCTTATATCAACGTCCTCAAGGCATTTGCCCTATACGCTGCCGCAGAAGAGGCCGAGTCCGACGTCGAGGAGGCGCAAGCATCGCTGGGCCACGCGGTGCGACACTTTGTCTCGCACTGGCACGAACAGATCGATGTCCGGGAAGATCACGGCCGTGGCGAGCCCGCCGCCGATGGTGGCGTCGTCACAACCGTTTACAACCAAGATCTAATCGACGAGATTGTCGCGGCTCCTACACGCGAGGATGTTGATAAGCTACGTGATCTGTATGTCGCGGCTTTGATGCACTCGCACATGTCCGTCGCCGATGCGCGCGCGACTGAGCAGGAGGTCGCTCTGATTGCCGCGGAGGAGCTGAGCATCAGGCGACGCAACCGTCCGGCCAAGCATGCTGTCTGGCACTTCCTCATCACCAGCAGCTACAAGGACCAACTGACAGCAGCTCTTGGCCTCCTTGTTTGGTCCATGTACATGTTCGGCACAGCCGCGCTGAACTGGCCACTACTGACAAACGGAAACAAGCCGGGACAGTGTGACAACGTGCCGACTGTCTACTTCGTGTTCGCACCCAAGAAGCCGTTCGCAGACCGAGGGTTTGTGACCTTCCTGCGCGTGTGGACCGTCATCATGTGTATCGTCGCAGTTGTCACCACCGCAATCGCGCTGTTCATCATCATTGTCGGTCTGTTCGGGCCGTCAGCGGTCGGTATGGCGACATGGAGACGGGGCAAGAGCAAGGGCAGATCCTCGGTCGAGGGTGGGCGCAGCGATTTTGTGTACGACGTTCGCAACCGACCGGGCTATTCTCGACGTGCTCGTGGTCAGCATGCCCAAGAAATTCTCGGCTGTCTGCATCATACCGAGTCGAGGACCATCCAGCACCGCTACCACATGCGGACGACGTCTCCAATCCATTTCACCACGTGGAATATCCCGTGGGCGATTTTGTTGGCTGTGCTGCTTGTGGTGACAATCACCTGTGCTGAGCTGACAATCAGGAGACAAGGTCCCAACAATGACACACCACTCGACTTTGCCAGGCCTCCGCTACATGAGACGGCGGAGATCCTGTCTTTCCTTATCGGCTTGTATGCACTCGTCTTGACGTGCTTGAGCATCGTGGGGGCGATCGTATCAGCTGTCCTGCGGGGGCGGAGGAGAGCCGTCAAGGTTGACCACCATCATCACAAGAAAACAAGTCACGAATCAGATCGTGACAAGGCAAAGCCGTAGCCGGGGAGGTGGCAAAGGGAATGTTGATGAATATCGGACGCTTGGGTATTCGGTATGGACGTGAAATGGCTCGGTTCGGGCGTCGGAGTAATAATTGGGACTGCGAACTGCCAACTGTTAGACACATGACTTCTGTTTCTTTTCCTTTGTTTATTTGTTGATGACATGGATACCACCTACTGCGACTCTGTTCTTTTTCCTTTGTCGACCCGATAATAATCCTTTCCTTTTTCAGCTTGGCAGCATACCTGATATGACAGGGTAGGCGGCGGAGGAGTTGGACTGAACATGGAACTTTACCTGACTAGATCAAGAATTAATCTGATCAAACAAAAGCACAGACCGTACAGTATTGCGGACTCGGCCAATGACGTGTGAAATGCTGTGCATGCCCAGTTCTGCCCATCGTTGAGCTCAAGGGCTTCTCCTTCGCGAAATGGCTCATCCTAGCAACTTGGCCTTCACCGCCCGCGGGCGTCTGGTGGCCACTGGTCGACGTCAAGCTCCATCCGATGGGTGAACCGCCTGTTTGCTACTTACCCGCCGTTCTTGAATCATCATCTCCACGGAAGCTGGTTGGACGTGTGCTAGTCGCCGATCTATGTCCGCCAAGGCTGCTGGCAGCAAGTTCCAGCCTCTTGAACACTGGACGATGACAGCTGGCATGAGTGCATCCGCTATGACATACAAGCTCGAGGTCTATCGAACTTGCATATAAAATGTTGCCTCTCGTCGACCATCATGCTCCCCAATCTTATTCGCCATTGCCAACGTCCCGGACGGCCTATACACTCGAGTTTCCAACCGTCCCGATCACCTTCGCTTTCGCAATTATTTCAGCCCCAATCCGAGCTCGGCCGGTCAGCCGCTCGTTGCCTCGACGATGCCCCAGTATTATTATTCCATTGCCCTTTGTGGCATGGTTCTGGGTGTTGTACTTCCCACTGGCGATACTGGCACCCTTAGTGTTGATGATGGAGGGTCTGTTGGTAATTAAGTCCTATGCCAACAGCACAGCCGTATGATTTATTGTCCATTTGTACTAACAGACGCTGTCAGTATTGCAGAACCGAGCCGAGACCTCGACGGTCAGCAGCACGCAGGCCATACTCACGAGTGCCAATTCAACGTTATATTCCACAAGCAGTGTTGCCGGTGGTTGCCCCTCGTTTCCCTCTAAATGCTGCAGTCACTGATCTTAACTAATTTAGAAAATTCATCGGCCACTTTTACCTCCAAAACGAATACAGTTGCAACTACCAGTGCAGTAGCAACTGTGTCAACGCTTTCGCGGCATGCATCGGGGGTAGACTGGGTTTGCCCAGATGACAACCACAGGATTTATTATGCCGGTCCCGACCAAGAGGTAGAGATCACAATGCAGTGCGACATAGAACACGACCCAGGGGTTGGGGGGCTGGATCAGCAGCTCGCCCACACCTGGCAGGACTGCGCCAATTTGTGTGTCAGTAACATCGACTGCTATGTCTTCTCATGGTCCATTTCCAACAGCACGTGCTTCCTTAAAGGTGAGGCTACAAAGGAAACTTTTCTCAACGGTGTGTGGAGCGGAACGACTAATCGATTTTGGAAACCACCGAGAAGAGCTGGAGAGCCCCCGTTTCCAGTGATAAGTTTGTGGAAAGATAATGCACTACGGAGGTTTACCTACTCTCTCCAAAACTCAACCGACCGGGCTGGCGGCGATATAAAGGATCCTTCCAGCAATTTGAGTACAGCGCAGAATTGGAACGAGTGCGCGGCTTTTTGCGCTCAGGATTGGGACAAGGGATGTCGGGCATTCGTGTGGAGAAAGGACGGGAAGCTCGACGGGTGCTATTTGAAGAACATCATAAACACAACGGCCATAATGCGCAACAATACTCGTTTCAGCATCCTGTCCTTACTCGATCCGGACGACAGCCAATTCCATCAAGCCACACCCCCTGATGAGCGCTTTGGCATATACAACTCTGCCGTCACCGAACCCTCTATCCCCCCAAAGAACTGTTCCAACAACACAAGCTTCGCCATATGGAGCAACACAAAGTGGAGATCTACCGTCACAATGGAATGCGGGAAAGATATTCAATCTGGGGATATCTTTGGGTACCCATTCGAAGCCTCATCCATTGAGTACTGTGCATGGCTTTGCCATGTTCAGGGCCGGCTAGGCAATGGATCAAGACCCAACCTACGGCCATCTGCAAAGTCTTGTGATGCTTTCACATTCAACCGAAACACTGGCTATTGCTACCCCAAGACTTTGGCTGGTGATTTCCCCCGGCAGATTGTCATGGATAGTGCGGTTGACTTTGGCAAAATGGAATTTCGGTCAACATATTTGAGAGACCCTCCCAACTCCACAGTTTCAAAAACACGGCGGCAACTGGCTGGACCACCCAGTTTTGAACATCCATTTTCTATGTCACGGGAATCCAATGGTAAGCCCCAAGTCACCAGAGCACACACTGGTCTTGCCTTCCAGACTCGGGGACTATATGTTGATTATTTGGCGATCAGTGTTGCAGAGACGTGCCGAGACCTCGGAGGACAGTGGTGGCCAAGGCCTCCTCACCAGCGTCAGTTCATCGTTGATCGGGCACTTCCGCCCAACAACTACAACTGCCACGACTTCCAAGTCCAGTATGGGTAAGCTCAGACCTATGTATGTGCATTGGCGAGTGGTCCTGAACTATGTGCTCCAGCTTCTTCCACATTACCTGCAACAGCAGCAACAACAACAACAACATCAACAGCTACGCAGGCCAGTGTTCTACCAAAACCTCCTAAGCCCCACAGCGACGGTGAAGAGTGGAGTTGTCCCGACGATGACGGCGCATCCTACTTTCCGGAGCCCCATTTCGACAAGACGGAGATAATCATGCAGTGCAATACCACACACGTAGACGGTCCAAACGCGGACCTGAATCCTCTCACCAGGACGGCATATACGTGGCAGGCCTGCGCAAATCAATGCGCCCAAGAAACCAACTGTTATGTATTCTCCTGGAATCTCAACACTTCCTGCTCCCTATTCGGCATTGGGACGCGTCAGGCGTCGATGGAAGGGGTGTGGAGTGGTTACACCAATCGATTTTGGGATCCTCCCAAGAAGCTAGCCACCCCGGCCTTTAACGTCTTCAGCAAGTGGAAATCAAATGCCCTGCGGCGGTTCACCTACTCCCACGAAGGCCAGATTGACCGTGTGGGCGGTGATCTAGATGACACCAGCCCCAGGACGGAGGTAGACTTTGACCATTGCGCGCAGTCTTGTGCCGACGCCTGGGACCGAGGTTGCCGCGCCTTCGTATGGAGAACCGACCAGGACCGTCTACATCGTTGTTACCGGAAGTTCTCTATCAACGAAACCATCAAGCCGGATAACTTTTCCGAGTTTGGATTCTTGTCACTGATCAACCCAGACGATAGCCCACTGTCTCGCGCCAACTTGGCAATCGATGATCCCCGCCCTGGCGTGTATAACTTGGAGCCGGAACTTGTCCAAAGTCATCAAAATCTCACAGGTCTGTGTGGAGAAAGCAGCAGCAAGGTCACAAATATCACCATAGACAAGATGTCTTCCCCGGTCTGGGAGGACACCAGGTGGAGATACTGGGTCACTGTTAACTGCTGGGCCGATAGAGCAGGGGGCGATCTCTACCCTTACCCGCACGAAGCATCCAACCTTGATTACTGCGCATGGCTTTGCTGGGCGCAAGGGAATCTGAACTCGACGAGACCCGGCAGCTCAGTTGCCTCGGATCTGGCGCTTCATCTGTCTGCATCCAATGGAACTAGCAATGGGTCAAACCCGGACACCTCTGCGATCGCTGGATGGTGCGACGGTTTTGCATACAATGAGAAACAACACCACTGTTGGCTGAAATTCAGAACCGAAAATATCTCAGTCACCCGCTCAGATCAGGTCGCTGTTGGCCTCCTGCGCCAACGGGTAAAGATTGTTGACTCAGATCGCCAGTTTGTCTCAACACATTTCAAAGCACGGCGGGATTTACAGGACTCACTTCCTTTTGCCGGTCTGCGCGGCTTCGGTGCCGAAAACTCCCCACTTCGAGCCAGGAAAGATCGAGCCTTGATGGCCCCATTCCCAATTGTGAGAAGCGAGCGTGTGGAGGTGATCACAGACCCGAGAACAGGAGAGGAAAGAAACGCGACTGTATCACTCATCTACACCTTCTCCTTTGAACCAGGTATGGATCGAGTCGGGAGCGACATGGACGAATCGGTCAACATGACTGCGAGCAGCTGGGATGAATGTTCCTACCGCTGTGCGGAAGTCGGGGGCTGCGGAGGATTCGTCTGGCGAAACGACACCAACGACCGTCCCTGCCAGTTGAAGAAAAAAAACGGAGACGGCACAGAGACTGTGTTGAAGGACGACAACCCCAATGCGATGTGGAGTATTGCTCAAGTTCTCAGGCTCTCGTCCAGCGATATCCTGCCTTCTGGTAACACTCTCCCGCTCCCGGAAGACTCGAGCCCGATTTACGAGTCAAATCTGGCATATCCCTTTGACGACGTAGGAGCAAGGGATATTATCGACTGTGATGACAACAACATCACAAGCTTCTACATCAGAACAGAAGACGACGGGTTGAACAAAATGTATGGAGTGGAGGCCCGAGCCTCCGTTGAGTGTGGCAAAGATCGTTGGGGAAGTGAGGTTGCAGATAGCCCGATCGAAGCTCCATCATTCGGATACTGCGCCTGGGTTTGCTACGGCAAGTACCGCATGAACAACAAGGAATGCGTCGGCTTCACTTTCTGGCCCGAAAAGCGCCAGTGCTACCTCAAGAACCCCCTTCCAGACCAGGCCGTCTACACTGACGACCCAAAAGAGATCCACCCCAAGGTGATAAGCGGTGCTCTGGTTTGGAGGTACCCCCGGGGAGAGGTCCCCAAAGAACCCAAGAAGCCAAACTCGCCAAAGAAACCGTCAAGCTCAAGTTCCACCACCTCATTTTCAAGCACAAGCGCCGAGTCATCATCATTATCATCATCATCTTCCAGCATGGCGCCGTCAACTGTATTCAAGACCATCACCCGAGAGTCTATATTCGTGGTCACGGTGAGTAAAAGCCGCAGCCACAGCCCCAACCTGTCCGACCCGTCGTCAAGTTCCAATTCACCCTCCACCCCATCCCCGCCGGCTCCAACGACGGAGTCTCCCAAGGTTGACATGTCAATTACGCCTAGCAAACCGTCTAAGAAGGCCACCCAGACGTGGGATCCAAATGGTGCGGAGGACAGACACCGGCCGAATCACTGGAAGAGTGAGTCCTAATTTGGGTGAGGACTGGGGACTGGGGAGACTGTGATTGATGTTTTTGGAGCTGTTGAGGGGTGGAGTCGGCAACCATACCTACCTTACCTAGGTACGAAGATAGGTATAGTTGCGCACTACTAGGTACCTAGGTTTGATCAAAGTTCCAGTGGTTTACCAAGGATCACTTCGACGTCTGGTTATGGAGCAGTGGAGTTCAACGGTCAACAACTGCGCATCTTTCCTTGGAAAGAAAAAGCCAGAGTTGATGTGCGGGCCGCCATCTGCTCCCCATAGATATCGAGCAAAGAAATATCTTAGTTTAGAAAGTGAGGAAGTAGCAATACTAGTGTAATTGAGTGACAATGTTCCTGCATCCTAACAGACAAAGATTGGAATTCGGAAGCATGGTGTTGTGTGTTCCCACTCGAGTCTTGAGATGTCAAAGCACGAGCTTCATGTTTCCTTTATAAGAATTCTCCCTGTGTAATCAGACCAGACCGAGCGAAACTGGCATGCACATTGAACTACCTATCAAGGGAGACGAGTATTATTTGCGTCATTGTCGGGGGCGGGAAGGGAGGGGAGGCGTGGCGGCTTCAGTCGTTGGTGTTGCCTACTTATCATAGAGCAGAGCGGGGAGTCAAGCGGTAAGAACATGATGGCGGTCAAGATTACATTGTAATGATCTCGGCTCTAAATGGCTTCAAGAAGGAGTCTTAAAGTGGCGGGGTTGAGCGATCAGGTGGTGGGTGTTGTATCTTGGCCGGGGGATGAGCATCAGTTTTCTGTAAAGGGCGAGACGTTAATGTGTCAATAGCATGCATGCGTGCATCTCGTCGTTGCACATAATGCAAGCAATTCTTGCAGGACATTTGGTGGTGCATCGTCATTGGGACCCCTGCATCCAGGAACGGGCTGCCAAGCATTGCAACAGACCGTCGCAGCAGGGACAGCCCCGGGGCTGTTTGTCGACGAGTCCGCCCCCGAAAGCCTGGGACGATGGAGACCGACAGCAAGCTCATTGCGCGATGCTTGTACTGTAGTAACAGGACAGACGGGCAACTGGAAGTCGGTGGAAAGGACGAAGCTCAGAGAGTGGATTTTTTTTCTGGCGGATCGCCAGCCATTTTCCGAACAGCACCTGGCTCTTACGGGTTCTTCCGAGGTCCGGTCTTTCCGAGAAATCACCGCAACAAGCGAAATACGCTAGACTGAATTGGGACACTGAACACTTTTTTTTACCTCAACAAACCATCCACATCAGCCGGCGGCAACCTCGAATTCTCCTGGTCAACGGCCTTGCTCTGCTTTTTTTTTCCCGCTCGTCGTCTTCCCTTCCCAACACCCTTCGTTCGATATCCAGCCTGTCCGATCTCGACACAGGGCCTCTCCGCGATCTTACTCGGTCAATTCCTTGCCGTCCTTTCACAACCGCCAAAATGTTTATGGCCTCCAGAATCCAGCGCCGTGCCTTCTCGGCATCGGCCAGGAACGTGAGTCGACGACCCAAATTGAGTTTGCAGCGTGCATGTGCATGTGCGAGATGTCATGACCTGCCATCTGAACATTGCCGTGCATTGTGTCAAATGCTGCAGGGTGCCAATTGCTGACGTTTGTTGCCACGACAGCTCTCCAAGGTTACCGTCCTCGGTGCTGCTGGCGGTATCGGCCAACCGCTCTCTCTCCTCCTCAAGCTCAACCCCCTCGTGACCGAGCTCGCTCTCTATGATATCCGTGGAGGCCCTGGTATGTGAACAAGCAGGCATTTGGAGCGCGATTGGGGTGCCGCCGCGCCAATTGACATGGCTGACTCTTTATCCCTCGTTCTCAGGCGTCGCTGCCGACATCTCCCACATCAACACCAAGTCGACCGTCAAGGGCTATGACCCGACCCCCAGCGGCCTGGCCAACGCCCTCAAGGGCGCCGAGGTCGTCCTCATCCCCGCCGGTGTCCCTCGCAAGCCCGGTATGACCCGCGACGATCTTTTCAACACCAACGCCTCCATCGTCCGCGACCTCGCCAAGGCCTGCGCCGAGTCTTGCCCCGAGGCCAACATCCTGGTCATCAGCAACCCCGTTAACTCGACCGTTCCCATCTGCGCTGAGGTCTTCAAGGCCCGCGGTGTCTACAACCCCAAGCGCCTCTTCGGCGTTACTACACTCGACGTCGTCCGCGCCAGCCGCTTCGTCAGCGAGGTCAAGTCCACTGACCCCGTCGATGAGAACATCACTGTTGTCGGTGGCCACAGCGGCGTGACCATCGTCCCCCTGTTCAGCCAGAGCAACCACCCCGACCTGTCGGCCAACGCCGAGCTCGTCAACCGCGTCCAGTTCGGCGGTGACGAGGTCGTCAAGGCCAAGGACGGTGCCGGTTCCGCTACCCTCTCCATGGCCATGGCCGGTGCCCGCATGGCTAACAGCGTCCTCCGCGCCGCCAAGGGCGAGAAGGGCGTCGTCGAGCCCACCTTCATCGACAGCCCTCTCTACAAGGACCAGGGTATTGAGTTCTTCAGCTCCAAGGTCGAGCTCGGCCCCAACGGTGTTGAGAAGGTCCTCCCCGTCGGCAAGGTTGATGCCATTGAGGAGAAGCTTCTCGAGGCCTGCTTCAGCGACCTGAAGAACAACATCCAGAAGGGCAAGGACTTCGTTGCCCAGAACCCTGGCAAATAAGCGGGTTTCCGATACCTTTGCCTGACACGAAAACGGAACAAAACTTCTATATAATAACTGGCGGTGGGATGGAGTTCGCATGGGAATGGGAAGCGATGGCAAACAAGACAATAAAACGGATGTGTTGAGTGAAGAAAAATAGGGTATGAGAGATGTGGTGTGGGTTGTCGTGCTGATGAAGGCCTGTCAAAGTGCTGGGAACCAGTCCGGCCTGGTATCAACAAAAACAAGACGTGAGACAGTGTTTGGCTTGGGTTCCTTCATTGCTTAGGCCATGGCGTTCCAGGGCTTCGGTAAAAATCGCCGGCTTGGAAACATCATCCAAGTTGGTATCCAGGGGATGAATGGGGAAGGGAATCTGGAGTAGACGAGGCCTACTACTGCACTACTTCCCTGGACTGTGTACCATAGCTACCGACAGCTTCAACAGTGTATTCAACTTTTGTGTCTCGTTTCACGTTCCCTCAGGCGAGCTGGTAAGATTATCAACAATTACGCTCTGTTCATCTACTATTTATACACTGCCGAGCATGATGGCTCAGCCGACGACCGTTCTAGTTCTATTACCCAAATCCGCTTTCCCGGTCTGTTTGCCAACGCCGCCCTAACTACCCCCGATTACTCCACGCCTGCTGAAGCTGTGCGGTGCGCTCGGCGATCTTAGCCCGGCGCTCCTCCATATTCCGCTCAAACTCAGCCACTTGTTCCTGTCGCTTCTTCTCCTCTTCTTCCTCCTTGATGCGTTGCTCTTGTGCCTTGCGAATCTTCTCCCGCTCCAGCTGTTCAGGGCGACGCTCGGCAATGTCTCTGGCGCGCAGATCGCTAAACAAAAACTTGAAAACGATCTCAATGATGTAACAGGCAGCGTAGTCGAGGATCATGACGGCTGTCATCGTAGACTTGAATTCATCCTTGAATGGAACGAGCTTCATCATGCCGTTGAGCTCGGGAATGAACTCAGTTGAGCAGGCAAAAGCGATGCCCGTCACACCCAGGATTCCGTAGAACATGCCCTTGTTCTCCGAGAGAGACTCGCGGAACGGACGGCCTTGGTAGTTGACGGCGAATGTCGAGATTTGCTGGATCAGCTGGAGAAGGTAGACGGCGCTGTTAAGCAGCGATGGCGTGAACTCGGCTTCAAGATCGACGACCTCGGAGCGGCTTCAACAAGGGTCAGCAGAGATCTCGAGTAGGAAACTGCGCGATGACTTACGGTTCAAGGACGTCGCAATACCGGGCAATGTAAATGAGGGTGGAAACGTGAACAGCAAACTGGCCCAGAATGGAACCAATGATGTAGAAGTTGAAGATACCGGGCTGGGGTCTCTCCTTAGATAAACCTTCCACGGACCGTGCGCGCGAGATCGACAGGAAGCACACACTCATGAGCATGCCACTGATAGTAATTTGCCCGTCACCAAACTTGATGCCTTCGAGATACAAGACACTCAAGCTATAGGCGCTGATCAGGCAGTTCAGTGCGAGAATCTTGTACATCTGGATTGTGGCAACCAAAGTGCAACGTCCCTGGCGGATGATGTTGGGAATCGCCACGACGTTACGCAGCTTGGAGGTAAACGGAGCGGCTACCGATGCATCTCCAAGCTTCAGACTCGGGGGCTCATCGTCCATCTCAGCATCCATCATGCCGGAGGTCAACTTATCGGCAAGGCTCGACGCCTTTTGGATCGCCTCATTTGCCTTGGCCTTCTTCGGATCTTGGTCGATAAGTCTCTGGGCGGCAGGGGAGGTGACGGTCTCGATATCAGTGCCGTTGGCCTTGGCCAGCTCAGCGACCGTGACGCCCTTCTTGTTGGCCTCGCGCTCCATGGCTTTTTCGTAATGAGGATTTGTCGGTCCAGGTGGGTACATGTGGGCGATCAAGACAGGCACGGGCGGAGTTTGACCTCCCCATCGCTTCATCAGGTCAACCTGCTTCTGGTAGAGTTCCTTCATCCTAGTGTTTCGGGCATGTTCGGCAATTAGGGTGAGATCTTCGGGGGTTCCGTTGAGGAGGGCAACACCGATATGGGCTTGCTTCAGGGCGCCGACGTCGTTGGTGCCATCTCCCGCCATAAGAGTGTAGTATCCCATGTCTTTCAGCCCAAGAAGAATATCTTCCTTTTGCTTGGGAGAGACTCTGGCGTAGACCCACGTGTATCGGAGCAGTGACTTCCAGCCAACTTGGCCTTGGAAGCGTGAGAGCGCATAGCCGGTGACGCACAAATCCATGTTTTTGAGAATCTTGGGGTCGATCGGCTTTGTGGGGTCGACAGCAATGCGGACCTTGTCGTCAACACTGCGCCAGATAAGGCTCTCCTCGCCATGGAGGCTGTGCTCGGGGGCGTCGAGGATAAGAACATCGCGGTCAACAATCTCAACTTCCTTGGCGACATGGACAGCGGTAAGCGGGTTGTCGCCGGTAATCATCACGACACGGTGGCTGCTCTCATTGAGCATCTGCACAGCCTGCTTTGCGTCGTCCTTGAGCGGACATTGCAGAACCAGGAAACCGGCGAATGTAAGGCCAGCCTCGACGCCTTCCCGCTTGAGCTCGTTGATCTTATGCATTCCCAACTCACTGTCGGCCGTGAGCTGTTTGTAGGCAAGGGCAAGAACGCGGGAGCCTCGTCGGGTAAAGTACTTGAATGTCTCCTCGTAGTCCTCGGGAACAGTGACAAGCATCTTCATGATAGTTTCCGGGGCGCCCTTGACAGCAACAAATGTGCCGGCCAATTTCCTTCCGGTTTTGGGGTCCATGGCCCTGATGCTTGCAACAGAGCTCATGCGCTTGAGGGCAGAAGAGAATTGGAACCGACGCTTGACCTGAACGGACCCCACAATGCTAGTAGACTGAGTCTTGTCTTGCTTGTGAGTCAAGACATCGTTCTTTCCAAGCTGCCAGCGCAAAGCATTCAATGTTGCCTTTTCCATTGGGTCTCCCACAACATCGCCTTCATCCAGTCTGACTAGAGCATGGGCCGTGGCAAGGACAAGGGTGGTCTCCATGGGCGTTTCGTGGACTGGGATCATATTGCTGTGGGCACCATCGGATTCCCGAGGAGTGTCAGTGCCAGAGTGACCGAGACCAAGGCCGGCGATGCCTTCCACCACAAGGTCCTCGCCCGTCAAAGTGCCCGTCTTGTCGAAGCACGCCACATCGATGCGACCGGCGAAGGGGATTCTGAAGGGCTCGGTACAGAAGATGGCATACTTAGCCAGGGCTGCCAGACTAGTGTTCACCGCCAGACTGAGCTCCATCGGAAGCTCGGGAGGAACAACGCTAGTGACGATGAGGACGCAGTCAAGCAGGAGCTTGGATCGCTTGCGGTCCTTCCGAACACCCTCATCCCAAACATACCAAGAGGCGGCAATGGCGAAGATGAGCAGGAAGAGAATGAAGAGAAGAGCCTCAACATTGTTCGCAGAAACCCGCTCGGTCGAGTAGATCATGGTCCGAACCAGGCTTCCCTGGGACGTCTCAAAACCGGTTTTTGTGACAATAGCCATAGCGCCCTTGTCGGGAGGCGGAGGCACACCTGAGGCCAGTTTCGGCCTCTCCTCATCGGGGTTTCCATGAGTAATCTGCAGCACCTTGGTGCCTCCCCAAAGGAATGCGTTTTTGTCCAGACCATCAGAATCGAGGGGCACGTCACCGGGGCGTAGCTGGATTGAGTCTTTGAGGAGGGGTGTGCTCTCTCCGGAAAGCATGGCCTCGTTGACAATCGCGGTCCCTTCCACCAAGATCATATCACAGGCCACACCGCTGTCTTCCTTTGTTCGCGAGACAGACGCCAGGTCTCCAGGGAGGAGTTTGTCGCTCTGAACTTCGGTCCATTTTCCGAGGCGGTAGACATAAATGTCGTACGGCTTGATGCTCATTCCGCGGAATTCGGTCAGGGTCCGCTGGCGCTGCCATACAACGGTGCTCTCAAACATGACGAGCATAAAGAGGGTGAACAACGAATAGTACCAGTATTCATCCAACAGCCACAATCCAACGCAGAAGATCTGGAAGACGAAAAACGGCGCGACGGCATGCTCCTTGAAGAGCTCGGTGAATGTTGGGACCGGGATATCAAAAGTATTCGGGCCATAATGTTGCTCGAGGCGTTTCAGTTCGGCCGCGGTCGTGATGCCCCTGGACTTCTGGAAGGTGTCGAGTCTGGGCTTCGGTTCTGCGTCGATCTGGTACGTGAGGGGGCTGAATGACTTGGCATCGGCATTGTATAGGAATCGGCGCTTCTGGAAAAGGAACGAGACAATTGTCTTGTCGCCAACCTGCAACGAAAGGTGGTCAGCTTCACAGTGTCGGGGATGGGAGTGGGAGACGCGGGGCAAGAGGCTACCTTGTCGCGAACGAGCTTGCAGATGTCGGCGGTGCCGGCGTTGGCGATGGGAATGACCTTGATCAGCTCGGCGTCTTCAATCGAGCGCGCCTTCTTGGCCGTGAAGGCAGCCCTTAGGTTGACGCTCCAGTGCGTACAGAGCCAAACCAGGGTCTGGACTGTGACGATGGTGCCAACCCAGACAAAGGTCCATTCCGAGGCTCCGATATGCTTTTCGTAGAGATCAGCGCTCAGGTAGTAGCGCAAAAAGATGGGCCATATTATCGCGAATGGCCAGATGTAGGCGTGTTGCTGGAGCGGAAGCGGCCGCAGCAGCTCGGCCGATTTGATCTGCGAATTGTCGACGAGCGGCGTCATGGTTGCGCTACCTTAGCACCAGGTCGGTGGCAGGCTTGGGGAAGAAAAAGAGAAATGGAAAAGCCCGCCTATTTTGGCGTCATTGACAACGCAGACGGCCCAGGTTGCCAGGCGGAGATGTGGGTTGTCAAAAACGAGACAAGAAGGATTACTCTAGAATGCGTCAATAGACGAGCCACCAACAAAAAGATGTGGGATGCGATGTGTACTTTTTCGCCTGTTCGCCGCCAGCCTAGCACGTTCTGGGCACCCGCGCCACTGCGACGGGTCCCGGTTTTGATTGGTGCACGGACGCAGCGGAGCCTTCCGAAACACCCGACACCTGCCCAAAGAAAGTCTATCGCCAAACTCCACCTGAACGGACACCCCGACTTCCCCGTTGCAAGCGGGGACCTTCCCTTGATGCACTCAAAACGAGCTGGTAAATATCCTCATCCCCACCTTTGGCAGCCAGCTGGATTGGGGGTTTTCCATCTGCATCTCTCATCTTGACGTTGGTCCCACCAAAGTTCGTCAAGAGCTCAGCCATTGCTGTTTGCTTTCGTAAAACGGCCAAGTGCAAAGGGGTGCGCTCATCACCCGTCGCATTTATGCCAATCCTGGACGCTTCTAGTATAATTCTGGCAACTCCTTTGTGTCCATTTTCCACAGCGGCCGACAGTGCACCATGTCCAGGCCTTGACTCCCCCAAGTGGCGTGGGACGTTCCATAAATTTGGCTGGTCTTTCTCGAGCATGGCTTGCACAGTGGCTTCGAACCCAGTTCTTGCTGCCTCGATGAACACTGTCTCTGGATTCCACCTAGAAACGAGCGGCCCCACAATTTGTCGGTATCCAGCCCTGGCGGCTTGCTCAATGACCTGCAGCACTTCACCCAGATAATGCTTGAAGTGGGCGTAATTCATGTACTCCTGGCTGATGAGTTCTTCTACTGCAGCGTCCAGCGTCAATTCCTCGGTGTGCGGCTTGCATAAGAGCTTCGCACCAGGCTGAGGTGTAACGTGCCGAGAATCGTGACTCTTTGGACCGCATCATCTGCCCGAAGGAGAACAGGCAGTTATTCTCGGCAGCCCACCAGACTGCTTCCGCCAGACTGACAACCTCGGCGTCCAGCAGGAACTCAATCGCGGATCGATGTTTGGCGGTCAGTTTAAGGTTATCTGACCACTCATTCACCGCCCACTCAAAACGCCGCCATACACGGGACACTTTCTTGTCAAAAAGAAGCCGAGCCACCCCTTCTTGACATCCTTGCACAGCACACTGTAGGAGCATGTCTCCATGCTGCTCGGGGTTGAGCTTGCCAGCAGAAATAAACCACTTGAGGATGTCAACATGCCCCCACCGTGCTAGGCCATACAAGGGTATCCATTCTCATTTGCCCCGCAGAAGCAGATCGCTCAGCCCCTGTCACCACGGCGTCGTCTTTCTAGTCCTTTAGCGCCCTACTGCAGATTTGGCCAGCCGCAAAAATCCTGCGAGTTTCCTCTTCGTGCCTGGCGGCGATTCGGAGTATCTCTGCGACGTCGAATAATCTAACAGCCTCCTCGAGGTGGGCTTTGATCTTTGTCGTCTCTGGCGTCGTGGCGGCTGTGCCGAGAGCGGAGGAGGACGATGAGGAGAAGGGTTGGTAATATTGGAAACCACGCGCCAAGTCAGAATTCGACGGACTATTACCCCAGTCCCAGACGAGCAGAAACTGAGTAGGAAAGGCGTCAGTGGCCATTGTAGGTGACCAAGGTAGCTGCTCCTTGTCTAAGCCAGGAACACTGGTAGCGATGATGCTGGAATAGTCTTGATGAACTCTGATGATGCTGAGATGTTTGGCACCTTCCACAAGACAGATGATATCCCCTTCTTGAACGAGTTGAGCCGTAATGTGAAAAGTCCATCCGGCAAGGGTGGGTCGTCGCAACAGACGTGGTGAAAGCAATGGATTTGTCCAGGTG
>Ga0247760_1001804_pt1 | contig 18459 bp, 8 predicted proteins | sample UWRJL171409R4_FD_179936 | JGI IMG/M metagenome (GOLD analysis project Ga0247760, IMG submission 179936) | Plant litter microbial communities from Arlington Agricultural Research Station in Wisconsin, United States - UWRJ-L171-409R-4 | ecosystem: Environmental > Terrestrial > Plant litter >... | reverse complement strand
TTATTATAAGATTATGATTATTTACTCCAGTATATGTTATTCCTAAATCAGGATATTTATTTAAATAGCCGAATATATTATCTACTGCTTGGAAGTGTAGAATTCCAGGGTTGGAGCAGTATCTTGCGCAGTACTGAACTGTAAAGGCTATATTAGGTCTTGTTTTTAAGGCTAGATATAACAATAACCCTATATATTGTTAGTATATTGTTATTTCTTCCTGCAAAGCCTTCTGATTATTGCCTTGCAATTTATTGGCTGGAAGAGGGTTATTTTTTAGATATATGTTATTTTTATTATATTTTTCTAATATATTTCTAGTATAGTTATTTTGGTACATATGTAGTTTATTATTTTTATAATCTATTAAGATATTTATTCCCAGGAATGTATTTATTTCACCCAGTGCTTATAGTTTTATATCGTCCTTTGCTTTGTTTATTTGGGCAATTATATTATTAGCCTTAGGACCACTTATTATTATATCGTTAATATAACATAATATTATACACTGTATAGTTGGATTTATAAAGGCACCTTCATCGTAGTTAAATATAACGAATCCTAACTTATTTAATATCTTTAATAGATGTTTATACCACAGCCTTAGAGCTTATTTTAAGCCGTATAGCGCTTTACGTAGCCGACAGACTTTATTATTATTATTATAAAAACCAGTAGGTAGTTGTACGTATATTTCTTGATTGATGTCTGCATGCATGAAGGCATTTTTCACATCATATTGTAATATAGGCCATTTATTTAATATAGCTATTATAAATAGTATTCGGTATGTTTCTAGCCTATATACTGTAGAAAAGGTTTTTAAATAGTCTAGAAATTTAACCTGGTTAAATCCTTGAACTACCCATCTTGATTTATATTTTATAGTATTGTTGGTATTATTTATCTTCTTTTTATATACCTAACGGCCTTTAAGAGCCTTTCTATTATGTGGTAAATTAACTAGCTCCTATGTACGTTGATTTTCGAGCTTTTCTAATTCTTCACGCATAGAATTATTCCACTCTTCTTTTTCTGGCCCATTTATTGCTTGTTTATAAGTGGAAGGCTCTTTCTGTGTATCTTTTATATAAAATATATCAATGTTATTTGTAATAAGGTTTATAAGGATCCTTTGATATTGATTATAGTATTTATCATTCTTTCTGGGGATTTCTACCACCACTTGAGGTGGAGAGAGAGCTATATCTTAGCTAGAATTTATACGGCGTGTTTATGACCTAATTATTATTCTAGTATTTGAATTATTATTATTTGAATTATTTGAATTGTTATTATTTGAATTATTTGAATTATTATTATTTGAATTATTTGAATTGTTATTATTTGAATTTTTATTATTATTTGGTGTATCAGTTATATTAAAGCCTTCGGCTTCGATTTCTTCTACTTCTTCTTGAAAAGAGACATGTTTTATCTGTTTTTCTTTCAAAAACTGGCCTTTAAGGATTTTCACATCCCTTGACTATATTATTCTTCTTGATTTTAAGTTAAAGACTTTATAATTATTATTATCTTTACTATAGCTTACTAAAATTCCTTTTTCGGCTTGTGGTTTTAGTTTTGATCGTTTAGGTTCTTTTATTTTATAGTATGTTATTGAACCCCAGATCTTTATATTATTAATATTTGGTTTTATATTATTAGCCACTTCGTACGGAGTTTTAAATCTAAGGGCACTGTGAGGTGTTCTGTTATATATATATATTATAACTTAAAGTGCTTTACCTTATAGGTATTTCGGTGCGTTTGATTATATTAATACTGTATGTACTTTAACTATTATTATTCTATTTATTCTTTCTGGTAAGCCATTACATTTATATGTATATAGAGGACTTAATTATGTTATTATACCTTCTTTAATTAAATACTTTAAAAGGTGTTTATATTTAATCTTATTATCGTATTGAAAAACGCGTATTTTATATCCTTTTATATTATTCTTAGTCTTTGCTTTATATTCTAGAAATACTGAAAGTACTTCTGTTTTATTAGTTAAGAGCTGTATTTCTAGATATCTAGATTTTTTATTAAGGAATGTTATAAAGTATGATTTTTTATCATATGTTTTTATTCTAAACGGCCTATAAAGGTCACTAGATATTTTTTCCATATAATTATACTGTATTTTATTATTACTTTCTTTATTTCGTTTATTTGGAAGTTCTGCTTATGCACACACTTTATATTCTAAGCAGTTATTATTATTTTGTTTATAATGGTTATTTGTTATAGTATTTTTTACTAGATTCTGCAGATTCTGTTTATTTATATAAGTGAATCTTTAATGGAGTAAATCCATTATTATATTTATAGAGTATATGGAAGGTTATGTAGGTAGAAAGTATAAGCCTTCTTTCACTTGCCCTTTTATTATGACTTAGTTATTTTTTATTATAATAAGGGTATTGTTTCCACTAATCTAAAGGATATCTGGAAGTAGTGTAGTAACACTTATTATATTTATACCTAATTCTGGTATATAGAAACACTTCCTTAAAGTAGCTTCTTTACCAGTATTAGTAAAGGTTATTTTACATGTTCCTTCTCCACGTACTAATAAGGTTTTTACTTTACCCCACTTTATAGTGGTATTTATTTCTTTATAAGAAGTGAACTATGATTTATTATATATTATATAAACTGATACGCCAGTATTAAATATAAATTTATATATAAGATTTATATCCCTTTCTAAATATGATTCTTTTACCTAATTTAATAAATCCTTTAAGCCATACTTTAGAACTAAAGGGTTATTAGTTATAGTATTTAAAAGGGTATAATTATTATTATTATTTACCTTAAGTGCTGCGTCGAGAGAGTTTCTAAGTGGAACGTCTTCGAACATAATATCTTCGACTTCAGATTTAGTTTGTGAGGCTGTTTCTGATATAGAGGAAGATTTAGGGGTAGATGCGGTTATAATAGCCGCTATTCTTTCCTCTCTCTTTTCACGAGGGAGTTTCTGTTGTCTCTGACGGTGTTTCTGGCTAGTCTTTTACACCTTAAAAGCAGCCTTTGAATTAGAAGTTTTCTAACCTTTCGGAGCTTTTTCAGGGTGGAGAAAAGCACAGTTATTATCTGTGTGGCTACGTAATTTGCAGTATTTACAGAATATAACAGTGGGCTTATTCTTCTTCCAGTTTTTCATATACTGAATAGAAGGTTTAGAGACTTTAAGCCGTTTTGCTTTATTAAGCAAATTAGCTGTTAGGCTCTCCTAGTTATAGGTTTGGGGGTTAACCCGTAGGCTCTGGGTTACTTGGGCTACAAATGGTCTAAATTTAGGCTTAAGATTTTGTAATAGCTAAGCTATATTAGCTATTTCTAGCATTTTCAAGTCTTAAGCAGCCAGGTTATCAAGTATAGACTTTAGCTTACTTATATAAGCTTTAACAGTCTTAAAATCAGCCTGTAAGGTCTGATAGAACTTCTGTAATAGAAGGTATTTGCTTATAAATCCATCTGAATTATAAAGATCTTTTAGAGTCTTTTAAGCCTTAAAACCAGTCTTATAAGCTTGGATATAATTGGCTGTATTATATTTATACATTAGGATTATATTAGCTAGTGATTTTTCCTGCATCCGATCGTGTGTATTCTCAGCACTGGTAATAGCCTTAAAGAGGCCTTCTCGCAAGAGATATACCTTTGCCATTATAGCCCAGCCCTGATAATTCTCAGAGCCTTTTAGCTTAGTTATTTGGCCCAGTTTTCCAGCTATGGTGGGCTTTATACCTCTGTAGAATATAGTGGTTTTGCAATACTAGGAGTCCAGACTGCTTAGAAGAAACTGCCTAATAGGCTGAATTTTCCAAACACAGTTCAATCGAAGTAATCGCAGTGTAACATCAGTTAATTCTACAAAGTAGAAAAAACCTTACTTACGTGCAAGTTAAACTCACAGCCTTTACAAATCTAAAGGTGGAGTGTGGAGGGTTATACCATTAGGCTAAACAGAGTGTTCAGGCCACGTGGGTTATTGTTATTCACAACTGTGAACACAACTTATACCTACGTATTGTAGTGTATAATTATTTGCACAGAGTGTAACAAGTGGCTAGAAGCCAAGTGATATAGGTAGCTGGAAGCCAGAATAGTGCAGTGGCTGGAAGCCAGAGTAGTGGAGTGGCTGGAAGCCAGAGTGGTGCAGTGGCTGGAAGCCAGAGTAGTGGAGTGGCTGGAAGCCAGAGTAGTGGAGTGGCTGGAAGCCAGAGTAGTGGAGTAGGAGGAGACTCCGGGCTTATAACCTGTTGAAATGCAAAAGAGGTCAAGGCATTGGAAAGCAGTGTGTGTTGAAGGTGATTAATTCTTTCTATCTTCAAGAGTGGAAGCCGTGTTATTATAGCCGTGAGGGTGGCTAGTGCACGGAGTGCATTGGCCACCCTCGCTTCTGCGAAGCGAGGTTGGCTGACTGAATACGAGGTTGGCAGTGGAGTCTGGCGTTCTTGGCTGTGCAGATCCACGGATGCAGCCGCGGAGCGGCTGTGTGGATCCAGCCACACTGTTCTAACCACACTAGCCGGGTTAGGGTTGTAAAAACCCAACAAGAAGTCCATACAGCTTATAACGTCGATTCTGCTTCCTATAACAGATATTGTAATTATTAACCACTTCCTCAACTAGCTTTTTCATTCTTAAGAAGGCGTACGTTTACTAAGCTTAAGTTAAAGTCTTAACTTAGCCTATATGTCCTCTAAGTCAAGACTTATAAACTTACTAAACGTACTCCTTCCGTTTATCTAAGTTATAAATGTACAGTTTCTCTTAATACTAAAGCTTTACTCCTAATTTAAATATGTTATCTACACCTTTTAACAGCTATTCTAGCTAATAACTAATTTCGTTATAGTTTAGATACTTTAAGTACTCCTTACTATAGTCTTACATATACCCTAAGAAGTCTCTTAAAGGGTATTTATGCTTATAAGTTCCTTCCGCTTCTTTTCTTACTTAAAAGTTTTACTATTATTAATAGATATTATACTTTATTTATAAGTTTATATAGACGTTAATGGTTTATTCTAGTATCTAATTATTTAACATTTATAACGTGTGTTTTAAAATACTATTCTTTACTTTATTAAATATAATAATAAAGATTAAGACTAGATTAGTATCCTTATAGTCCTGTCTCTAGCTAAGAGTATCGGCTTACTTATTATCTTTTCCCTTAACGTGGTAGATTTAGAAGTGGAACAGGGTTATTAACTCTACCTATTATACTTACTGTAAGTTAAGTTCCTTCGTTAGGAAGTACTAAAGGTTATTATAGTCTGAAAAGACCTAAACCAGTTCCTCTATACTGCTTAGATATAATACCTACTTAGCAAAGCACTAAATAATCGCTATCAGTTCCTTATCGTAAATTAGATATTGTAAGGCTAGGCCGTAAATTCCTTTTAATAGGAAGATAACTGGGTAGTGTTTCTTATCGTCCTAGACTTAGCTAAGTTCTTTACTAATTACGAATTCTAAGGAGTCTGTTTTAACTCGGAAAGGCTTTAAGAAATCGGAGAGGGCTAAAACTAACGCTATAACGAAAGCGTATTTAAGGTCTTTAAACACCTTCTGCTATTTATTAATCCACTTAAATAACTTTCCCTTACCTATAAGTTCGTAAAGTAATCTTATAATCTTCGTAAAGTATTTAATAAAGTAGCGATAAAAGTTTATAAAGCTGATAAAGGCTTATAACTCTTTCTAGTTCTTTGGAGTAAGTTAATCCCTAATTACCTCTATCTTTTCCAGTTATATTTTAAGCTTTTTAAAAGTTACTTTAAACTTTAAATAGTTTAATTCCTAAACGTGGAAATAGCTCTTTTCTAGGTTTACTGTTAGCTTCGCCTTCTTGAGAGCTATTAAAACCTATTGTATATACTTTCGGTGTTTTTTTAAAGTTTCGGAATAGATTAAAACGTTATTTAAGTATATAAAGATAAACTTATCGAGGAAGAGGTAAAGAACACTGTTAATAAGGCCTTAGAAAGTCATAAGGGCATTTGTTAATCCTATCGGCATAATACAGTATTAGTAATACCCGTTACAAGTTTGAAAAGCCGTTTTATACTTATCCTTTTCCTTCACTCTAACGTAGTTAAATCCTATAAGGAAGTCGAGGCTAGAGAACTAATTTACTTTAATAATCTATTCTCGCATCTTTATAATAAGTAGTAATAAGTAGCAATTCTTAATTATATCCTTATTTAACGTTTGGTAATTAATAACTATATGTAACTTACCATCTCCCTTCTGTAAGATAAACAGCACTAGGTACCCTGCTAAGGACTAGGACTTTATAATAAACCTGTTCTTTAAGTTCTTATTGATGTACTCTTTTAAAGCCTTAGCTTATTAAGGGTTTAGATAGTAAGGCTAGAAGCTGTAAAGCTTTATTCCCAGCTTCAGCTTAATTTCGTAGTCCCACAGTCTGTAATCTAGTAATTACGGTATCTTTTTTTAAAATAGGGTAAACTTCTTATACTCTGTAAGTACCTTAAATAAGTTAATTTCTTCATTTATTTATAAGTTAGCTTTTTACTTCTTTTTACTTTCTAAATTGTTATTTAGGTAATACGGTAGACCTTTTAATCCTTTAACTGTCTTAGTAAACTTAACCTAAACTGTACTTAGTTTTAAGGGTTTAGTGTACTTTTAAGTGCTTCGTGCATCTTTAGAATAGTTTGGTATCTTCTTAGCTTTCTCTAAACAGTAGTTACAGTTAAGGGACTTACTAAAAGTAAGGTAGCTACTCCTTTAATTAATTACAGGGTTATACTTTTTTAGCTAAAGTAAACTTAAGATTATATTATACTTTATAATTAGGGTAACGTTAAAGTTTACTTATTATTTATCCCTATCTACTTTAATTAAGAGTAGCGAGTAGTAAGTGACTTTATTATTATTATATTAGTATAAGCTTCCTTCTCTATTTTAAATAAGAATTACCTCTTTATACTTTTAGTTAGGAAGTTTCCTTTAGTTAATTAGTAAGGGGTATATTAGGTTAGAAGCACTCCTGTTATTAATTACTACTCTTACCCTAAATAACCTCCCTTTTCTGTCTGTTAAGTCGACACTGATAAAATAGTGCTTATACTCCTTTAATATCTAAGTTATAGTAATTATCTATCCTTAAGGTCTTATTTAGCTTAACCTTTAAGTGCTTCTCCTTCTTCTTAAGGTTTTTATTAATTAGCGAATTACTGGTTTCTAGCCTTTTTAAAGGGCCTGTAGCCTTTTCTTAATTTCTTCTAGAAAAACAGGTAGCTCCAGTTAACCTAGCGGTTAACCTTTCTTAAGTTTTTACGCCTTAGCGTTTAGTTGACTTTAAACAGTATAATATTCCTAAAGTCCTTAATAAGTTAATAATATACTTTACGGGCTTAAATCGTAATAATATCTTTTTACTCTTAAATCTATTAGTAATCTTCCTGTTTCTACTACTTTTTAGCTTTTCCGTTAAGGTGTAATAAGTACATTACAACTGGGTAGTTATTAAGTACCCCTTTTTACTAATATATAGTAGGGGCCTGGTTAATTACGGTAACTTTCCGTTTATTATTAGACTCTTTTATTAAGGAGTAGGAGACTTAGTAGTAAGTTAATTCTAACTTTACCCTTATAACAGCGTAATTTTATCTCTATATACTTAAGAAGTAGTTATAAAGGGCCTTAAGTTTATAATGCTAATTAAGAGTATAATTATTATATACGCAGTTAATTTACAGTATATCCTTATAGTTAAGGTAGTCAGTATTGACTATAGGTGCTGTGGTTGTGGAGTATAGAACGGGGGAAGTGGTACTTTGTTTTTTCTTTTCTTCCACTTACCTTTAAGTACGTTATTTTTCCCAAACCTCTTCCTAAAACTTAAATAGTAACAGCTTAGCTTATTCTTCTATAAAGTAGCTTTCCTTAATAAGTTAGTGCTTAAGTTAATTTGTAAAGCGAACTCTGTTACAGAGCTGTAACTTAATCTCTACTACTCTGTCTTTAGATATTACAGTAAGACTTTCGACTTACAGGTCCTTTACTTTATTTATTAACTCTTAATGTTTCTCTTTTAACTTTTAAACTCTCTGTTAGTATATTTACTTCGTGCTTTCTTAGAGAACCTTTAAGGTACTAGTCTAAAGCATACTAACCTTAGTGTAGAGCAGTTATCTAAGCTGTCTTTCCTTTAAGGAGGTAAGAGTGCTGATCTATTTAGTGTGTTTAAAGTGTTTAAGAGTCTTAAGGGGTACTGTTAAAAAGAACTTCCGTTTCTTTAATTTAATTCTTTTAGTTTATTCCCTTTTACTTTCTAAGGCTTGCTTTACTGTTTGGGTAGCTTAAAAGGTTAGTTTTTTAACTTTTTTTACTATCTTAATAATTTCTAAGTTAAGGTCTTTCTTAGATTTCCTTAGTTCTTAAGTTTACAGGGTAAGGTTTTTAAGGCCTGTAACAGCTAACTAGAATATCTTTTCTTAAAGTCGGTCTTCTGTAACTTATACCTTTAATAATTTTAAGTTTCTACCTTAGAGTTAGTCTTCTGTAACCTATACTTCTGTAGCTAACTCTTTTAGAATACCCTTAAGGATTAGATATATTACGTTTTAAGGTTCTTCTTTTTCTTCCTTATCTTTTAAGTTACACTTGTCTATCTAAATATAGTCTTCTTCGTTACTTATTATCCTGATATAGATATCTTTTAAGTTAAATTTAATATGCTTTCCTCCTTTTAAAATGGGTTTTTAACTGACTTACTTTAACGACAGATACTGTTATACTATATGTCTTTTCTTATCACAGTTAAAGTATTAGACCTGTAACAGGTCCTTAAGTTACTTCTGTTACTGTTATCGTTAAGGCTTATTATAATTAAGTTAGTTCTAACGGTTTATTATACTAATATCTATTAGCTTAAGGTAGTGACCTGTTACGGTCGATTAGTTCCCTTTCTTTAGTTTACTTAACTAATAAAGGGTCTGTTTTTTCTAGAAGTTCTTTCGATAATGGTAATTATAATACTGATTGTCGGCTTTAATAGCTATCTTGATTAGTTCCTGTAAACGGTCCAGTCAGTTTTCCTGGTAGAGGTTTCTAGTAACGTGCTCCTTTAAGCCACTTTAGAACAGCATTACTAAGGCCTTTTAACCGAGTTTAGTTTTTACTACCTTTAGTTTAAAGCGTATAGAGAACTTAAGGATTAAGGACGTTTACTTTAAGGTTATAAGGCGTTGTTTGGCCTGCCTAAGGGTGTTTAGTTCTTTAAACTTAGTTTGGAGTTAGTCGATAAAAACGTCGAAGTTATTAAAGAGGGCTTAAATCTTAAGGGCTTCCTTTTGTGCTCTGTTTATAAAGAGATCGTTAATTATCTTTACATAGGGTTTATATTAGTAAGCGGCTACTTTATCTAGTAAAGTTTTAGTAAACCTGACCTTTCCTTCTTCTTTGAAGAACTGCTCGTTATAATAAGTAATATAGCTCTAGAGCTGGGTTATTTACGACTTTAACTGCGCAGAGTCTCCTTTAAAGCGCGATAGTAAGGGGAGCTTTATTTATTTCTTTTATAAGCCTTTAAAATCGTTATTTTTTAGCTTAATAGCGTTAAGTTAGGTTTAGAGTTTTTCGATAAGACTAATACGACTTTTAATATCTTTAGGGAAGGTTTTATTAAGTTCTTTAACTAGTCCTTATTAGTTAAGGTTTAAGTTTTCGAGGTGTGTAGCTAACTTATTAATAATAGGGAGCTAAGGTTAAGCTTACACCTCTTTAACTTCTTTACCTTTTCTGGAAGTCGATATGTTAATAAGAGAGAGGTAATGTTTGGGAATTTAATAAATAGCGTTTAGAACTCGACATTAGTATCGTATTACAACTTATACCTAATATAAGCCTTAAGAGGACTAGTGTAGGTTAAGATAAAACGTATAGTAAGATATTAATAGGTAAGGGGCGTTCTGAAGACAGCTTATTAAGCTAACACTCTTAGATGGGGGGTTTAATGTCACTATAAGTTGCTGTTACTATAATGTATAAAGGTAAGTCTAAATAGTAAGATATAAATGAATAATTAAATATTAGCGTGAGGAACTAGAGTCCCTTACAGTGGTTATGGGCATAACTATAGCTATTTATATTAATTAACTGGGAGGTACTCTATACCTTGCTTGTAACGTTGTAGGTGCTTGTTATGTGAGCACTTTATACTGTGCGAGCGTTCTGCTTATAAGGTTTCTCCTGCTCGCAATGCGAGCACTCGGCATGCCGCGAGCAGTACCTTATTGGTCGTAGGGGCTTCGGGTCTTTGCACCCCTGGCCCAGTGCGCCTGGGCGGTGTGCACCGTCTTCCCGCACTGTTCCTTCTGCGGGGGATTCGTCGGGCCGCCCCGGCCCAAGTGACGGCTTGCAGGGTCGTTACAACTACCTTCTAGAGTTTATAAATGTTAGCTATAAAGTACTTAACTACCTTAGGGATAACTTTAGGCTTTTCGTTAAAGGGTTAATTACCACAATTAATAATGGCTTCATCTTACTAATCTAAAGCATTCTTAAGATCTTCTTCTTAATCTTCCTAACTAGGGGGAGTAAAAGCGCCCATTACCTTAGCTATTATAATAGCAGCTGCCTTATTCCACTTACGTTTAATATAAAAGGTTACATTCTGATTAATGTAAAAGATACAGATCTGTAACTTAATAAGCGGATAGACCTTAATAACGGCAGCTCTTATCACCTTATCGTAATCGGTAATAGTTATAATAAAGGGGCTGGCCTTAATAAAGTTCTAAACAGCGTTAACTTACTATATTAGCCAGTTAAAGCCCTCCTCCCTCTTATTATTTATAAGGCTAAAGCCATAAGAGAAGACTATACCCTGGTTATTTAAACTTACCACTTAAAAGAAAGTAAGGTTTTTATTATTAGTTTTATAAGTGTTATTATACATTTAAATTACAATATTTTATACCTATTACTCCTTACACCACTTATAAGTCCAGAATAAACCCTCTAACTTCCGTAACTCTAGCGTTAAATTTATTAACTACTTAATAATATAAGTAACACCCTTATTATTAAAAAGCTTTATTATTACTTAAAAAGAAGTATATTTAATAAGAGCTTCTTTTTAAAGATAATACTAATAATTCCAGACTTACTAATCTGTAAACAGGGCACCAGGGAATTAATCACGTAAACTAATATTAACCTCACGGTTTAAAATGCCAATATAATCTGTAAAGCTAATTATAAATACCTTTATCTTAAGGTTAAGCTTCAGCCTTAAATTAAAGCTATTACTAGCGTGGTTCTTATAACCCTCACAGCCTTTCTTAATCTCTAGATATTAATAACAGTCATTTACTTTAAACACCTTAACAGTAACCTCCCATAAGCAGTCTATCTTAATAGTTTACGTTACGTAAACTCCATGTCCTCTAAACTTACAAATAGCACCTTATTAGTAAGTATAATTAATATAGGTAGGCTTAAAGTCTAATATAAGGTTAAAGCTTCGTTTCTGGATAATACAGAAGCTAACTTAGGTAACATACTCGTGTAAATCACTTTTAAAGGCTTTAATAGAGTCATATAGGTTGGTAAAGAGTTTGTAACTCTTAAGGGGGTTTGATAAAGGCGCGATAACAGCTTCATTAATAACAGCGGGGTTGTCTTCGCCGTCAGTATTAACCTCGGGGTTGTAATTGTACACGCCATCACACAGGGGGCTATTCTCGGCTATTTACACGCTCAGTTAGCCCAGCAAACGGTGTGGCGAACGAATAATTACCTTTGGGCGATGGAAGCGAAAGAACGCGTAACGGCCGAATTAACGGTTTTCGTGGTTATGGTTAGAAAACGCGATCGCAAGTGTGGCAGAATTAATTACGGTCACTGGTCTTTGAGTGCGCTGGTGTGGGTGATGCGCGGGGTTAGGGTTACGTATGGTAAAAAAAGTGGGCTACTGTACACCGAGGCCGAGGACTACTGTACCCCTAGACATTCTCTTAAAAAACCGCCACGCAGCGGCAAGAGCCTCGTCATGACTGCCACGCAAGACCCCTTTGGCGGGGCTGCCCTCATGTCGCCCACAACATTCAGTGTCACCATCGTCTCCCCATCGCCCCTCTTGCGTTACTTTTCCCAGAGACGGTTGGTAAGGTACCTAGTAGGCTTGACAAACGAACCCGGCACAATGGCTGCATCTCCATACAGAGGGGCGAAGCGAGAGGATGCGGAAGCCTTTTTGCGGGCGTACGCATGCGACAACCCATCCGGAGACAGCATTTTACACCTGGCAGTTCGAAAAAACGACGTCGAGCTAGTTCAGCATCTCCTCAAGTCGAAGTTACCAGTGCATCTCCGCAACGATGAGAGCAAGACGCCACTCCATCTCGCTGCCGAACTCGGGCTCACCAACATTGGCGCACTTCTGGGAAAGAGCGGAGCCTGGATTCTCGATCGGCAGCAGGACCGCGAGAAAACTGATGCAGACTCGGATTCAGAGACAGACAGATACGAATCCGTTGGCTCTGGCGATGACGCAACCGCACAACAACCAAACAAGATTGTCCAGCGTCGCGACAACCCAAAGCTGTTGTGCCCTTTGGAGATTGCCTTGGATCGAGGCCACCAAGAATTGATCGAAGCGCTGTTAAAACACGCTTTTCCGGTGAAGATGACCCCGTCGGAGGAATACAACACGCTCAGGCTGATGGCAAAAGCCTACGTCAAGGACCAGGAGAAGACAATTGAAGCGTTCCGCAAGGCCGGCTGGAGCATCGATCGAAAACACAGTCGACTATCTCGATCTTTTCTGCATTACGTCTGTGAGGAAACCGAAGATGTCGGGCCTGTGGACCGCCTGCTCACGGCTGGCGCCGACCCAAGGGGGGCGGACCTTGGCGGAGCCACGGTTCTGCATGTTGCTGCCCAGCTAGGGAGGTGCAATGACGGCACTGTAGTCAAGCGACTCATTGAAGCAGGGGCTCGGGTCAATGCCGCAGACAGAGTGTGGAATGGCGTCCCACTGGCGTCAGCCGTTCAAGGTCAAAAGATCGCCAACGTTCGGGTTCTGATAGAGGCTGGTGCAGACGTCAACCATTTTACGGAAATGAAAGGCATGCGGCGGTCCATTTTGCATCTGGCCGCCCAAGACGGCATACCGGAAATAATACAACTGTTGCTTGACGGGGGTGCCAACCCCAACGCCTTGGACGAAGAGGGCGTCACAACTGCACGCTTCGCAGTCGCGAGTAAGGATACGCCCGCAACGCTCACGCACGTCCCTAAGCAAATGAACTAATGTACTTGCAGACAACCATGTCGAAGCCGTGAAGGTCCTCTTCGCGGGTGGCTTGGATCCAAACATCGACAAGGGCTTTTGCATGAAACTAGCGGCCTCCAGGCATAGGCAAAGAATCATGGAGTTGTTTATCCAGAATGGAGCCAAGGTCGATCCCATTCTGCTCCACCTCGTCCGTCCGAGCTCCAAGAGATCCCCGGTCTCTCTCCTCGAGCTCATCGTCAAAAACCTATCGACCGGGAGTAAAACGAGTATATCCGGGGGCAACGGCGGTGGGGAGGCGTCTTCCAGCCCTGATGTCGCGGATAGTACCGCCAGCAAAGCTACTGGTGGTGTTGGTTTGCGCTTTAGTGACCCTGGCTGCAATATCGCAACCACGATGGAGACTGGGGATGCCAGTCAATTTCGACTCGCTGCGATTCTCCTGGAACATGGCCTTGGAACAAATTTGGAAGATCTCAGCGAGCGTGCGAGGGCGCTCCTGATTTGCATATGCGCCGAGCACGGCTTAGACAGGGGGTTATCCCGGTTACTGGAGATTGGCGACATCTCCAAGACGATCCGAAGCTTCAAGGTTCGCCCTGAGGGGTGGACAGCTCTTCAAGTCGCCGCTTACTTCGGACACGCAGCGATGGTCGATATCCTCTTGTCTCATGGCTGGAAGATTAGCGACGAAGACGACCGCGGTCGTACCGTGCTGGATATTGCTGCGTGGGCGGGCAACGTTGATATGGTGCAGCGGCTGCTTGCAACCAATGAGTATATCACCGAACACCGAGATCGAAACGGACAAACAGCCCTTCATTACGCCCTTTCAACACCGGAGCGTCGCCACGACAATCGTCTATTGGAATATCTCGTGGAAGTTGGCTGTGGTGTGTCAAGGGCCAGCGCCAATGGAGAGACGCTTCTTCACCGTGCTGCTCAATTCAACCAGGACACCGCTGCCACTTGGCTATTGGAGAAGGGCATGTTGCCCTCGGTCACGGACAAATATCTCAACACACCGCTCCATCTCGCGGCATTCTTCAAGGCCGTCTCTGTGCTCAAGGTATTGCTAGGTCACGGCGCTCCCGTGAACCGAGCTTCTGCGGGCGGGAGAACACCTTTGCATTGCGCTTGTGAAGTTGGTTGCGGCGAAGCCGTGTCTGCTCTCCTTGAAGCTGGCGCTGACACCAGCAAAACCGACCGGAAAGGCCACAATGCCCTCGCAGCGGCGATTTACCGCAGCTCATGCGACCTCCCAACAATCGAAGTTCTTCTCGAACGGACAGAAATAGACTGGACTTCCGCTCTTTCCAGTCATCCTGTCGCAACCGCAGCACTGGCCCTCAAGTCTCCAAATCGGGGGCCAACACTGGGACGCATCCTGGAGCGGCTGCGCGCTGCCGTCGGGGAGAAGAAGGCATCTCGCATTGTAAAGCGCCTGGTCCCGAAACTCGTCCCCGAGATCCTTACCAGTGCGGACGACTTTGATCGCGGATCCCCGGCTGATGTGGTCCCATTTTTGCTGGACTACCTCCCCGAAAATCCGAAAAGTAGATCCTTGACGCTCTTGTTAATGCTTGTGGCTGTCATCAAGCATGGAGGCGACGATGAGGGTCACCTCACCCGCCGCCTCTTACTCCTCGACGAAAGCAACAGCACAACAAAATTGCCCGGTGGCTGGGGACTGCAGCACTTGTGCTGTCGCTACGGAAGACTGAAACAGCTGCGTGTCCTGTTGGGCTTGGGTGTCCCGCCAAGGACCGAGGTTGTGATTGATAAGGTAACTCACAGCCTGACAACCATTGCGAAGCTGTTCTCCCCGAAGCTGTTGCCGCAGGTGGAGAAGATCTTGGAGGGGATGAGCGTGGTTGGACGTATCTGTTGGCAGGATCCGAAGGTGTATCCGATGATAAGGAGGGTGATAGGAGAGGAGTATTTCGAGAGGGAGGTTATCGATCTTTCTGATGCCTGGAAGAAAGAATAGGGCTCGCTGATGGCAGCACATGTCGGTCGCGAGTTCGAGTTGGAAGAACTTGTGTCTGTGGTCGAGTTGGAGGGCCCAATCACATTTGGACACGTCGGGCTGCTGCCCTGATACTTTGTGTAACACAAGCCAGAGCCTTGTGGTCCTCGCCCCAGTCTGCGATGCTTGCCCTCAACTTGCAACATTCATCTCTCAGTCTCTACCCAGTATCCATCGCTCCCCAACCTGAAACCTCATCATGAAGCTGTCCGTTCTCGCCCCTGACCACTCCCAGGACTCGCCGCATCTCATCCTCGGCTCCTCATCATGGAGACTCCATCCTCAAACCCTTGACTCAGACACTCCTCCTGGAACCTTTGAGTTCACCTGCGTCTCGTACTCATGGGGCCTCGGCCGTGCTCCCAACCCCTTCCACCCGTCCTACCGCGTCTCCTCCCGAACCGTCCCTGCCATTCTGTCAGTAATCCTCCAACGCCCCTCCTGCACCTCCATCTGGATCGACGCCTTCTGCGTCCCCAGCCCGGACCGCCCCGCCGAACGCACCGCCACCCTCTCCAGCATGGGCTTCATCTACTCGCGCGCCTCCGAAGTCGTCGTCGTCCTCACCTCCCAATGCCTCCCCGCCCTGCAACAAATCTCCCTCAACCAAAAACTCGCTCCCTCCCACCTCGCCGCTCTGGAGTCAGAAGATTGGGTCACCCGCGCCTGGACCTACCAAGAGGCCGTCAACGCCACCCGTCTCCGCATCACCTGCTATTCTGCTCCTCCCGGAACTTTAATCGACTGCAGTTCGTTTCTCTCCGCGCTAGGCTTCGCGTTGAATACCCTCCTCCCTGCAGACCGAGCACTCTATCCACGTCTAAACGACCTCGAAGACCTCCTCACAGATTGCATCGTAGCGAGGTACCTCGACCGTCCCGCATTGCAAGTCATGGCCGCGATGGATTCCCGGACGCAGACGCACGCAGAGGATCACTTTTACGCAATGATGGGTGCGATTTCGACGGAGCCTGCGGTTTTGTCGAGTGATGTGGTTAGTCCCTGTGAGGCATTTATGAGGCTGTGTGAGAAGAAGGGGGATTACTCGTTTGTTTTCTCGTCGGCGGGGAGGGATACCACACAGAAATGGAGGCCGAGGGAGTGTGAGGATTTGCCGGCGGTGTTGAACATGACGGTTTCGGGAATGGTGAGTGCGGATGGGAGGACGAGGCAGGGGCGATTGAGGGGACGGATGGAGGGGGGAGAGGTGAGGGTGGAGGATGTGGTTGTTGTTAAGCGGGTGGATGGTATTGGGGAGGTTCAGAGGGGGTTTGTGGAGAGGTGGCTTGTTGGGTCGAAGCCGGAGGGTTTTTATGCCGGGGTGGAGTTGGAGAGGGCTGCGTTTGAGGCGTTGAGGGAGATGGGGTTTACAGGATTGGAGAAGTGGTTGGCGACCGAGTGCGGGCTGTTCTTTCCGCAATGGAAGGTTCCGGATGGGATGGAGGTGGAGTTTGTTGTTGCGGTTGGTCTTCAGTGGAGGCTGGGGTCACCAGGACTGGCGAGGTACCGGGAGAGGCCTGACAATAGTGATACCATGTATGTGCCTGGGGTCTGCTTCGGTAAGATTGACGCCGTAGATGTCCCGATTACTTCTGTATGCCTATAACACAATCAAGCGGCTGTAACGCCTTGCCAACTCCGCATAATATCATTTACAAGGCCCTCCTTCTCAGAAAGAATCCTTCCGACCCAGCTGACCCCCGTTCTTGAGGTGCTCATCCAGCTTCTTCGCCTTGCGCCTCGTGTAGTAGATCTTGAAGCCAACACCAATCGCAGTGATGATGAAACCGCCCACTGAAGCCGCGATACCGATCATCGCGCCCGTGCTGAGCCCCGAGCCGCCTCCGGATGATGGTGCATCGGATGGGGACGGTGACCCGGTTGCCCCGGCTTGGCCTGTTGCTGCTTGTTGTCCAGTCGCGGCCGCCGCGCCTCCGCCTTTATCGATGTTAACAATACAAGACCAAAAGGGGGTCATGGGCCAACATACCTTGCTTCCCTGTAGTAGTCGCCGTCGTCTTGGCTGCCGTCGATGGCACCGCCGTCACCTCAAACCCGTTCGCCAGGCAGTACGAATTGTAGACGCTGATAGCCGTGGCGATATCCCCGTCAGGACCGCCGGCGGTGCAATACGTGCTCGCACAGGTGCTGACGTGCTTGGATGCGGCAGGCCCGAGATCGGCGCGGCAGAAGCACTCGTTTTGCTGCGGCCAGCCGCATCCGAACTCGCCGATCAGGTCGATGCTGCCGTTCTACGCCAGGCAGTCTCGTGCGCACTCCCTCATTGCCTTGAAAGGTGCTTCGCTTCGGATCGAGAGGACGACGGCTGATGCCGATTGTGAGTGGAACAGCAGGGAGGCCATGCCGAGGGCCAGCAGCTGTCGTACGCGGGCTCCATAGCCCGTTCGTTGTTGTGTAGGTAATTTCATGGCTGTGGCTTCGAGTCTGTGGGAAGTCGAGGTCTCTGGGCAGAATGAAAGGATGGAGAGAGCCAGCTGCAGACGAAGGAGCAGGTCAGAAGGGAGAGTCGGAAAGAGTGGAAAGCAGCGAAGATCGCCCATCTTGAAGGGGTCCCATCACCCTTTTGAGGACTCCAGCACATAACTCTTATCCCTCCTGTGGCGTTCAAGGAGGCTTTCAATGTTGGCTTCTAACAAAGTCAGCTGTTGGCAAAGGTCTGGGGATGAAACTGTTACCCCCAAGCCCCTGCTTCCCAGAGCCTTGCCGTAAATCCGGCATTTTGTGCCATAAAAAGACAATATATGTGGCTGCTTGGTGGCTGCCGAATGAGACAGCTCCCACACCCGATGATGCGCGCGCCTGGTTCCTCAACTTGGTGGTCTCGACGCGGTGAAGTGAGTGTGGTGGCGTCTCCCAGCGCTTGACAGTGGTCTAGGCTGTCTTGGCAACCAGTGTACTCCTCCGCCAGCCCATGAATTGTTAGAACAGTGAATTCCAGGGGTGTGGCCAGGGTTGGCCCCACCACATTACGCAATTGTAGAATCCAAGTCACTATTCTAGCAACTTCCACCAAAAAGATACCTCTTTCAAAAACCCACAATGACCACGCAGAATCCACCACTCCAGGCCACCACACACACGCGCACGCAGTTGCCATGGATCCGCT
>Ga0247760_1001801_pt1 | contig 18477 bp, 3 predicted proteins | sample UWRJL171409R4_FD_179936 | JGI IMG/M metagenome (GOLD analysis project Ga0247760, IMG submission 179936) | Plant litter microbial communities from Arlington Agricultural Research Station in Wisconsin, United States - UWRJ-L171-409R-4 | ecosystem: Environmental > Terrestrial > Plant litter >... | reverse complement strand
AATATAAATTACAGAACACTAAGATTTAACTTATTAAGACTTTTAATAAAAGATAGGATTATTCTAATGATAATATGTATAAAGATTATAATAAGATAGCTAGTTTATATATGTAGGAAGGTGTCTTCCTAATACAGGAAGGTTAGACGACCTTACAGACTGTCACTTAAGCCAGTACTGCCCGATAAAACCCCTATAGAAAGAATAGTGTAAGGAAGTAGCACACACAATGCTACACATTAAACTAAGGGTGTAAAGACCCGAAGCCCTTACGACTAATCAGTTGTTACTCAGTCTTAGCAAACCTGCTTACCTACTAAGTATCTACAGGGTCACTAAGTAGGAGGTGCTTAGTAACAGGGTGCTTAATCCCTTATTAAGCAGAACCTCACTAAGCAAGGTACAGAGTACCTTTTAATTAGTTAATATAAATAAATATCATTATGCTTAAGATAGCTGTAAGGGACTTTTAGTTCCTCTCGCTAATATTTAATTATTTATTTATATCTTACTGTTTAGACTTACCTTTATTTATTATAATAATAACGACTTACAGTAATATTAAACCCTTATTTAAGAGTGCTAACTTAATAAGCTGTCTTTAAAACACCTACTTAATCTTTAGCGTCCTGCTATACGTTCTGTCTTAACCTGTACTAATCCTTTTAAAGCCTATGATAAGTGCAGGTTGTAATAAAAGGTTATTTCCTAATGTAACAAAGCCTTTTCATAATGTAAGAAGGCCTTTTCCTAACAGAAAAAGGTCTTTTTATAATGTAAAAAGGCCTTTTCTTAACGGAAAAAGGTCTTTTCATAATGCAAGAAGGCCTTTTCCCAACAGAAAAAGGCCTTTTCATAATACAAGAAGACCTTTTCCTAACGGAAAAAGGTCTTTTCATAATATAGGAAGGCGTAATATTGCCTGTTAGAAAGGACCTTTAAAAGGTAGCTTTATAATAGCCTTTATGCTGCTTCCAATATGTTAAGCCTTAAGTACCTTAAGTTACTAAGTGGCGTATTATCTAAGTTTAACACTTTAATACCCTTTAACACACACGTTATTATATCTCTTAAATTTATTTATTTTAAGTTAGATACTTTTACAGTATAATCTGGAAGTTTAGTAAGTCTGTTTAGTAAACGCTATTATATCTTTTAGATTTATTTATTCTAAATCAAATACTTTTACAGTATAATCTGGAAGTCTAGTAAGTCTAGGTCTGTTTAATACATACCATTACATCTCTCAGATTCATTTATTTTAAGTCAGATGCTTTTACAGTATAATCTAAAAGTCCAGTAGGTCTGTTTAATACACGCCATCACATCTCTCAGATTTATTCATTTTAAGTTAAATGCTTTTACAGTATGATCTGGAAGTCCAGTGGGTCTGTTTAATGCACGCCATCACATCTCTCAGATTTATTTATTTTAAATCAGATACTTTTACAGTATAATCTGGAAGTCCAGTAGGTCTGGGTCTGTTTAATACACGTTATTGTATCTCTTAGATTCATTTATTCCAAGTTAGATACTTTTACAGCATAATCTGGAAGTCTAATAGGTCTGTTTAATACACGTTATTACATCTCTTAGATTTATTTATTTTAAATTAGATACTTTTACAGCATAATCTGGAAGTCCAGTAAGTCTGTTTAATGCATGTTATTATATCTCTCAGATTTATTCATTCCAAGTTAGATGCTTTTACAGTATAATCTAAAAGTCTAATAAGTCTAAGTCTGTTTAATACACGCTATCGTATCTCTTAGATTTATTTATTTTAAGTTAGATACTTTTATAGTATAATCTAAAAGTCTAATGGGTCTGTTTAATACACGCTAAATCCTCTTACTTTAATCCCTAGGAACACTAAAGGCTTAACCTTATTAGGGCCCTTATGCGTTACCTGGTAGACGTATTAGGGCCACTTCTTATTACTATATATTTAGATTAGAATTCCTGTATTAAGTAACTGCTAGCCTTTAATAAACGTGCCCTAGATATTGTAGGTTAGGAACTGATTAGACTCCCTTAGGTAAGATTTATAAAGTTTTTAAAGCTTTTTACTACTATCTTTTACCTAAACTCTTCTTTTTCTAATAGCTCTTAGGTTTTTAACTATTTAGACTTTATCATTAAGGTTATTACGCTGGTCCTTATTATACGTGTAAGATCTAGTAAAAACCTATTAATATAAGGCTACGTACGTGACTTTTTAAGCCGCACCTATTAAGACTAAAGAACCCCACTACCCCTATTAAACACATAGAGAAACCATAACATCCTCCATATAATACATATCCTATTAAAGCAAGTCCTATATTAATAGAGAGGTAAGAGTACGAGGATTCTAACGATATAAACCGTTTTATAAGTAAGTAATTATCTGTAGTGTAATAAGTAGTTAAACCTTAAGTTTACTTAAATTATTACTATATTTATAATTCTTTAATAACTACACTTTAATAATTAGGTTAGAGGTTATATATTTTATATAGAAGAATACCCTGGTCCTCTTTAATTACTTTATTTAATTTTTTAAGAGATCTGAAAAAAGGTAATAATATAGTTTATAATGGAGGGAAAAAGTATATATTTCATTATATAAATTATAAAGGTTTAACATGTAAATTAGCTCTTCCTCTTATCTACATCTAAATATCCCCAAAACTAGTATATATTATAAATAATACATAAAGAAGCTTTAATTAAAATTTAGATATATTTATACAGGAATTACAAAAGTATTATATTATAGAACTTTACAATATAAGTAAATGTTAATATTTAAGGCACCTTTCAGTATGCACACTAATAGTGCCGAGCAGAGCTTTACCAAAGTAATACTATACATACGTCACATATAGAGAGATATAAATAAAGGCTTTATATTATTAGTAAACCAGTTAGTTTATTAAAACGACTGCTTTAACTGGTTTAATAACTACAGCCTATCAGATAGTCTTAAAAAAGGTAATAACGTAATATTATTAATCGTTACAACCACGAAAACACAGACGATAGACACCTTATTATTATCCAGAGCTAATGTTAAAGGATTACCCTAGATCGATTATAAGGGGAAGAAGGTTTTCCGGAAAACGCAAAAAGCTGCACACTAACAGATTACTGCCGTTAAAAAGTAATATACCAGGTTACTCTATTAGTAAGTTCACACAACTAACACCTATCGCTATAACTAGCTTAGTAATATAATATGGTTTATCCTAAGTTATACACTACTAAGGAGGAAGTGAGAGTAGCTAAAAGAGAGTAAAACCAACGTAATATGGCTAACTAAGCAAGGAGGTAACATAAAGGCGTTCCTATAAGACTATTAATTAACTACTAACAACTAACCCCCCTATAAATATAAACACAGATAACTAACCTAATTACTAACATTACTACAGATAGTAATCTTCCTCTGCTACACACGCTATTACTAACTCCACTACTGCATCTAACTACCATTAACAACCTACCGTAAGGCTACTTTCAGCAACCATTTACTATACTTATTAAGAGAGACAATACCGGCACAACTAAACTAACAGCACTAATACTAGATCCTATCCCAGCCAGTCGCCCCTATATTAAGTCCCCACCACCACAGTAACTTATATATAATTAGTTTAGGTTTTCACTTACAGCGCTTACTATTAATGAAAAGGAGGGAGGGAGAGTAACGTTAGCGTAATAACAGGTACACTTCCTAAGTAACATACCCATTACATTATAACCTCTCTAACTAAACGTAATAACCAGCACTAACCACTTACCCACAATAACCATCTATCGTAATTACAGTATAAAAAGATATAAACTAACTAATTTAAAATGTTACTAATAATAATAATTAACACAAATAAGCTAGTGCTAGGGGGAGTAACTAAGGACCTTCTAGGGAAACATAAGCAGAAGAGATATACCTCCCAGAACTTAAAAAGCCTTTAAACAGCAGTTACTTTAATAACGTCTTCCCTAAAAACGCGCCATAAAACCTCTCCTAACAGGTCACAAAGCGTAAGACTACAGAGGCAAAACTCACAGTAATATTACATAATCGGCTATCATTAAGTCCTACTATACAGCTACCAGTTAAAGTTAAGGATAATAAAGACCTAAGGTGCTAGAAAAACAAAGAAGTTCTCAGTAGTAAGAAAACCCCTAAACCAACCAGTAAAAAGGCGTTATTAAAGGCAGTAACAATCGGCTCCCATAACATCCATTTAATAATAACAGGAAGCCGTAACAGCTTATAACTTAACAACCTACTATAACAGTAACACCTGTTAACACCACAGTTACTAACCCTCTTACTAATAATGGCCAGCATATAAGATAACCATAACTAAATAAAAGAAAGCAATAACCTATTACAATATTCACAACCTACCTTACTAACTACTAATAACTAACATATAAACAGGCCGTCATTATCTACCCTATAACAGTCCCACCCTACCTAACACATATTAGCCAGCACTTTTAATATCCGTAATATAATAGCAAGGGCAAGCACCAGGCTGCCCCACTCTTAACCCAGCTTACCTACTCTTATCACCACCTAATAACACTAACTCCCATTTACATTACAGCCTCCCCCCTTACTGTTAGATAATCTTATATTATAAAACAGTAATAAAGGCAGGGCTAAGAGTATCAGCCAGGCCAGTAAAGGCAGTAAAAGTAGCAGCCTACCAGGGGATAGTAAAAGCAGCAGCAGGCTATCACTATTTAAAGGTAACAAGGGTACACTATCTAACTAGGACTGTAAAGGGGTATTAAAAGCCTAAAGCAACGCCTTAAGGTCTCTATCGCTTCTATATCCCTCTATACCGTAAAACAGCGGTAATTACAAAGTTAGGAGCGTTAACTAAGCCAGGAGTAATAACAGGCTATTACTATTTAGTAATAAGGGTACACTATCTAACCAGGGTAGTAAGTAGTTATCACAAGTCTAAAACAGTACAGCAAGGTTAATACTAAACCGTCAAGAACTACCCTTACACAGTAACTAAGGTGAAAAGGCGAAGACTAACGTTAAGGACGTAACTTACAGCAGCTTACTAAGATCACCTTACACCTAACCAGCCCACAGGAAGCCGCTTTACATATTCTTAACATAACAGTTACAACAGCTCTTTACCTATACTGCTAAAACATATAAGGCAGCTACTAACCCCCTCTCCCTTAAATATACAACACTCTATTAAAGCAAAGGAGTCTCGCTAAATTACAGTTTACTAGTAAACGTAACTAACAGGCTATAACAGCGACTAAAACTATCACTTATAACTTAAGGGTAGCCCTAGCAGGATGACCAGGACCCTGCCGTAATGTTCATAACGGTAAAAGGGGGCTTAATACTAAATATACTTAACAGTAGACGACTGGGCTTTACTAAATACCCTCCTAATCTTAACTACTATATTACTTTTAAAGGCCACAATAGCTAAAAGGATAAGGACATGCCGATATACCTCTATATAGTAGTATATTACAGTATTATAACCATTACTACCCTCCCGTTACTTATATCTTACAATATCGACAGCATATATACGTTTAGGACATCACTTACTGCTATCCACTAAAGGATCTACTAATACCCAGACAGATATAATAATAAGAATATTATTACTAACATTTATCTTAATATCCTTATTCTAATAATGCTAAACTTACTATTAAAGGAATAGGTCCCTATACCGTTACATTATATCCCACATTACAACCTTAAATAAGTAATAAACTAAGATGTGATAGGTATATATATATTCTTTCCTAAGCTATATAAGTGCCTTACTAATAAAAGGCCGCAAGCTAATACTATTACTAACAATCCAGCCTATAAACTTATATTAATACTGTTATTAAGCGAACAGTACAGCTTATAATTTAATACCGTACTAGCTCCCACCATCCTTACAGCTACTTTAATACCTAATAAAAACAGTGTAATAATCTACAATGCAAACATTACCCAGCATATCCTATAAAGTTACTAAGCTGCAGTATATCTCACATACGTACCAGGAGAAGCTAAGACAGCCTGCTCCTAAGGTATAGCTACTAAAGAGGGTAATAGTAACGGCAAGGATTATAATATACCTTAAAATATAAGGAGGATATAGTATATAAGGCTTACATTAAGAGGGTAACACCTTAGGGTGCTAACTAATAATATCTAAGTAAATATCAAAAGTAACCTTAAATATCTTTCCCACTTTAAGGATTTTATTATCTATATCACCTATAAAAACACTAAGCTTTAATTTATATTATCAGTTAACTATAAGGTAACAGTAGCAGGTGAAGGGTTTAAACCTATAACTAATCGGTTCTTAAAATATTAGGAGATTTACTTTAACTCCCGTTTCCTAAACGACAATAAGACGTTCGTTAATTTAAGGAAGCAGATTATTACTATACTAACTACCCTACTATATAACATAATAGATAAGGTAACAGAGACGTACCTATATTACACTTATTACTTAAAGGTAATCCTTAAATCCCGGGAGAAGTAAATTAAAGAGTAGGTTACATAGGACTTAAAAGATAGTGATTATGGGAACAGTAACAGCCTAAGTAGTGAAGAGGAGAGTATACCCCTAGACGAAAAAGGTAAAGTTGCCAGTCCTTGCCGTTATAAGGCCTTTACGTCCCCACTTAGGTCCCCTAAAGAGGGAGCTAATAGGGTTATTAACTAGGCAGTAGTTAAGGTAAAGCAAATGATAGCCTAAAGCAGTATACAGTTTAATAATAATAAAGGTAAAGGTAAGTGGGGGTGGTAAAAACACTTAAAGAGACATTAAGGTGGTAAAGATAGTAGGGAAGATAAGGGACCTTTTAGCCCCTGTATATTTAAGCTGCTGGTAGCTTTCTATTTATAGGCTATAACTAGGGAGGCTGGCAGTATAACAGCAACCTTAGTACCTAGGGGGGTAGAGATTAGTAATAGGCTTATTTACTTATAATGGTATAACCTGTCTAAAGCCCTATTCGACACGTAAAAGGTTTACGCCTTACAGCTACCCGCTTATAAAAACCTGGCTATTAACCCCCTTTACGTTAGGTAGCTCTAATAGGTAAGTAAAGCTATTATTATCTACTAAGCTACCCTTAAAAAGAGCTACTTACTTTTAAAGGTGTGTGTTACCCTAAATATACAGGAGTGCCAGGGCTGCTTTTACAGCGTGTAAGAGGAGCACTGTATAATAATAACTCTTTTTTAAGAGATATACTAGGTTTAGGACACCCTTAATAATAATAACACCAGTACGCCTAATCTAACGGCAGCTAACCGCCCCCTTACCTAGTTCGTAATCCCTACTACCACTGTGCTTAACTTCCTCTATACTTAAATTAACTATTACTACTTCCTATTTAAGTATATCCTTAACTAAACAGGCTTTATATTCTTACTTACTAACACAGTACTTATAATTATCACCTTACGATACCTTTATTACTGTTATAATAATAATAGTATTTATAAAGAGCTGCTGCTTTTCGGGGATAAGTGGATTTAAAGGGAGTGGACATCCTGTAACGAGTTAAAAGAAGATATACTAACTAATATTATTATTAGTTATATTATTACTTTTAATAAGGGTGTAGCTAACCTAGATATACTTTAATTAATAAAGAGGTATCGGATAAGGCTGGGGATGTATCGTTTAATAGTCCGTTACGGTTTTAAGTGGTGGTAGTAAAGTCTATTTTAATAACTGTTCTAACAGTTTATAAGAGTAGTCACCCAGAGGCTCCTTATTAATAACCTGTTACTTTATACTAAATACCGTAAGTAATGGCAAATAATTAAGGAGATTTAATACATCTAAGTGCAGTTGCTCCAGGCCTAGCTGTGGTATTAAGATAAGTAAATTAAAAGTAACGAAGTAACAGTAACTGTATAAATAGAGTATCTGATATGTCTAGTGCTCTGTTAATTCGATTAAGATGTCTGGGATAAGATAACCTATTAGAACGAGAACTTCAAGGAGCTAATCCCTACTGTTAATTAGGGTTTTAATTAAAAGCTGCTAATATATTACTGGAGTGTTATGTTTAAGAGGTTCTTTAATAAGAACACGCCCTTAGAGAAGCCCTGCTATCCCTACCTTATTTATAATAATAAGGCCGGTATTACTAACCCCTAGGAGCTTATCCGCTTTCTCTTTAAGTAATGGGATTAAAGGGCACGGAAGGTATAATTAACAAAGAATTACCAGGTAGTAATATAAAGGATATTTAATATACTTAGCCATTTCCTTAAAGTAACAGTAGTTAATAAGTAGTTTTAGGACCTTTACTACATTATCTTACTTACTTAATAGATCTTACTTTACCTAATAGGAACGTTATTCTTCTCCTTTAATAAAAGTAATAAAAGGACCTTTAAGTTTAAACAGGTTATATAATTCCCTTTAGCTATCTTTACATTTCCCCCTTCTTATATAGAGGGTAAGGGTAATTATATAACTAAGTAATTCCTTTCTAACAGTATATGTTACTATAATAACAGAAGATAAAAGCCATATATAACGTTCTTTAGTAATAATCTCTAAAAAATCTTACAGAAGTCGTACTGCTCCCTTAATCCTAACGGCAACAGTATAAGCAGGTTATATCAGGGAGTAGATAATATAATTATATAGGACAGCAGTAATAAGGATAAGGAGGAGGAGGAGGAGGAGAAGGAGGAGGAGGATATATAACAGGCTGGTAAGACTTTTAATATATTAAAACTGCTAAACGTAATAATATAGTTACAAGATATTAAAAGTTACACCTAAGTGCTTGGTAAGGCTTACCTTTAACTCTTATAACACAGCACGTTAACACTAATAATTAAGGTTAGTTTCCCGCCTTAAATATTAATATATAATATTATTATAAAGTTGCTATTAATAGATAAACTTAACATTTAATTTAATAAACGTATAGCTCCCCTTATATAATTAGCTATATTAGTAGTAACAGTACCCTAGATTTAAGTTAGATATAAGATATAATTGATAAATAAATTATTATTATAAACTGTAAATAATAATAATGCTAACGTACCTAATATTCTTATATTTTATCTTTAATATTACCTAAAGTTTCTCCTTATTATAATAGCCTTCCTTACTATAATAAAAACCGATAATAATAGCCTAACCTAACAGTACTATAAAGCGCCACTATAAAGGAACTTTTATCTTTCACACATTATAAATAATAATATAAATATAAAGTAAAACACTTAGTAATTAAGTTTATAAACTAATAACTAACTGCTCTATTACATTAATTATCACGTTTCTCACTAAACTTAAGTAATAATAGACCCCTTTAAGTTAATTTGCTAGATATAGTAACCCTAAGACATGTCCACTTTTCTAATTTAAATTAAGCTAAGGGATGTGATGGGCTAACATTAAACCTGTAATACCACCTATTACATTAAGTAACACCACTTAACCATAACGATCTAAGTGAATTACACTGCTAGAATTAAATAAGTAAACGTACTAAATCTCTACTAAAAGCATAATATTACAGATCTCACTGTAAGTAAAGGCCAACCCGTTATATTACAGTACTTAGCCACTCTGTAAGGTAAAGTAAATAGCATTACCAGTTAACATTAGATTTAAGATATTACATTACCTATAGCGAAATATGCGAAACATTATTTAAACTATTATAACTAATTAAGTTACTATACTAGAACTAAATAAACTAATATACCAAACCTCCATTAAACATATAACATTACAAACCCCTTAACCTATAGTAATATAAGTGTTAATTATACCGGTAATTAAATAAACTAAAGTACTAAATCCCTACTAAACGCGTAATATAGTAAACCCTACTGAAAGGCGAGAATCTGCTCCAGAGGTACATTAGTTTTTAAAGGTAACGATTAGACTAGTTAGTCTACCCACAAGTGCGAACTTTAAGCTATAATTAAACCAGTTAGTCCACAGGTGTGAACTTTACTAACCCTAAGGGTATAAATAGTACCCTACCCCCACCTTATGCGATTATCACACTTACCCCCTTAAAAAAAAACTATAAACTTCCAGAAAATAGATTAATAACCCTTATTAATATACTAATTTCCGTAAACCAACTGGTTTAATCTCTGCCCCTAACCTATTTTAATTAGCTTAGTTTACCAAAGCTTAGTTATTAATTAACCAGACTCTAACCTTACTAATCGCGATACTGCACCTTACTAATCACAACCCCGCACCTTAATTCACATCACCCCTACCAACCGCAACCATACCTCTAAAGGCCGTTAGAGCTAAAGCTAAGGGTAAAGGTAAGGCGACTGCTAGTATAAATACTGCTAATATAAAGGCTTAGAAATTAACCGAACAGACGTTTATTAGCACGAATGTCGACCTTAAAGGAAGTAAGAAGATAGTATTCTTTTCAGTCTTAAAGGATATTACCACGATACAGTAAGGGTTTAAGCCGGTAATCTAAAGATATAATATAAATAATATATAGAATCACCCTTTATATAAGGTAGTAGAAGCTAGTAGAGAGAAAGGCTTTATCTATAAGTCGATAATCATACCCTACGTTAAATTCTATAATATCTTAACTCTCGTGTTATACTGTATAAAGGCACCTGTATAGCACGTAAACGTTACATACAAGATAGTTAAGCACAAGTCTAAGTTTATCTCCTTAAACTTCTTAAAGGAGTATCTTAAGATCTAAGATAAGATGCTCCCTGGTCAGATATTTACGTATATACTAAATACTAACAGCTTTAGAAATGACGGAAACTTCACTACTATATTAGGGTATAAGGATAAGGTTAACTTAACTAAACACTTAGACTTTAAAGGTAAGTTACACATTAAACCAGTTAGTATACTACTACCAGTATACTAACTGGTTTAATATTTACCACTCCCTAATATACTAACTAGTTTAATATTCACCACTCCCTAATAAACTAACTGGTTTAATATTTACCACTCCCTAATAAACTAACTGGTTTAATACCTAATAATAATTACTAACTATATATCTTTTAGTTACAGACTACCTTAACTTTTAATGTTTCTTAAAACACAGTAACATGACATTTAAGAACGGTAATCTCTATAATAACCCCTTAAGTAAAGAATCGTTTCCCAGTAACCTATATATTAAAAAGGTATAGATAGACATCTATACGAATGTTCTAATTATATTTAACCATCCTAAGGTCGGTAAAATCTTAAAGGCACTTATTAAAATAAAAGGGGATATCCCAATCCTCTTCATCTAGTAAAGTAACATTAGCAACGTTAATATAACTAGCGAAGAAGCCTAGCATTAATACCATATTATAGTGACGAATATCACCATACTGTATGTATATCTCCGTAACGTGAAGACTTACCATGATTAGAATGTAACGCCTTAATACACTTACTATCCTGACGGTACTTTAAATATATAAAGAGGTTACGTTATTAATAACTAGTTCTATACTGTGTTACATCTACTATACTTTAATAAGCGTCACTTATATACGTTCTAATCACCTCTAAATAGTAAGGGTCTTAAGAAAGGTTTGGCGTTTAAGGTTATAAGAATAAGCGTGATATCTATTAATAAACAGCTTAATAAAGAACAGCATAAGTTAAGTAAAGTTAATAAACAGGGTGTTATAAACCTGCAACTCCACTCCCTAACGATACGTATATTAGGCAGGTCTACCATATCCCTAATTAACAAATTTAAATATAAGAGGGTGTTTAGTAACTAGACTAAGCGTCTTCACCTAATAATTACTAAGGCCGAAATCTTAGTAGTTTATATAAATAAAAACCAGGGTTAGCACTCTGTAGATAACATTAATATAAAACCTGTCAGTATCCTAGCACTAATTTTATTAATAAGGAACCTTTAATATATAGGATTGTTCTTAAAACCTGTCGTCTATAAGCCAGATAAGACCCTTACTACTTAATTTAGTCACTTATTTAATACTAAGTAAAAAGTTAACTTAGTGTAATTTATCGTATCGTAGACGACTATTTTAGAAAATCTTACTAACATCTCTGTAAATGTTAAGCCGGAATACGATAAAGATAATTGTCTAATCAAGCGTTTATAAAATGAGCGTTTTAAGCTAATAAAGGCTAGACTTAAAGGATTATACAGTATTAAGTCGTTATTATTACAGGTATATCCGTTTACTAACGTTAATAATAACCTAACCATCCTAAGTATAACACTTAATTACCTAAAGCTAGTCACATTAGACAATTTTAAAAAAGTGTTTAATAAAAGTATCGAGGACTTCCCACGTTTCAATTATAAGAAGATAAAGAATAAGTATAGCTAGGCTTGGAATTAGGAAATCTATAAAGGAACAAAATATCTTCTCCCCCATTAGATAATTAGTAAGTTATACATTATACCTATTAGTGTATTAATATAATATTCTAACTAGTTTAATATTTAAAGCTAATTATAAAAGATATGTACGTTATGTTTAACCTTTCTAATTTACTAATCAGGTCCTGGTTTTATATAAATAAGGTCAGTACTGGTAAAACTTTTATAATAGCCTTAACGGTACTTATATATTACTATTAACTTATTAAAGAGAAGAAGGTAAGTAAGAAGATTAAGGCTAGACCTACCTTATACCTATACCCTACACCCCTAATTGTTTAGATATTTAATAAGCTACACCTGAATTTCCCTAAGTTAAAGCTCTACGTTTTCTACTAAAACATTACCCAGATTCTATAAGACAACCCTTATTATATATAAACTTAAAGTATGTAACAGATAGATAATAACTTTTATAGTTACGTAAATAATACAGAAAACCCTAAAGTAGTGCTGGTTATGTACATTTTAATATACATTACTGTAGTTACTTGCTAGATGATTATAACTAAGTACGATGTAGACACGTCTAAATATACCAGACAATAAGTGCATAATTAATATATGGTTTGGAAGTTAAAGATCTTTACTACTCCCACAGGCCTAGTAACCCCCAGCCTTAAAGGTTCCGATAATATAGGATCTGGTAGCGAATTTAAGGACGATAAAGGTAATTTAAACATTACAGCTAGCAGGCTTACTAAGGCAGATAACAAGAGTAATATCGATAATAATAGTAATAAAAAGTATATTAAGTAATTAAGTAAGCTTAATAAGAAATTTAAGGGTAATTACAGTAAGCACGTTAAAGTAAACAAATACAGATCATTCCTTAACTAATACCTTAAGTAAATACTAACTATATATCCTATCCTTACACCCTACCTTATTATAAAGTAAACTAGTTAATATACAAATTTTAATATTTTAACTAGTTTACTTTCTAATCGCCTTATTATATCCACTAACATATAATTAATCTTACTATAATCCCTATATCAGAACGCTAAAAGTTTAAAATCTACTAGGTCTGCCGTATTAATACTTATATCACGAAAAGCAAGAAGTTTAAATTCCAGCTTATAATATGCAACGAAGCTACTAATCTACGTAACTTTAACTCTTAATACTAATATCTTATATAGGTTATCCTGAAAGTGTCATAAGGTAATACGTCTATAACTCCCACTTAAAATAAGATTACAGATTAAAAAGGTTTTAGCCTAATAATATAAGCTACCGTAGTAAAGATATTAGATATATTCCAGCCTAATCCAGACTTCTATTATATAAGTAATAAGCTAATATATAAGGAGAGGTTTAATATACTTATTATTAAGTATTATATTAATAAGAATAATACTATTATAAAGTTACGTGGTATCCACTAAGAGTATAAGTAGTATTAGTGGAAGCTGGTTCCTTTTTACTAAAATAATATCCGGGACTCTAGTAAAGCAGATATCAACCCTAACATTAAAGATATCTTAAAGGTAAATAATATATTTATTATTAACAGGGGAATAAACACTCTTATAACCCTACTAAATAACTTAAAATATTATCCTTAAGACAGACTAAGCCCTTTAGAAATTAACTTAACTCTTATCAGATATAGTAAGGATTATAACACTGTTTACGATAATACTGATAAAATTCTAAGTAATATCACACTTAGGGAGATAAATCAGATTGCTAACGATTATATCGATAATAATCTTAAGAAAGGTAAAGAGAAAGATCTAAACTGGATTAATATACTTAATATAGCGTTACTCCAGGCCGCCACAGTGGAAGCCTAAAGTAAACATATATATATAATAATAATACACGACAATCCCGTTTATCAGCTAATAAAGGAGGAGATTTAAACAATCACCAATCCTAAGACCGTAAAAAAGGCAAAACGTACATCTAAATCCACACTTAGTAAGGCCCTTAACCTAAGGTAACAGATAAAGGTTAACCTTAATAACCTAGGCTTGATAAAGCTTAGTGTTAATTTCGTCTAGTTATTAATACATAACAGCATAGATAATAGCATTAATTACACATATGTAATATTAAATAAGGACGATAGCCATATCCCCCCTAGGGACTGATTTAACTCCCTCTTTTTCATATACTCCAAGTCACTAATTAAATCGTACTGTCTCTAATAAGTAATGGAGATCCGATTTAAACCTAGCTAAGAAAACACCAGAGTCCTAATTATAATAAACAGCCCCATTATGTAACAGTAAATAGACCGCATCCTAATAAGGCTAAAATTAAACTAACTAATATACTATATAAGTATACTAATAGGTTTAATATCCCCCTAATTAATTTAAATAGACAGACATACTAATAGCTAAATATAAAGAGGTTATTACTATATTTGCTAAGGTAAACTTTAAAATTAAGTCCATTTACTTAAAACTCTTAATAAACGAGTGTCAGGCTATTATAAAGTAATAAAATCGGGCTAACACCACGTTTAACATATTAGTATTAAACTTATCAGTATCTAACGCTAGACTTAACATATATTACTAATGTAATTATAACATTAGAGCAGGGTTTATATAAAACATGGCAATTATTTAATAATATATTAGTTAACTATACCGTATTAGATAAATAAAGCCTGTCTAGTAGTATCTCCCCATTATTATCGGTACTATTAATAAGTGGTTTATAAAGTGTAGATTACGTAAAGTATGTAAACTTAACACTAGACTAGTTAGTGTACTTATTAGTTATATTAACTGGTTTATTACTAGCCTGATTTTATACTAATATATATTAGTAGGTTAAAGAAATCAGCCCCTAGATGCTGGTAAAAGTTAAAAACCCGGTCCTAAAGTTATTATTTACATACAAGGTCGCTAAACACAGCTTAACTATCCTAATAAACCGGTTCAGTTAGGCGGTTAAGCCACCCTAATCTATCTGCGATTACTTAAGTGATAAAGCTTTATTTATCAGTAGGATCTACTTGTTTATTATCTGCCTCTTAGGCTTTAATTTATTAAAAGAGGGAAATAAGGGAGAGGATATTAACATTAATTTTAAAGTATTCACAGTAAACCTAGTAAAGGTTACTGATATTAAAGACTTTATTAAGAATTAGCTTATCCTTTTATATATAAGTTTCCTAGGACTTATTATCGTTAATATATATATTTGGGATAAGCTTAGTAAGGATAAAAACCCCATTATTTAAGCTAATGGCACGCGTGTTATGGAATTAGGCTTTGATCTTAATATTATAATATAGGAGACTGTCTTTAACGCCTTCCCAGAGATTAAGCGTAAAAGGATTTAACTTATAAAAAAGTATAGTCGTCCTCCTATCAGTAAACTTAAGTGTGATTATGCCTATTTCACTAACTACACTAAGCCCCTTAAGCACGTCATTTATAAAGAAGAGGATTTTAAAAAGGATAACGTCAATAAGGAGATGGAAAAGGTAGGAAAGTAGGTAAACAGTACGAAGAAAAGACTTAAATTAAAGACAGTGAAGAAAACACCTACTAAAAGAAAGATAACGGACGATGGTAACCCTCCTCCCTTACAGCGCTACTAGATTACTTAGGTTATAATAAGGAATTAAGGAACGGTGCAGGGTAATGATAAGATTTAAATAGGTAAACGTTTTAAGAGTTATTTACCTCTTTATTAAATAACTTATATTTAAGTTATTAACTTAAGGTAGATTAGTAATAAGGTTTTCTCCTAACTCTAGATTTAGTATTAATATATATAGAATATAATATAACTAGACTTTAAACCGCTTAGTTTAATAAATTACAGTATATTAAGTGGTTTAATGTTAATAATTATATTAAGTCTTAAAGACTTATAGTAATATAATAGCCCATTATCGCTATAGATGATGATAAATAATTAATATATTTAATATATGTAACTTACCCTATGTACCTTAATTACTAGAACTAACCTGACTTAATAAGTACTTTACTAAAGCCGTTATAAGTATAACAGAAATAGTACTTAACCTTAAATATATGTAGTTATTATTCCACTATTATAATATCGCTATTATAGTTTAGGTTATAAGTTAAAAAAGCTCTCCTTTATACTCTGTTTATCTCCTTTATACTCTGTTTCCCTATATATTATTATTACTCTGTTTGCTTATACACTTACTGTTATTATACCACTTATTATTATTATAGTCACCTGCTGTAATATACGTATATTATATATATGTTTACTTATTATATAATACCAGCTTACTAAAGTAGTATATAATCACGTTAACCCATTAGTATAAAAGTTCCCATTCCTTAAACATTTACAATAGTAACCTTTATAATAACTTTTATGTTATGGTATCAGGTAGTGCAGCATATATTAAGTCTTACTGGGAATCAGCTAGCTGGGTAGGTAGTATATTTAATCTGTTACACCTAGCTTGATATCATTAGGTTGAATACATTATTAGACGAAATTATTAAGTTATATACTAGGGTTACTCTCTTCTACAGGCATATATTCTATACTAACTGCTGGACATTTTACAGTAGTTCTGTTTTATCCCAGACCTGCCTTAATTACTATAATAGTTTAGAGATTATCAGTTATAGTTGTTTATCTAAGCCTACAGCATTACCTATCTGTATCACTAGAGTTATTCTTACCTTAAAGGAAGTGCTAGATAACGCTGTCCCGTTAACAAAGCCACTACTAAACTATATCGGAGCCTCTAAGTATTATAAAGCTTATAGAGAAATTACTATTAATTACTTAATAGGATGTCTGGTTCTGCTATTTAATAAGCTTAATAGTGAATAGAAGGAAGTTAGTTTTATGTTTAACGTTATTTATGCTAATTTAGGCTATATCTAGGACTTCCAGCAGTTCCTATATACTTACAGGACTAAGTTACTAGTTAAGTAATTATAAGATTATATAAACTGTTATCTAAAGAAGGATAACTGTTATGTATACTTTTATTATTATTATATACGGAACCCGATCTTAATTAAGCTTTTTAATAATAGTAAGTCTTGTATATAGGAGATTACTAGAGAGGAAGTGGATAATAATAAATAAGGAAGGGGCTAGGTGTAGAGAGAAGATGTAAAGGAGGAAAAATGAAATTATTTTAAACTTATATAAAGGAAGTGTCGTAGATATCTTACAGACCTATAGGCTGTAGTTACGTGGGCTAGCTAGGCCTTTATAAGAGGACTAAAGCCACGCACCTCTTTAAAGCTAGAGGACCCCCGGAATAATTATTATTATACCATACCTGTAACAACCCTACAGGCCGTCATTAGGGCCAGAGCGGCCTAACCAAGTCCCTACGCAGGAAACAGTGCATATAGTGTTTTAAGCTGGACTAAGAGTGTAAAGACCTAAAGCCCTTATAAATAATTAGGAGTTACTTAATCTTAACGCTAGCGCTTAACTACTAAGCACTCTTAAGGTTACTAAGCAGAGGGTGCTTAGTGATGGAGTGCTTAGTCCTTAAGTAAGTAAGTAAGTAACACTAAGCAAGGTATAAAGCACCTTTTAGATAATTAGTATAAATAGTTATCATTATGATTATAATGGCTGTAAGGGACTTTTAGTTCCTTACACTAATATTACATTATTTATTTATATCTTACTTTTCAGACTTACCTCTGTGCATTATAGTGATAGTGACTTATTGTGATATTGTACCCCTGTCTAGGAGTGCTAGTTTAATAAGCTGACTTTAAAACACCTACTTAGTCTTTAGCGTCCTGCTATATACTCTGTCTTAACCTGATTAGCCATTTAGGTCTGTGTTAGGTGTAGGTTATAATAATACTATGCCCTTTAATTTCCGTAACTGTTACACAGTAAGCTTACTAGCGCTAGACTTTAAGTCTGAAAGCTAGTAGGACTTTAAAGTCTGTAAGCCAGTATAGGCCCTCTAGCCTAGAGGTATTCCTGTCCTGACTCCTATAAGGTCTGAAGGCTGGAATCCCCTCCACATTCCAGAGCTACAGATTTAATATAAAGAATAAAAGCAGAGTGAAAGGATCTTTAAATAATAATAAATAAAATTACTAAAGCCGT
>Ga0247760_1001800_pt1 | contig 18496 bp, 16 predicted proteins | sample UWRJL171409R4_FD_179936 | JGI IMG/M metagenome (GOLD analysis project Ga0247760, IMG submission 179936) | Plant litter microbial communities from Arlington Agricultural Research Station in Wisconsin, United States - UWRJ-L171-409R-4 | ecosystem: Environmental > Terrestrial > Plant litter >... | reverse complement strand
TGGGGGGGGGGTGGGGTGGTGGGGGGGTGGGGGGTGTCAAAGCGGGATGCAGACGGCTCATCTTCGGCAAATGTTGGCGCGGAGTTGGGCATGTTTGTTGGCGCCGGCCGGCTTCCCAGTCGATGTTCAGTCGTCGAAAGGTCTTGTGAGATCTCGCTGGGAGCGGTCGGTAACAGATACGATAGCGCTCGTCTCATCTGGTTCAAGGCACTTGTTTGGTCGACTTCAAAGTCTGGTCCCAAAACTCGCTCGCCGGTCCTTGTACGAGGTTCTGTTCTCTGTCGCTGGTAAGCTTTGACAGTCTCCCTTTCTTCAATAGCAGTCTCCATTCGATAGAGTAATGAATCCATGTGTGCGGGGCGTATTCCTCTTATTGCAGGTTAGTGTTCCAGTTGGCCAGCCGGAGCAGTGGCACTCCGGGTCCGCCTCTCCGCGACGGCCGATTCACCCGTGCTGGACTCGCGCTGCGGCCATCGAGGTCGTCCTCATTATACATACCACTCACTGGCTTACATCACAAGACGGGGTCAGCCATGGTAGCGATTTTATCGGAGCAGAGTCAGATCTAGCGCCGAAAATGACTCGAAACAGAGGCGGCATCATCACAGTGGTGCAGAGCTACTCAATGAAGGCCCCGAATATTACGGCGTTGGTGGATGCAGCGTAGATAGGTACGTGCGGACTCAACGCCGTTTTGTGTATATGCAGCAAGAATCTAAACCCTTTGTTCGCGGTTAAACTCGTCGACCTGTACGGGCGTTGCGCCACTCGGCGCCCAGCCCTAACGTACATGTTCCGCTCCGATTATCACCTCCAGACTCATCGATAAAGATTAGTTGGTACGAGTGGCAGTCAGAGGTTTTATAGAGGTACAGTTCCCGTAGGCCGTGGCTCCGCTGCTTCGCTCCATGGCCGTTGGTTGTTCTGGCCCATCTTTCAGTCTTCAAAGTTCGGGAAATGGTGCTAGGTGACGCCTCGAGGCCGAAGCTATCGTGCGGGAAATGAACCACCTCGTATCAAAACATATCGGGCCTTTTTTTTCTAGCTGCCCAAACAATACTCGCGCATAAGGGGGGGGGGGGTAATCTTCGCCTCGCGACCGACTCGGTTCGGGGGTTAGTGCCGATAGGTTATCTTGAGGCCAAGCCCATGCTGACACACTGGCCAGCATATCCAACCTGGCGTTGACGCAACGGGAACAAGACCGATAGGAGAATCCCAAGAAAGTTGTTTGCCCAGGTGATGGAGATTCGAGAGCTTGGGGGCCGAAGGCTGCTGTCGGGAAGCGGAAGTACTGTATCTATCTAGAATGCTTTCTGTAGTTTCGTCACATAATCAGGAATCAGCAACGTTTCTTGATAGATTCTACCACACAAGATATGGTGTGTGTATCATTATTATCATGCAACTATCAGGTTGTCATCGAATGCACGTTTTCATCGACCGATCTGGTATTGTCTTTCATTCAGTTTCATTGTGGGAGGCGCAACAGCTAGTTCCAAGATGAATGTAGACGCTTTTCATCAAGTGTCTTCCCCTCTTCGACATAATTGCAATCTTTTAACGTCAATGTCGGAGGCTCAGGGGGACGGGGATGAGCAGCCGGCCGACAGGTTCAGAGGTTGCATCTTGTCCGGTTCAGGAGCGAGGGTCGCGCGTATCGGTTGCCAGGGGCAACGGGGAGTGATGGTGGCGTGCCGTCAGGTACGCGGCAACCGAGTCGCCTCCGCAGAGCGCGCAAACAGCTTCCGCGCTGGGGAAACTGCCGTCGGGAGCTAGTATTCGGTGGGAGGAATTGAGCGGCTGGATCCTGGGTTCGGTTTTATGTGGTTTTGCCCTCAAATCGGCGATTTGTATTTCTGGCCGTTGTTCGACTTCCTGTCACATAGTTCAATATAAACAATCCTACCGAGACCTAGCTAGCCCGGGTCCAAGGTTACTAGCAAATCGTGTAAATTAATGTCATCCCAGGCTCACTAGCGTAGAAACTATGGCCTCCTAACTTCCCCATGTAGTCTAGGGAAAAGCCAATGGAACCCCCTCCCCCTTCCTCCCCGCAGGTCCAGGGACCAGCTGGAGATCAGTTCGTTCTGAGCGCGATCAGGTCATTGGTGGCAAGCTGATTAGGCGGAGAAGCTCCTCAGCAGAAAGCCGTTCCACCTCTTTCAAGGTCTTGCCTTCAAATACTTGCTGGGGGAAGTCAGTCCCACCGAGGATAGATTGCAAAAACCTGTCACCCAACTTGTGTAAGCTTCGCTTATCGCTGAGAAAGTCGTGGAACCTCCTGGTATCATCCTCTGATAGCTTGTATAAACTATCGAGCGATGTGGAAGGTATGAAACACAGAAGACCTTCGTAGGCCCCGCAGATGTTGATCAACTTCCGGCCGAGCATAAGTGTAGATTTGACGGTCTGACCGTGAGTCTTTGTGAGTTGCCTTATCACTTGAGAATCGGCCCGACGGCGGCCCTGTTGTTCGGCTTCCTTCTCAATGCTCAAGGTAAGTCGAATCATGGAGAGATTTCGTATGAGAATATACAGTTGAGACCGGCCGCTACATATCTCCCGAGTTGTCAGCCAACCGTGAGCTTGACGTGCGAGATCGGATTGGGCTACCGCTAGCATGACCTGTGTTTTGATAGGATCGTCGAGCCTCCTCCACTCGCGGACCAGCGACATGAAATGAAGCAATGCCGCATGGCTCCATGTGCACGCCGCGAGATGTTTGACGTTGGGACGGTCCGATGTAGGCTGTTTTGTTGCGGGTCGACCTCTTTTACGTTTCCGGTCACTTTTGGGTTTCGGAGTTGACGAAATAGGTGTGATGCTAGGATGGTTGAGCGCGCGAAGTCCGCAGCCGTCGTCGGAGCAAACAAAAAGCTTCGTCGGAAAGGCATTCTCCCCAGGCAACACGAAATTTGTTGCTATTGCGAAGGAAGCGCTCAGGTTGATAACCGCGTGATACTGACGTGGCTTCGTCAGAACCATGTCTCCCGGCCCCGCGCAGATAGGTTCGAATTTGATACTCTCTTTCCGAAGTCTTGCTGGCATAATCAGCAAGTTACAGTGTCGCACGAATTGGTCGCAGTTGCCACAATCTGACAACCGTCTAACCAGTGCCTCAAATTCGGAGGTGTGGTTACAGTCGATCAGGATCCACAACTTCTCTCCGAAAACGTTCAGGTTGTAAGACCGCATTTGTCCATCTTCGCAGTGAAAGGCTGTGCCCGACCCCCGTCCCCCAATATGAGCGTATAGCCCGGTAACCCCGCTAACATGACAACCTAGCTGGTTTGCTAAGTCTCCCGATGGAAAGAGAAGGTCGCGTGACGATATCTCAAAAGGCCCAACATAGTAAGGGATCGTCAAGGCGAGGGAGTCTAGAACTAGCTCCTGAACGCAACTCTCAAGATCGGTCTGCCTTTCTTTAACATGCTCAGTAAAGTCTGGGAGTTCGAACATCATTCTCCGAGAAAACAATTGGGAGACTCCATCTTCACTGCTCTTACTGTGAGACGCTGCCGAAATAGAGCCGCTGGGTGGGAAACGGGGCGGCTGATTTTTTTCCAGTATGCTTTTCCAGTCCAGATTCGCGTCCACAGCAATCTTGCCGGCAAAACAGTCGTCCCTGAGGAACCGGCCAAGATTCGGGATGAGATTTGTCCCTATATCGGCAGCTGATAAAAAATATCGGTTCTGAGATTTGATGTCTTCGGCCTGCTCAGACGCCGTCCGAGTACTGCGGAATGCCGTATTACCGACGTTTTCCGATCCGATAGACAGCGTTGCTTCGTGCCTTCCCGGTCGCCCCTCGCTCGTAGAGTCCCGGCCAACATCCAGATTGCCACTTGTCGCGCGCGCTTCGCTATCCTGTCCGCCCTGCTCCTCAACATCCTCGATGGAAGTATTTTTACCACTTACAGTGCTTACTTTTTATACGCTCTCCTTATATGCCGTAGAGTAATAATACGGCGAATTTCTGTTATCCCACTTACAGTCAGCTACTATCCTTGTTAATGTTCTAGCCGCTAAGGTCAAGCTACGACGTGGGGATATTACTGTTATAGTTTATATCGAGAATAATCTCGATCGTGTCGAGCTTAAAGCCACGTACGTAAAGGTTATAGTAATTACTTTTAAGCCGCCTTTAAAAGTGCAAAATGTCGCGGTCGACAGGCTTATTCTACGCAGCGCTGTAATTACAGCAGCCTTTCTAAGCTTGGCCGACAAAGAAGTCGGCTTCAGAGCGGGATGCCTTAAATGCTTAACATAAGATACTCGAGATTTATAAGGCTTTGACAGTTAAGCGGGTCGATTAACTTCTCCCGCAGGATAGCTTCTTCTCGTAACTCCTTCCCTTCCTTACTTTCATTTAGCTTTCTTTGCATCAGTGTCCTCTAAGCCCGAAAGACCTTGCCAGTAGCTTAAACCAACAGGCTCACTCCAAGTTCCGACACCAACTCGAACCAGGCAGATGCTGTAACTTCACATCCCGTTACATAATCTTAGAAAGCTAGTACGTAGTCGTCTAGACCTTAACAAGCCACTTGACAGCAATAATTGGCTCCAAGTACTAGATTGCCGCGGTGGCCATGGGTTGTTACCTTCTCGGTGGTTTGTCTTGGGGATTGTCTCGCGATTGTGGTTGTTGTCCCGAGTTCAGCGAGATTACTTACCCGGGCCTAATTCTTGTGCTTTCACGAGATACACGCCGTTCAAGAAATTCGGATGCAATTATCTTTACATTAGACAAGGAAAGTAACATGATATTTCAAATGCATGAACGTTGACACACGGGTTACGCAGCAACCAAATGGCCATGCCACCACTGTGCTGGACGCTCTTCACTCGGCACAAGCGGCGAAGGCAGAGAACTTGACACCGAGGAGCTCCGCCATCTCTTGCGTCCGCGGTTATCGTCCCAGCCATGGATATGATTGTGCTCCCAATCGATAGCAGCATCTCCATCGTCGCCCTGGTTCTGGCTCCCAGCGCCTCGTGCGCGCTTCTTGGGGCTCTGGCTCCGGCTCGGGTCCTTAACCGGCGTGAACTTGAGGAGGCAGTCGAGCCCAGATATAGTTTCCACCTTGACCTCGTCTCCCTGTACGATCACCAGCCGTCGGTCACTCCCGGCTCGTAAAAAGATGCCCTGCGAAAGAACAGTCCAGGCAAAACGGGTGAAGAGAAACTCGACCGAAAGTTCCGACAGCGGTTGTAGGCTGACATTGTGGTATAAGGCTGCCAGCTCTCCATCTGGCCGGCCCGAAAGGATGTGGACAACCCAAGTACCCCCTTTAGGTAGAAAGACGAGACGGCCTTGGTCGAAGAGATGATGTAGATCGGATCGGAGGAGTAAGACGTTGCGTGTATTATCAGCCGAATTAGACGCAGGGGCCTCAGGACGGGATGAATAAAGGAGCATCTCGTTGGTATTGAACCAGTGCTCCTCAGTACGTGGAATTAGGTGGACTGATTCCGTACCAAAGATATTTTGAGAAATGCGGCAGGATATGTCGCGTGCGAGGACGGCCTGGTCGAGTGAGGAGGGTCGAGGTTGTATACCGCCTCGATGCCACGGAATCCGCATTGTTGCCCATGAGTGAGGGAGGTTATCGTGAGGAAATTGGAAATGGGCAAACGATGGGACAACCGGGTATGGAGATGTATCTACAAGAGGTGAGGTTAGATGGGAGATGCATCTGCGAGGAGAGAGATGAGAAGAGAGATGAGAAGAGAGGAAGAAAGGGAGAGAGGGGGAGATGGAGACAGACCGTTAGATAACGGCGGGACGTGGAAATAGTAGCTTCCCGCCGGGAGGACCTCATCGGGCCCAGAGAGCACGGTGGTCGCATTGGGCCCCTTCTGCCGTGAGAGGAATCCATCCCATCGATTGTTAGCGGCAATAGCACACGCCAGGCGTGCTGTCTCGTGGTGCATGCCAAACGCAGCCTTGGCATTTGTGCCGTCGTTACTGCCGTTGTTGTCGTTGTCGTCGTTGTTACTGTCATCGTGGTCGGCTGTGATGGGATCGAGTGCGGGGAAGACGAGCAGGACGTTCTTGTTGTCGGGGTATCCGGGGTGCCGGAGTTTGATCAGAACCTCGGCATCTTGATCGCACGCGGTACCGAGGCCACCATCGGGATGCGTAGGCGGTGGCAAGGCCGATCGGATCCTGCACCGAGGAGCCATGGAAGAGAGCGTTGAAGAGAGGCGTTGAAGAGAGAGCGTTGGCGTTTATTTGGGGGAAGAAACGTGAAAACGCGTCATCGCAGAGCGAGCGTGACTTGTGAGCCCCGCCTGGTCAAAGCGCGGCAGCCCTGATGGTTGCGTGTACTTTTCGGCACGGGTACATTTCTCGGAATAACCTGCAAGGACAACCTCGCGATCGTGCCGCACAAGGCTCTTTTAGCTGCGATTCGGGAAACACACGAAGCCAAAGGGACCGTCGCAATACAAGGCCTTAAGGGCTTTCGTCCATCATCGAGCGTGCTACATCTCCCTACCTCTGCTATCGGGGAAAAAAGATTAAGACAGGGTGGGCCCTGTCCCGAGATGGCGACATGACAAAGCTGTGTATCTCAGAATCGCGTCTGTGTAGGTTGAGAAGTCGGGGCACCGGTGCGCCTCCACCCCCTTGAGATTTCCCGCCATCACGCCGTTTTTTAGTAATCTTGAACAATACCGCCGACGCTTCGATAACAAGTAGGCGAAAGAAAGATATAATAGCCGTTGGTGGTTCTGGATTAGTGAGAGGTAAATAGCTCCAATAATACCAAAATCGCTATAAAGGGGGGGTTTAAAATAAGGTAAAGCAAGCGCTTCGTATCGCTAAAGGCGCGCGAGCGTAGCTAATTAAAGGCTGAGACGGGAGCCATTTCCGACTGCTGTTTTGGAGCCGGGAACCTGGAATCAAAAAACAGAGGCCGCGATTATAGCTTAAGAATTTTATGGTAGTAGGGTATAGGTACCTGAGGTACCTAGCGGTACTTCGAAACAACTTATTCCAGGGCGTAGTAGGGCGCTTGGTACTAGACTCCTGGCTAATGCGACGTCTAAACCAGCGGCAGAACCTACCAAAAATGGCGGCAGATTTGCCATCATATTGTTTAAAAAAGTATAATTATTTTTAACTATTTCTTCCAAACTGTAGCGTATCCTTTAATAATATATTCCCGTCGTAAAAGAATATATTTAACGGATAGTATTTGGTTAAGGCTTTTTTATATAAATAAGTATTTCCAATTTTAATAAGTTTAATTTTAACCCTAAGGTTTAATAATATTAAATTAGCTTTTTATTTATATTTTGTTAACGTATCGTTATTTTAATTTTAATAAAAATAATTAAAATCTGCTTTTTAGTTAATTAAAGTAGGGATTAGGGTACTAATAGTAAATATATAAATTGGATACTTTTTTTTTTACCTATTAATTGGGTTTGTTACAATATCGTGATGCTGCCTGCCTGTGGCTACGCAGTTAAATGTAGAAGGACTACGGTATAGTGCTCTAATTACATAACGTTCCACTTTTTGTGGTGTTTACGCATTGCGTCCTTTGGTGCCGTAACATACGGGAATTAAAAAGTTGGAGCTTAATATATTTACTAGGGTTATTCTCAGCGGACCTCTTTAACCTTAATTTGTAAAGTAGTTATAATAAATAATCTATTAGCTTAGGCCTCCTACTGGGAATAAATACACTGTATAGCACAACAAGGCCCTGTAATAAAACCTCATATTCTACTACACTAAGAACGCTATAGCGCTATAGCGCCTTGGCACCTTGGCCTTTAGCCTTTGCCAAGGGCTGATGGGCTGATGGTTATAATTATAATAACTACGGCTTGCCCTTTCTTAGATAAAATGAAAAATAAACTTATTGATCTTTTTCTCTATGATTTGCCTCCATTACTATTATGACCTATAGCTTTATTAACAAATCTTAAACCTAATTATATGTAATGTGACCTGCGAAACCCCGCCGCAGCGTCTGCGCAGCGCCGGGGCAGCAGTGACGCAATAGGTCAGCACACGCATAAAAGCCGCTGTAGGTAGTTGGCGCTCGCAGAGGGTTTTTCCCTTCTGCAAGAATCAGTCACTGTATTGGAATGGAGTCTGCTTTATCAACTCATCGCTAGTGAATCACCTGTGTATCGCAGCAGCATCGGGCTCTTCCTTGATCACCCTAGTAGCTTATTACAAAATGCGAAAGAGTTTGGATGTGTCATGGCTGCTGCTCAGATAGTGTTCGCTAGGCAATCGGTAAGACGTAGTGACCAGGGTTCTGTGACATTACATAAACCATTGTTCGCATTTCATGAGGACTGGAGTGGTTTTACCTTGCAGTATCATCAAAGGGCGACGTTGCCTGCTGCAGCACCCGTGGTGGAAGGACACAAGATCGATCACGGATCGCGCCGAAACAGACAAGTGGGTGGGCAGGGCACCTGGTGGTGCGAATGGTTCAGCATCCTTGTAGCCACGTGACGACCCAGTCGCTGCTAAATTTAGCCAGTGCCAGAATTCGGGCTTGGGGCCATCGAGGAGCCCGGCTTTGCGGATCCCACACAACCACCGGATCAAGCAATCTGACAGATCGAGCACCGGTTTTTCGGTGCAGTGCGGCGACTCACCCCGCAGGGGAACGCGAAGTCGCCAACTTGTGAACGATCGCCCTCTTGCCGTCGATGAGGTGATGGTTCATGACGATGAGTGAACTGAAGCAGCCTCGATGAACCCCGCACAGGGCCAGCCCCGCGCAATTGGGTCGAGGCAGTTGCGTCGGGCGGCGGTTGGGCAGCTCAACGCCCCTCTTCCAAACCTTGCGAGCTTCGGACAACCACGATTATCCGTCACCTCACGTACCAGTTCCTGAATTTTTGGCGCACATCAATTGTTCAGTCGTTTCCCTGCATGATGGAAGGGCTCGCGGCTGCCGCAAGCGTCATCGCGGTAGTCGATCTGGCCGCCAAAGTCGGAGCGCTCTGTCTCGAATACTCGTCCGCCGTGAAGAGCGCCAGGTCCGACATCAACCGCCTCCGAAAACACACCGATAGCCTGAAGATAACCTTTAAAGGCGCGCGAGAGCTTCTCCAGGGCCCACATGGAACTCGGCTCGCGACGTCGCAAAAGCTACACGAAGCGCTGAGCGACACATACTCGCAGTTTGATGGCATTGCTAGGAAACTGGAGGAGAAGCTGCATAAGGGTCGTAGGGCAAAAATAATGAGACCCTTCGGGCTGCGAGCCCTCGGGTGGCCGTTTGAGAGCAAAGATGTGGACAAAATCATTGCCTAGGGTTCTAGACTTCTGCACCGCTGATGGCTAGATACTAATGAGAATGGGAATGGGAATGGTGCGTTATGTATAGTGATTGCAAATTTGATTCGATTATTCTTAGTTATCCGTTCAACAATCAAGCTATTGATAAAGCCGTACCCTCACACTGCTGCTGAGCCGCTCGCGGCATCCACTCGCCAACACGAGGAGGCCGCTCAGTCCCTGCTCAGTGTGGGGGGTCAGTGGCACCCGACATGAACACGACCAAGACCGTTGTGTACCTTCAGATTGTCAGTAATGTCCGGAAATGCATCATAAGAGAGCAATGGAAGTAGTAATTCATGAAGCACTCAAACGTCTTGACGTACGTTACTGCAGCTACAGCCAGTTCGATCATTCTACTCTTCGTCACAATTGATAAGAGCATCACAAAGAGGTTAGCCGCGAAGACCAAGACCGCTAGGCGGACATTTGAGTTATCAACCACATTACAGACAATTACTGGGATCAACACCAGCATAGTCAGGAATGGGGATATGATTGCACGTATCGTCCTCTCCATGAACGGCCTAGAGAGTACGTGGATGTGCGGGTCTCTGGAGATGGGGGTGGAGCGTAGAAACTAGCAAGGATTAGAACTTCTCTCCTTTCTACTCTTCTTATTATTGAATCTGCCGAGCCTAGATTTCAACGTGCATGGCACATCGAGAAAGGAAGAACAGAAAAAGGAGGGGGCTTACCCTCAGGAAGAAATGTGAGAATGGAGAGAGGACACGCTCTAGCCACGGCGTTATATCGTCATCTGTCGTGGAGAAGGAGGCCAAATCGCGGTGGTGCAGGAGAAACTCTTCCTCGGCCTCGGCAAGTGGCGCATTTCCAGCTAGCCAGTTCTGAAGACTCTGGATGTATCGAGGATGGGGCTCTTTGAGTCCAAGAATATGCGAGAATCGTTGAACCTGGCTATCTAAACGTTTATTGTCATTCACGGTGTAACTAACGAGATAGACGTGAAGGGATGAATGGGTTTTGGTATCGTACCGTACTCGGCCAAACCCTGTCGCAACTCTGATAGAACTTTCAGGCGCTCTTCGTTCTGGTCCATACGACTGCACCCTAGGTACAGCGGCCTTCCCTCCCCTAGGTCGAGTTCCCGCAGCTTCTGCTCCAACTGAACAACGTTGTCCTGGGCAAGGAGCAAGAGACGTGTGCGGACATGGGAAAAGCGTCGGAAGATGAGATAGGGTTCGTGGGAAGCCATGAGAGCTGAGAAGCGAGGGTACCCATTAGGATGGGCTTCGACTGAGGTTACTACGTTAGTGTCACATTCTTCTCTTCTCTGAATGGCTTGCTGTTCTCCCCATGTTGCTAGAACAAAACCTTCTCCAAAAGAAAAATGGCGGGTTAGGGACAGACTTTGCAATTTCATCCAAGATTTGACGGGATGCGAGGAGGCCGGAGATTTAGGACGCGATCCGAAACAAAGACGGATGCTCTGGAGAATCGTCGCTTGCCTGGTGTGGGCTCTGCATCCCGTGGCCGCAGGCGAAGCCTCACCACCTATTCCAAGCTCGATATCACGCAAATCGGGCATGGCGAAGCCAAACGATGAGGGCCGGAGCTGCCTTCACAGATCGCCTTCACAGTGAGCTACGGTCAGATATAAGTGTGCCTTGTGAATCAAAATATTCCAACTTTGGGTAGTTGGGCAATGGTAGGGCCACTGTGGGGCCGACCTGCATAAGGGTCTGTGTCGGGCACTGGAATGGCAGACAGGACCCAAGTTAACCATGAGTCATGGAATGACAAGGTTGACAGCACAGGGCAAAAGTCTTGGCGCGGCAACATTTGGTTGGCCAGTCCCTGTGGTCAGGGTGATGTTGCGGCGACCTGGCACAGCGGGTCGGAAATGCAGCTTCAGGGAAGGCTACCTTTATAAAAGGAACAGATTCACCCATTAAGCGAAACTAACATGCTCCTAAGCCTTTTAAAGTCTTTCGACATTAAGAAATCTGACAACTATCACATCAAGAGCCTCGTCCATTCCACCTCTTCAATACGCTGAATCAACCGAGATGGGTACCGACAAGATGTAAGGCCGCGGTCATCAATTCTCCGCCACGGACAAGCGATTCGAGAAATATCACTAACGGGGTGGCTTTCAGTACCGAGGCGGCCGATGATGAGTTTGTCGACGAGATCTATGACGATGATTTTGAGGAAGACATTATCGTCTTTGATGAAAATCGGGAACGAGTCATTAAGGCCTACGAACATGTGTACAACTTGAAACCTGGCACTAAGGTTTTCATTCGTGCTACGGGAGAAGGCCCCTACCTGATTGAAAAAGCTGAAGATGGAAAATACACCCTTTGCGACGAGAAATGCAACAGCGCCAAGGAAGGCCAAGCATTCAAAGAGGACGAACTGGAGGTGAAGCAGAATGAGCAGTCCACATAGGAAGTCACAAGTCAACTGGAGGACTCATCTACTGGCTAACTAAGCATCTCAATGGAATATTCGCTCCTTCAAGCCTCAGCACTCACTGGGTGAGTGCGAATCAGGAAATTCTCACTATACCAGCAGGCTTCATGATCTCCCCTGTCTACATCACGCAATGCCTGCAGGAGTTGTCTCAGTTGGTCCGTGCGGCCGCGAACTCCATCTTCGCCAATAGAGGGAAGAATCATGAAAGGGAATGTCGTCGGCTTGCTCGTAACAAAGAACTTCACAATGTCCTCCACAGGCTTGTCACTACCCGCGCTTCCTCCCCCCTGCTGAGGATTTTCTGTCGCCTTGGCTGTCATGGTTATCCGCAAAGGGAATTTATTTTGCGGCTCAATAACAAGCGATGCACCACGGTCGGCCTCCGTCACAAGATTGCGGACCCTCCAGGTGGAGTCGAAGCTGAAGACAGCCAGATACTTTGGATGTTCTGGATCCCGGTTGTGGAGGGTCATGCTCCACGTCTCTCCATCCTTGACGTCGTAAGAACCGTCCGGCCCGGGAGCATGAGTGGTGTCGTTCAGCTCAAAGCTGCTTTTGAATGCTTTGTCTGCAACCTCGTTCGTAATCCGTTCAAAATATTTGAACGCCGCGATGTGGCCCAGGACGGTCATCAAGGTGTTGCGTGTTAGTTCCGAGCTAGAGATCAGTACGGGCAGGTTGGAAAGTCGCTGGCATGCCTCGGTCTGAATTTCGTACGCAAGGCTCTCCTTGTTCATGACGACTTGGAAGACGCACGCACTCTGTGCATCAGACTCCTCCGTCAACAAGCTCAGGTATGGGTGTCCTTTTGATTCCCGAACTAGCCATTCTCGGTCCAAATTGGGCACAGACGGCGTGAGACGAATCCGGACCCTTGAAGGATCGTATAAATCAAGACGTCGGGCCTTCCAGGTCAAGCCCTGCTTGAACCTCCCCTCATCTCGGTCATTCTTGACGGCAAGCTCGGATGTGAGGGATCCTGTCTGCGTCACCACCAGCTCTATTGAGAGTTGCCTTCGACCAGGTGCAACCAGAGCATTGTCACTCTCCGAGGCATAGTAAGGGTACGCGACGAACTGGTCGCCAACACACACCCCGTGTGCCTTGCCGGCGTCAAGCATAATCTTCCGGTTGGAGGGGGCTTTGTCCTCGTCAGGAGGGCGTTTGACTGTGTCCACCTTGAAAAATATGGACGCGAAAGCCGGCCAAGCCTGCTTTACGCCGAGATTCTTGAAGAATACAAATCCACCATTTCCGTAACGCATCGGCGTCTGGGCCGGAAACTCGGCATGGAATCGCGCACAAATATGTCGATGGAGCGACTCGGGCGTGATCTGCGAGTCAAAGCGGTTCAAGACCCGCAACGCTTGTACCAGGACGTAGCTGAGTGCCCCGTGTTGCTTCTTGTCTGGCGTGGTAATCTCCCGAGCCGATTCGTGTGGACCGCATGCGGCAAGTATGCCGTATCCGTCCGACTTGAGAAGTGCAAAGGGATCGTTTTGCATTACGGCACCTCGAGTTTGGGGGGAGGTTGTGGATGATGGAACCATGTCGTCGTCGAACACTCCGTCGACTGCTGGATCGAACTCGAGAAAGCGAATAGGGCCTGGGGCATGCCAGGTTTCATCTTCGGGGGTCCGCAAGACGCTGCCGGAGAAGCAGCAGTCAAGGACCAGGGTGATTTGCATTCCCTTGTCCTCCATCTTAACAAGTTCGTTGCGGAGGTCGTGTCCCTTCATCGCTTTATCATACAAGTATATTGCAAGACAGGCCGTCTCAGGCAACCGCGTTCCATGCCCTGCGAAATGTATGTAGACGTAGTCTCCGGGTTGGCCCAAATCGATCACCCTTCGGAATGCATCGATGACGGCTTGGCAGGTGGGGAGAGGCAGAGGCTGGGGTCCCTCTGAACAGTTGGTATCCGCAGGTCCACCTACGACGAGCAGTGCAATGTCGATAGGTGTTGAATCTGTAGACATCGTCTGCAGGTACTCCTTCATGGTGATGACATCCGTTGCTGCTCCCGGAAGGGGGTTCTCAGCTCTCCTTGCCAGAACACCAGTCCCGATTAGGACCGCCCATCGAGACCGCGCTGATGCCATTTTCTGTAGTGAACAAGGGTGCCTGGTTAGGCTGAAAGGCTCCGTGCTAGAAATTAATAGAAGAATTACTCTAGAAAAATAAACAAAACACTGAAACTGAATGTGTCTCTGAGTTTCTGGTCTTTTGGGACGATCGTAAAGACCTGAGTCGATTATTCTACTTATGATTGACGCAAAGTTGGCTGGAATTGAGCATCCAGTCCCCGAAACCGATAGCCTGCCTCAAGACAGGTTCGAAGAGCGTCTGCGGTCCAAACAACGGACAGCACAGCCGGATGTGAAAACTCATCTTCCTGGTCTGCCCAGGTTGAAACAGAAACTGCCTTGCGCCGCCCCAGTTGATGTACCAGTGATGCCCAATGATTTGGGTGCCCAATCCGCGGCAAATCGACCGCAATGCCTTGAAGCGATGCCTGCCCAAGGCACACGCATGGAGGTTCGACTCGAATTCATTGCTTCCTGCCCACAATCCGTCTTCATAGAAGAGAGGTTCTGTCAGGCTTCTGGTTCCGACTTAGCCACGGAGTACCAAGTTTATCAAGTACGAAATTGAGATTGCATCGCGTGCCACATAGCTGTATCATTCCCAATGCCAGTGTGTTGCGGCCTGATCGGGCTAGGCTGCATCCACCGAGGGTAACATCAACCAGCGGAAGCGGCTCAGCTTTGTAAGGCGCAGCGTGCCACGGCATGCAGCATCTCGACGAATACCACCATGACTGCACGATAAGATTTAGAGCCGGCCATTCATAGTCACAGCCTGCATATTCCGAGGCGGATGATCGTTGGGCGCCCACAAGTGCTACGCAACAGCTGGCATATGTTCGCCTCAGACGAGAACTACTTTTTAGACGAAATACCGTGGCACGAATGAAAAGACTTCCGAGAGCTCCCAGTGCTATATTGTGCCTAATGCTACGTGGCCGAGTCGTGTCGGGAACCAAGGCAGATTCCGGTCAGTTTAGCGCATCCCAGGAGTAACACCGGAAGAAATACAGGGCAGCGGACAAAGCATCTGCAAGGCTCCGGAAGGCTCACCGCATTGAAGCCTAAAGAAAGCCGATCTGCAATTTTGCGGAGGACGCACAAGGCGAAGCAGGTGGCTCATCATGTCCAAGGACGTCGAATGGTAGATGGAGTTGGAAACTCTGCACGCGCGATTTGAGGCAGGTGCCGTCGAGAGGACTGTCTGCCTTGATATGCTCTGCACTCAGCTTATTTCCCATCTCCTGTTAACCCACCAAGGAGTCTCCTTCCTGGAGCGCATACCAGCAAGAAGCCAGAGCATGCGCTCTGCCGGGACAACACACTAGATCGTAGCGGCCCTCATCGTGTAGCTGTACTCAAACGGACGAACTCAGCCAGCAGCTACTTTTCCGCAGCTTATGGGCTGCATTCGAAGGCAAACCGGTTGAATAATACTGGTATACTCTCAAAAGCACCACCACACCATCAGTTCGTTGACTCGCCAGCACTTCCCAATCCTTCACTCAGGCATATCGTCATCAAGCTATCCTATCTCGAACGCCTTACACCTCGACCTTAAACTCCTGGAAAACGGCTTCAGGCCATCCGGCAAATTTTGCTGCCAGCTACTACGGCCGAGATGGAGCCGTTCAACATCGAGGCCGAGATGGTCGCCCTCCTCAACGACATGAGCAACGAAGATCTTTACTCTTTCGCAGCGTCGCAACAAGATCCCACGAGCGATGACCAGATGGAGTTATACATCTACATCTGCTTCCTCATCTTCAAAGTGTCAAGCTCAAAGGAGCACCTTGAACGAGCGGTTCAGCAAGCACAGGTATGGGTCGCAAATACGGCGGCAGGACACCCTGATCGCACCCGGAAGATCCACGTTCTTGACATGATGTCGGCTTGGGTGTTTGCCCTGGAAGATATTGCTTATACAAGCCTTGAATCCGAGTAAGTGCTACCTTACTAAATCGTTTTAACTACAATTGTGTGGTAAGAGGTTAACTTGACGATGACTCATCAGCCAAAGAATAGACCAAGCGGCAGTACTTGGCGAGACCGGCAACCAGACACATGATTTAAACAATCAAGCAGCAAGACTGGCGGAACTTTACCAACAGAGAGGTCGCTTCGAAGACCTGAGCGAAGCCGTTAGGATCATGGAACAGGTACTAGAGGTTAGTGGAGCATATATCGAACCCGGCATGTTAGGCAATCTTGGGGCGATGCTCGGCATGCGATTCAAGCGGACAGGCTCGATGGACGACCTTAATCGTGCCGTCGATGCTGCTACCATGGCAGTAGACGCTACACCACAAGACCACCCTGACCGAGCTGGCCGGTTGAATAACCTTGGGACCTGGCTTGGTATACGATTCGAGCGGACCGGCTCAATAGACGACCTTAATCGTGCCGTCGATACTACTACCATGGCAGTAAACGCTACACCACAAAACCACCCTGACCGAGCTGGCTGGTTGAATAACCTTGGGACCTGGCTTGGCACACAATTCAAGCGGACCGGTTCGATGGACGACCTTAATCGTGCCGTCGATGCTGCTACCATGGCAGTAGACGCTACACCACAAGACCACCCTGACCGAGCTGGCTGGTTGAATAACCTTGGAAACTTGCTTGGTATACGATTCGAGCGGACAGGCTCGATGGACGACCTTAATCGTGCCGTCGATGCTGCTACCATGGCAATAGACGCTACACCACAAGACCACCCTAACCGAGCTGGCCGGTTGAACAACCTTGGGACCTGGCTTGGTAGGCGATTCGAGCGGACCGGCTTAATGGACGACCTTAATCGTGCCGTCGATACTGCTACCATGGCAGTAGACGCTACACCACAAGACCACCCTGACCGAGCTAGCCGGTTGAATAACCTTGGGACCTGGCTTGGCAGGCGATTTGACCGGACCGGCTCGATGGACGACCTTAATCGTGCCGTCGATACTACTACCATGGCAGTAGACGCTATACAAGACCACCCTAACCAAGCTGGCTACTTAAACAACCTTGGAAACCGGCTTGGCAGGCGATTTGAGCGGACCGGTTCGATGGACGACCTTAATCGTGCCGTCGATGCTGCTACCATGGCAGTAGACGCTACACCACAAGACCACCCTGACCGAGCTGGTTGGTTGAATAACCTTGGAAACTTGCTTGGCATACGATTCGAGCGGACCGGCTCGATGGACGACCTTAATCGTGCCGTCGATGCTGCTACCATGGCAGTAGACGCTACACCACAAGACCATCCTAACCAAGCTAGCCAGTTAAATAACCTTGGGACCTGGCTTGGCAGGCGATTTGAGCGGACCGGTTCGATGGACGACCTTAATCGTGCCGTTAATACTACTACTATAGCAGTAGACGCTACACTACAAGACTACTTTAACCGAGCTGGCCGGTTGAACAACCTTGGGACCTGGCTTGGTAAGCGATTCGAGCGGACCGGTTTAATAGACGACCTTAATCGTGCCGTCGATGCTGCTACCATGGCAGTAGACGCTACACCACAAGACCACCCTGACCAAGCTAGTTGGTTGAATAACCTTGGAAACTTGCTTGGCACACGATTTGAGCGGACCGGCTTAATGGACGACCTTAATCGTGCCGTCGATACTGCTACTATGGCAGTAGACGCTACACCACAAGACCACCCTGACCGAGCTGGCCGGTTGAACAACCTTGGAAACTTGCTTGGCAGGCGATTCGAGCGGACAGGCTCGATGGACGACCTCAACCGTTCACTCACATCGTACAAAGATGGTTGGTCTTGTCAAACTGCTCGACCGTCCATCCGCATTCGACTTGCTCGGGCTGCCGCCAATATCCTCGCGTCGCAACGAGAGTGGAAGGAGTCCAGCTTGCTGCTAGAAGCAGCAGTACACCTCCTCCCAACCGTGAGCCCACGGTCTCTGAACCATACCGACAAGCAGCACTTACTTGCGGACTCCGCTGGCCTGGCCTCAATGGCGGCCGCTACGGCTCTAAACGCCGGGAAGGCAGCCTCTCACGCTCTGCAGCTCCTTGAACTTGGCCGCGGCGTCATCGCCAGTCTGCTGATGGACATGCGCGGAGATATTTCCGATCTCAAGAGCAAGCATCCTATTTTGGCGGACGAGTTCGCATCCCTTCGCGATGAGTTAGACTCGCCAGCTGACCAATCCGCTTCTACGGCCTCTAGCGATAAAACATCTTCGTGGGAATCGCGAGCAAAACGACGTCGTGAAGCGGACCAGAAATTCAGCGAGCTCATCATAAAGATTCGTGCCCAGCGTGGGTTCAACCGCTTCCTTTGTCCACCAGCTGAAGATGAGATGATGGCTGCAGCCGATCCAGACCCCATTGTCGTCATCAATTTAAGCCCGTATCGCTGTGATGCGTTCCTTGTCGAGCGTATCCGGATCACGGTGTTGGAACTGCCTGGTGTATCAATGCAAACGGCCCAGAAACAGGTTCAGGATCTGCAGTCATCCCGCGCAACCGGCTCTTTCCATATCACACCTCTGCTGGAATGGCTCTGGGAGGCCGTCGCTCGTCCGAGCCTGGACGCGCTCGATTTTAAGGGTCCCGTCTCGGATGATGATGATAACTGGCCACGCGTGTGGTGGATTCCTACGGGACTCCTCAGCCCGCTGCC
>Ga0247760_1001799_pt1 | contig 18501 bp, 17 predicted proteins | sample UWRJL171409R4_FD_179936 | JGI IMG/M metagenome (GOLD analysis project Ga0247760, IMG submission 179936) | Plant litter microbial communities from Arlington Agricultural Research Station in Wisconsin, United States - UWRJ-L171-409R-4 | ecosystem: Environmental > Terrestrial > Plant litter >... | reverse complement strand
GGGCTGGGCGGGTTACTTGACTGGCCGTGACTCTGTCTCAGGTGGTCGCTGAGTCCGTATCCAGCCTTGACACTAGATGCTCTTCTCGACTGCTGTCCCTCGAGACCCGGGACCATGCCTGGTTTTGGTGGTTCTGGCAGCACCCTCGAGTACATTCGGAGCTGCCCGTATGCCGTCCGGACATGCCCGATCCCAAACAAAGTGTCATCCTCAGGCCGCCTTCCATACGGGTGGCTCTGGTTCAACTTGGGAAGTGTTGGCGCAACGTTCCCCATTGGCCACGAGTCTCGGATCTTACCACCCCACGAGAACCTTGAGTTTATACGCATCTCCGGGCCATGCAGCGCGTCCTCGTCAATCCACGACGGGTTCCGCCTTCCTGTGTGGACCAACTCCGACGGCCAATTCGGAGATGAAGTGCGCACAAAATGTCCCGTAAACACGCGCGGGAGCAGCGGCAAAGACCGCCACTGCCGAATTGCCGGATGGTCTTCCATCATTGACGCTGACGACCCAACCTTCCGAAGCTTTCTCGACATACTCCGCTCACATGCCGGCGAGTAGTCCCCATCGATGCTGACCGTCTCGCCCCTTGCCACTCGTGCCTTGCGCCCCGCACGCCGCGAAGACAGCCACAGGCCTACAAAGGCGAGCCCCACGCAGACGATGATGGTCCCGGATACCACGATGGCAACGAGGGCGCCGAATGACACGGAGTTCTCCTTGGTCTGGTAGTCGGCTGTTGTTGTCTCTGCTGGCGGTATCGCCGGGCTGTCGTCTCTTGCTGAGATCATGCCGACTGTCCGGGCTCCTCCAAGAATGAATATGAAGCCGAACCCGGGCCTAATGCCGAAACAAGTGACCGTTAATGTCCTCAAGACGAGATTTCAACCTTTGTCGCTACGCCAGCCGAGGAGGCGAGGAGACGACGAGTTCCAGACAGTAACAAAACCGGTGTTGCAAAGAGAGAAAAAACGATTCGAAGTCGAGCGTACACAAGAAATTTTACATGACAATGGTTGAGCTGAGGTTTTAGTTGCTGGCCAGAAAGCCGACTGGAATGCGTCGACATGAGCAACGCCATTCCAGCCACTCGTTGCCGCGAGACATGTCAATTCCGCCCGCGCCTAGCAGCCAAGAGCGAGATGAAGCAAAGTCAAATGACCTGACGTGTCTAGCGACCTACCTGGAATAAAAAAACCCTTGCCACAAAGGTATGTATGTGTTTGTTTACCGATAGGGATGTTTGTTCACCTGCTGCAAACGATTGCCCGGCGACTCGGCACGGTCAAGAATGAACTAAGCATTTGCATCAAGATCTCTGCGGGATAGAAGTTGTCTGTAAGAACCCTGGTATCATTCCTATCAGTCCCAAACGCTCACTGCACCAAACGCCAGCTGTGATATGAGAAAGTGGCAGCATTCAATGCAAGCCGCTATGCATTTCACCGAGATCAAAGCTTTCATAAAGGCCCCCAGTATTGCTCTGCCATCCATCCACGGGGCCGCTTGATCTCATCCAACCTTCTAAGAGATCAGCGCTCAGAAACAACGTCCATGAAGCAAATATCACCGTCAACTGAGGGAAAATCGGAAAAAAAAACAGGTGACCAGGTATCTCTCCCATATATGTTACACTCATGCCCCGAGAGATACTGTCGAAGAAGATAAAAGCCCGGCGAAACAAGCTCAGTGACGGTGGTGACGACGATTGTGCCGATGCACGTGGCCGGCATGGCGAGCCTTCAAGGGGGTAATTGTCGTTGTCGATGTGTACGTGGTCGTGGTGACTGTCACGTACTCGATCTTCTCTTTGATGATAATCATATTGACCACGTTGCCCTGCGTGACGTAGTCGGTACGAACAACCTCGTAGCCATCATCAATAGGGGCTTCGGGGGCCGGCGTCACTGAAGGCTGCGCCTGTACTGTAATGTCTGCAGCAGCAGTGCTATTGTGCTCCTTGAACACTTGGCCGGGTCCATAGCTGCCATCAGTAGGCTTAGCGCCTTCCGAGTAGGTAGCCGTCGGGACAGCAACGGTTGTAGTCTGAGGGCCGGGGTTCTTGACAGTCGCAGGCCCAGGTCCGTACTGAATGGGCACACCGCCAGGCAGAGCATTTCCGACCTGCCCAGCAACCTTCTCGTTGACGAGAGGGGAAGGGAGATCCTTCATGCTACATTGCCTCTGTTGGTCCTCGCTCTGAAGCTTGAAGTGAACACAATCCTCCACTTTGCCCGAGTCGTGTGTGCAGTCGTCAACTGCCTGCTGGAGCAAACCAACAGGCCAGCCAGTCATGAAGTCGGCATGGTATCCGAAACCTGTTGTTTTGTTAGGGGGGCTTCTCGCTCCGCTAATGACACTTTTCAGTACGTACCATTGATATCTCCGTTTGCTAAGACGAACTGCCCTTCCTTACCGACAAATGCGTTGGTAGCCCAAATCGTCTCGTAGAAGAGGCCGGGAAGCTTGACATTGAAACCGGGAGGGCACCTTCCGTTCATGACCAGGTCAGGATAGGCAACGTGATCCCTGTGATTGGGAGAGTCGAGATCCTTGCCATTCCAGCACGACGGAAACATGAGCTCTATTCTGACTCCGTCGGCGCAATTGGCATCGAGATAAGCCTTGTCAGGGAGATAGTGGCGGTAAAGGGAGCCTTCAGGGTGCCTGCCGTAGTTGAGACAGTTGAAGCCGACGGCGCGCTGCTCAAGATCAACCTGGCTGGTCTGGCCGAGCGCGACCCAGAGAGACTTTTCAGGATCAGCCTGCTTGACATCGAGCCCAGCAATGGAGTAGTTACGGCGGAGACTGTCTCCAGCGATCATGCGGAAGCCTTCAGGGAAAGCCTTGACCCCTGCGCTCGGGTTGTTGTCGTCCTTGAAGAGGAAGTAGTACGCAAGCATTCCGCCGACCTGCTCAACAAACTCGTAGGTGCCATCGGCGTGCTGGAAGTAGAGGGCCGGTGCCCAATACACAGATTTGTCCTGGGTAACGCCGCAAGAGGTGCAGTCTGCGTTCAGCAGATCCTCGAACGTTGCCTTTTCACTGAAACCTGTCCACCCGGGCCATTGTCAGCATGGAGGGTGTCCACTGAAGCAGCCAACCTACCGGAAGAGCCATGAATAGCATGGACGTGCTGTGCGACTTCGTTGGGAGAGACGAGTGGGTCAATTCGGGCAAGGCCAACGCGGCCGCGGCAAGGCATGCGCCAAAAGGCAGCGGCGCCGTTGATGGCGACAGCGCCGAGGGCGATGAGTGCTTTCTTCATTGCAAAGGTATGAAGTGAAGGAGTGTTGTAAGAAAAACGAATCAGAATATGTCGAGAGAACGAAAATGCGCCGGGGCAGCAGGTAGAAAGGAGCGTATGGTTTGGTGATGAAATTGTTGAACAATTGGCGGCAAGAAGGAGCGGACGAACGCTCAAAGGGAGCAAGGATGCCCAAGGTGGGCAGATGGCCAGAAGTTGCACACGTGCTAAGTCGACGTGATTGTGCGGAATGGGAAGGCACGACAATGAATTCCAGTCGATGCCCACAAATGCGTGCACAAAAAAGTTGGTGGTTCCCTAGGTGTTCGGATCGATTCACAGGGTGAACTACACGGGATTTGTGTGAGCCGAACCGGGCAATCTCTAAATTTCCGCCGCAAAAGAAATGAATGTGTGCGATCAACACCGAAAGGAACGACGAGGTAGGTTTTGAAAAGAAGGGATTGCCGAAGCTGAGGAAACGCCCAGAACGAACAGAGAAGAAGAGAGACACACTGAGGCAGACGAGGGAGAGAGGTCAAGATATTCTTCCCCGTCTTGGAATATCTGCGAGGTGGGGTCCTCTTGGCTCCCACACCCCAAGTATGGCACACAGCCTCCGGATCCCTGCCAATGATTCGCCTTCCTTAGATTAAGGGGTCTATCTAAAGATGCGACTCCAGCACCCAACACTGCAACACCCGTCAAGCCGGCGCACCACTCGGGCCTGAATACACAAGGGTCCCGTTTGCTCGCCCCTCCTTCATTATGCCAACCGAGGACATCACATCCATCCGCAATTTGTGGTTGCGTTTGCTTAGGAGCCGTGGCACACATTTCGCGCAACTTGAGCGCGACCTGGTTCTGTGATACTCATCACGGTGGTTTGCCTCGCAAATACGCAAGGCTGCACCGCCGCTGGGTGCACAACGCAGGTGAAGACGCTCTTCATTTACCCGGGTCAAAAAAAGGCACGAATATATGGCAGTCAGCTTGGGGGATCGACTGCGCCCCTCCGAGCATGACAGCCGCTCTCGCCCAGCGACCAAAATTGGGTGCGAGTCGAATTCTAGGTAGTGAAGGTCAGCTCAGGCACCTGCTATTGAATTCTGCCGAGTGAAGATTCCCGCGAGCCGCGAACATCACGATCGACTCCCGCCGCGCATCGCAGCGACGCGGCATGGTTAAAGAGGTTGCAGAACGGGTGTTGGGGTGGGCGGGGAAAGCAGAAGGGGCAGCCAAGGAGGAAAGCGCCCCAGACCTTGAAACCGTTTCAAAGACGCCGGGGTGTCTTTGATCCCCCACGCAGCCAATCAGCGTCCGATCGCAACGCCTCTACCGCTTCGTCAACGGATCTACCGAATGTGGCTTGCCCCAGATCTGAACCCCTACTGCGGCTTGCGTGCTTGTGGGATCTGTTCCTGGCCATTCCCTAAGCGCTCAGGGCCGATTTAACTCTAAATGCAACACTGTGGTCGGATCCACGACTAAGATAGAGAGGCACAGCACCTGCTGTAAACCAGTCCGCATCGCAGAACATGGAGCACGGCATTTCCGCGTTGGGCAGGAGGTGAGCAGAGAATGGATGCAATACGACACTTCATCGCCATCTGGACACAACAGTGGCGCTGGTACGATATCTGCATCTAATCGATCGACTGCAACTTTGACGTTCTGCTTCACCTATACGACCCTTGATTTGGTGATCTACTAAGATTACGAGCTGAGAAGCCGAAAATCTATGAGGTGTGAGATACACCAATGTCGCAAGGGCTCATAAACGTCCGATGGTTTGCGCCAGTCCGAGCTTTAATTGTCACGCCGCATGGTGAGGAAGAGGCGAGGGAAATTGAAGTCAAAATTGAACTTTGCTTGTGGCGTCCAGTCGGCAGCACGGAGACCAATCACGTGCCTAGTCGACACCCTGGATAACGTTAGTCGTGGCTGTTGCACGGCCACTTCAGGGCCACGCCACACACAGTGCAGTGGGAGGTGCCAAGCAAGTTGGAGAAGTGGGGCCCAGTGTCCGTCTCCAATGACCGCCCCCCCTTCCAACCTACGAACACAGTCCAAGTTGGACCGTCCAACTCTCAACGACATCTTTACTGCTCTGGTCACGATTTGATGGCTTTCCTACACGATGGATGATTTGTCAGGGTTAAGTTGGTCTAACCCGAGCAACGGGACCTCAACACCGACTTCGACACCGGCGGCGACAACAAATTCAAGTTTCTACGCGCCCTTGCGCCCGACGCCGTCTCCACTTGCTTCCGGCCGCAACACGCCGTTGTTAACGCAGCCATCCGCCTCGGCCAATGCCTTCAAGGCACCTCCCGCAAAACCCGCCCACGACAGTTTCAGCAATCTTGTCAACTTTGGCGCGGCAAAGTCGACCGCGAATCTCAGCCTGAAAGAGCGACAGGAACTGCTCGAAGCTGAGCGGCGCAAGAGGGAGGACGAGAAGCGCAAACAAGCCCAGGCCCAATTTGGAGATGGCCGATTTTTCGACTCATTGGGCGGTATCCAGTCAGGCACACCCAGAACATCGTCCCCTACGCTTGCTTCCGCTGCCTCGAGAGCCATCGGAACACAGAACGAGAAGCCCATAGATTCCGATGACGACCTGTTCGCTGCGTTCAATGCCAACACCAAGGTGGACAGTTCAAGTCACTTCCCACCGCCCCAAGCTTCCAGCACGCTTTCTTTGGCGCCAGCACTGGATCTGAGCAACGCTAAGGCCTGGGGCACTTCAATGACATCTGGGGGTGGTCTTATCGATGACGATGATGATCCTTTTGGCTTAAATCAGATCAAGCCAAAGCTAAGCGCGCCGCCTGTTTTCCCGGCAGACGAGGACGATGACTTTTTGGGTGACCTGGCGAAACCTGTGGATCAGGTCAGGAAACCGCAGCCAAAGCCTCAACCGCAAGCGCCGCCCTTCTCACGTACTCCCCAGCCAGGAAAAGCTATTGAAGACTCATCATCTGACTCGGAGCCTGAAAGTGCGCCTACATCAAAAGATCCATTCGACAAAGCCGTTGCGCAGCTCGTAGACTATGGCTTCACTCCTGAGAATGCCAGGAGAGGCCTCACAGAAAGTGGCGCCGGGTTGAATGTACAGGCTGCAGTCAACTGGCTGTTGGACGACGCCCACAGACAAACAAAAGAGAAGGCAAAGGGCGGGAAACAAAGCGGGAGGGGATATCTCGGTAACAGTGAAGTGAGGGCTTCCAGTCAGCCTCGCGGTAGTACCCCGTCGTGGATGAGGGAAGGCGAAGGTAGTTGGAGTCAGAGTAGAGATGATCGGAACCTGGCATCTTCGGAGGCAGACTTTACTAAGGCTGCTGCTGCTGTGGGCTCTAGTCTTTTAAAATCAGCCAACAGCCTCTGGAAGCAAGGGCAAAAGAAGGTCCAGAAGGCGGTGTCGGAGTTTCAGCAGGACGGGGATCCGAGCCAGCCAAAGTGGATGAGGTCCGCGCAGCAGGAACGTGGTGGCGGCGATGCGAAGAGGAGAATTGACGTGACAGATGAGGCTATGATGCTGGAATCTGGCAGTCGGTCAGAGCGAAGGCCAGAGTTGGTTGAGAGTCGGTCATCAAGCAATACGGCGTCCCGCGACCATTCACCTGTTGTCTCAGGCCCACGAGAAAGCAGTGGATTGCCAAAGTGGCAGCAAGCAAACCAGGCGCCTTCTCTTGACCTTCGGTCCAGACTCAGCAAGCAAGCAGTCGAGGAACAAAGCTCGCAAGCATATATAAGTCCAGCGCGGCGAAAGAGAACCCCGCAGCCACAGCAAGAAGCGACGCCTCCGCCAGGTGCCGTATCAGACTTGCTGTTTAACCCTACTCCGGTAACGAAACCCCAGCCTACGCTGCCCTCTCAACCGGCTCAGTCTGCCCCGGCTTCTCGGCCCACGCCCCGACAGTCCCCTGCGCCCCGACCGGCGCCGACACCACACCCGCAGCGCCATATACCTTCTGTTTCGGCAATCGCTTTACAGAGCTCAGCCCAGCACCGTATGGAGGGCACCGCGCACTTCAAGCGTGGTGACTACGCTGCCGCCCATGCTTCATACACATCCTCTCTGACATCAATCCCGCAGACGCATCCTCTTGCAATTTTACTTCTTTGCAACCGATCTCTAACGGCACTCAAGACGGGTGAGCCGCGGCAGGCCATCGGTGATGCTGATGCTGCAATCAGCCTGATCGGCCCAGGAAAGGGCGAGGGCGAGCATGTTGAATTAGGCGGGAGGGACAATGAAAAGCGCGACATGCGTGAGCTGTACGGCAAGGCCCTGACCCGGAAAGCGGAGGCGCTGGAACAGATGGAGAAGTGGTCCGAAGCTGCTACAGTCTGGCAGCTCTGTGTCGAGTCCGGTCATGGGGGCCCGCTCGCCATCGCCGGACGACAGCGCTGCCAAAAAGCCCTGGAACCAAAGCCGGCATCTCGCAAGCCCAAAGCCGCACCTCCAAGACCTCGTCCCACACCAACCGCGTCGGGTAACAAGAGCTCAGAGGCGGTGGAGAAGCTACGCGCCGCCAACAAAGCGGCCGAGAATGAAGGTAAAGAGAAACTGGAGCTTATTGACAAAGTTGATGCTCGAATTGCTGCCTGGAGGGATGGCAAGAGGGACAATCTGCGGGCCCTTTTGAGCAGCATGGAGAATGTGCTGTGGGAGGGGAGTGAGTGGAAGAAGGTCGGTCTACATGAGTTGGTCATGACCAACAAGGTCAAGATCATCTATATGAAGGCGATTGCAAAGACGCACCCCGACAAGGTAGGCCATTCAACAATGCCGCACACAGAGGAATACTAACCCCATTCATTAAGATCGCCCAAGATGCATCTACTGAGGTCCGTATGATTGCTGGCACGGTTTTCAGCACCCTGAATGAAGCGTGGGACAAATTCAAGGCAGAAAATGGCATGTGACGCAAAACAAGCGAGCAATCCTGGATGCAAAAGCAAATGATAGAATTTCAAACGTGCTTTAAAAACGTGTTCGAAGCCTTGCCCTCTTGGGACCTCCATGACCCGTGGAAACACCATGCCTATGCTATGCAAGAAAACAAATATACATTGATGCACCCGCTCTGCACCGGTCTATCCAGACAGGTGTAAATACCTGTTGAAATCAAAGGCCAAGCATCCTGCGAACACCCTCGCGCACCTTCTTCTCGTACTCGGTGCGCCTCTCCCGCCACATTTTTGCAGCCTCCACGTTAGCAGGACTCTCGTCGTTGGGCTCAGCCAGCATGCTCATGACCGAGATGAGGATCTTCTCCACGGACTGAATCGGCGACCACCTCTCTGATGCGTGCTCGTAGTGGTTCGGATCATCGCCAGGAGGATGGAGGATAGAGATGCAAACTAGTCCGCTCGGGTAGACTTTGTCACAGTTAGCATTTATTTCACCCCCCCGTTAAGACCGTCTCCGCTGCGGCCTTTACGCCGTAGGGGGCCGTCAAATCGCCAGGAAGGGGTTGATGGAGGGGAGACAAAGAACAGAACAAACCATTGGGATGGAACACCTCGCCCAGAAACTTCATCGTCGGAGGCGCCAATGGGTAATCTCGGGGGAAGCGCAGCTCGGCGGGGAATACGCCGCCCTCGAAGGGGGTCCCTTCGGGACCTTGAATTAGCGCTTCCCAATGGAGGAGGTCGTCTTCGGAGACTGGACCAGCGGTGATGCCTTCGGGAGGGTTATTTGTTAGTGCGCGGTACTCTTGGAGGAGGCGGCGGTGAGCAGTGGATTGCGCCATAGTTTTTATGCGCAAGGTTGTGTGGAGGTGTTAGGTGGGCGTTTGTTCTGACGTTGTCGTGGAAGATTATCTGTCCTCGTCTTGGAGGAGTTTGGGATATCCAGGTTGTTGGCCAGGGTGGGTTGTGGAGGGGTGACACGTGGGAGTAGGGGTAGTTCTTTGGCCCGCCCGCATTCTGTGGGGATCGGCCGAGAAATTAACGGGAGCTTCTCCTCGAACTTGAAGTCAGCATTCCCCTACCCGACAAGCTTCAACAGCCTCTTTTTCGATCCAATCCCCCGGGGATTGCTGACCACTCAGGTAGCCCGTGCAGAGCAATGCTACCAGCAACAAGGCTGAGGTGGGTACTCAGCCGCGGCCGCGTCTTTGACCATGGGAGGACAGCCAACATGTGCCGCGTCTGTTCGCCTGCAACGCGATCACCGCCGCGATGGAGGAGGCATCCGGTCGACAGTTCAATAACGCGGCATGAATCGACCGACGCCAGCGCAGCGATAATATTCTCTGATCCCCGTCGTGAGCTTGAATCCGCCCTTTACGATCTTCAAACACATGCGGGAGCCTTCGTCAACTTGGCGCGCCTGCAGCTGGCGTTGCGCAACTTGTCCCAGCCCTCAGGCCACGAATCGATACGGGTTGCGTTTTTGGCTCTGAACAGCGGGGTTGGGTCGGGGGAAACAACCAAGAAGCTGCTAAGGCTTGTTCTGGCGGATCCCTTGAAAGCGACAGAGGACTGGGAGGCACAACTGGAGGCGCATGATCTCTCGCAGCCGCTGATCGTGCGGGTTGGAGAGCCAGAAAATATGAGTAGCGAGGATGGGTACGGGTTGAAGGTGGCTAGGAAACATGTCGTTCCAGAGATCCACCTGTCGTCCCCTGTGTTCAACGGAGCGAACCTAGAGATACTTCTTATAAGGGCAGACTCATTGGCTGCGGCGGAGCATACCGAAGATCCGATGGCTATCGAGGACGCCATTCTCGCCCCGACGGTGGAAGTGGCTGCGCCGCTGCAGGGCTATACCCCGATTGCTACCCCGGTACACATGGCACTGTTGATTGGGGACGGCATATCAGGAGCGGCAGAGATCTTGTCAACCCCGCGCCTGGAAGACAGCGATACGATTGCCGCGGCGGTAAACTTCAAGAAGGTCAGCGATGAAGATATGTTGGGTTGTCCGCTTATGAAAGTTAGCGTCGCCCCTGGTGACGAGGGAATGCGGCTATTCCGCGAGAGCGTCGGCAACGCCACCGAATACCATACGCTCTGGTCTGAATCTAATATCAGCCAGGTCGGCGAGTGGCTCAAGAGCAACGTCCTGGCCAGGAACGAGGCGGAGATCAAGAATCCTGTCAGGAATTTGATACTATCACTCCTGCGGAACGCGGGCTCCGCAATTCAAGTCGAAGAGGCTCGAGATCTCTCGATTGCAACACAAGGACGCATGTCAGCTGATGCGCTTGTGCGACTTAATCAGGGGCTGACTGAATGGGCGCAGAATACCCACGGGGAGCTACAGGAGCGGCTCGAATCTGCATTTATCAGTCAATCATGGCGAAAACTTGGTTGGTGGAAGCTGTTCTGGCGCGCGGATGACGTGGGTATGGTATCTTCAGAGATGCTCGCTCTGAGGTTTTTACCTGATGCGGAACGGGCCATTATCTACCTGGCAGGACGGGTCCAGGAAGCTGGTATTGCCGAGGCGTATACCGCCCAGGCGCTGTACCCGAGTCCAAGGTTGGCAGCTGACGATACGGCTGTCGTGGCGCACTCCGAGCTGAAGTGGCCTACTCACATTTCCTTTACAAGAAACTACCTCCAAGAAAAGACTGTCCCAGCTCTCCAGGCTCTGGCGCAGAAACTTGTACTGCAGACTACCAGTGGGGTAGCCATGAGTACAGCGCTCGCAGGACTAACATACCTTTCCGCCGTCGGGGCGTATGAATCTGGCGCCATAGCCGTTTTGGGCATCGTATGGAGTCTAGCACGACTGCAAAAGAAATGGGAAACAGCCAGGCAATTCTGGGAGGGCGAGGTCCGCGAGGAGGGCCGCAAGGCCATTCGGGCAACAGAAGCCAGCATCGTTGAGGCTCTTGACCGGGCAACCAAACGAACCCCAGGAACAGAGCACCTGGCGGAGCTCAGGAAAATAAGGCAAATAATCAAGAGAGCAGAAGACGCACTCGCAAGGCTGAAGTGACCAGTGTGGCTTGGCTTCAGCTCTGTATACCACTGTATAACACCTGTTTCGGGAAGACGCTGATACTCGCATTAATGTATCTTGTAGTACTCCGTAGTCAGTTTCTTAGAAGTGAAGAAGCTAAGGCTTGGGGTATCAGCGCCGTAGACGTCTAAATACCAACAAACGATAGATACGAACAGTGCATGAAGCAGGGTAACTTCGTGCTGCGGATGCTATCCGTACCCAAAGCTTTCTTGGCCATTCTCGACGCCGGCGAGACGCAGAAATCGTCTCCCACTGGCAATTTCCGCCAGGACGTCAATCTCCCCCACCAAATCCATCTATACTTCTCTACCGGCAATACCGCTCCTTTTTGATACTTTCCTATTTCTAAAGGGAGGGAAGAAAAGCTCAAACCCATAACGCCAGGTTGAACAGAACCGACCCAAAGACACCACCCGACTTTCGGCTCTCTGCCTCGCCTTATATTTGTCGGCCTCACGACCACTGGTTTTCTTCTTAGGGCCTGCTCCCCCTCCCACCGGCTCTTGCCCTGCTAACAGTCGCCCTTCCGCGCGCAAGACCGACACCGCGTCCGCGAACGTTGCGACTACGAAACATAGGAGCGTTCCTACCATTTCTGTCTGTCAGCATCTACCTCATGTAAAAAATTAAAAAATAAAATGTCTTAGACCAAGAGACAAAAAACCGTACCGCAACATATCCGGCACAATAAAAAACCGCACGTGGCTCCCTCGGATATAAACCTGCTCCAAATGGCTGACACGGCCGTCGCGCGCCGTCACGGTGATGTCCTTAAGCTGGACATTCATGTTGTCTTCGGCCTCGATCAACTTGCCGCGATAGGTTTGGCCCGAGGTGATTTCGAGGGTAACGATGTGGCCCTGGAAATATGATTAGGCATTAGACGGAATTGGGTGGCCGGGAAAACGGACCTGGGCTTCGTTGAGGAGCTTGATGGGGATGCCGATTGTGGAAGTCATGATCGTGGTTGGTTTGAGGTTGTGATGGGGTCGGATGGGCGGGTGGTGGGGTGTCGGGATGGCGCGTTGCGATGCGCTGAGATTTGCGGGAGGAAGCTCGGGTCGGGTCGGATCGTGTCGTGTCGCGATGTTGTCGTCGCTTTTGCTTTTGCCTCGCCGGAGCGTTGAATTGCGTTGCGGTCGCAGTCGCAGTGCAGAAAAGCCCCACTCCATCGGCAGCAAGCCGATAAGATACACTGCTACGGGGGGTGAGTGGGTCACAGCACACCCTCTTGGCACTTGCCGCCACAACCCAACTCACTGCCCGAAGCCACACTGTGCTAGGACGCTCATCAACTGCACGATTGAACGCGCTCTGATGGTTCGCGGTTGAGGGGCAACTGCATATCAAATCGAAGAACACCTCCTGGCTCACGCTGAATTTTGAGTCCGTGTTACATTGAAGTGTCAGCCAAAAAAAAACCAAAAAACCCCAAAGTGGAAAAAACGAGGATAGCCGGGCGACCTGTCATGACTCCCGTCGTGGCGGGCCAAGCCGGACCTGTGCCGAGATGGCTGGAGCCGCCTGAGGAGTCGAGTTTGCAAGGGGCGGCGACGAGAAGGAAGGAAGCCTGTTTGGGTCGGATCGGGTCATGTGGACTTGATGTTTGCTAGAGCTGCGTTGTCGGTCACTCGTTGGGCAGCAAGGCCTCGACCGAACTGCGGCAGCATGCACCCGGCGTGATAGGATGGCTACTCCCTGGATTGAGGCTCGCCAGTGGCCTATTGTCTCTGTTCCTCCTCCCCAAGTCTTGCTGCAAAAAGTCAAAAGCATGGCACCACTTCAAAGGTGGAGTCGGCAGTCCTACGGTTCCTCTGCGTTTCATACCATTCTCCCAGGTATCTCTCCAAGGAACGTTAGATGGCTCCCAAGAGTCGTAATTTTTATACAGCGGAGAGACCTGCCCGTGATTTTGGCTGGTTCTCATCGGCGAGCTCAGCAATAACTCAGTCCCAGACCAGGACACAACCCGCTCCTAGCAGCACACCGAGGCCGAGGCCGAGACACAGAGCGGGATCCAAGTCACGATCTTCATCAGTGCCTCGGTCAACGGCAGTGCCACGCAGCCCGTGGTCGGTACGAGCATCGCCCTCCATCTTTAGTCTCCCAAGCCGGCCACGCCAGGACAAAATCATGACATCCATCGCAGAGGAGTCGGTCGACAAGACCATGATGACACCCGCCATTATTGTCAACCCGCCCCCAGCAGAGCCAGAGCCCGAGGCAAGAAAACCCGGGTCAGCCCTGGGATCGGGGCCCTGGTCGGAGTGGTATGAAACTCGTGATCAGAAGCGATATTGGCGGGCGAGGAAGTTGTCCAACGGTGACCATTCTCCTTTCCCTCTTCCGATGCCCTTTCTGACACATTCCAGAAACATGGGACTATCAATACTCCAAGACCAACCAGTCATCGCAACGGCCTGGCAAGGCCTCCAGACAACCAGCCGGGGGCCGCAGCCTGGGACTCGGTCTTGCCTCCTTCTTCTTCGGCATCCCCGCCATCCACGCCGGTGGAGGGACCCGACCAGCAACTCTCTTCCCACCACCACCGCCCCGCGAAGACGAGTGCGCTTCCACCAACTCGGACAGCACCGGACCCCGAAGATCACGGCTACGCGTCCCCGCCGCGCGCAGCTCAGGGACAACCTTCCCGTCCTCGGTGTCAACCGGGAAAGGTAAAGGCTCATCATTGAGCATGCCCTCTTCAGAAAAAGCCTCAACCCTCTCCAAAGTAGAAGAAGACCTAGGCGGCCTCTTAACGCCGGTGGCTCCCAAAGGGAGCAAGAAAAAGTATAACAGTGCGAACCAAACCACCATGACCAAGGCCACCACTTCAGGTCTCAACCCCGGTAACAGCACCACCAACAAATCAAAGACCAAAGCCATCAAGCCACAAAAGAACAAACGCAAACTACCCCTCAAAACCCCCGGTGGCACAGCAGGGTCCGTATTGACTGCTACTCCGGGGGGGAACACCGCCAACCCTGTGGCTAGGGTGGGGATAACTCCGGGGAATGCGGTCGCGGCGAAAAAGCTGCATAACAAGGTCAAGAACGAAAAGGAGCTGCGCATCGATACCAAGCGAAGGATAAACCGGTGGTTGAAGGATGTTGGGCCGGAAGCACCGGAACTCCCGGGTTGGGATGCGGAGGGGTTGCCTGTTTATAAGTGATCGAAACGCTCTTGTTATTGTCAACTTGGTTTTGGTCTTATTCCGTTTTGTATCGCTTTTGTATCTATTACCCGTATACAAATCGGGAGCCGCATTGCGCCCTCGATTGGTTGGGTGTATATTAGCAGCAGGTCCGGGATCAGTCGCCTGCCGTCACGGCGGTTGGATGCGTGTTCCTTTTTTTTCTTTTTTTTTTTGGGTTTCCGGCGTCACACGGATGCTAGACCGCGTATATCTTCAACTGAACTTCAAAATCGCCACGACTTGCCCATATCTCTGCTATGTCTGGGAAGCCAGTGAGATTACTATCTCCCATGTTAATATACATCAAGCCGTAACAGCTTGATTCCCTGACTCCTCAGGGCTCTCAACCTTCATCCCAGGCTCCATCTCCCCTCCCATCTTCTGCTCAAATTCTTCAGCTCGCTTCTTGTCGCCCTCCTTATGCGCCCCGACTTGCATTTCTAGCTCTGTAGGACTCGCATCGCCACCTAGCCCCACAATGTCGATCCATCTCCATGCTTCGATGAGTCCCTTCGCTGCGATACCGTCGAGTATGGCAGAGTCGTTCATGACCCCAGTCTCGGAGCCTTGAACGTCTCCATCGCCAATCTTCTCCCCTTGCGCTTTTGTTGCTCCGTCGGCCAAATCACCAGCGCATGTCCGCGCCACCTGGTACCCATTATTCCTCAGAAACTGGAGTTGAGCTCGCAGGTTGAGACGGAGACACCGTTCGGGCTGTTCTGCGCCAAACACGCGTCTGGTCAGCCATGGAAACAGGATACCAAAGTCACTTTGGTTTAGATGCGCCGAGTTTTGCACGTAGAAAAAGTTGGGTTTGTCAAAGCGCTGGCCCGAGCTGGGTCGCTCAAACGCCGCCGACGACACAATCTGTTCCAAGGGCTTAGGCGATAAGATGCGTGCCCTAGCGTGGAGATGACCGCTCCACCGGAAGAAGGCATCCGACTCAACAGCCAGGATGGCACTACCGCCAGGCGCTGATGGGACGTCAGCGTAGGCCGGGAGGGGGAGGCTGTTGAGGGCCGAAGTTGCGGCTGAGATGAGTGGGAAACACCACATATCGAGAAGCATCGTTGGCGTCTTGTGTGTGATCTGTGTTCGGATGGGAGACCCTAAGCAGGGAGAGAACAATGGGTTCGCCATATTGGCGACTTCAGGCCGGTCTGTGTAGTAGGTGCTCTTGAGAAGCTGAACCATAGTAGCAGCGCCGAATGAATGACCTGCCATAACAACCCTTCCAGGCTCTTGCACATCCAGCATGCCTTTGAACTGCAACAAGGCGGGCACTGGCGTGCTGGTGTTCAGGTTGGACCAAGTATGCCCTTTATCCAGCCCGACGATAGCTTCAATTGCCAGGCCAAGTTCCCACAAACGAATTCGAAGCTGTCTATTACGTGCTTCCCAGATCTCGGGAGTCTGCGAATGCGCCAGTCGAAGATATGGGACCACCTTTTGGACCTTTTGAGCCCCAACTCCGCACTGCGTCTGTGTCTCCCTAATCAGGGACACAGGGGCGCTACCATCCCGGTGTTCGGGACAAAAGACAACAACGCCGTGAGAAGCAAGTGACCCAGCGACATGGCTGTACGTGTTTCGGTTGCCACCCAGCCCGTGAGAGAAGATGACGGTGGGCCACCTCAACTGAGGTGTCGAGTCTGGCTGCAAGAGGGTAGCGTTTTTATGAACAGGGATAGTCGTGTAATGGAGATGGCGCGGCAGGAAGCTGACGAGCGACGCAAGCATAGACCCGGCCCCGAGGAACTGGGCGTAGGCTGAGACATGAAGTCGCTGTGGCGTTGGGAGCCATGTGATGCGCTTGCCCCGGGACTCAGGAACGGCTGGGTAGAAAATCCGAAACTGGATTGTGGTGATGTCGGAGGTTTCTGATGGCGCCGCACTGGGCGATGAGAGTTCTGAAATGGGAATCTCAACGTCGATGGTGCCCACTTTGTGAGGCCCGGAGTACTCCGGAAAACCCGGCACCGGGTTGAGGTACGAGAAAAGCGACGGTCCTGCTGCCATGGTGTCTTGACGAAAGCGGGTTGGGTTTGGGGGAAGGAAGTGCAGTGACAGGAACAAAAACTACTATGTTAGGGGACGAGTTCAGTTGTGCCCAATTCCAGCGGGGCACGTTAGTGCCATGCTATCTACGGCAGGTGAGCTTCCTTCAACAAGTCATGGAGCTGCTAATAATCATGCGGCGCATTTAAAGGTGAAAAACGAGCGTTTCTGCAGGAGACGGAATCGCGTCGACTCGGTCCCGCCGGAGTCATTGGCGCCACCACCCACGATGTCAGCCTATGAACGGTCCTGTAGGCCTTCGCACTTTCTCCGTTTCTGGACTTGGATATAGTCATTGTCAATGATTTTCAGTATTCTGGCAACTGCGACTTCGACTGCATCTTGTTGAGGACCCAAAGTTGTTGAGCTGTCAGTCGTGGTTGTTACGTGGGAGCTTTTCAATTTGGACTTGCGTCATCTGCTGCAGACATCCCGCGTGTACCTGCAGGCGGAGTTTAAGCCGAGGCATCTCACTCCAATGTCCCCGACTTCGGGCTCCTCCCCCGGATCCCACCGTACCTACTTGCTAGTAGTAAAAGATTCCTTGCATCGTCCATCCAGCTGTCGTACCTAAATTAGAGCCGCACCGAGGGCACGATGATGCTGCACGATAAGAGGTGGGCCCAGCAGCCCACTACCTTATCGCGTCTTAGGTTGACAATCTCCCAGCGAGAGGTCACCTGCCACTCTGAGCCCGTTTCCTCGTCCTGACTCTTCTGCCGGTTCATCCTCTCCCCCTCAGTCACCATTTGTATATCAAAATTGCCCGCCATGACCCGTCACACGCCCGATTTCCTCCGCGCGCGAAGCTCGCAACTCTCACTGCGATCGTTGGCTCTCGAGCAGTCAATTGCTTCGCGCAATGAAGCGGTGACGGATGCGCCAGATAACACAATTAATGCAAAGGACCTGAGGCCCGAGGCATTCACCAAGCCCTATTGCAATTTCATGACTGAGAATCCGACTGTGTTCCACGCTGTCGGTTATTTTAAGGAGAAACTGCTCAAAGCTGGCTACGAGGAAGTGCGACGTCGGGTCTGTACGACAATGGTCAATGTGCTAATTCTTGTTCGCAATAGCTCCCAAGTCGAGAAGATTGGGCAGGAAAGCTCTCTCCTGGCGGCAAATACTTCGTTACTCGCAATGGCAGCTCCATCATTGGCTTTTCGGTGGGGAAGGCCTACGAGCCTGGCAATGGCGTGGCTATGATCGCTGGTCACATCGACGCGCTCACCACTCGACTCAAACCAACGAGCAACAAACCCAATAACAATGGCTACGTCCAACTTGGCGTTGCGCAATATGCTGGTGCCCTCAACGAGACATGGTGGGACAGAGATCTTAGCATTGGAGGCCGGGTTATAATCAGAGATCCTGAGACTGGCAAGACGTTTGTCAAGCTGGCCAAGCTGGATTGGCCCAGTATGTCGCACCTGGCAGCCAAACGCTTTGTTCTACGACTGACACGCATGCCTAGTTGCCCGAATTCCCACGCTAGCACCACATTTTGGTATCGGTATGACGGGCCATGGCAACCGCGAAACGGAGATGGTGCCCATCATCGGGCTAGACAATAGCGATCTATTCCCCGTCTTGAATGCTACAGCCTCAAACGAGCAGCCACTAGGCGGCTATGGCTCCTTTACATCCACTCAACCACCCAAATTGGTCAAGTTGATCGCTAGCGAGCTCGGTATCAAGGACTACAGCACTATCCTCAACTGGGAGCTCGAGCTCTACGACAGCCAGCCAGCCCAGACTGGTGGTCTTGACAAGGAGTTCATCTTTGCTGGCCGTATCGACGACAAGCTCTGCTCATGGGCCGCCTTCATGGCGCTCCTCCACGCTAAGCAGGATGAAGATGACGGCATCATCAAGCTCGTTGCCCTTTTCGACGATGAGGAGATTGGGTCGCTGCTCCGTCAAGGCGCCCGTGGTAACTTCCTCCCGATCACTATCGAGCGTGCTGTCGAATCCCTCGCCACCGCCAAGGGTGGTGAGTCCTTT
>Ga0247760_1001798_pt1 | contig 18505 bp, 19 predicted proteins | sample UWRJL171409R4_FD_179936 | JGI IMG/M metagenome (GOLD analysis project Ga0247760, IMG submission 179936) | Plant litter microbial communities from Arlington Agricultural Research Station in Wisconsin, United States - UWRJ-L171-409R-4 | ecosystem: Environmental > Terrestrial > Plant litter >... | reverse complement strand
TTCCGTCGAACCGCACCTGGACCTCCTACGCCACCACGTATAACGCCCGCCTGCCGTATTCACCGCTGGCCATCGTCCTCCCTTCTACCCCCTCACATGTCTCGTCGGCTGTTCTGTGCGCTTCAGCCAGGGGAGTTCCCGTCCAAGCTAAATCCGGGGGACACTCCTATGCTTCGTTTTCTTCGGGAGGTAACACCGACCAGCCGACGTTGGTGATTGATCTCGAGAACTTTCAGTCCATTGTGGTTGATAAAACGAGTTATGTGGCGGCCGTCGGCGCCGGGGTCCGCCTTGGGAATCTAGCGTTGGGGATCTACGAGCAGGGAAAACGGGCGCTCGCTCACGGGACATGCCCTGGGGTGGGAATCGGTGGACACTTTACCCATGGTGGATACGGGTATTCGTCAAGAGCGTATGGGCTGGCGATGGAGCAGATTGTTGCGGTGGATGTGGTGTTGGCGAATGGGACTTTTGTGAAAGCGTCGAGGGAAGAGTGGAGTGATGTGTTTTGGGTATGTGTCCCCTCCTCCCCAGCCCTTATGTTCCCATACCCCTTTTCCTCCCGCCTTGCTGTTTTTTTGGCTTCCCTTCTATCTTGACTTTCCGCCAATGGCCTGGTTTGCATATCGGAGGTGGTAAACTAAGCCCTTATAGGCCATCCGCGGTGCAGCAGACTCCTTCGGTATCATCACAACCTTTTACCTGCAGACAGTCGCAGCACCCGCCCGCGTAGTGCAGTTTTCCTACGCCGTCCCTGATGCACTGGGATCCGCATCACTCGCGACGGCCACGTTTCTACAGATACAGGCGTTGACCTTTAATGCCTCGGTCGTGACACGCCAGCTTGGCTTTGGGATATTTGTGGCGCCGGATGCCTTTTCCGTGGACGGCACTTACCTGGGCACCCTAGCCAGCTTTAACGCCGTCGTCGCACCGGCACTGCTGCGCGCCATCCGGGGTGTGGTCCCGGTCGACTCAGACGAGTCTTCAGTGCAACAGCTCGACTGGATCTCGTCACTAGTAGTCCAAGCGGAGGCGGATACCTTAGCGGTGCCGGTGCACGGGTACAGCGAGCGGGACAACTTCTTTGCCAAGAGTGTGAGTGTGGCCAAGCCATTTGGGACAACACCGGTGAGAGCGTTTTTCGACTTGGTGCTGGGCGAGGGGCAAAGAACTCAGGTGGACTGGTTCTCTCTCATCAGCTTATATGGTGGGCCGGACAGTCAGATCGGGGCCAAGGGGGACGCGGCGTACGGTGGGTTCGACGACCTTTGGGTGGTGCAAAACTGTGAGTACTCCTCGCCCAAGTCCACGTTAAAAACGCGGCACTTTACTTACAGCAGAATAGATGGCAGCGCCTCTGTCAGCAAGAATTACCCTCAGTCCGGGATCAGCTTCATCAACAAGCTCAACAACGCAATGGCGGACAATCTGCCGGAATATGCTGCGTATCCCAACTATGTCGATCCCACCTACACAAGGGAGCAGGCGCAAAGGCTATATTATGGGACGGAAGTTCTCGCCAGGTTAAGAAAGCTCAAGGCGGTTCTCGATCCGAAAAATGTTTTCCGAAACCCGCAGTCAATTTTGCAGGCTTGACCTTGCGATACGACGAAGTTCCGCTATTCCATATAATCTTCCATCGGGACATGACGACACGAGCAACTGTAAGTGCCGAGGCACTACACACATACATGTACTATGTCATCCAGGGCACTTGATACAAGGTTTCAGCAACGTGAATACACAGCATATAGCATCTTAAGATATATTCTTGGCACAGAGTAAGATCAATGTGAAATCTCCACACCACTACACGTGCAAAGTATGCACCCTAAGCCTTGATGAGACACCTCTTCTTCAGGTTGATATCAGAGCGAGAGTTGATCGTGTTGTGCGCCTTGGGTTCTGTCCAAGCCAGGGGCGTTAGAGAAGGAGATTACATGTTCGATGCAATAGTCAAGTGTTGATAGGAGGGAAAAGAAAGGGACTTACCCTCCAAAGAGCATGCATCATTCGGGTCAAACTCTGTAGCAGCTACCGCTCCACGTTCCCCTTGGACATGAAGTTAGCACTGAACCCCTTGTCCGATCTCTTTGACTTACCGACGACTGGCATGGCGAGCCCCAGGATAGAGAAGGTAGGGACAGCCAAGAGCGAGATCCAAGCGAGACGCATGTTGAAATGGTAAGAAGTGTCAAGACAATGGAAGGTGAGCTGAAGGTTTGAGAGAGCAAATCATTAGGATACTCGCTGTTTCATCTAGTCATAAATAGGCCAGTCTGATCGCGACAACTTGTACCCTTGGGAACTGCGACAGCGATGAGCCGATATCCAACTGCCGAACGAAGGCATCACTAACATAAAGGACCTCTTACTGACAAGGCAGGCGAAGCTGAGTGGGCCACCGTATTGCGTCACTCGGCTATTTGTGATGCGGCGCGGTTTCAGGGGGAAACACGCCATTCGATATCACTGTATGTTTCCCGTAGGTTGCTCCCAACAACAAGATTGGAACAAAAATTGTGCATTGCGTTGTACAGAGGCTTAGACAAATTTGGGACGCCGTCCGGATAAATCCCGGTCCAGCGCTCAATCTCTGGTAGGCATCTCGGTGTGCAAGATGGGCTGGTTGTCAACCTTGCGGGTAGATAAGGACGGCTGGATTGCATGTTTCACCAAGTTGATCCGGGTTGCAAAGCCACATCCGGGGGTATTGCCGTTGCGGGAAGCTCACAAGGTGATAGGCAGCCTAGGCCAGTCTGGAAATCTTGTCGTTCTAAAACGCCGTGTTGCTTCACGTTTTGAGCCCCATCACACACACCGTAAATCCAAACTTTGCAATTCTTTGCAGCGTGACAGCAACCATGATCACCATGGATGAAGAAGAAGGCCTTCTCAGCAAAGAAAACCGGCCGTCAGACGACAGAGGCTCTGACCAGTATCTCGGTCATTGTGGGCCATGCTGCTCCTCGACAAATCCACGGCGATGCACGGGGACACGACCTGGATATCTCGCCTCCTCTTACTTTTCAGTCTCATATTTTGTCGTTCTACATCTTTTTTGTCTTTCCTTGGGCGCGTATCTCATCTGTTCTCGCACCCAGGTTTTTTTACCATCGGACAATGCGCTTCTCGGTAAGAATACATGCACTTGTAACACTAGAAACAAGGAGAGACAGCTAACCAACGTCATGATTACTGCAGATTTCGACAGACGATATCCCAACTGGGTTCCAATTTCCTACGAGATCCAACAGGAGGATTTGTTTGCCGCTCATGAGAGCGAATACACAGGCCCACCTAACGAGACCAATACAAAAGCCTGGGATGACCTGATTATACGTGAGTTATGTCTGTCTTTTCTCCCTGTCATGCCTTCACCGCGCGAAACATGGCGAATAAATACTGACTGCGTGTTATGTAACAGCGACGTTCTTCTCTGCTTCGTTGGAAGATCTCCAAAAGACCGGCGAATCCATCAACGACTCGGTGCGTCTCGCCGCGGGTGGATACATTGCCGGTCTGGGCGTCTATCACAACATCCACTGTCTGCGACGTCTACGCATTTTCCTACATAGCGACTACTACTACGACAAACTGAGCGAGGCCAACATGGAGTATCTCCGAGGACATCTAGGTCACTGCATCGAGTCTCTTCGTCGTAGTATTCTGTGCAATGCAGATACGACGCTCTATACTTTTACATGGGAGGACGCGGAACTAGTTCGTGAGGGGATCTATCGGCCGAGACCAAAGTCGAACCAGGATAGGAAATGTGTGAGATGGGGGGAGGTGGAAGACTGGGTCAAGGAAAGACATGTCGAGCTGAATCCGGTGTTACTAAAGCCGAGCGGGGAGGAGGAAAAGATTCTGATGTGACCTTCCTGTCTATCTATCGCAATACCTACCTTCCTGAATAGCCATTGCAAATTCAACGCGCGTCACACTTCAAACGAATGATAACACAAGAGTAGCGGGCGAAGTCGGTGACATCTGGTGGCCTTGCCGTGTGTAGGTGCAGTAGTGATAGTGGATGCCTTGCGCACCGGGCCACCCCCTTGCTTCTAGAATATTGCAGGCAATATGCTTTATCGCTGTTCAAGACCATAAAGGCCCGAAGCGGGACGGCACCGCAGCGAGGAAATGGTTGCGTTTCAGCCTGGTTGGTATTAATTGCTTTGCATTTGCCAATCTAGCTGTGTGCCTGGTCCAGCTGAAGTTGACCTTCTGCAAATTTGTAGGTTCCTTGCCTTACCCTTCAAGATGCAGGGTAATATGTGAAGAACACGAGACGTCAATTTTGCGAACCTATCAAGTTGGAATTCCTGGTTCTTTAATTCCATGAAGATGCTGCTCAGCCAGCTTCATTTAGGTGACTTGTGCTGCGCCAGAAATTCACCCACCACCTTCAACACCCGCTCCGCTAGCCCCGGCTCCAAATGACACATGTGTCCGCCGTCCGGGAAAGTAATCCAACGCACCCTCGGGATGAGTTCGAAAAATGGTTCCTGCCCGATATCATGCGATGTATCGAACTCCCCGTTGTAAACCAGCGTTGGCGCCTCGATCTGCTGAAGCTGCGGGATACACGTCCACCCTGACAGCGACCCATTCAGATTAAACACTGACGGACCATACATGGTTCCATAAACAGTCGTGTCTTCCGCCAAATGTCTCAATCCGGCAATCAGCTCCGGGGGAAACGGATCGGCCCGACAGACAAACGATTTGGAAAACAGCGCCGCCGCTTCCCGAAACTGTGGGCTCTCATAGTCGTTTTCCCCCAAACATTTCGTCAGCGAATCCCGGATATCCTGAGGCATCTCCTCTCTCCGCAGCTCGATACTGCGAATCGACAAATCGATACTTGCCAGCGCACTTGCCAACACCAACCGCTGCAGTCCGCGCGGTCGACGCGCTGCATAGGCGGCACCTAATAACCCGCCCCAACTCTGGCCTAACAAATGGAACCCCGGACCATCGCGCAGCTTTAGATGGTCAAGCAAGTTCTCCAACTCGGCGATGAATAACTCCTCTTTCCAAAAGGAAATGTCGCCACGGGTTTCGGGAAGATGCGAACTTGCCCCGCAGCCAATCTGGTCGTAAAATACCACGGGGATACCGTAGCGGTCCCAGAGTGCGGCAAAAGAAAGGAGATACTCATGAGCGGCGCCGGGTCCGCCATGCACCACGACCAGGCGAGGAACTTTAGTGGCGGAAATGTCGCCAAAGATTTTGTAGTAGGTGGTGCAGGGGTTTTTTTGTTCTTTTCCGGGGATTTGTACGGAAAATGGAATGTTGCCTTCAGCGGTGGGGGTTAGGGATGTCATTGTCGTGATTGCTGACACAATTGCCAATGAGAGGAAAAAAAGAAAAAGGGATTTGCAATAAAATAAGATAAAATACGAGGCTTTCAGGTTGCTATGTTTGCGCGTGTTGAGCGTCAGTGCGAGCGTGAGTGTCAGTGTCAAAGTGAGAGTGAAAGTAAGTCCAGTAATGTGAGCTCTACCCACGGCAGATGCTTTATACCTTAGATATCAGGCCGGTAACTGCCGCGGGTTAATCTATTAGCCACCTAGGCTGCCCGTGGAGATCAATCCGCGACAAGGCGTAATGCTTCCTCAGTATCAATTCGGTGAGACCGGCAGTGGCGCAGTCTTTATATCCCGGAGGAGAATAAAAGCGGCATGGTAATTAACAGAAAACCCTGAATGGCCTCTGTCGCAAATCCAGTCACCCAACCGCATATGCAGGAACCCATGACGCAGGACTTGGCCCTTGAGATCGAATAGCCTAATTTGATACCCGTCCGCACAAGGCAGGTACCACAGACAGTGTGCCTTTTGGAGTGTGCCTTCTGGAACGACCAGTATGCCTTCTGGAAAGATCAGTGTGCCTTTGGAGAAATCAGTGTGCAGCTGTGAGCTGGAAAGGATTCTAAAGCGGAAAGGTTTAAAAATGAGCTCTTAAAAATTCTCCGCCTCGTTCTCTCGCTTTGTCTTGTCCATGCTGTCAGAAACGCAACCTCAAAATGTCTAGCGACTCGAAAGAAGGAGTGTACGCCGTCTGTGGCACCATGCTGGGCCTGTCGGGCCTGTCCGTCGGGCTCCGGTTTTACACTCGCCGAAAGCAACGCGCTTCGATTCTTGTGGACGACATTTTATCTGTCGCCAGTCTGGTATGTCCTTCCAAACACTTGCATTGCTCGGTTGCTAATGTGGAATATTTCTCTAGGCCACTTTTATTGGAGCTGCGGCGGTTGCGATACACAGCAAGTCTCTCTCTCTCCTGCACACACACACACAACACTATCTCTCTGCCCCCGAGACAAAGCAACTAACAAGAAATAGTGGTTCGGCGACGTATCATTGGTCATCCCGGATCAACTGAGATACGAGGGGAATACTCCGCCAAGGTACTACATCAACGTCTTCCTCCATTGGTTCAAAACCGAACTGACCTTGTTACCTGTGTCAGATGCAAATTATCTGGAGTATCTTTGTCCTCCTCTCTCTCGCTCTCTCAAAACTCAGCGCCCTGTTTTTCTACCGACGGATTTTCTACATTGGCGGACAGCAAAACTGGTTCAATATCGTCATCCTGGGCACAGCTGTTGTGGTTGTGCTATGGCTCATTGTCTTTGAGTTCCTGACGGGCTTCCAATGCGGCACGCACTTCTCTGCCCTGTGGGACGGTACTTACTTGACATATTGCACCATTTCGTTTCCGTTCCTTTACGGCCTTGCCCTGTCTGATTTTTTGCTGGATATCTGGATCCTGGCGCTTCCCATTCCGAGCGTCTTGCGACTCAAGGCTACGTGGCCGAAAAAACTGGGCGTCCTCGGCATTTTTGCATTATCGCTCATTGGTGTTTTTGCCTCGGGAAATCGCGTGGCCCAACTGGTGCAGTTGGTGAATGGGGGTCCAGAATACCTCATCAACTATGATGAACAACGTGAGTACCTACTTACCTACCTACCTACCTATATATCTGAAGGGCAAACTTTCAATGTATATTTGATGACAATCTAACGTTATTCCAGGCGCCATCACTCTCGTTGTTTATTTCGTCAACTTGGAAGCCGGCGTGTCTCTCGTGGCTGTCAACCTCCCGACGCTTTGGTTTCTCGTCACCCTGGCTACTCCATTCATGCATAGTCTTTCCACCAGACTCTTGCCTTCGACCATGCGCAGTACCGAAAATAAGACGGGTTCTGCGCACAGCTTGACAAAATCCCCGGCAACGCGACCGGGAGGAACGCCGCCAAGACAGGACACGCTGTCGTGGAGTGATTGTGAAGTTGAAAACGGGGATGTTTATTCCTGGAATGTTTCCAGTCATGTGGGGGCCAAGTAGATAAAACGGTGGTGATACCTTTGAGTGGTTGGGTACAGTTGTTTTGCTATTGTATGCGTACACCTGATTTACATAGAGTTTCATATGATCAGATCCTTGCCATCAGTTGCGATTGAGGACACAACAATTCACATGATGATTGGCGAGGACATCTGATGAAGAAACCCAAAATAGCCCGTTTTAAGACACATGGACTTATATTGTCGAAAATTTGGTTCTAGGTTGAGGTCAAGCCGCGGTTTGCCGTCGATCATATAGAATAAATATGACGATCTCACCCCTAGGTAAGCTTTGGTAAGCCGGGTGAAACAGCAAGTGACACTGCGTGCGGGTCTGTCTTTACAGTTTTATGGGACTCTCGGAACTCGCATCTCTAACATGCAGTGTAACCTGGGGAAGTCCGATTTTCCAACGTCATGACGCGAATATATCAGACTCAATCTGGCATCTGCGATCTGCTTCGTCGCACGATACTCGACTCAGCACTCTTTTGAAATATTTTCAACCATTGCGATCATGCAAAATTTTGTCTCACTGAACTTGGGCGATTACCTAACAATCAGTTCATTAATCGGCATCGCCCTTCTCATTTGCGTCACCGCCGTCTTCAAACGCCGCTACCTTTCTTCCATCAGCGATATTCCCGGCCCTCCCCTCGCTTCAGTCTCAAGATTATGGCAGATAATTACTCTTATAAAAGGCGATTCCATCAATGAGTTTTATAACCTGCATCGAAAACATGGCGCGTTTGTTCGCGTTGCGCCCAATGAAGTGAGCGTTTCGCATCCCGAAGCGCCGAGGAAGCTTTTACTAGCACCGCTGCCAAAGGTATCTCCTCATCCTGTCTGTCTGTCTGTCTGACTACCTGTCAGACTGTGTGTACTTTATATATGGTGGAAATGCTAATGGAAGACAGGACAACTGGTATCGCGCCGGCGCTCTACCCGACTACCGGTTCCAAACCACGCTCTCCACCACTGATCCCAAAGCCAAAGTCGCGCGAGCGAAGCATTTCATGCAAGGCTATTCCACCAGCAGTTTATTAACTCTCGAATCCCGCATGGATGAAATCTTTGTTCTTCTCCTAAACTGGATGGACAAGTTTTCCTTGAGTCAAAAACCCCTGGAGCTAGCCCAGTTTTTCTCCTTCACCGCCGCCGATATCACCGGCCAGCTCCTATTCTCTCGCCCATTTGGGTTTCTCGCTAGCGGTCGCGATGTTGACGATACGCTTTCCCGCTCACACAAGATTGTGGGACTAGGGACGGTTGCGGGATATTTCCCGTGGTTGAATAAACTTGTGTCGAACCCGTTTGTGACTTGGACGGGCATCCTCCCCTTTCGATTGATTTTCGTTACTGCACTAAATGCTATCGCGGAGCGGGAAAATACCAACCAGTCGCAAGATGTAAAGCAGCAGGATATTCTAACGCAGTGGTTTGCTTCTCTCGACCAAGGCAAGATTACGCTTCGCGATGTCCAAGCGCAGACTACGCTGGGCGTGCTGGCCGGTACGGACGCCATGTCGACGGGCTTACAGAGTTTTGTATACCACATGATCCGTCACGAAACGGCATGGAAACGCAGTCGTGAAGAAATACGGGCCGCGCAAAGGGAGGGGCGGTGTTTAGATGCAGTGGTTTCGTATGCGGATGCGCAAGAGCTACGATATCTCCAGGCGTGTATCAAAGAATCGCTAAGGCTTTTCGGACCGCTGGGCACGGGGCTGCCGAGGGTGGTTCCGCAGGGGGGAATCAAGATTGGAGAGAGGACTTTTGAGGAGGGGACGACGTTGTCGATACATCCCTAGTGAGTCCTTCCCTTCCTCCGCCTGCAGGAGATTTCAAGAAGCGAAGGCTAGGGGGGGATAAGCTGACATTTTGTGTCTACCGCAGTACCATGATGAGAGACGAGAATTTCTGGGGATCAGATGCCAATGAGTTCAACCCCGATCGGTGGATGAAGGAGGGAAGCAGCGAGCTCGACAGGTATTACATGCCGGTAAGTTTTCCTTGTGCCTGTTTACATGGATATCAGCACGAAATTGCCTGGCGGTGGAATGGCTAATTGGTGGTTTACAGTTTGGCCTAGGCTACGCAGCTTGTCCCGGCATCAACCTCGCCAAGATTGAAATGTCCAAACTGGCAGCGAGTATTGTGCGAGATTACGATATCCGGCAGGTGAATCCGAAGCAGGAATGGAGTTACGAGGCCTACTTTAACACCCTGCCTCATGACTGGCCTGTTTTGGTGACAAAGGTGCAGTAAATATTCATGTCCTCTTTACGGCAATGAGATTTGGTAGGATGCTGCAGACCAAGGGGGAAGTGTGGTGGGCAGATTATGTAGGTAGGTAGTAGCAAGGCGGCTTGTGCGTGCACGTGGGTACATTGTGCTGAGGTGATATTCGGTGTTATTGAGTCTAGCCAGATATTTGAGGAACGGGGTTCGACAACTAGGTACCTAGGTGCCTACCTCTCTATGTATTGGTGACGATTCAAATCAAATCCCCGGTTTCAAGGACGGAAAACTGAGGTTGCAGATAAGAAAAAAAATGCAGCAATGGTTGGGGTACTTGGAGGAGTAGTAGGCCGAGAAAGTGCGAGTGGCGCAATCAATTTTTGCTGGCAACATTCCAAACTGCTGCCTTGCATGAGAGGTCTTGAGTTGCCACTCCTGGCGACTTCCCGGGGCTGTCGACTGTTGAACTAAGATACAAACGCCGAATTCTCCGCAGTGGATCGCACTGTTCCGTCTCTGAATTTTAACATTGAGATCTTCGAGGTGGTAAATACTTATCCGAAAGATGGACCCCATCGATGGGCAAGCAACATGAGCTTAAGTCTCGAAGAGATCAACAGTTTTTGGCTGCGGACGACACGATATTGGGATGACCAGAATGAGACGCATATGTCGAATTAGGTTTGTGTGGATGAACCGGTCTCTGTCCTGTCCAAGGGTTCTCGCCGGCTGACACGAACATACCTTGTGCTTGAAGTCAGAATTGTGGACACTTGCAAGCCAGGAGTGTGCTGCCGCGTGTCGTAGCGTATGCAGAAACTACACCGCCAAATCTGAGTAGTTGCCCCTGAAGCATGTGATGTTAATAGGCCTGGTAGCAACGCTTCAACCGTTATTACCGTACAGTAAAACCGGGAACCGGCATCATCGGAACCCCTCCAGTCCTCGAGTACGACGTCAGGCTGAGCCAAGCTATGCAACGGTAGCAATCCCTCCAGCTTCTTAGCCTCTTATTGGTCGATGTTTAGTTTCTAGAACTTGACCGGGCGGACCTGTCAGCTGACTGCTTCCTACTGAACCGAGACCGACCGACTGTCTTGAGTTGCACTGAACTGAGCTCCCAACTGTGTACTGGGGTCTTGAACCAGACTCAACAGCCAATACATGGAGGGAGTCAACATCTGCCCCGTGGCCCCAAGCAAGTTCCGAAATGATAAAGAGAGGTTGGTGGCGCGGATGGCCCTCCAACGTGCATTCTCTCCATCAGGCGACTCGGCCAGGGTTCATTCACCGCCCGCTACGGTCGCTCCTCACGAAGCGAACCACCGAGAGTTGTTACCAGAAAACACCATCCAGCTTGATGAAGCTTGCCGGGCGGAAACCATAAAGTAATGGAAAAGGCATACACCCTTGTCGCACAGCCGCAAATGGTCCGTCAGATGATTCGTGATGAGTGGGACTTGGTTGGCTTCTAAAATCTATGCCGCGTCATTGCCATAATGCACAGAGCTGGCAGGCAAATATGAACAAGAGCTGGAAGCTTTCCATTCTCAGGCACCCAACTGTACCTAGATGGACAGTGCAGCGAGCACGCCGTACCTGAGGCTGGAGACCGTTATGCTGTCAGTGTAGCAAGCGGCACAGGAACCCAGCTCCAGGACGCATGGAATATAACGGTAAAGCTACGAGAACAACTTCGCCGTAATCCTGCACATTGTAAAAGTAAGAAAAAAATACTTCCGAACCCAACAAAGCAGAGAGGCTTAGACATCTACGCAAAACGGCGCTGCAAGACTCCAGGGTTTGATACACGTCGGGTGCAGTTACACCGATCCGATTGCAACACAAACAGTCCGATCCTAGCATTCTGTGCCTCTCGAATGTTCTGGGTGATACTACCCTTTTGCTGAGCCTCGTAGAGAGCGCGGGCCAATAGAGTCCGAGGATGCGACGCGGCCAAACCATGGGTTCGGAAGCGTAGCAGGCACGGGTGGCCTCGCATTGCATTAGGATTTGCAAGAATTATGCTACCATGTGGAGGATTAATTTCTAGACATGGGATGTGGTGCTGTAGTCTCTTTATGTTGTCAACATTGATGTTGTTTACAACATTGAGCAGCCGCCATTCAATTTTGGCAGGAAAAGAGGTACTATACGAGTGAGCAGGGTTTACCAAGTTCCAAAAAAAAAAGTGTAACGTCATAAAATACAAACCCAGTAGAAGAAGCACGGTGCACTTGTCGAACCATGTGAGAATCCAACAACCCTCGTGTCATTATGTGCCACCCATTCAGCATTCCCATTACGACATGAACAAACACAAGATACAACATGCGGCGGCGGCGAAGAAGTAAAAGGGTATGACATTGACACCACCGCATCAGTTCCATGGTTAGGTCAATACGCATACCAGGGTGAGATGGCTGAATACGCTGATTATCGAATCATTGACATGGACTACGTGTGATTTGCCTCGTTGCCTAGCTTCCCTACCTACCTACATGGACCGAGCTTCACGACGTGCCTTTCGATGTCTTGTGCGTCCTTCTAGGTAGCTTTGTCCGAGTACGGTAACTCTGGTTACTGGATATCATTGGCCCCTTGTCTAGTGGTAGGGTTATGGGTTCCCTTCCAGACTTGCAACTTCTTCCCGCCGCCAGTGGTTGATTTCCATGACTAAAACCTCCCAATACATGAACGAGATCCCTCATGGTTACCATGGAAGGTATACACATCCGGTTTTGTGCCTCTGAAAAGCCATAGAAGAGGCACAGCATACGAATCATCCGGCGCAAACCAGAGAACCAGCTTCACAAGGCCCAAATAAACCTTGTCTGGTAAGCTGATGGATGCAGGCAGTGCAGATCGTTTCTAGGAACTGACGCTCGAGCATGGAACAACTCGGCATCGCCGGAAAGAGGTATGCCTACCAGATGGGCAGGTAATGGATATCAAGTCTTGACTTGCGGCGAGTTTACGCCTGTTGAAAAAAAAAGTATAAGAAGGCGACAAACCTCCCAGTTCAAGACAAGAAAAAAACCATCAACCAGCATCTTCACACTCACAACTCATCATCACTCTCCACTTCAAACCAACAACTCTCAACACAAGTTTTATCTTGTCTTCAACTTCAAAACCGCAAAAATGGTCGGATTCACCACTGTCATCACCGTTGTTGCTGCTGCCCTTGCCGGCAACGCCGCTGCTCAGTCTTGCCAGGCTGGTCGCAAGTACTGCGGTGCCACTCTCCTGAACGGCTCCAGTATGTCTCCCCTTCAAAAAATCTCAAAATCTGCATGAGATCTCTCTCGAGAATGGCTTGGTTAGGGACTGGTGCTAACAAAGGCGAATAGACGACGCCTACTGGCACAACCAGATGCAGACGGCCCAGCCGGGTCTTGACCAGGGCCGCCGCTGGGACGCCCTCTGGACCTGCCAGTCCGGCAACAAGCTTTCGTACGACGACTACTGCCCCCGTGTCAACCAGCTGTGCCAGCCCAACCGCAGCGGCAAGTGCTCCGGCCTCAACGACTGCTGCGCTGCTTAAGCTTGGACATGATCTTGCGTCGGTTATCAAATCAAATGGTTTTTTCCTCAACATGATGGGGTGCGCGCGTGCACTCCAGTCAACTTCCTGAGCTCGAATTGGCACAACAAAGACTCCGAGCAAATCTGGAAAATGGTGATTGGCTGGTTGGTTGGTTGATGGTGGGTTTCTCAGGAGAGGAGAGGAGAGGGGGTTTTCGGGGCGGTGGTTTGGAGAAACATAGAGTTCCATTCTTCTTTTCTTTCCGTAACCTAGCTAGGTGAATTTGACTTTGGGCCCATTGTTTTCAAGATTTGAGTTTTGCCATTTGCTTCCGTTGAAAAGCCACATGCTTTCTTCATCGGTGACATGGGCAATCCAATTATCCAGCATACAAGCGCGGCCGTTGGATTTGGAGATGGTCAACTTGACTACCTTACCTAACCTATCCTGTAGCTCCTCGTAAGTTTTGTGCTATCTCTCGCTTTGAGTTGAACATTAAAGTCAACGCGGTGGCAAGCGTCTAAACCTAAGTAGCCACTGCACGTCCGGCCAGATCCAAGTTGAAAATATGGAGACACTGCACTTAGCACTCAGAACTTGAATCGCATCTTCTCAACTCTACAACTAACGGTGACCCCTGTTAAACGCTTTTCGCATCGGGGGTTCACAAAGCAACCTACACCTTCAAATAGTCGGGCCGAGGATCTGAAAATTACACGATGTCGTGGAGACATGAAATGTACCCGGAAATTTGATGTTCACTCAGCATGAGGTCGTGGGAGGCGCTGGACATGATTGAAGCTTCTACACATGTACGCAAAAGACCCCCTTTTTTTTGGGGGGGGGGGGGTTTTTCTTCATCACCGTCAAGGCCAGGTTGCACTAGGGCCTCCCTCGCCTCCCTGCCTGCTACAAAAAATCAAAAACAAGAAGAGTCCGCGAGCGAATCGACACACACACTAACACAAGACTGAACAAGCCGTGCTGGGCAGCGAGAAGTGCATGTGTGTCTAAGGACTGGAGGCTGGAAGCAGAGGGAATTTTGCCTGCCGACAGCGCTGGGTGCACATGAGCTGCATGCCCTCCCTCCCTCCACCTATCGCCACATGTTTTCAGGTTCGCGGATGGTCCCGGGCGCTCCCTAGGGCACACACATGCACGAAAACCCCGGCCCGTGCCTGCAGAGAAAACCTGGAAATTCATTCTAGAAGAGCTGTGGTCCATCCAGCCCTGAACCATTCTGGGCCCAAGCGCGCAGAAGCCAGACCAGAAATGGAAAACCTGGACGTTCCAAGGCTGGTAGTCGGATTCCTTCAGCGCTCTGACCCAGCCCTTTTGGGGAGCTTGGGGAGCTTGGACGCTTGGGTCTGGTGGCCGATCAGAGAGATCAACAGGCCTTGCTCCGTAGGGTGTGGCTCGTACGGCAAATTCCGCAGCTCTGCAGGCTTGGATGCACAAACCGCACCAATCATGGGGAGTTGTCTTTGCGCGCTCAGCCTGCGAAATGCTCTTTTCAGCGCGGTGGGCCGAGATGAAATGCACAGCGCTTGCATCTGGGAACGCGTGCCAGCACTGCTGAGGGCGTCTGAGCTGTCTGCCATGGCATGTCGTGTTGTGGCGTGTCACGGCGTCGAGATGGCCATAACCGCTTGATGCTGGCCACGGATGGGATCTCAGACACTTATAATGTCGGGGGAGATGAAATGACCCCTCCCATGTCGTCCCCATTCCACCTCGCGATTCATCACATCCATTGAGGGTGAAACACATCCCTCGAGAGTAAAACTCCATGGCTCAACCTCCACCTGGTCCGCACCCCGCTGGCTTGCTGGTGCCACAATGGGGCCTTATCATCGCATCCTTCATCGTCATCCTTCTCCGGCTCAATCTCCGTCTGCGAATCCAGCGCATCTCGCTCATGGCCAGCGACTACCTCATGTGTTGTGCCTGGCTGTGCGCTGTAGCCACCGCGTCTTTTGACGTTGTGTTTGCCCGCATGGGTGTGTTGGATCCTAATATCGATTACTTTCTCACTCAGTATCAGGGGAGCCCCGAGGATATTGAATACATCCTGAAGGTATTTCTACCCCAACCCTGACAGAGACAGCACATGCGGAGGGCCCAGTATTGAAACTTCTGCAGCTCTTATGGACGAGCCAGTTCCCATTCTACATGACCTTTACCTCGCCAAGGCGGCCCTCTTGTCGATTTACATACGGTTATTCCCCACCTTTATGAAGAAGCGACGGATCGTCTTGTGGGGCATCATCGTTTATTGTGCTCTCGCTTTTGCCGTGACCATCTTTTCGACGCTGCTCATCTGTCGGCCCATTCAGGGTAACTGGTAAGCTCACACCTTCATTTCTAGTCGGTAACCGTCATGAGTACAAGACTAACACTTGAGTGCAGGTCACTCGATCCGGAAGTGACATGCGATGGGTCTCTGGTGGTCAAAAACTTTTTCATTGGCTGGTCTTTACACTTTGCAGGGGATATCATGAGTCAGTGTTCTTTTTCTTTTTCTTTTTCTTTTTCTTTTTCCTCTTCATCTTCTTCTTCTTCTTCTTCTTCTTCTTCTTCTTCTTCTTCTTCTTCTTCTTCTTCTTCTTCTTCTTCTTCTTCTTCTTCTTCTTCTTCAAGCTTAATCACCGATAATTTACTGACCAACATGAGTCACAGTCTTTATCGCCCCGTTCACGGTAGTGCGACATTTGCAAATGAAACGGGCGCTCAAAGCCGGTGTCTACTGCACGTTTCTGCTCGGAATCATCAATATCGCTTTCTGTCTGACGCGTTTCTTGACGCTGCAAGAAGGGGCGTTCACTTCTACCCCGAGTCTTTCTCTTGTTGGTCAGTTCTCCCTTCACTTCTCCATCCATCTCATCTAGGTCTCAGAACTGACTCTTTTCCCCTCTAGAACTCTGGAGCGCTTTAGATTGTAACATTAGCGTCCTCGTCGCCTGTTTACCTTCCCTCCGTCCGTACTTTCAACGCAGCATCTGGAAGGGCTACATCTCGAGCTTTAAATCGAAAAGGCCTGGGTTCTCCAGTAAGAGCCGGAGCGGGAACCACCATAGCGATCACAACACGAGTGGGCACCGAAATGGAGGTGGAGGTGTGTTGGTGTCAAAACAAATCGCCATTCACCTCGATGATCCTGAGGCGGCCTATTCGTTTCCGGAGAATAGCTATGCTCGTGCGAATAGCCGACGCGGACAAGGCGGTCATAGTCATGGTCAAAGTCAAGGCCAAAGTCAAGGGTATGGTGAGAAGCCGGCACTGAACAAACATGGCTCGTGGGAGGACAGTCCAGCCGATGATGTGAGTGGGCGACTCAGCGCCGGAGCTAGTGATATCGAGTTGGTGGTGCAGACGCATAACATGGTGGCAAAGGAGTAACTCGAGGTCTGTGTGCACATCAAGCATCAAGTAGATACCTAGGTACTTGTAGCGAATTGATGTTTTAGGAATCCCGCGCAGTTCTCTCTCCATGTCTTGTGCTGCTGCTGCAGACCGAGCGATGGCTCTTGGTTACCTAAACAAAAGAACCGAGTTGGTTTCCCAAAAAGTACCCTCCAAGATGCAGCTATCGGGCCTGATATATCCCAAAGCGGATTGGTGCTGTCCATGCTGTGTGTGGCTGCCCGATTTCTGATGCGAAGGATGGGACACAGACGCCCAACCGTTCCCGATGCAGGTTTACCAGGCTCGAGTAAGAACATGCGCATCCACGCCAATGCTGATTCTTTACGGAATTACCCTTTGCCTGCCCGAGACCAGAAGTCACACGGCAAATCCCGACAGCATTGGTGCAACTGACAAGGGCAACTGAACGGGGTCAACTAGCTCTATGTTCTCAGCGGCATAGAGCTTTCGGATGCTTAGTCAGGACCATGATGCCTCCTGTCTGCTGACCGCAAGCACATTCTGAAGCTCAACACATACATATCGGCGGCAGCCTGTAGACCCGGTTGCTCCTTTCCGAGAATCTATGCAGCCAAGTTTTGAGGCGCAACAGTCTTGACCTCGCTCCAATTTATTAGGACTAGATATGACACGACAACATAGCCGGTTGAATAATCTGATTAAGTGCAGACGACCAAGGCGCTTAGGGTTAATCTAGACTACCTAAACATGTCGACATAAGTCGATATCAGAACTAGGGCTTCCCTGCTGACGCCCATTGTCTCATGCAACATCCGCGAACATGTATTCTTAGGCACTCATCCTAGGTAAGGTACTCATTGCCCAGACCCCCAGTTCTCATTGACAGTATAAGGTACTCTCAACAAATGCGTCGAAAACGTCGGATACGTCGGAAACGTCGGCATGGGCGGCGGCGTCCTTATCGTCCTCGTCGTGCTCGTCGTTGGAGTCGAAGTCGGCATGGTCATGGGGCTCGGCATTACTATCTCCGTCGGGGTGCATTTCATTGGTAGTTCTGTAATCGTCGTCCATATCTGCACTCCGTTATCTTCCAGAGTTCCCAGTGTTATTGTGGTACACTTCGATGCCGAGCATGCCGGGCGAGTCGGACAGCCCAGGGCGGAAGTGACCCGCGGTGTGGTCGGGCAAGCGGGATTGAAACCGGGGACCGTGAATGTGGTAGGGCGTATGTCGACGGTGCTAGTGCAACCCTGTGGGGGAGGGGTCGAGGGGCCGGTGCAGGAATACATGTAGGGTGGCGGCACGCAGGGAGGAGCGAGCCAGATGGTGGAGGTGTAACATGTTGGGCAGGGCGGTAGCCTTTGAGCCATGGCACTGGGACTGTCAGATCGAGACGAAACAGCGATGACATGGTTGATATTCTGTGACTTACACGACCAGTAACATCGTCATCGCCGCAATACTTGAAATGCGCGCCATCATGAGTGAAGGTCAAAGCTATCCGGTTAAATGGCCAGCGAAAAAGTCAGTGATGCAGCTGAACTGGGCGACAGGGCCACTATATATAGCCGCATCTGGTTGCATCTGGTCAGTGACGTTGCACTCTGGGTTGAAGTCTACCATTCCCGAGCTGGATGGCCGGGACGATAACCGAGTCGCAAAGGGTAACTTCGGGGACATGTTCCGTGTTCGATTAAGGGCCAGGCATCCAGACCCTGAGAAGAGCTTCAGACACCTCACGCACCCCTCAAGAACTCAGTAGCCCAGAATTCTATCGTTAGGAGAGCTGAATATGGACTGCAGAGTGAGCGCTGACTTATGTGGACAGATGAGTGCAAGAAACAGTCCTTTGAGTTTTCCGCCGGGAAAAAAGTCAGGAATAAGTTGACCCCCCCTGTTCTGGCCCCCCCCCTGTTCTGGAACATTCTGTATCATTCTCAACACCATGAAACTGTCCACAATCTTTTTATTTTCGACTGCCAACGCCTA
>Ga0247760_1001797_pt1 | contig 18507 bp, 4 predicted proteins | sample UWRJL171409R4_FD_179936 | JGI IMG/M metagenome (GOLD analysis project Ga0247760, IMG submission 179936) | Plant litter microbial communities from Arlington Agricultural Research Station in Wisconsin, United States - UWRJ-L171-409R-4 | ecosystem: Environmental > Terrestrial > Plant litter >... | reverse complement strand
CTAGTTGTTTGGCTACCCGGGCACTAGTCCTCCGAGGGCTAGGGTTATGTATGGCCCCACATAGGATTTATTCGCATGCCACACCACCCCCAGTCCAAACCCTGCCATTTTCTGCAATTAACCAACACCACACGACCGCCCTCCCAACCCATAACGGCTCGTCGCATCAAATTAGCACGTTTTGTATAGGTAAACCAGCTATTTCTAACTACTTTTAAGCTCTCCGAATAATCCTAGCGTCTTGCGCCGTCTAATTATCGCCCTCCGTCGCGGTCGCAAGGATGCTAACCAATGCGGGGCAGACCTTACGCTCTGGCAGCTCGGTAGATAACGCCATTCCGATACCCTCCTTAAGCCCAGCCTCCCTTACGGCGCCTCTGGTTGATTCGAGCGATTTAAGCGATTTTAAGGCTAGAGATCTCTCCAATTGGGAGGACTTTTCCAGCTTAAGTAACTCTAACTGCCTTATAACCACTAAGAACTCCAGTATCGCCAGAGACTCTAAAGCCTTAAAGGAAGCGGAAGTAACTAGTAAAAACAGTACCTAAGCTTCTAAAAGGCAATTCTACGCCTCTGAAACCCGGTATTTATCAACAGCTGTCAGCGTGGGAGACTAAGCCCAAGCCTAAGCCTAAGTAAGAGGAAATAAATAAAGGGCGGAGAACAATTTACATTTTAGCTTCAAAGCCACACCCATCACTACTTCTTACCTCTAAGTTAGCAACTACTCAGTCAAAGAAGCAGGCGGCGCCGGGGACCATCACTAAAGCTTTAGTGGCAGAGGACGAAATTGTCTTTAAGCCGCCTGTGAAAAGGACCAGAAGTGGCCAAGTGGTGAAACTAACGGCTAAGGCAGCTGAGGCAGCGAATGTGTAACGACCCTGCAGGCCGTCACTTGGGCCGGAGCGGCCCGACGGATCCCCCGCATAAGGAACAGTGCAGGAAGACAGTACGCACGGTACTGCACACTGGGCCAGGGGTGCAATGACCCGAAGCCCCTACGACTAACCAGCAGTTGCTCAGTCTTGGCAAAGGTGCTCACCTACTAAGCATCTGTGAGACCTCTAAGCAAAGAGTGCTTAGTGGCAGGTTACTTAGTTCCTTACTAAGTAACAGACTATTAAGTAAGGTATAAGGTACCTTTAATTAAATTAGTATAAATAGTTATAATTATACCCATAACCACCGTAAGGGACTCTGGTTCCTCACGCTAGTATTTAATTATTCATTTATATCTTACTATTCAGACTCACCTTTATACATTATAGTAATAATAACCTACAGTAACATTAAACCCTTATCTAAGAGTACTAGCTTAATAAGCTGTCTTCGGAATGCCCCTTACCTGTTAACGTCTTATTATACGTTCTATCTTAACCTACACTAGTCCTCTTAAGGCTTATATTAAGTGCAGGTTATAATACAATATTAGCGTCTTAATTCTAAATACTATTTATTAAACTCTTAAATACCACCTCTCTCTTACTACTAATATATTAACCTTTAGAAAAGGAAAGGAGATTAAGAAAATATAAACTTAACCTTAGCTCCTTATTATTAATAAGTTAGCTGTACGTTTTAAAAACTTAAACCTTAACTAGTAGGGATTAGTTAAGGAACTTAACAAAGCTTTCCCTAAAGATATTAAAAGTTATATTAGTCTTATTAAAAAACTTTAAGCTTAACTTAACGTTATTAAGCTGGAAAATAATAACCTTAAGGGCTTGTAGAAGAAATGGGTAAAGCTCTCCTTACTGTTGCGTTTTAAAGGTATTACGACCTGCACCTGACATAGGCCTTGAGAGGACTGGCGTGGGTTAAAACAGAACGTATAGCAGGACACTAATAAGTAAGAGGCGTTCTAAAGACGGCTTATTAAGCTAGCACTCCTAGACGGGGGTTTAATGTCACTGTAGGTCGTTATCATTATAATGCACAGAAGTGAGTCTAAACAGTAAGACATAAATAAATAATTAAATATTAGTGTAAGGAACCAGAGTCCCTTATAATGGTTATAAGCATAACTATAACTATCTATACTAACTAACTAAAAGGTACCTTATACCTTGATTACTATGCTCTCGTTAAGAGGTAGTAAGTAAAGTGATCACCTTTTAGGGTTACTTACCTTAATTACTAAGTCTTAACAAGATTAGAGTAAGCAAATAATAATTAATTATAAGGGCTTTAAGTCTTTACACCCCTGGCCCAGTGTGTAATACCGTACGTACTACCTTTCTACACTATTCCTTCTATAAAGGATTTATTAAGCCGCCCCGGCCTAAGTGACGGCCTATAGGGTTATTATACAATTCCCCCTCTTTAACATTCTTTTTCTATAAAGAATTCCAGTAAGCTCCTTCTTTCCGTAACGTGACGATGCCTGTTAACGGAGTAAAGAAGAATAGGAAAAGCACTGCCCCCTTGTCCACCGTTTACCGTACTGCTTTTACAGAATTTATTTTAACTTTTAACATTATAATACCTGTAAAGTACAGTTATTATTAACGCTTAGAACTGGCTAACTGTAAAGTGGTTAGTAAAAGTAAGTTATATAACCATTATATAACAGCTGGTAAGACTGTATACTTATCTTATAACGTTTATAAAAACAACCTATCCGTCCTCTATTAAGTTTTAAACGAAAAGAAGCGTTTTAACTTTAAGGAACGCAACACCTTTATAAAGCTCCTTTACATTAAGGACTAGTAGAAGTCCTTAGCCGCTTATACCGATAAGCTCTTCGGCTATAAGTTAAAGATTATTACCAAAAAGGAGCACTCGGTATAGGAGGTAACCGTGCCAGTTCCCAAGTTCAACTAGGGAGGTTTCCTAGTAGAGTCGGCACGTAGTCCTCTTTCCAGAGGGTTATTATAGCTAGTAACTTCTTCTTAACTTAATCTATTACTCTTTTCTTTTAATAAACGAAAACGGCCTTTCCTAGCGTAACGGTAACGCACCTGCTTATTCTCTTTTTACTAACTTTTTTTTTTTAACAGTACTTATTTTCGTGTAAAACGTGCTAAGAACTTTAAAGAAGGCCTAACCTCCTTATTAAGTCTAAGGTCCTTATAACCTTAATTAAGGCTTTTAATAAATATCCTTCCATACCTATTAAGGAGTTTCCTACCGCTTCTTAGGCTTTAGGTCTTATAATAATCTTACTCTTTAATATAATAATTTAAATATTAGATCTTATCTTATTTTTAATTCTTATTATTAATTTTAATCTGTTAGGATTCTTTTAGTAAAACTTTATAATTAAGTTTAGGCACTTAAAGTTTTTAACTAATTCTTATAAGTTACTTTTAAGGCTGTAATTTAACCACTTAATAAGATATTTAAACGTGTTTTTTCCCCTTTATAAATCCATAACTTCCTTAACGTTATACTTATCTTTATCGGCGTTAACCTTAATCTTCTTTTCCAAAGGAACTCCCTTTAAGGCAGGTTTTAAAAGTAAGATATAAAAAACCTTAATCCACACCTTTATATTAATAAGTAAGTCTAATTTATAATTAAAAGTAACAACCTTTTTCTTAATCTAAAACAGTCCGTACCTTTTAAAGTTAAGCTTTTTACTAAATTATTTTAAATACAGGTTTTGTGAAAAAAGGTAAATATAATCCCCCTTTTAAAAAGTCAGTCCCTTAACTTATTCACTGTTATAATAAAGTCCTTTCTTAAACACTAATTACTTAATTTAATGTTTATTAGTAAACTTCTTCATTCGTTCACATGTAAACTCAAGTTCAGCTTATAAATAGTTATACAGTTCTTACATTTAATTTACGTAAATTATAACTTAAAGGGTATTAGTAAGCAGGCCTTAACAGAGCTTAAGCTCCTTACTATAATTAGTAAAAAACAGTAACACACTTATTAACTTAACTAATATTATATTATAAGTTATCTATACTGTTAGTAACAGCTTAAGCTAATTATCTTATTTAAAGTTAATATAAGCTTAAAAATACATTATAAGTATCTAATTAACTCACTTTATTTAACTATCTATCTATAAATAGAATGCTATTAAAAGCTTACTCTTCACACCCATTCTTTACATTAGTCCTTACTAAAACTTTAACATAATTAGCTTATCTTAATCTGTAACGATATTATCTAGCTAAAGGTATTATAAAACTACCTCTTTCTTAAAGACATAAGTAAGTTACTCCACTATTATATTCTTTAAAGTTAGCAGAAAGTAAGCTTATTTCATTAATCTGTTAACTATTATAAAGATCTAGTTATAAGTAACTCTTATAATAAGGTCCCTAAACTCTAAGATCCTAATAACAAAATTAAATAAGATTAAACTCTATAGCACTTATAGTACAGGAAGTGGTTTAAGAAGCCTATAAGGCTTATAACGTCAATTTTACTTCTAGTAACAGATGTTACAGTTATTAACCACTTCCTTAACTAACTTCTTTATTCCCAAGAAGGCGTACGCTTACTAAGCTTATATAAGAGTCTTAGCTCGGCCTATATATCCTCTAAGTTAAGACTTATAAACCTATTAAACGTACTCCTTCCACTTTCCTAGGTTATAAATATATAGTTTTTTTTAATACTAAAGTTTTACTCCTAATTTAAACGCGCCGTTTACACCTTTTAACAGCTGTTCCAGCTAATAACCAGTTTTATTATAATTTAAATACATTAGGCACTCCTTCCTACAGTTTTACACATACCCTAAAAAGTCTCCTAAAGGGCACTTATACTTATAAATACCTTCCGCTAACCTTTTTACTTAAAAGTCCTATTATTACTAATAAATATTATACTTTATTTATAAGTTTATATAAACTTTAATAATTTATTCTAGCGTCTAGTTATCTAACACTTATAACGTATACTCTAATATACCGTTCCTAACTTCGTTAAATATAATAACAGGAACTAAGATTAAATTAACATCCTTATAATCCTATCTCTAGCTAAGAGTATTAGCTTACTTATTATCTTTTCCTTTAACGTAGTGGATCTGGAAGTGGAATAAGGCTATTAATTCTGCTTATTATACTTACTGTAAGCTAAGTTCCTTTATTAAGAAGTATTAAAGGTTATTATAATCTGAAAAGACCTAAACTAGCTCTTCTATACCACTTAAATACAGTACTTACTTAATAAAGTATTAAATAATTACTATTAGTTCTTTATTATAAATTAAGTATTATAAGGTTAAGCTGTAGATTCCTTTTAATAAAAAGGTAATTAAGTAATATTTCCCATTATCCTAAACTTAGCTAAGTTCTCTGCTAATTATAAACTCTAAGGAGTCAGTCTTAACTTAGAAAAGCTTTAAGAAATCAGGGAGGGTTAAAACTAACGCTGTAATAAAGGCGTACTTAAAGTCTTTAAACGCCTTTTACTATCTATTAATCCACTTAAACAGCTTTCCCTTATCTGTAAGTTTATAAAGTAATCTTACAATTTTTATAAAATACCTAATAAAACAGTAATAAAAGTTTGTAAAGCTAATAAAGGCTTATAACTCTTTTTAATTCTTTAAAGTAAGTTAGTCCCTAACTGCCTTTATCTTCTCCAGTTATATTTTAAGCTTTTTAAAGGTTACTTTAAACCCTAAATAGTTTAGTTCTTAAATGTGGAAATAGCTCTTCTTTAGGTTTATTATCAGTTTCGCTTTTTTAAAAGCTGTTAAAACCTGTCGTATATACTTTTAATGTTCTTTTAAAGTTTTAAAATAAACTAGGACGTTATTTAAATATATAAAGATAAACTTATTAAGGAAGGGGTAAAGAATACTGTTAATAAAGCCTTAAAAAGTCACAAGGGCATTTATTAATCCTATTAGTATAATATAATATTAGTAATACCCATTATAAGTTTAAAAAGCCATCTTATACTTGTCCTCTTCCTTTACTTTAATATAGTTAAACCTTATAAGGAAGTTAAGATTAGAGAACTAGTTTACTTTAATAATCTATTCTTACATTTCTGTAATAAGTGGTAATAAGTAGTGATTCTTAATTATATCCTTATTTAACATTTAGTAATTAATAACTATATGTAACTTACTGTCTCCTTTCCTTAAGACGAACAGTACTAAGTACCCTATTAGTAATTAAGACTTTATAATAAACCCGTTCTTTAAGTTCTTATTAACGTACTCCTATAAGGCCTTAGCTTACTGGGAGTTTAGGTAATACAGCTAGAAGTTACAGAGCTTTACTCCCAGTTTTAGCTTAATTTTATAATCCTATAATCTACAGTCTGGTAATTACAGTATCTTTTTTTAAAACAGAGTAAACTTCTTATACTTAATAAGTACCTTAAATAAGTCGACTTCTTCACTTATTTATAAATTAGCTTTTTACTTCTTTTTACCTTTTAAATTATTATTTAGGTAATATAGTAAACCTTTTAATCCTTTAACCGTCTTAATAAACCTAACTTAAACTGTATTTAGTTTTAAGGGTTTAATATGCTTTTAAGTGCTTTATATATCTTTAAAGCGGTTTAGAGCCTTCTTAGCTTTCTTTAAACAGTAATTACAGCTAAAGGACTTACTAAAGGTAAGGTGGCCACTCCTTTAATTAATTATAAAGTTATACTTTTCTAGCTAAAGTAGACTTAAGATTATATTATATCCTATAATTAATGTAACGTTAAAGTCCACTTATTATTTGTCCTTATCCACTTTAATTAGGAGTAGCAAGTAATAGGTAACCTTACTGTTATTATATTAATATAAGCCTCCTTCTCCGTTTTAAATAGAAATAACCTCTTTATACTCTTTATTAGGGAGTTTCCTTTAATTAATTAGCAAGGGGTACATTAGGTTAAAAGCACTCCCATTATTAATTACTGCTTTTACTTTAAATAGCCTCCCTTTTCTATCTATTATATTAACACTAATAAAATAATACTTATACTTTTTTAACATCTAAGTTATAATAACTATTTATCCTTAAGGTCTTATCTAGCCTAACCTTTAAATACCTCTCCTTCTTCTTAAGGTTTTTACTAACTAGCGAACTATTAGTTTCCAGCCTTTTTAAAGGGCTTATAGCCTTTTCCTAATTCCTTCTGGAAAAATAAGCAGTTTTAGTAAACCTGGCAGTTAACTTTTCTTAAGTTCTTACACCTTAACGTCTAATTAACTTTAAACAGTATAATATTCTTAAAGTCCTTAATAAGTTAATAATACGCTTTATAGGCTTAAATTACAGTAATATCTTTTTACTCTTAAATCTATTAGTAATCTTCCCACTTTTACTATTCCCTAGCTTTTCCGTTAAGATGTAATAAATATGTTATAACTGGGTAATTATTAAGTACCCCTCTTTACCAGCACGTGGCGGGGGCTTAGTTAACTACAGTAACCTTCTACTTATTACCAGATTCCCTTATTAGGGAGTAGGAAACTTAGTAATAGGCCAGTTCTAACTTTACTTTTATAACAGTATAATCCTATCTTCGTGCGTTAAGGAAGTGGTTATAAAGGGCCTTAAGTTTATAATACTAGTTAAAAGTATAGTTATTATATACACAGTTAATCTACAGTATATCTTTATAGCTGGGGTAGTTAACGTTAACTACAGGTATTATAGTAGTGGAGTACGGAACAGGGGAAGTGGCGCTTTATTCTTTTTCTTCTTCCACTTACCTTTATATACATTATTTCTCCCAAACCTCTTCTTAAAACTTAGGTAGTAATAACCCAGTTTATTCTTCCATAAAATAGCCTTTTTTAATAAGTTAATATTTAAGCTAATTAATAAAGTAGACTTTATTATAAAATTATAACTTAATTTCCACTACTTTATCTTTAAACATTATAATAAGACCTTTAACTTATAAGTCCTCCACTTCATCCACTAACTCTTAATATTTTCCCTTTAACTCCTAAACTCTCCACTAATATATTTACTTTATACCTTTTTATAAGACCTTTAAGGTACTGGTTTAAAGCACACCAGCTTTAATATAAGGTAGCCATTTAAGCTATCCTTTTTTTAAGGAGGTAAGGGTATTAATCCACTTAGTATACTTAAAGTGTTTAAAAGTCTTAAAGGGTATTATTAAAAAGAACTTCCATTTCTCCAGTTTAATTCTCTTAGTTTACTCTCTTTCACCTTTTAAAGCTTACTTTACTATTTAAGTAACCTAGAAGGTTAATTCTTTAACTCCTTTTACCATTTTAATAATTTTTAAATTAAGGTCCTTCTTAAACTTCCTTAATTCCTAGGCTTATAGGGTGAGGTTTTTAAAACCTGTAACAGCTAATTAGAATATCTCTTCTTAAAATCGGTCTTCTATAACCTACACCTCCAGTAGTTTTAAGTTTCCACCTTAAAGTCAGTCTTCCACAACCTACACCTTTATAACTAACTCTTTTAAGACACCTTTAAAGATTAAATACACCACGTCCTAAGGTTCCTCTTCTTCTTCCTTATCTTTTAAATTACACTTATCCATTTAAGTATAATCCTCTTTATTACTTACTATCCTAATATAAATATCTTTTAAGTTAAACCTAATATACTTTCCTCCTTTTAAGACAGGTCTTTAACTAACTTACTTTAATAACAGGCATTACTATGCCATATATCCTTTCTTATTATAATTAAAACATTAGACTTATAACAGGTCTTTAAGCTACTTTTATTATTATTATCACTAAGGTTTATTATAATTAAGTCAGTTCTAACAGTTCACTATACTAATATCTATTAACTTAAGATAGTAACCTGTCACAGTCGACTAGTTCCCCTTCTTTAATTTACTTAACTAAGGGACTTAATCTTTTTAAAAGTTCTTTTAATAATAGTAATTATAATATTAATTATCAGCCTTAATAACTATTTTAACCAGTTCTTATAAACGGTTTAGTTAATCTTCTTAATAAAGGTCTCTAATAACGTGTTCCTTTAAGCCACTTTAAAATAGCATTATTAAAGCCTCTTAACTAAGTTTAGTCTTTACTACTTCCAGTTTAAAGCGTGTAAAGAATTTAAAGACTAAAGATATCTGCCTTAAAGCTATAAAGCGTTACTTAACCTATTAAGGGGCGTCTAGTTCTCTAAACTCAGTCTGGAGTTAGTTAATAAATACGTTAAAGTCGTTAAAAAGAGCCTAAATCTCAGGGGCCTCCTTACACACTCTGTTTACAGAAAGGTTATTAATTATCTTTACATAAGGTTTATATTAATAAGCAGCTACTCCGTTTAATAAAGCTCTAGTAAACCTAACCTTTCCTTCTTCTTTAAAAAACTGTTTATTATAATAGGTAATATAACTTTAAAGCTAGGCTATCCAGGACTTTAGTTACATAAAGTCTCCCTTAAAGCGTAAAGGTGGAGAGAGCTTTACTTATTTCTTTTATAAGCCCTTAAAATTATTATTCTTTAACTTAACAGCGTTAAATCAAACCTAAAGTTTCTTAATAAGATTAATACGACTTTTAATGTCTTTAGGGAAAACTTTATTAAGTTCCTTAACTAGTCCCTATTAGTTAAGGTTTAAGTCTTTAAAGTATGTAACTAACTTATTAATAATAAAGAGTTAAGGTTAAGCTTACACCTCCTTAATCTCCTTACCTTTTTTAAAGGTTAATATATTAATAAGAGAGAGGTAATATTTAAGAGTTTAATAAATAACGTTTAAAACTTTAATATTAGTATTATATTATAACCTACACCTAATACAGGCCTTAAAAGGATTAGTATGGGTTAAGATAGAACGTATAGCAGGACGTTAATAAGTAAGGGGCGTTCTGAAGATAACTTATTAAGCTAACACTCCTAAATAGGGGTTTAATATTACTATAAGTTACTGTCACTATAATACATAGAGGTAAGTCTGAACAGTAAGATATAAATGAATAATTAAATACTAACATGAGGAATTAAAGTCCCTTACGGTAGTTATGGGTATAACTATAACTATCTATACTAACTAATTAAAAGGTACCTTATACTTTAATTACTATACTCTTATTAAGAGGTAGTAAGCAGAGTGATCACCTTTTAAGGTTGCTCACCTTGATTACTGGGTCTTGGTGAGATTAGAGTGAGCAAATAACGATTGGTCGTAGGAGCTTTGGGTCTTTACACCCCTGGCCCAGTGCGCAGTACTGTGTGTACTGCCTTTCTGCACTGTTCCTTCTGCGGGGGATTTGTCGGGCCGCCCCGGCCTAAGTGACGGCCTGCAGGGTTGTTATAAAAGGAGACTTTAAGTAGTTAGAGTTATGGATAACCTAGCTTTAAAGCTATATTACTTACTATAATAAGCAGTTCTTTAAAAAAGAAGGAAAGGTCAGGTTTACCAGAGCCTTATTAGATAGAGTAATTATTTATTAGTATAAACCTTATATAAAGATAATTAATAACCTCTTTATAAATAGAGTGTGTAAAGAGGCCCTTAAGACTTAAGCCTTTTTTAATAACTTCGATATGTTTATTAATTAACTTCAAACTGAGTTTAAAGAACTAAACGCTTTAAGGCGGGCTAAACAGCACCTTATAGTCTTAAGGCAGATATCTTTAGTCCTTAAATTCTCTACACACTGTAAATTAAAAGTAGTAAAAATTAAGCTTAATTAAAAGGCCTTAATAATTATTTATTATTTATCTTACACCGTAGGAGCTGAAAGCTCTACCTGTAAGGGCAAGCGGTCCCTCTACTGCTAACTATTTACTGTTAGGGCGTAGTTAGGGCGTTTCCACCCTACCCACTCTTCTGTTTATCCTACTGAAATATATATAGTTTAGTCTTAACTACTAAACGTAGTGACAGGTTATAAGGTTAGTACCTTATGCTAATATATATTATAAGTAAGATAAGGGCGTAAGCGGGTCGTTCTTGGTTTTACTGCGCTTACACCCCTTAACCGTAATAACTTAAAGGTCTTACGTTACCTCCTTTTTCGTCCAGGGTAGAAAGGGAGACCCCTTTAACCCAAGGCAGCCCCTTAAGGTTTAACTGGGACTAAGGCGTTAACGGCTTAAGGGTGATTCTGTAATGTCTCCTCCTTTTAATCTAGTCTTCTTTACACCGTTTTAGTTATTATTAGTTTATAGTTCTTTATTCGTTATAACTTTCAGTTCTACGCTCTACTAACTTACTTCCTTTAGGCCGTTATTACTTTATTTCTTCTATTTAGAGTTACTAACGTAACTAACTAACCTTTATATACTTCCTTTAATAGCTTTATAGCTTTTATTTAACCTTTTTGTTAAAGTTAGCTAGCCTTTACAGTTCTTACAGCTCCACTCTCTAACCTTTATAAATTCTTCCTTCCTCTCTAACCTTCTTTTAAAACTTTTCTTCCTTTAACTATTAACTTCCTCCTCTTAAACTTTAAGCCTTATATACTTTGTAATTACTTCTTTATACCTTCGCTTACTTACTTCTATTATTATTATATTTATCTTAAGCCCTTATAAGTGTAACTCTAATAGCTTTAATTACAACCCTTTTACTACCGTTACCTGTAACCACCTTATTAACACCTTATTAGTTATTTACGTTATCTTCTCTTTATTATATTATTAACGTATCGTTAATAATAACGTTAATAAGTTACCTTACCTAACTTATATTAACTTACTAAATAACTATACCTATCCAGACTCCCCTTTAAACTATTATAAGTGTTATTTTATTTAAAGTAAATAACTACTCTTACCATTTATAAGGCACTTACTAATTAATTATAAACTTAGCTTATTATTAAAAGTATAATAATAATTATAATAATTATCTTTATATAGTAAGTTCTTATATTACTTACATTCCATTTACTATCTGCTAAACTATCTAAGGTTTAAGCTTTACCTACACCTTAAAATATTATGTCACTGTTATAATAATCTATATATCTTATAAGCTAGCTGCTACTCTAATTTATTAAAATGTAAGTAATTTCTTCTGTTAAGTTACACGTAAGTTACTAACAGTATAATAGCTAATCGATTAATTTAATACAGTCTAGCAGGTTTAGCTATCTCTTTACCCTAATATTAAGATAATTAAATAATAGGCTGTTAAGCGTTCAGGCTGCAGTTAAAGTGTCCCTCTTACTCCCTCTAACTTAGGTTTATTTATTACAATTCGTAACAGTCCTAGTAACAGTCCTGTAATACCAGCTTAAGCTACTTAGGTACCTTTACCTACTATTTTTATAAGTAGTTTACAAGTTAATATCGTTCCACTTACTTAAGTTTAACGTTTTAAGATACGTTTAAACTTTATCTAATATCACCTAACTATATTTAACAGTCTTATTAATCTAAAGGGTTAGATTACTTAACAGTAAGTTAGTTAAGATGTAAGTATACGTTAATTACAGTCTATTTACAGTTCGTTCGTTATTAACTATCGTTATAAGTTACTATTAATAACATTTAAGATTAAAACCGTCCTTTTCCTAACAGTCTTTAAGTTAATAGTAATAATTATGTTTAATCAGTATATAATAATGTAAAGGTTATTTACAGTATATTTATAGTGTGTTTATAATATATTTACAGTTTAAGTCTTTAATTATATAATTATCCCTTAATATTATTTACTATCTTATCTTTTAAGTTAGGTCTTTACTATGTTACCTTAAAATCTAAGTTAACGTTTTAACATCTTCTTCTTTTTCGTGCCCTATATATTATTAAGGTTAGTGTAATTTAATAACAGTCTACCTAAACCTCTCCTATTATTATTAAATATTTTAACTAGGCTGTATTCTTCTAACCTTTTAATTTCCATAATCCAGTTAATAATAATCGCTACATTTACTAAGTATAATAACCTTACTCTTAAGTCTTACTAGTTATAAAGTTAAATATTATATAAGTTACTCTTATTATACTTTAAACACCTTAAGATTATATATATTACTATTTCCAGAGTAATATTATATTAATATTAAAGTAACACTACTTTAAAAACCTTTCTTTAATAAAGGAAAACGTTTAAGTTAATCTTCTCCGTTTTAACTTACGTAAGGATAAAGCTTTAAACCTTTATAAGTTTTTAATAAAGTTAAAGTAATATTTTACTCTCGTTAAGGTTATATATATCTATTATAGTAATAATGTAACCGTAACATATAAATGCCTTATACCTCTTTTTTTATCGTCTTTCCTTCCAGTTATAAAGGGTGGAGATATTAAGGTTACAGTCTATCTACTTCTCTTAATTTAAGTTTTCCGTTTTTCTTAATGTAAACCCCAGCTAGTCTTTTACCTATACGGTTTTCATTAAACCACTATTTGTTAAAGGGGTATATGCTGTTACGCCCTGTCTTTATTTTACTTATTTAACTATCTTCTTATTAATATTACGTAAAAGCTTTATAATCTTTATACGTTTAAGTTACTATTTAACTTTTACTATTTATCAGTTTAAGTAAATATTAAATAGTAAGACTTAAGCTTTTAACTTTAGGTTTTTTATTAAGGTTACCTTATACACTTTAAATATAATCCGTAAGCATTATATCTAAGTGGTTTCTAGCTTTTTAACTATCCCTTTTACCAGTCCTCCTAACTTTATTAACGTATATTATACATTTACTCTGTAAGTAAGGACACTTTTAATAACTTTAATGTAAATTTCTTAAATGTAAACAGCTTACATTCCTTACGTTTTCCCTATAAGTTAGGTTAATGTAAGGGTTTAAGTTTCCATTTTTCTAATAATCCTCTTTTAATAAGCTTTCTAGTTAAGCTTTTTATTAAACCAGACTCTTAAAAACCTAACTAACTCCATTAACGCTAATCTTAAGTAATTTTCTCCTAGAATCTTTACTCTTTTAGTTTATAAGCACTTTGTTTATAAAAAGTAAATAAGCTTACTCTTCTTTAAGTTAAACGTTATCCCCTTTTCCTTTACTTATTCCTTACAGATCTTATACGTAGCTTTAAGGATCTTACAGCATATTAGTATATTATATATAAAGGCTTAAAGGTTTATATCGTCTGTAAAACCTAATATAATTAAGCCTTTGATATATTTCAACTTTTCATATAGTGTATTAATAAAAAGGATAAAGAGGATTACTAATAAGGGGGATCTTTAAAGAATCCTTTAAGTAATATCTTATAACGTTAACAGCTTACTATTAAACAGTAACTAAACTGTTCTCTTATATACATAATTAATTAACTAAAGGATAAGTTTTCTTTTAAACCCTAAATCTCTTAACGTAATAAATAACTAGTTTTAATCCACTTTATTAAACGCTTTAGTAATATCTAATTATAATAGTAAGGCGTAAGCTTTACGTAACTATACTGTGTGAACGCTGTTAATAATAGTTTAAATAGCTATATCTGTCGCTCTTTTCTTTCTAAATCTAAACTAAAGGTCGGGAAGTACGTAGGCCGTTTCCACTACAGTAAAGATCCTCTCTATCAGGATAACTTTAACAATCTTCCCTATTATGTTTAATAAGGTTATAAAGCAGTATACTCTAATATGTTTTTTATTATTAATTAATTTCCTTAGTTTTAACAATACTATAACGTGTATAATATATTAACACTCTAGGTAATAGTTAAGGTTAAAGTTTACTTATATAATCTTTGCTAAAATAGCCAATAGTCTTCTATCCTTATCACAAGTCTTTAAAAGGCCGTTAAAGATCCTATTTAATCCTAACACTTTTAAAGCGCCTACTCTCCAAATAACCTCTTTTACATTTAAGTCCTTCACCTTCCAGTCCATTAATATAATCTTTAAAAAAGAGCTTACTCTCCAGTTAAGGTCTTTAAGTTTTAAGAGGTCCGCTTCCAGTATAGGGAAAAAACGTTTACTAAGTTCTCTTATCTTCTTAGTGTAAGTAATAGTTATTTAAGGTCCGTTAGGTATAATATCTTTCATGGCTTATAATATTAAAATAATTAATAGTTTAAGGAGTTAATAACTACGTAATTTAACCTAACGTTTAATATTCCACATTTCTTTTAAATCTTTATTAGTTACTATCTTATTAAAGAAGCCTTACTAACACCTCGTTTACACCTTATTAATCACCTTATCTTTATACCTCTTAGCCTTCCTCAGCTCCTTCTTTACAGTATAAAAACACTACATTCTCTACATCCTTTCCACTCTCCTTACGTCTTTCACAGCTCTCTTTATTTCGTCATCCCACTATAATATTATAATCCTTATATTTAGTTTCCTTCTAAGTACCGTAACGTTTACAATATATAGAAGCTCCTTTAACAGTACTTTAAAAGCTTCTTCCAGTTTATAAATATTATTTATACTAACTGGTATTATAAGATATTTTACTATTACCATAACCATTATAATGTTTATCATTTTATAACTGTAACTTTCTTCTCTTTCTTTTTATTTTACTAATATATTATTAATCTTAACTATTTACAATATATAATCCGATCTAACTATACTCTTTACACTTAAGTAATTAATACCTAGTATACAGGACACCTATACGTAATTTATTATACTATCTCTTTCTCCGTTTTTACGTTTAAGTTGTATTAATTCCTTAAAAAAAGTCCTTAACATTAAGTCCTAGTCTTCCACTAACCTTATTAACAGCTTAGCCTCAAGGCTCTTACATCTCTCCTTATCCTATACTAGGTTATATACGTTAAAGTCGCTTATTATAACTACTCTCCCTTAAGGCACTTTTACTTTAATTTCAGTTAAGGAGATAACTTAGTTATTTAGTTTCTTACTTAATATATAAATTAAGTAAACCGTAATAACTTCCTCTCCATAACTAAACGTTATTAACACTTAATCTAAGCTAAAGTTTATAATCCACATTACATTAATAAGCTGTTTACTAACGTATAACGCTACCTTCCTATTATAATAGATTATACTGAATTTCCCTCCTCTTCTACATCTTAAAGTGCTAGTAAACTAGCTCCAAAGTAGTTCTTATATCGTTATCAAGTTATAATCACTCTGTATTTCTAATACCTTATTAAATCTCACGTCCTTATTATCAATATTCCAGTACAGTACTTTTAACTTTATTAACTGTTTTATAAAAAGCTACTTATAAGTGGTAATATAACTAGTTATAAGGGTTATTAAACTCCATTAATAGTTATTATTAGTCTTACTAGGGCTCTTACAGGCTACTGTCTAAATAAAGTCAGTGTAGTCTCTAGGGCGCTACTAGGGCTTAATAGCTTTATATATTACGTAATGTTATTACTGTTAAATATTCCTACTTTCTTCAGGAGACTAAGTCTCCTTACCTTAACCTGTAAGATTTATCTTCTCTTATTAACTACCTAATTTCCATATCCTTATATAACTGTAAACTAATTAGCTACAGTACACTTACACTTAATAATAAGGGTAAAGTTTAAGTTCTACTTATTCCTTTCCCTATACAGTTTTTCGTACATTATAACTCTATTAAGGAAAATCACTTTAATATACTTACAGTACTCCTTCACTACATAACAGTCCTTATAAAAAGCTAAGTAATTACCGTTACAGTTAACGCATATTAGCTTATATTATTCTAACTTCAGTTTTATCAAGTAGGTTACTTCTTATTCGCTAACCTTTATACTATTTACATATAATACTCCTATATATAGTAAGTAATATAATATCTCCTTACAGAACTTCGCTTTATATCCCCATTTACTACAGTTAAAACATTAAATCGCTTTTACTTTACCTTTATAACGCTTATAAGGGAAATACTTATACTTTATAATTATACCTTTCTTAATTAAGCTAATAGCGTCTTCTAGGTTATATACTTCGATAATAAGCTATATAGTAAAGTTCGGTTCGCCGTTAGGTTGTTTACAACCTTACCTATAGTTAATCTTACTAATTTACATATTATTATAAGTATTAAAGTCTTCCATTATCTAACCTTCATCCATCATAAAGTTATAACTGTTAATAAGTTTAATACATAGTCCCTTCACTAATACTGTGTAAGTACATCGCTTAAAGACCACTCCCTCTCCCAAAGTTTAATATACCTAGCTTTCGTTATTAAAGTTATTATACCATTCCTATTTATCTTCTTCAAACGTAATCACCACGTTACCAGACTGTTAAAGGAGCTTTACCACTATTACACCCATCTTCTTAATATTCTAGTTAACCCTTTATATAATCTCTATAAGGATATTATTCTCCAGGTTTATATTTGCAATTATAAGCTCCCTAAAGGCCTTTTTAAATATATAATGTACGTAAGTTACGTTTAGGGTTAGGGCAGTTATATTTCCTAATTAAAGCACCCCCGTATAGGTACGGGCTTCGTTAAGTCTGGTCTTCTAATTAACCGTTTCTTCGATTTTCATTACTTTTTTAAGGATCTTCTAGATACTTGTTGGGTTTTTACAACCCTAACCCGGCCAGTGTGGTTAGAACAGTGTGGCTGGATCCACGCAGCCGCTCCGCGGCTGCATCCGTGGATCTGCACAGCCAAGAACGCCAGACTCCACTGCTAACCTTGTATTCAGTCAGCCAACCTCGCTTCGCAGAAGCGAGTGTGGCCAATGCACTCCGTGCACTGGCCACCCTCACGGCTATAATAACACGGCTTCCACTCTCGAAGATAGAAATAATGAATCACCTTCAACACACACTGTTTTCCAATGCCTTGACCCCTTTTGCATTTCAACAATACTCGTATCAGTAATGCTATTAATAATGGTAATCGGATTAATAAACGTTTTTAGGGCACTTATAACGTGTTCACACATCTGCTCCGTCCTAAAGACAGCTTTGAAATAAGCCCTTATAGCTTTGAGGATCACTCCGAACGTACACTCTTCAGCTCCCCTACTTATCACAACGTCTTAAAAGTTTTTATAAAGATTTTCCTCCTAATTATTCTTCTACTTCCCCTTCACAATCAGTCCACGAGCGTACTGTGAGCGTTACAGCTCGCTTAACCCACTTTTCTACTGAAAATTTCCTTATCGGTTCGGATAGACGTTTTCACCCTCAAAAGAGGGTTCAGCACCATCACCAGCCACACCTTCGGTGCGCGATCGGTGCGCCATCACTGCGCAAGGCAGTTTAGGTCGCTGATTCCAAATCCGTTATCCAAACAGTTTTTAGGGTTTTATAGCGTAAGAATTCAGCCTTTTTAGTAAAGTATTAGGTAATAATTTTAATTAAAGGCCTTAATAATGCTGTTTTAGAGCGGCTTGAAAGAGCACGTCATTAGAGATCTTTACTAGAAAGACCGCCCAGATCGCCTTCAGGAGCTAGTTAAGATGGTTATTAAGGCTGATAATTAGTATTATAATTACTATTATTAAAAGAACTACTAGAAGGAACAGACCCTTTACTTAGCTAAGTAAATTAAAGAAGGGGAACTAGTTAACCGTGACAGGTTATTACCTTAAGCTAATAGATATTAATATAGTAAACTGTTGAAATGCAAAAGGGGTCAAGGCATTGGAAAGCAGAGTGTGTTGAAAGTGATTAATTCTTTCTATCTTCGAGAGTGGAAGCCGTGTTATTATAGCCGTGAGGGTGGCCAGTGCACGGAGTGCA
>Ga0247760_1001796_pt1 | contig 18532 bp, 21 predicted proteins | sample UWRJL171409R4_FD_179936 | JGI IMG/M metagenome (GOLD analysis project Ga0247760, IMG submission 179936) | Plant litter microbial communities from Arlington Agricultural Research Station in Wisconsin, United States - UWRJ-L171-409R-4 | ecosystem: Environmental > Terrestrial > Plant litter >... | reverse complement strand
GGTCGCATTGCTTTGGGTTCATTTGTTGGGTTGGGGGTGGAGTCGGGATTGGGGAACGGAATGGATGGAAAGGGAGGGACGGCAATGGGGATATGAACTCGCGCTGAAGCGCTGTTTCTTTTGCATAATTTCAAGTTTATCTATGAATTATGTACAAAAAGATTCCCTGTCCGTCTTTCTGTGGCGTTTTCAAGTCGCACGCCCGAGCTAGCAGCAGTCTAGGCGACGCAACACCTCCTCGACACGACATTTGTCCCACTTGTTAAGCACCTCTTCGTCGAGTAACTCAAGGCAAACTTGGCAACAAGTGTCGCGGTCGAGGGCAAGGAGAGCCCCCTTGGTTGAAGGCCACCACCCCTTCTTTGCCGTGTTGCGTAGAGCTGTCATGACGGCTGATTTCCTCTCATTGGGACCGAGCCCCTTTTGCACAATGACGGCAACCACGTCTATGGGAGGATCGTAGCGTCTTAGTACATAGTCCAAGGCCTCTACCGACACATCGGTGCGAGCCTGACCCTCGAACCCCTTCTCAAACAGCACCCCCATCGACTCCATTTGGTCCTGCATGAGCTCTTCATCCAGGGCTTTCTTACACATGCCCTTTCGCACCACTTGGCCGATTCCCTTCTCCAGGAGCACTTCCATACCGCGAATCTGGCCAGACTTTGCCAATCGCGAGAGAACTGGCTGTGTGAAGCGGACTCGACCGGACTGATAAGCGCAGATATCTGTGAATACATCTGGCATGCGGCTGTTGGCAGTGTACAGGTGATTATATCTGTCCCACACCCGTTTATACACGCCTGACACGTCGCTCAAGAAAATAACCACGGGTCTTCGTCCGTCTGGCGATTCCTTGTCCATGTAGGTACAAGGCAACCAGGCGCCACGGGCCCGGCTCCGAGAAACAACGCCCTCGTCCAGGCGAAGGCTTAAATGGATTCCCTGGCTAGTAGTAGTAATTGCCTCTGGCGGCTCTTCTGAACCTTGAACCGACCACGAGTACTTGAACTGGAAAGGAGAAGGAGCAAGCAGACTCCCATCGACCCCGGGCTTCATGTACAACAGGTCGTCACTGTCGAGATTCCAGGCTAGAATGCTGTAATCGTTCGAGACCTTGATGATCTCTTGCTGCAAGCGGAGAAAGGCGTTATGTCGCTCGCCGTACAGCAGCGGCATATTGACGCCAAATAGGCCCATTAAACAGTAGGCTTCATCTTCAATTCTCGATGTTTTCCGATCCGCCGCCCACGACATGCGTTGCGCTACACTTGCGGATTGGACGTCTTCACCGTGCAAAATGACGCCGGGAATTCCCGTTCGCTCCGTGATAAACTCCCAGAGAGTCAGCTTCGTACCCACCTCTTCCCATACTTCATTAACAAAAACAACTGCCTGGGGCGCTAATAGCTCTTGAAGCGTCCATCCCCGGCTGAACCACTCACACCGCTGAAACGAATTCCCACTACCTCCTAGGAGTGCTCCCTGGCCTAGCAGCCACTCGGTCGATTCGCGTTTTTCATCCTCGACTGTGAGGTCAAGGGTCGACCTCCAAGTTGAGGATAGATCTCCCAAATAGACATAGCAAACGGTAGATTCCTCGTACCAAAGGTACATGGAGTTGATAGATTCTGAGAGCTCGGCGCTATCGCTCTTATTGATGCAACACGTATCAATCCAGGCGTAGCCGATGCCCATTTGGGCGGCAAGGGCGCAAGTCCTTTCGATCTTGGAATAGGATGACTTGGCCCTGGCCGTATCGTTTTCGAGATCCCGGAAGAGCACTTCCTCCTTGCCCCACCGATGGGAGAGAATGGCGTATGAAGGCGGGTCGCCCTCGAAGTACTCCAGCTTGTGCGTATCCGTATTGAGGAGGCGCATCTTTGATGACTTTTGGTCGGGCGATAGGAGACCTTCGTAATGAGATGGACAATGGCGGGTCAACTCTCCTGTAAATGACGAGTGTGTTGATATGGGGATGGTGGATTGTCATGAAAAATGCGGCGAGAGAAAACTGAAGAAAATTTGTGCTTCATGTTTGTCGGGCACCTATCACTGATACCTAAAGCGCCACACCTGCCGAGCGCCCCAGGGTGAGCACGAGGCGCGAAACCAATTGGCCATGATACCCAACATCGCTGCCAATGATGTGAGAGCACGAGCTGCATCATGGACCCCAATACATCTCAGGCGACTCCCAGTGCCGGGATCCGCCAATGATCTCCCATGTCGGCTTTGCGGGCAGCATTCCACGAACGCTGTATGTCGGAAGGGATTTCGGACCGTCTCCTGCTTGCCGCGAACGACATCACCATTAGGTACCAGATGCCTTAGTTTATATAGAAGAGAGAAAACTGGCTCACTCAAAGCCCGTAGTGGTGGCAGCCCGCGATACCCGGGACATTAAATCTGGTCTATCTCAGCGAGCTTAGGCCATCCCGGCGGCGCTTAATCCTCTGGGCATGTACTGATGTCCACCCCAAAAGTTCTGTCCAGGCGCGCTAATTACGCCAGCCCCTTTATTTACATATTGTTCTGGCTGTTTTAACCACCTACCCCGCCCCTGGCCAGAAACCCAGCCCATCAATCTGTCAAGACAACAAAATACCTCCTAATACCAGTCTTACAACACGAGCTCTTATTGTTACGTTGAAATCTCCCGTTGGTGGGAAGACCTCTGCTCAAATCCATGAAGAAACTGGTATATCTGGGGTTTGGGGGGTATTTGTGAGATTGTCAAAGAGGAAGCGGTATTCCATGGGCGAGGGAAAAATCTCGCTATGTACCTATAAATATATGCTAATGTGAAGAGAAAGACAATGGCCCTTGAAACCACCCCCAAAAAAAGTCGTCCACACACCTGCACCCCAAGTCATTGGGTTCCCATCCACCTATACTTGCGATGCGAATATCCGTTATTCCACCTTCCGAAAAAGCCTTGATATCTTCAAAGACATCATGGATTGGGGCGACATAGTTGAGCTTTGCCTCGAAAACCCCTGTGGGTTTCTGTCCTCTAAACACAAGCCCCAGAGCGCGCCCCTTTTTGTCCCACGCAACTTACCTAGAATCACCCGGCGCCGAAAACAATTGGTTAATGAGCTTAGCCCCCTCGCCAAGTTGCCCGCCTTGGTCTGGGTGATTTTTCACCTTAAACTTGCCCTTCTCGACTACCTCAAGCTCTTCGTCTTTGGAAAGTTTGATATTCCCCTTCATTTCCGAGTATATTCCTACTGAGACGCCCGTATTTATCCCTACCTTATAGATGTGTTTAACCCGTGCTTTAGACTTCTCAGTCTATGGTTTATGGGTTACTAAAACAGCTGCCCGTCAGTCTTGGTATTAGGAAAGAATGTAACAGACTCGTAATTATCACCCTATTCATATAGTCCAGACAACCACAACAACCAGGGCAGGCGCCCGTCTCATCCCGCGGCGGTCCTCCAGTCTGAAATCTAGTCCTCGTGAATTCGGTCTGCGTATTCGGCTGCTGTCCCTCCCGTTCCCTTCTCAGAATCCCAACCGCCAGAGTGTTACATGCAGCGCCAAGGAACTCACCGCGGTGGGTTGAGGTCCGGAGAATGCGGTGAGCTTCAAGGGCGAGGGGCTATTGCAAACCATATGCCAAGTTTGCTCGTCATCATCTACCGGCCAGTCGGTCCCGTGGTAGACCAGGAGCGCCCTAAAGACCATCGACTAAGGATCGGCGCCAGAGCCAACGTTGAGGGCGAGATTTTCCATAGCGTTGTTGTCGCGTTTGCGTGCCAAGTTGCTGGCCAGGCTATGTCGTCTCGGGCGACGGGAGGTGCTGCTGCTGCTGCCCTTGCGTGATCTCGATTCCGCTAGTTATTGTGGACTCGGCCGATAGCGAAGGTATCGACAATACCCGCGCGGGCAGCCCATTCGCACCCAAGCCCTTAGAAGCCAAGATGTTCAATGCTGGATGTCGCCTTTGACCTCATCGTTACAGTAGCCCCTACCACTCTAGCCGCCCCCCTTCAGTTTGCCGACCTATCCACCGCGCCACTTGGCCCACTCGAGATCCAGCGCCTCCAGGACGCCCTCGAGGGCCTGGCTTCGTTCTCCCAACTACCTACCGTAATGTCCTTGGAGCCATTAGTATAGTTGCCGTTTCCCATCGGCCCGAGCCCAGCTCCGCCTCGCGCTCTGGCCCAAACTCGTCGTCAACTACACATGTATTGCCTTCACGCCCGGTACGACCAAACCTCGGACTCCTCCTGGCTGTCCCGGACCTCCTCGACCCGGCCATATATTTCGCCAGAGCTCCAGCCTGGCCGCCGAGTGCTCCATGATGGCCCGGATAACGTCATTGATGGTGCCGATGGCTGGCCGAGAAGAGATGAAGCAGTCGGGAATGGCCGTCTCTCTGACGATGCGGCAAAAGTCCATGACGCCTGGCGCTTTCGCCATGTTGAGCTGCTCATTCGAGAGCTGCAGGTCGCGTGCCATATCCATCTTGACGGCCTATTAGCATAGAAATCCACTAGTATACTAAGAGTGGCGTGTGCCTGGACCTGCCACGGGTATCCATGTCCACAGCGCTTAGGCCAGAGTTGACATTGCCTGCAGAATCGGTGAGGGGCAGAGGGGACGCGGGGGTACTTATCTGGAAAGGGAAGCTGCGGGGCTTTGGCCATGACGCTGCGGCTGACGTTAGTGTCTTCCTTCGTTCCTGCCTTGTTCAGGCGCAGCAGGTTTCCAACCCCCAGCTTCAAACACCTTCCAGAAACCAACAGCAAAATGCAAATATCCAATGGGTCGTATGCTTCGTATGCTGCCTGTCTAAGGGTAAATACAGTCAAGATGCGGACATGACTCTGTAGTTCCGCTTCTTTCCTGTCCCACCGCCCTTTCAAATCGCTCTTCTCCGTCCTCATTCAGGCTTCTGTGCCCACACAATTTTCTGCAGGTAGTACGCATGGATCCTGGGCGAACGAAACTCACGACGCAGGTTTGCCGCAAACACCTGAATCTCCGCAGGAGCCCACCCCAACACGGCACCGAGGTAGTTCATTGTGCCTGACAGGTCGTTTGCCGTGGCGAGGTATTGGTAGGTGCCAATCTCCCGCAGCCTAGGGTCTTTGGGCCAGGAGCCAAAGGGGCTCTGATGGGATGAAAGTCAGAAATTGGGGAATCGGGATGAAATGGTCAGTCAACCCACCTTGTAGTTTTGCTCCTGGATGTTGACAAACCCTGCAGCCTCGATGCCCTTCCGCTGGATACCATCCTCCACAACCGTCATAGACCTTCCTATCTTCTTGCCGCCCTCGGAGAAGAAGTCACCAAACTGACCCATGGCAGTCTTGTCGTTGACGGTACCATCATCGCTGTGAAAGTACACGGATGCCTCGTGGCTCTCGATCCACCCACCGGGCTTCAGGGCGCGGTACGCTTGACGGAACAACTCGTCCCAGTCTTTGATACTCCCGAACAGCCACCGCATGTGCACGAAGTCGAGGGCGTTTTCCCCAAAGGTCCATTCTTGTGTGCAGTCGTCGATTTGGCTTCTCGTCCGATTAAATCAACATTCCGTTGTCACGACACCTTGGACAAGACTATTACTTACAACTGGACATTTGGAGGTACCCAATTTGGCTGAATGGGTGACAGGTCAATGCCAATGACCTCGGTGCCGGGATGTTTGTCACCGAAATCACTACACATGTCCGGATGAGTTCCTGTGGGATTGGACCTTGTTCTTGCATCGAACTTACATTGCCCAAAGACCAGTCCCAGTACCGACATCGAGAACCTTGTGTATCTTTTCACTGATTGGTGCTTTGCAGAGCTCGCCGTCCAATGTCAAGGTTAGGACGTGATGGCTGGAGCATTGATTACTTTGGTCAGCAGCCATTCATATTCACGGCCACGAACCGGGGCAACCGACATGATATCCAGAGCTTCATTCTGTGCTTCGTCGTTGGCGCCCCAATATTCGGCATCACCTTGGCGACTATGATATGTCCTGCCATTGATGGTTCGGTACTCAAGAATCGAGGCGGTGAGGGACGCGGTGGTGCTTGCCGTATCGTCAAACTCGTCGCCTGTTTCATAGGCGTCGCGGTGCTATAATCGAGACCATTTTGGGTCAGCTGGCCCAAGGAATATGGGCACGTGGCGTTTATGGAGTCCACGCACATCATCCCGCGCCGCAGTGCCGCTTTCAGGGTCGTTGGATGCAGGAACCGACACATTAGCATCTTTTCCATTCGTCGAAGATGAAGCCGCTACAGGAGCCGTTGTTGGCTCGGTTTGTTGGACCGCGGGGCTGGGCCCGTCGTGGTTCGGCATGATGGCTTAAAACGGGTCAATGGCTACAGATGGAAAAGGATGAAGAGAGAAAAGAGGAGAGTGCTCAATTTCTGGGCGAGGTATACCCCGCTCTTTTGCCGAAGTCGTGTTCGGCGGCCGAGATTGTCAGATGCTGCTGCTGCAAACCAAAGCCAATCCCGTCTCGGACTAGGATGTGATTGGGTCCAGGTTTCCCACCCCGCCGCTCCGGGTTTCCGGGTGTGTGTGTGTGTGATGACACCTTTGGTGGGTGTGAGTGGATGTGACGCCGTTGACAAGGATGACAGTGATACCTTACTCACTTTGGAAGCTGGAGCGAGATAGCGCGCTCGGTTCTTGGAGACAAAAACATCAATAACTAAGCTAATAGGTTAGACTCGAGAACAGACTGTGACAGACTCCGCATTTCTCTCCGAGTCGGGACAAGTATCATGCCATCAGATCCGAAAAGCCGGGCGAGCCTGGCCAATTCGAGGTTTCGCCACAATCTGATGCAGAGCCCGTGTGTCCGTCTCCCCGAGTTGCGCCCCGGCAGGCAAGTGCCATCTTTTTAAGGGGCTTTTGGAAGTCGGTGTGTGTCACCCACTTGTAACACCAAAGGAATGACGGTGAAGGGTAAGCAATTTTCGCATTTCGCAATTGGGCTACCAGGCCCGCCAATGGTTACCACAGAACGGCAAGGCAGCCAAGGCAGCCTCTCCTGGTGAGATAAAAAAGTCGCCGACCAGACTGCAATGCTACCCCTGTCATGTTTGAGTCCAACCACACAGCAATGCCCATGGCCCATCTGAGCTGGACTGTGCCATCCATCTCGCATCTTCGCGGCCTGGTTGATCGCGGCATCTCGCATATCGCAGTCGTAGAGCGACGAGCGAGGTCTCGTCTGGTTGGTTTTTCTGGATACGACGTTCTCGAAAAATAATTCTGATTGGTTGGCATAATGTGGCATGCCTACCTACCAAGGTAGGTATGCCTGTGCCGGAATCCTTTCGGAGGACTTCTTAGTATCCGGCTGGGGCCGCTGAATCCTTCTCAATCCAATCCGGCCCCATGGTAACCTTTCTGTGAGGTGCCAAGACTGATGCGCGATCCCACAGAATGGGACAAACGTACCGACCGTGCCTGTCGCCAGGGGGCAGAGACTCTAGGATGATTTCATTTGGGGGCCAAGGTGCGTCACTTGCAGCAGAGATTCGATTTCAGAATCGCATGAAGAGACTCGGTCGCAGTCAAGGGTTCGAGCCCCCTTTTTGATGTTTGTCTTGCTTGCAAATGTCGCCAATTTGATATCGCTCAGCTGAGTTGGGCTTTTCAGTATGAAAGGACGTCTTTTTGAACGCGGCAAGTCAAAAGTACATGACGATGCTCAAAACGAGCCAAGCGTGTCAATCTGGCATGGTAGGATGCATTCTAAAGAACTCGGTGGAAATTCAGAACGATTGCATGTCCCAGGACTAGTTGGTGGGGGTTTTTTTTCTTCTTTTTTGTTCTTGAAGTCTCATGTTGATATTGTGCGACTTTGCAGGAAACGCAAAACGGTCGAGATGTTAACTGTTTGTCGCTTTATTGAATCAAATACCAGCTTGATGTCTCAGTCTCAGTACATGACGCACCGCGCCCAGCCGCAGCCACAGGTCAGAACTCTCCGTAGCGTTCTAACCTACATAGGTGCTTACATACATAGAGCTCTAGCGCCGTGTAATGTGAACTTGATGTCGCTCAGTACCGACTCACTCAACCGGAAACTGTTGGGGAAGAGGAGCAGTATTGACTGCAAGGTTGACCTAGCTCTAATTAATTTCTGTTCGTGGAGCAGCAGAGCTATCTTAGTACAGGTCTGTTGAGCAGTCCGTTCGGTGTTAGGTGATGACAGTTGAGGTCGCACAACAACTGCGGGGTCATGAACATTGGGGATTACCCCGCTATCAACCACCATCTTCGGATTTACCAAATCGCCAAAGAAAAAAACCAAACATTTCCTGCCTGATTGTCTGTCAGTCTCCATTTCCCCAAGACCCCCATCGTCTATCTACCTGAGCGCGCATGATGGAGCCGGTGGTTACAATACCTCTCGACCTCAATGCGCTAACGGACGGCATGAGCACTCTGGGGGGGCCCAACAACGACAATTCAACACTGGCAGGTCCCATCACGAACAAGAGGTTCTGTAAACCTTGTCAAGCCTTGTTTCGATTTTGTCTCTGGGACATTCGAAATCACAGCCGTCGCTGCCACGTAGGGGCCCAAGACAGCAACGGCCGACGCCTTATCGGAAGAAGTGGCTACATGCACAGAAACAGAACCGAGACAGAAACTCCCATGCGAGACTACTGTATCTGCGTGAACGACTGTGACTTCAGGACATCTCTTCCGGCAGACTATCGCGAAGATAGCAACTGCTCATTCTGCACTTTTGTCCTCGCCGACGCCAAGCGCCCGACCACGCTGGCCGATGAATCCTACGTCTTTCTCCACCCACCAACCCATTGGTCCAGGATCTTCTGGATAACCTTGAATAATCGGGAATGGATAAGCTCACGACCCTTTAGAGTTTACGAGTTAACCACGGCGGTCTTGAACCGCCGTCTGTTCAACGACATGTCCGCCATTCCCGCCCAGCTGCCAGTCAATAACGAAGCGGACCAAGAACATAAAGCCCGGCTGTCATCGGGAGCGAGCGGCAACGATGCTAGTAGCAATTTCTTCAAAGTCACTTGCAACGCCATCCGCTCCATTATCTCTCATTGCGAGGCGAATCACCAGCACTGTCGTCGAGAAGGCGGTCGTCACAGCCTCCCAACGAGGCTGGTGCAACTCTCGGGAACTCCGGAAAATCCAGAGGCGCGACTGGTTCAGGTTCAGGTCCAGGCCCATGAAAATCCAGATACGTATCGTTATGCAGCACTTAGCTACTGCTGGGGAGGTCCTCAACCCCTCACGACGACCAAGGCCAACATTCGGGACTTGGGCCAGACAATCGACATCTCAGCTGTGTCGTTGACTGTCCGTGACGCGTTCAGGGTGGCGCTAGGCATTGGTTTATCATATCTGTGGACGGATGTTCTTTGTATTATTCAGGATGGTGAACAAGACAAAGAAGCCGAGATCGCCAACATGGCGAACATCTACGCAGGCGCGACATGCACGCTGTCTGTAGTTTCAGCTTCGTCATCTGCCGAGGGAATAGCGCTGGTGAGGGAGAGCTCCCGACGCAAGGTATTCGAAATCGGCGAGCAGCACCAGCAGCGGCCCGCTTCAGCTGTATTTGAGTACGGTCGACATGACGAAGTCGAAGATGAACTGGCAGAGGGGCCCCTCTACCAACGGGCCTGGACGCTACAGGAAACCATCCTGTCGCCGGTCTTAGTTTCGCTTTATGCGTCGGGACGTCTCGCCCGCGTTCGCTGCAGCACGCAAGTGGTTCGGGCCGATGGCTGCACCATCTGGCGGGTTCCACCAACATTGTCTTATCCCGTCTTTCCAGTGGGCGGGTATATAGAGCGGGGCAAAAGAAGCCGGTTTCGAAGCGACCTGCTAAGCCACTTGAATATCTGGCACGGCATTGTCACGCGGTACTCGGCCCTGGCCATGACCGACAAGCGCGACAAGCTCTCAGCGCTAGGCGGGATCGCAGCTGTGGTTCAGGGGTTCAACAAGTTTGGCACTTACTGGGCGGGGCTTTGGTCCAAAACCTTAGCCTTGGATTTATTATGGTATGGATGGAGTGGCAACGACAGCGGTAGCAGACAAGTGCTTCGGCCGGCACCGATATGGGTAGCCCCATCCTGGAGCTGGGCATCTCGAGACCACACGGTATACTACCCTCGCGAAGAGCATGTCGTTGGTAAGGGGGTCACCATCATCTCCTGCGACACCGTGCCTCTCTCACTCCCTAACGCCAACACGAACTCGACCGGCGCACTCAAGTCAGCGGTACTCAAACTGCGTTGCCAAGCATTGAGCGAGAGGGCGCCGGAATCAACAGGACAGGAGTTTTCTGATCCCTCCTCAAAAAGTCCTTTCCGAACAATAAAATGGGACGACGATCCAGCGCTGCGTGTAATCACACCCGGAGAGGAGTTGTGGCTGCTAAAATTGGCAACAACGCAGATTCGCCATACTATTTATTGGTCAGGCCTGGTGCTGCAACGGGTATCTACAGATAGTAACGACGAAGAGGAGCAGCAGTACGGATCTGATGAAGTGTTTCGCAGGGTAGGTGTATTTGATGGGGAGCCGGAACTTCAAGGTGATGGGTCTGATGAGCGTGAGTTTGTTGGGTCTGTTGAGCGTGAGTTTGTTATTATTTGATGAAGACTTGCTGTTCGCGATGGGTTTGGTAGACATTGATGAGCGCCGTTACTGCGTTGGTTGGTCTAATCATCTCGGTGCAAAGTAAAGTACCTACTTTTGATGCGGAACCCAAATCCTCAGCTGTGACTGCAAGGGGAGGGGACAGTTTTGAGCATGTACATTGAACTCTTGCGACGGGCAGTCTCTGTCTGCCTACCCCAGGTAGGTATTGGGCTTTTCTTGCTCATGAAATGAGGTCAGTTAGAGGTAGGTACCTAGGTAGTCAGTCATGAAGCATGCCGGAAGTGTCACCGCTGGAGAAGCACAGCACAGCTGGCCCCACAATGCCGGCACTGCCAAGCCAAGCCCGGGACCCGTCCCCGTCTATCTTTTCCTTTGGGGAGTTCTTATCCTGGACATTGAGGACGGGTGGTGCTTTTACTCGGATCGCAACGTTTTTCATTTCACGTCATGTGTTTTCCTGAACCAGGGTTTCAGTTTCACGGAGAATCCATGTCCTGAGGGTTTTCTTCGCCAAGAACGTGTCCTCGTCCCGTCCTCAAATGTGCATTCCGTCCTCAGCGCACGCGCGCCTTTCCTAAATGGGCACGCCGATGGATCTGTCAAGGCTGTGTGTGTTTAATACATTACGCCTTGGCTTGGCGATCCTTACTTTGTACATTTTCTAGTGACTGTCCCTGATACGTTTATAATGTCTAGAATTCTCACGTTAATCTGTGCTACCTAGGTTGATGCAACTGCACCACTTCTTTGTCAAAATCCTCATTCAAGCATCAAATTGAGGTGAGCTTGAACTTGATCAGCCATGATCGAGATCCCAACCTGTTCATGCTGTGGGCCCGACCCTCTCGCTCTCCTCGCCGCCGACGCCATCGAGGAATATGAATCACGCCTCTTTTTTTCCCACCGATATCTCCCCGGGCGGTCCCACCGGCTACAAACCCCCGGCGTCGGCAGCAAGTATCCTCGAAAATCCCTCTCCTGGCGATATAACAAGACGGCCACCGCGTCCGGCACGTACAAGGACATTCAAGACTACCGACAATGGGCGTGGGACGAGGTCCGCGCGGGACGCAAGCCAAAACCACCCGTGACACCACATTTGTTTCAATTCTCGGTAGAACAGGCGCGCCGACGAAGGGAATGGTACTATCGCTGTTCGTGCTGTGTAGCGATAGCGAGAGGCAGAGGGTCGGCGAAAAATGAGGACAAAGTGGCGGTGCGGTGGAGATGTAAAGAGGGGAGGGACCTCGCGGCGGATTCTGACTTGTCGGTGCCGGGTATTATCCAAAACCAGTACCAGTACACAGCAGGGTGGTACGCGGACAACGACAACGGAAATGAAAATGAAAATGAAAACAAAAACGACGAAGTGGGCTGCCCTCCAGAGTTTAGCTTGGAAAACATCCCCTGTCGAGGACCAGTTTACCGACTACGCTACAAATACCGAACTACTACTACTACCACTGCGAAGCGACGACAAAAACCTTCACCACTCACACCTACGCCACCACCACCGCCACCCACACCCACACACAAAAAGACCACTTCCATGCACATCTCCATCTCCGACGACACGGACAATGAAGAGTCAGAGACCGGCGAGTGGGATTTCCTCACTGGCGAAACGGATAGCGGAGAGGACAGCGAAAGGGACGGTGACTCGGTCTGGACTGGGATGGAGCATGACTTGAGAATAGCCTGTGATAGCGACTTGTTTGTGCTAGGGAGTGATAGCGACAGCGACGATGGATGGGATTCGCTGCATGTTGATATGCTTGTTCGCTAGCTCATCAAACCAAATACCAGCGCTTCGGCCGGGGCGGCGGATCCGACAATCGAGTTGTCCCTTTCGGGTCCCGTTTAATTAGTTCCTCCCTTTCGTAGTTGTTCGTAATATCAAGCCCCTTGTGACTTGACCCAGGCCTATACCTTGGGTCGTAATATAACCCCTTGAAGCTCTGGAAGCTTTAGTAGATTAAGCCCTATCTAGGGGCTTAAATTTCCCGCCCATGGGAACCCCTGGGTACCCAAACAATTTTTTATGTACCTATGGGCGGGATGGGTAATAATAGGTTTGGGTACCTACGACCTATAGGTTGTGGGTATTTATGGGAAATTGTACTACTGCGATAATCCTTGAATAGTTGTAATAATTTTTAAATAATGGTAATAATTTTTTTAAAAAATAGTGAAAAGTGTCACGGTACCGTGATGCTGCCTGCCTGTGGCTACGCAGCTAGATGTAAAAGGACTACGGTGCAGTGCCCTGACTACACAACGTTCCACTTTTTGTGGTGTTTACGCATTGCGTCCTTTGGTGCCGTGACAAAAAGGCAGAACTTAAATTGTTACGGATGTATTATATTATTAGTAAAGCTATAGCTTAATTCGTAGTTTGTATTATTAAAACTAGTAATTATTCTAATAATTTAACTTTATATTTCTAATTCAGTTTTTTTTTTAGTGTAATAAGCTACTAGGGTGATTAAGGAAGAGCCCGATGCTGCTGCGATATATAGGTGATTCACCAGCAATAAGTTGATAAAGTAGATTCTACTTCGATACAGTAACTGATTCTTACAGAAGGGAAAAACCCCCTGCGAGCGCCAACTACCTATAGTGGCTTTTATACGTGTGCCGACCTATTGCGTTACTGCTGCCCCGGCGCTGCGTAGACGCTGTGGCGGGGTTTCGCCTGCGTGTCGCCTGGCCCCATTACAACCGGCGCCAGGATACCCAATGGAGTCTTGGACTGGAGAAGATGACTCCAGTTGGTGAGTAGGGAATGACTGGGCGCCGGTTCTGTGGCAGACACTACTCCGATTTTGGTGGCCGGAATGCCAGGGTGGCCGGAATGACAGGGGAGTTACGTTATATGCTAGGGTTGTCAGCACTACCAACAGAATAATTGGAATCCTAAAGGATGGGAAAAGGGGTCAGGCGGTCGACTTGGGGACTTTTCAGAGGCACTCGGGATGATAGTCAAAAGTCTCCGCAATGCCAACATTTTAATAATCAGAATCCTAAAGGTTGTCCCAACGTCCACGCAAGTAGGCAGGGAGAATACATGCATGCACCAAGCAATGGTCATGTGCAGTTTGAAGTCGTTGCCAACACTCCCTGTTGGTGAAAGCATAGCCCTGGATTAAGCTTCAGGGAGCAGAATTCATTTGCCTCAACGAAGGCCTCTTGCATTTTGTGATCGAAGATCCTCTGCCCCTTTGTTGGTTGGACTCAAAGCTAGACTCTGGCAAGTTTGGTGGCTGATTACTGATCAACGGTGATAGCGGCGACGATGGCTTCTTAGTTGTTGGTTACAAGCCTGCTGAATACGAGAATACCTATGTTGGAACTTCACCTTCCTAAGCTCGGCGCCCAGGATCCTGAATCTTCCAGGCCGCAGTTCCAGCTTGACTTTGCGAGTACAATTATGGCGGCATTTCTGTCTTGTTCTCGTCCTCGCTAGGTCATCAGCGAATCCATTGACATTGCACTTCACATCATTTCCCCCATCGTCCAGAATCTCTACACGCACAGAGCACTACTTTTCTCACCCTGTTGCTCCAATTCATGGCCCTTTACATTTGCTTCGGCTCAGTGACTCTGGGCTTGCCTGGGCTGCTGCGTCCCCGATTCACTGTCGACGATATTCAATTTACACCCGGCGACAGACTCCCCAGCCTAGAGAGCCTCAATCTCACGGCCGTCGACCTGGTGGAGAAAGCGTTCCTTGACCTCGAGAACGAATCATCACCTGCTGTGTCGCCCCTTCCCTCTCAACCTCTCAATTCCCGACAAGCAAACGCGGGCCTGCCATATTGCGCGGCCTCCACTGACAGATCCGCCTATCGCTCTGCCGCACTGGCCTGCGCTGACTACCTCGAGGCGCTCGGAAACACGCCCTGCAAGCTCTGGGGAAATCCCGGCGACGCTTATTGGGGCTCACTCTTCTGCCACATCACGATCGGCGGTGACACATACAACAGTGCATTCGTTGAGGGGGTGTCCAGTAAGCCCGGCACAGGCTGCCAGGAAAGCTGGTGCAGGCATGTGGCTCACGCTGTCCGGGTTACCGAAAATCGGAACTGCAGATCGAAGGAAATAGGGCACGTTCTTTCGCTCAGATCTGGGGCTCAGATTTCGCCCTGGAGCAATTGCAAAGATTGGCGTTCTGTAAAAAACCTTGACTTTCAGATGGTTCGGATGGCCATCTGGAGCTCAGATCGCCCCAGATCAGAATAGTCCCCATAATATCCAATCTGGCCAATTAGGGGCGTAAAGGGGCGTGGACCGGCTCAGATGAAATGGTGGGATTTGAAAGCTGCTTATCTAGGCGCTCAGATCATTTTACAGTGGTGCTACAGTGGTATAGACCTGTATTAGAGTGGTGCTGATGTTCAAAGCTTAAAAAAACACCACTGTTTAGTTATCTTTCCAGATTCTGATCTGAAAGTTCATCAGACACTTTTTATCAGTGACTTATTAAGGCTCCATCTGAACGCTAATCTGAAGCCACCATCTGAGCGAAAGAACGTGTCCTTAGCCCTCTCCGGTCGTGGCCAACCAGTACTGTCTTCGAGAGCAAAAGGTGCTCAGTGATGAAGCTCTTTAATAATGTACCTGGACAAAATACCTCTTCACATTCGTGAAATGAGAAGTGGAACAAAACTAATGGTTGGTAAACTTCAAGTAGTACCGATCCATATGGTAAAATACATCAACCTACGGCAACAAAGGGTCTCCATCTTCTAGGCCTTCCAGCGGCAGGGAAGTTAGGACCTGAATGCGGTTTACTCGAATCATCTTCAACCCCTGGGCCTCGGCAGATTGACCCATCCTTACCGAGATCTGCTCAAGTGACCACAGCATAGGCAAAATCCAGTGGTATGCCATGAGGTTTCGCCCAACTTCCTCCAGAGCGATTGAAAGCGCATCTAAGAGAAGCTCCCGTGCCTCCAAGAGATCGCCACTGTGCAGTTTCAACTCCGCCTTCAACCGGAGCGGCAGAACTCTGAGCCATTTCGGCAGATCAAGGTTGAACTGAGTCCATATTTCGTCCGTTTCTTCATCCATCCCTAGTTCTATACTGAGTACTTGCAGAACGGTATAGTGTCGTATGCGTAAATCCGTCCATGCGCATCCCGCCGACCTATCACCATTCATGCTCATTCTTTTTAGCGCATCGCTGAGGAATATGAACTGGTCTTTGGTATCCTTGGCGGTGATCAGCCCGTCGAAGTAATCCACGGTAACAGATGCCAGCAGAGGGCTGCATTGTCCTAACCTGGAAGCCAACTCCCGCAAGAAGAGGGAAAAGATCGCTTCGAATGGACCACATTCGCTGGCAAATGGGAGCTTCGAGATGGCCGTCCACAATCTTGGAAGTGGGTGACCTTCTCCGAAGATGTCCTGACTCGCCGAGCAAAGGAACTTCAGAGTGATGTTGGCTAGGTCACTTCTGCCAAGGCGCTGAAGTGCCTTGATGGCGGCGAGGAGAAAACTACAGGCGCGGGGAAACTCCTGCTTGATGACCTGCCGAAGTCCTCGGAAGGCAGAATCCAGGATACCCAGAATCGGGACGTCTTCAAACCGTTCTAGGGACCGCGTGACAAGGTTAAATCGTCCCCAGGCCTCGAAGAGAATGACCGTAGAACCGCCGTGACGGCCGCGGTAGCTTCCGTCAGGGTTGATTATCCAAGTGCCACTGGAGAGACAGTAATCGATGTACTCCCTTAAGCGGGAAAGGGCAACTTCGGTGTCTTGTAGGGGGCCGACAAGCGTCAGGCCAGCCGATGGGTGAGACTGGCGTGCCAGGAACCGTTGCTTGGCTTTGCCGTTGCGTCTGAGGTATTGCTTCAACCGCTTGGAGCCCATCACAGAAACTCCACCAGCGTTGGCCTCGAACCCGGTGTTCTCGGCGTGCTCAAGAACCTTGAGTACATCGTCGCTGTTGAGGTTCTTCCGCCAACCCCAGGACCGAAACTTTGTCGTGTACATCTTGGTGCTGTGATCGTCAGTTTCAAGTCGCAACCGGAAGTGACATGGAACAATTGAAGGCCTTTCACTTACGTGGCCTTGAAATTGTGCATCGCTTCCATCTCTAACTTGACCTCGCGAAGCTTCTTCCCCTCCTTCATGTAGAGGCCCTTAATCGTGGGCTTGGCAGTTTCCCAGTCATCAAGCGTCGGCGGCCATGATGGCTTTGGATGGCTCGAGACAGCAGTCGCCATTGTGTACAACTTGAATTTGACGGGTGATGTTCCTAGTGAATGAAAGCGGTGGAGTGATGTGGAGCGTGGGGCATCGACCTTGGAAAGAATCCAGGGAAAGGAAACCGCGACCAAAAGCTGGGGTTGACGTTGTGGAAGTAGCCCGTGGTGACCGCCTTGCGCTCTGCGAAGCATTGATGGAGCAGAGCCAATGGTGACACAAAGTCGTCTGTCAAAACCAAAAAAGGTTAGGACAATGCATGGAAATTTTACCACCCTCCATCACTAAGGAGCAGATTCCATTGGGCGCCACAGCGGTGGTGGGGTTGAGCTAACGACCAGAACAACGTACCTGAACACCTACGACGGGATAATTTTGGTGAAAAGCGGAGTACTGGTACCTACAACGCAAAACGCTAAGCTGCAGCCAGGTGACAACTTAAACACGGCTCCATGTCTAGGAAGAATATGTCAGAAAACACTGCACACTGGATTCTGTGGAATTGAGGGGGTTGAAACTGCTTTATTCAATTGCTTGTTGGCTCTCTGGCTTTGCCAGAGAGCTCCTTATTATAGTACTGCGTAGTGGCAAATACCAGCTCTAGCCAGCTGAACTCTATTCAGCTCGGCATGCCACATACTTCGCCTGCGCGCTCTGGCCTTCGGCCAGAACGCCGTTAATCTGACAGAACACTACAAAACATGGTCAAGCTGATCAAAATGAATCTGGCATGTGCGGTACGAACATTTTATTATTTCCATGACATTATCTTATAAAGTTTCTTAATTTACTTTAAAGAGATAACTGTAATGGGGCCAGGCGACACGCAGGCGAAACCCCGCCGCAGCGTCTGCGCAGCGCCGGGGGCAGCAGTGACGCAATAGGTCGGCACACGCATAAAAGCCGCTGTAGGTAGTCGCACTCGTAGGGGTTTTCCCTTTTGCAGGAATCAGTCACTGTATCGAAGTGGAATCTGCTTTATCAACTCATCGCTAGTGAATCCCCTGTGCATCGCAGCAGCATCGGGCTCTTCCTTGATCACCCTAGTAGCTTATTACAATCACTTTATGGTAATTATCCTTAATTATATAATTATAACTATAAAAATAATAATAACTGATGCTGTTAATTTGTGTGACCTGACTGGTCTCAGTAAGGTCCAGTACAGGAAGTTACAGGGGGTGAGTCCCCTGTAACGGGCGCAGCGGAAGGCTTTGGGGGTACGATGACTGCCCGGGACGGGGTCAAAGGAAGCTAAGATCAGCAGACTAACCTGCTGTAATAAGCAGAGATACAGGGGTCTATGCCCTGTAACAGGGTGACTACAGTGGTATAATAAGCTACTGGGGTGATTAAGGAAGAGCCTGATGCTGTTGCGATACACAAGTGATTCACTAGCGATGAGTTGATAAAGCAGACTCTATTCCAATACAGTGACTGATTCTTGCAGAAGGGAAAACCCCCCTGCGAGCGCCAACTACCTACAGCGGCTTTTATGCGTGTGCTGACCTATTGCATCACTGCTGCCCCCGGTGCTGCGCAGGCGCTGCGGCGGGGTTTCGCCGGCCACATTACAAGTGGGCTTTGCATAGAGATCACGAAGGTCAAAAGGTTGCCCTAAGGCTATATATAAACTATCTTGCTTAAGGTAGAAGAAAGGAAAAGAATCAGACACCAGAAACACAGGAGGGGA
>Ga0247760_1001794_pt1 | contig 18548 bp, 23 predicted proteins | sample UWRJL171409R4_FD_179936 | JGI IMG/M metagenome (GOLD analysis project Ga0247760, IMG submission 179936) | Plant litter microbial communities from Arlington Agricultural Research Station in Wisconsin, United States - UWRJ-L171-409R-4 | ecosystem: Environmental > Terrestrial > Plant litter >... | reverse complement strand
CAAGGGGGAACAGGGTGAGGGGGGGAATAAAGACAAGGCAAAAGACAATGGCAGGGTTGTAGTCGTCCACTGCAAGGCGGGGAAGGGCCGCTCCGGTTCTATGGCGTGCAGCTTCCTCATCGCGGAGCGCGGGTGGACGGCGGAAGATGCGCTCGCGCGCTTCACGGCGCGGAGGATGCGTCCCAACTTTGGTGCGGGCGTATCGATCCCTAGCCAGCTGAGGTGGATTAGCTATGTGGATCGGTGGACGCGCGGGGGAAAGACGTATGTTGAGCGGGCAGTGGAGATCGTCGAGGTGCATGTCTGGGGGCTGAGGAATGGAGTCAAGGTTGCCGTGGAGGGGTTCGCCGAGGAGGGGAAGAGGATCGAGGTTGCCCACACCTTTGGCAGAGGGGAGAGAATTGTCGTCGAGGGGGATGCGCCTGGCGGAGCTGGGATCAAGGATCTCGTGTCGGATATGGCGAAGTACGGTCTTGCAGAGAGAGAGGATGACGGGGAGATTGTCGAGGATGCGGACTATGAGGGCGTGGTGGATGGGAAGAACGGGAAGGACAAGGGGGATTTGTATGAGAGGCGGCCATCGAGAACCGAGAAGATTGGCGGCCGAGCGTCGAGCTTGATGCGGAAGATTTCTACGCGGAGGTCAACATCGTCGGCGAGCTTGAACAAGCTGGGGAATGGCGCGAGGAGCAAAACTATTGCCATTCCCGCGGGCGAGTCTCATCCTGAGGCCGCGCCGACAGACTCTACCCTTGGTGGTGGGGATGGGACAGCGCAGTCGAGATCGACCTCAAACTTGCAGGATGCGTTCTCGTTCGCCGACCCATTGGAACCGGGTGGACAAGCAGTCATCTTCAAGCCCTCGAAGCCGATCGTCCTCGCCAACAGCGACGTCAACATCACCATTGAGAGACGAAACCGCGCCCCTGCTAGCCTGGGCCTGGCAATGGTCACGGCCGTTGCACACGTCTGGTTCAACATTTACTTTGAAGGCAACGGGCCAGAGCAAGGCGGCAATGCGGACGATAGCGGCGTTTTCGAGATTGAATGGGATAAGCTCGACGGCATCAAAGGGTCGAGCCAGAAGGGAACGCGTGCCTGCGACAGACTTTCCGTGGTGTGGAGGGTCGCTGGTGCCAGCGGGGATGGCACAGCTAGCGCGGAAGAGGTGCGCGATGCGGAAGGGAAGGTTACCACTGCTGCGGGGGTGACGATTTGCGAGCCCGGGGACGATAGCCCAGTGCCACAGATGGAGGCGGCGGATTGGAAGGGGGCTGAGGCCGATCCTGTTGCGCAGAAGCGTCTCGGTTTGCGCCTCGAGGGACCAGAAAGCGGAAACGCCAGCAAGGCGAGCAGCGTGGCAAGCGAGGATGTGGAAGGCAGCCCTAGTGATGAGGATCCGTTGAAGGGGGTGAAGATTAGTGGTCCAAAGGGAGAATCCGTCCTTGATATCACGCCTGTGAAAGCGGGAGATGTCTCTTCGTCCGATGTCAAGGATGCGGATGGAAAAGCGATTGATGTATCTAAACTTCCTGGGAGGAAAGAGGAGGACGAAAAGGCGGACGCGACGGCCAAAAATGGCTTCATCATTGAGTAGCGCGGCATATTGTACCACGTTCCACAGGTAGCAGAGCAAGGCGTTGTCGGAGCATTAGCATCAATATTTTCCAATGTTTTGGTTTGCGAACATGCAAGTGCCTCTATCAGCTCGTATCTACATCAACGTAAACCCTCCATGATGTGCGTAACGGCCGGTTATGTCGTCTCCAAGCCGTCCCTCTCTTGGTGATGTTTGCTTCATCCTCCTTCAGCGCCCATGTCAGAGCAAATCCCCTCAATTGCATTTGGTACCCTTCAAGCCCACACCCAGCCTTCTCATAATCCCATATCCTCATCACTCTCATCATCACCATCCTCCCCCCCACCACCCATCTCCTCCTCCTCCCTCCTCGTCGCCTCTGCACTCGCCCCCAGCTTCCTCACCCCATCCACAACACCCAGCACAAACCCCCTACTCTCCGCGAGCTCCATCGCCCCCACCCCTCTCAGACTCATCAACCCTCCCCCAAACATCTCCAACGTAGCCGTACTACTCCGCATCTTCGCCGCTCTCACCTCCACCAGATCCCTCAGCAACGACCGCACCTCCCCCGCCGCAACAGGCATATCATCCCCTGCGTGCGCAAGCAGCGCCTCCGCCACCTCCAGCCAGTGATACGGTAAGTACCCCGAGGGCGCCTCGGCCGTGCACGACGGCTGGAACGGCGGCGACAGATTGGCGTCGCTTTCGGCGAGGCGGCGCGCGCGCCCGGGCTCAGAGAAGTGTGCACGGGACGGAGGCGGGGGCGGGGAGGAGAACGCCGTCGGGTCTTCCTTGGTTTCGCGGGTGAGGATTTCTTGGAGGGACGAGGGGTGCAGCCAGGGGGGCGGGACGATGTTGGCGCGGCGTTGCTTTTTGAGGAGGAGGGCGAGCCAGAGGGGGAGTTCGGCGCGGTGGGGCGGGCGCAGGGGGGGGGTTTCGCCCTGGAGATTGGGAGGGTTAGTTCGGTGGTGAGAGAGAGGGGAGGAACAGGATGGGGAGAGGAAAACGTACGCCGAGCAGGGAGATGCGCTCGAGGCGCTGGCGCGGCATGACGGTCACCAGCTCCATTTCGGCGAGGAAGGCCACCTCGGGCTGGGTCAGGCCCGGCGGGAGCGGGAGTGCCATGGTGGTTCAATCGCGGCGGCTGTCGCTGCGGAAGGGGTCATCTCATCGTGCGAGAAGCCGGTTGTGGTCGCCTACGCGGTTGTCGTGGGTTGGAGTTGGAGCAGCGCAGAAGCAGAATCCGTCATGGCGCGTGGGATTGGATTGGAGACGCGACGGGCGGGCTGAGAGGCGCGGGGCAAGTTTGCGATGGGGGAACAGACTCGAAGCGGGGATGGTAGACCCTAACCCTTGAGTGGGGGCCAATCTTATCAATCTATGGGCCGCAGACTTGGTTGTCATCTTGTTGTTTTCCCTGAACTGAAATTATTGTACAGTGTGCAAAAAGGTCTATTTACAGATATGCCAATCGGTCTCAATTACCCGGCAATTTCTCCTCACCTGCCGATCTTCGCAGCGCGGACCCTCGAATGATGCGACACAGCTGTCCCATTCGTAGCAGGAATGGCGTCAAAAGCCAAAATGGCGCCTGCCTCCTTGGGAATCGTGGCCGCAATAGATCCCGATCCAAGACGCGAATATTGATACGGAATTGCGGCTGTAGCCATTGTGCCGCCTGGAGCCCTGTTGGTAGCACCGCCGAGGTCGTTATCGACAGCCACGGCATACCTGTCATTCGTCAGTTCATTCTGCGCAGACTGTTGTCTCGATTGGGATGCCAGTTGACTCACCCTTGCTCCTTGGAGTCAGCACTGGTGATGGGGCTGTTCACGTTTTTGAAGGCGTTGCTCTCGGCCAGGACTTGGGCGCCCATTCGTGTGTTGATGGCGGATGACATGCTGATTTTGGCAAGATTGGTCAGTAACCCTCACTTGCTCTCCGGCCACGACCTTCCTCGCTGGAAAGTGAAAATCACTCACTCCTCGTAGAACGAATTGTAGATGTGTCCCGTGCCAAAGCGCAGAGACGGCCCTCTCGACCCGCAGTTCTTCCAGTGGTTGTTGGCATAGGTGACTCGGAGATGCCCCTTGTCCTCCTTGGCATTGCTGTCGCTGTGCCCAACCAACGACGTCTTCCAGTGGTCGTGAAAGTATGTGCTAACAAATCGTCAGATGATCCTTCACACATCGTTGAAGGAGGACATACTGAGAAATGGTGACAAAGTCGGAGCCATGAGTCACATCCACCAGGCCATCATAGAAATCCTTGTCGCTCCCCTTCGCCGAGGAGAAGTCACAGTGGTCGACCCAAACATTGCTGCTTGCCTGCAATTTGTCAGCCCCATATTCACAATCCTCCCTATCCAGGAAATCACTCACATCAATCGTCAAGGCATCTCCATTGGCAGCAACCACTGAGGACGAGACAATATTTCGGATGATCAGATTCTTCTGCTTGCGAAACAAAAGCCCGACACCATTCAACTCTGGAACAATGTCAGACACAAGGCACCCGCGTTACAATCCAAGGGGGACATACTGGAGCCTGCCAAGCCAATGATGGTCTTGTTGCTGCCAACCCGAACCTTGGCGCTCCCATTGATGGCGCCCTGAACGAAAACGATGGTTGGCTCCTTGTTCTTCTCGCCAACGGCAGCGGTAAACTGCGCCAGGGTTGAGACAGTGGTGACCGTCCCTCCTGATCCACCAGTTGTTCTTGGCTTGGTCAGCGTCTAACTGTTGAATATGTAGGTATGATGAGCTGTCTTACCCCCCGTTTAGCATGGCAAATCCAATGTTCGCTTTGTCTGTTGCTATCACCTTCCTCGCCGCGCCCTGCGGTCCCGCAATTGCGGCCACGGCATGGTCCCAAGTGGGTGTCGGATTCGCTGCCACGAGACCCAGAAGGCCCCAAAATACGGAGAACTTCATCCTCGATATGCGAAGCCACTGGCGTTGTCGGTCTCACACACAAATGCTGGGTCTGATATCCCTCAGTTCGCGAATACCAACGTCGCGGCATCCATATATACCCCAGATCTTGGCGGCACCGACCCGCTAAATAAGAAAGACGGTCGGTAGATAGCATGTTTCAGCGGTGCAAATCCAACGCTGCGGTGCCCCGAGCCGCCGAGATTACCACGTTCCGGGAGAAACAAATATATTGCTCCCAGGCTATATGCTTGGCTCTAATTAGGACCCCACGACAATATGTTCCGCGACGCCTGCCATTTCTCCACCAATCCGGAAATTATCCGCGGCTGAGAGACCATGCTTTTCAGCATCTGTCTGCTGGTAATTTTCTGTTGAAAAGAATCATGGGGACAAAGCAACTTGTGCCAAAGTGTTCTCAGGCGCAAGGATATGGCCAGGCAGCACACCAAATCGAACAGTCAACACACACAATTCGAGGACAGAAAGTCCTCCAATCCGAATTCAGGGGTAATTTTTGTTGCCAAATGCCTCCTCAGACAAAGCAAACCAGCAGTCATATTTTGCGAGTTCTGAGCTTGGTATTACAGTAGATCACAACCAAGAAAACCACATGGAAAAAAAGAATCCGGCCCGAAGCCCGGACGAAGAAAACTCATATTACTCTCCGAATAATAGGTATCCAGCCATGATGTCCACATTACACTAGTGGAAATATCCACCAAGCGTCCCCAAACCTGTCTAACAATACCAAATGAAATCCAACATGTTGATCCGGACTACCCTGGGTACCTATGCGAAATCGCTCCGAGTCTTAACGCCAAAATCTGCGTACCCACCTGAAAGACGGCATGTAGGAGGCAACGGTAGACTCCGTGTCGATCTTCCCAGTCCCCGCCGTTCTAGCTTCCTCAAACCCTCCGCGCCCTTCAAAATCCAGACGAAACTGGCCAGGGACTGTGTGATTCCGCTGGCCGTGATGCACAGGTCTCGGGGAGCTCGGTACAGCCTGTGTTTCCTGGCGCAAACCAAGTCGTTGATCCGAGACCAAGGCGGGGTCACTGAGCGCTTCCGCTCCTTGCGGTCTTGGCCGTCCTAGTGCCTCCCGGCTGACACATTGTACGTCTTCTCACGGAATACCGCGTCGGCAGCCTTCTCGTTGACGTTGACGATTCTCTTAAGGTCCTCGCCGAAATGCGGGAGTCCGTAAAGACTTATGATCAATTGTTTTACCCCGTCATGATCGAGGAGCTGATCAGTGTCTCCCCTCTGCATAGCTTTGGTGATGGCCTCGACTTTATGGAGGTGCTCGGTCTTATATTTCTGCAGCATTTTGAGAGTATCGCCCTTTCCGCCGCTCCGGACCTTCAGTCGCTTGACGTCGATGAGATGATCCACGTACTCAACCGTCGCATCATTGTAAGGCTCGATGGCGTGCTCTTTAAGGAAGAATCCAAACTGGATCGCTGCGTTCTGCACCTCGGCGTATTCTAGCTTGAACTCTTCAATCGCCGTCACCTTCATCCGAATGGCTTCGCGCTGCAAATCGATCTTTGTGGCGTTGTTGCAAAGATCGACATCGACCACCAAATCTCGATGCCGATGGGTCGTGGGCCGGTAGTCGTAGTATATGTGCATGTGGTCTTTGTAGTTGTGTCCGCAGATTCGGCAAAACATCGTTCCGTTCATGGCCTTGCACCTTTGGGGGGCCTCGTGTCCTCGCTCATTGCGTTCGACCAGCCGGCCGAGGCCACATGGCTTGTGGCACATAGTCTTGTAGATAATCACAGCCTCATCCCTGCCGTCAAAGTTGCTCCGAACCTCAACACAATCCACATGCGTACACACAGTCCGCGGCTGGCCAACCTCGTAGGCCTCAACACTCTCTCTCTGAACAAAAAGGCTCTTCTCCGACTCGGCTCTAGACAGCTCGGTGCTGCGAAGGGTTTCAATCTGCTCATCGTTCACGGCGATGCTGGTCTGGATCTTCTGGGCGATGATGGCCATGGGTTCTTGAAGCTTTACTATCATGTCCCGCGTTTCGTTGAGATTGATGGTGCTTCGAATGTGGTGGGGTGTGAGCCCCCGGAAATACTCCACCGGCGCCTGCATTCGCCAACAGAATACTCCTAACTGCGAGCGTTGTCCTCTGGCAGGCTAATGTCGACGCTCATTTTTCGAGCAGCTAGGTACCGGAAACTCTCAGAGTCGAAACGGTAGACGTTGTGTTCGAAGAGACCCAGCTTGACTGTCTCATACTCTCTGAGAAGAGTCTCGAGAGGCTTGAAGGTGTCGCCTGGTTTGTAATTGGACCCACGAGTGTTCGTAAACCCAAAGACAATGTTCTCTGCAGCATTCCGGTGCAGATGTGTCAACAACTGCTTGATGCAGAATCGAAACATCACCGTAAGGAGTGCTACATTCAGCTTCAGCAGGATAAGAATGCCGTGGAGCGTTTTGTACGTCCGAAAAACTCCGAGGATGTCGGCCATATTCCTGCTGTCCTGTTCCAGGTCCCTAGTATCGCCAATCCCAGGCGTGTCGATGAGGCGGACACGAGTGTTTTAAATGTCGATGGAGCACACCGAAGTTCGTTGTGTCGCTGACTGTCCGCGGGCACCGTCTTGCTCATCGGGGCTTTTGCTTATCTTGATATCCCTTTGCACAAACCTCCCATGGCCGTCGGACGGGTCCTTGGTCTGTGTTGGGAAAGAACAAGGGATGACCCATTCAGCTCTGACTTGAGAGCTGCCTCGAGGGCCGTATCGAGGGTCTCGTAGGTCAGGTAATTGACAAAGGCGTTGATCCATGTTGACTTGCCGACACCCGTTTCACCAAGGATGAGAATATTCACCTCTTTCCAAGGCTCGAGATCCTTCAGAAGCCGAAGGAGCGTCTCGCATTCGTACAACACCCAACTTGATCCATGTGCTCTGCTTCTGCACTGAAACTCCCAGTCCTCGGGCGAGGAGGCGCTGCAATCGCAGTGCCTTCTGTCGCCATGTCCGTACTCGACCACCGACAGGCATGTGGCACAGATCCAGGTGCACAGCAAGGTTGTATCGCAGCATGGATGGGGGCAGGGAATCTTGACCTGCCGTCGATCTAACGACTTGCCAGCGGCTGAGCGATCTATGACGTGATCCGGGCAACGCATGATACAATTTGTGGCGAGGGCCCTTCTTTGGTCCAAAAGGTCGTCAGTGACCAGTCGACCATTGCGGTGTTGACATATGTACGCCTTCTCTAATTCTTGGCCAAGAGCGTCGCAGTCTGCTGCAATAACCAGCTTGTTCTGGCTGCGGCTTCGCAGGAGTTCAGCGAAGAGGGTGTAGGTTTCGTTCCAAGTATCATCGGAGCTGGGAGATTGCGGTTGAAATATAGCACGTAGGCATCCTTGTCGATGCTTTGAGCCAAAAGACCGGCGAGGTTTGGGTCACCGTAGCCCACATATACAGCCTTCTCCCTCGTGATTGTTTCCGCAAAGTTCATCCTATCGGCATAGGACACTAGGGACTCGAGGTTGCCTAGTGAGACCTTGCTGGCTTTGAACTCCTTTAATAGCTTCTGCAGGGCGTCGGATTCCGCCGCTCCGGCGCGAACTTGTTGCAGCACTATCGCGAGGTTCTTCCTCAGCGATACCTCTTCGGCTTTGGCCAGCCGAATTCGGTCGGAGACCCGCACGATATGGCTCTGCGGCACAACTGAAAGATACCAACGGCGTGAAGCCGTGTAAGCTTCTAGTGCTTCATAGGCGTAATGAAGATTGCCGAACAACTCCACATATCCCTCAAGGCACGAGACGCTTGGTTGGTGCACAGTAGGATTGCCTCTAACCTCGAGAATGCGAAACATAGAGAGGAAGCACAGAGGGAGGAGAGTGTAGGCGATCGGGCAACCCCTCCCACCGTAATCGGTGTTGATGTAGACCGGAATCTCGCGAAAAAACTTCTGAACATCTGAGAAACTCGTAGGCATGTCTCCGAACTCAGGAGAAATGTTGCTGAAGAATGACAGTTCGAGTGGTTCTTGAGAGTTGTGCTGCTCTTGTTCAATTGTACTGTCTGGGTCGCCGGCGCTGGCCGCAAGACCCTCCAGCTTCAAGCGGTTGAACTGAGATGCTAGCAAGTCCTCCAAGCTAATATCGTGGTTGCTTGCAACACCCGTTTGCGTTGCTGTCATAGCGCATTGGGCGCCCCAGGTGATGCCTGCGACAACGTGGGTCGCAGCATCCATATCCACAGCCGTGAGTGAAATCGATTCCTTGATCCCGGGGGCCGTTAGATTGAGTTCTTCCTCAATAGTTGGCCGAGTGCAGTGGATAGACGAAGGCAGATGTCGCTGATCGTTGCTCTGGGAGTCGTTGAGATAGTGTCCGTAGCCATTGACAGGGATAAGGCCTGCAAGGAAGCTAACGCCGAGGTCGAGGCCAACTCCAAGATGGGAGAACCTGTCCTTGAGGGAGCTTCCACGGTGTAGCTGCAAGTTCGTCACCATAATCTTCTTGATATCCACGGCGCCGTCGGGAGGGCCATCAGTGAAGAGAGATTTGCGGGTGAAAGTGTCGGTCCGCACGTCGTACAGGGCACCCAGACCGACTGCTTGGCCAAGAGCAGGCCGTTTGGGCAAGGCGTCGGGCATTGTGCAAACGGAAGGGCACCCAAGCCGGGCAAAGAGCGAAGGAGGGAAGAGAGAGAATGGCTGTCGAGAGGAGATTGTTGCTGTTCAGGCGTGCGGAATGGGTTGTACGGTTCATTCAGAGAGAAATGGAAAACGTGAAGGCGAGAAATCAGGACATCTGGTAATAGTAGCTATTTGTGATATTGTTTGCCAGGCTGGGAAGGTGCGAGTCGACCTCATGATATTGAGTCTGGAAGATACCAGACGCAGCGGAAGTTGCTCCCCACCTCATCGACTCTTTGCCGTCGAGGTTTTGGCCACATCAAACGGCCACAAACGTGCATAATGCCCCCCATTTTTGCTTTGAGCACCACCGCAGTTGTGACCGATTTGCAAAACATGCTTGTTTTGGCAGCTGCAGGCAACCGAACACCTGGTTTTCCATTAAAGCCGAGTCGTAGATGCTGCTTTCCGGCCAACCCCTGCTATTAGTGGCCCTTATTAGCATGGCCGACAAACGCTGCTAGTGAGAAGGACCGATGGCAGCAGCCACCGTGTAAACAGATGAGAAAACGGCCTCGCGCGTCGTACAGAGCACCGAGACCGACTGCTTGAGCAAGGAATTGAGCATCGAAAAGGCATAAGAGCCCTGCATAAGTACCCGGGGCATACTCCATGATACGCCTTAAAACTACTAATATCTCTCTACAGCCTTTGAAGGCCACATACTATTGTAATCCGTAGACAGCTGGTAGTATATTTCATTTTCATCACGATCGGGGTGGCCCAGAGGTCTCAGTTTCCCTCGTTTACCCAGATCCTTAACCAGGGGGTCATCGTCTGGCCAGAGGGTGTATTCGATGAACTTCGGCGGAACCTGTCTTGGATACTTGCTTGCAATGAAGCTTTCCACTGCGCGACCGGGTTCCGTATCATTGGAAGCTGGCTGGCATTTTCTGTGCCGATCGTTTCGTATGGTACTTCTGCTTCGCTGACTTCCGCTTCCTTGCTCATCAGAGTCAAAACCCTCTTCGTCACCCGCGCTCGTGTCGTAGCTGAGGGGCAGGGGCTGGAGAGCCAGACCTCGGAGGTGCCCGACGACGTGATCTTGAAGGCTGCTGTCTGTAGGCTTGGTGATCCCACAAAGTGGGCACGACTCAAACAGTGGCTCGGCTGTCCTTACGTTTCTGTCGGCTAAGATTACTAGCTGGGCTGGACTTAGTTTCCCTAGGTGAACTAACTCTATGTAGCGAAGATATTCGTCTTAAGATAGAAAACGACCCATATGACTTTAAAACGCATCTCCATTTGGTGGTGTGCTCTCACATGTGGTTAAGCCAGGTATGGCTGTGGGCGTACAATTCGGTAGCTGTCTCACAGGTCTCAAACAGACAAACATAGGGGTCCAGATCGTTCAGAACATGCCGCCTGTGCACTAGCCGTCAGCGGTATCATCAAGAATGCTTAGAAAATGACTTACTTCCACTTTGTCTCATCAAGGGCATTGTGCACGGGGAGCGTGTAGAAGTAAAATGGACATGTAACTTCCCCTATTGCAGCAAGACACTCATCCCATCCCAGTACCGGGTTAGAGTTTCTTTATGGAGAGCTTCCTCAGCTTCAACTTCTCCACCTTACAGTGTCCGATAACTTCTAGAATTTTAGAGATTTCTCATCTCGTTTTCGTATCTGAGCTGCTCTTCTACCTTCCTCTCATTATATTTCCACATAAGGCCACCGTGGGGGGCTGGTGGGAATCAAACCTCTTCATCTTTACCCAAAGCTACCGTCTTCGAGGTTGATATAATTAAGGGCACTGCGACCCTTTTGAACCTTTCAGCATCGAGGGTTGTTACGCTTTGCACTGTCAACTGGATTACGCTCTTGGTTTTTTCCGTTGACGCCCGAGCCCGAGTTCGAAGCCGATTACCCCTGGGCTCGGCTCCTTCTTCCAACGGCATGCTAACCACAGTCGCGGTATTGGCGATCCTTGACGGAATTATTGGGGGCGCTGGTGTGGCTTCTTGAATTCGGATTACTGTTTTACCGTGACGCGCTTTTCTGTACAGAATTCGCTTTCGAAGCACCATGGTGTCTGCTAGCCGTGCATTAATGTTATCACTGATTCCCGGGAAGCGATCACAGATGTAATCCGTAAAGAGCTGTTTCAAAAACAGCTCCGTGTCGTTCCCCTCGTCGTCCCGGATTTGGAACTCATCGGCGGCCTTTTGGTTGTGAATCGCCCTGCTTACCTTACGGATGGTGTTAGAGAATTTATGGAGAAGACTGATTTCGCTGGAGATTCCTTAGGCTGTCTCGCTAAGTTTAGCGTTCAGTGGAGGCAATGTCCGTTCCTCGTACTCAATTAGGTCAAGCAACTCGAGGGCCTTTTAACACTCCTGCAGGTGATAATCGAGGGCTTCCAAAAGGCCAACAACAATGTCCTGGATGTCGGGTGCCTCGCGTAAGCTATAGTCCAGAGACTCGCAGCCCGCACCAAAAACCTTAATGTTTACAGCCCAAACTGAGAATCCGGCAAGCTGGTCCTCGATTATCGACAGCTCCCGGGCGTAAAGTGCCGCGCTGTTCTTCAGGCAACGCTGGAATGAGGCGAGGCATGTTTTAGTGTAGCCAGCAACTGTCGCTGTGGGCTGGCCTTCCCAAGCGACGGGGGCCACTGGCTCCATCGTCGGGATAAATTGATGCCTTACTCAATTGAATGCGCCAAGTGTCGACGACAGATGCTGCTTCCCCAATGTCGCGAAGTCACTACAGACGAAAAACGGAGTTAACAATGCACCAGCCACTGAGATGCCCCCCTCAGTGCGTCAACCTGAGAATCCAGGCAGCTTTGCCGGGTTCAGACACATTTGATGCTCCGAGTCTCGTCTGGATCCTTCATCGCCCGTTTCAGCAGTGCCCCGCTCTATGTGACTTCTAGGCGGTCTGCGTTCCGATCTTGACTCCAGACAATACCCACGTCGGGATGGACCCGTCACAGAGACGCTGCCCGCCCTGCACGTCCTATCAACAACTCAGGTCGCGATGCCCCCGTCCACCAGTGCCCAAGACGAGAAAATCGATCAGAAGCTTGTACTAGACGCATTCAAAACACTACAGGAAATTGCGCAATTCTCGAGAACGAAGGCCAAAGATGGCGAACTCAAGATCTTCTACGCTCACCTCACAGCCTACTACGCCATGATCTACGGCCAAGCGGGCGGCCTCGGCAAGAACACCGGCGACTCTAACAATCTCCTCTGGAGGATCTCAGCCGACAGCGAGTCAATAATGGCCCTGGATTTTCTTAAAGGAATCAGCGGGCCTGCTCGCAGGCTCCAGCTTCAGACATCGACCTCAATGAAGGTAACGACGTCCAGTTAGTTAGATATGCTCCTCTCCATAGAGCACTACCTCCACAAAGCTCGCGTTAACGCTGTCAGGGAAACCGCAATCCGGTGGGCAGACAGCAACAAGACGGGACGCCCAACCGCCAAAAGAAAAACCAAAAAGAGGTGTGTGAAGGTCAAAAGGCTATGCGAGCCCATGGCCAAAATGCGAACAATGGAGGTATACCGACTTGAACTCAAAGTTACAAGAGATCAGCTATTTAAAGTTCAATCCGAAAGGAGCACGTTCTCCCTGGACAAGACCAGGCGTCCCATCCCGCTCCATCAGCTTCTCAGTGAAGGATCGCGATCTTTTACCGAGCGAACGAGACGCATTCTCGCCATCATCCTCAGCTTCGCCGTCCTCCACCTCCACGATACAGAATGGCTCCAGCCGACTTGGGGCTCCGCAAATGTCTTATTCTTTCCTACAATGCCCTCAAACATTTCACTTAGGCTATTTGTCCACACTCCGATTACCGACCATGGCTCGGATACTGATGCCGACAAGTCATCAGAACACAGCATCGACGACGCTGCTTCGGACGAAACGGAATCAGACGACTTCAATCCAGACGACTTCAGTCCAGACGACTTCATTTCACACAAATGTCCCATTCTCGTGATATTAGCCGTGATGCTAATGGAGGTGTACTTCGCAACTCCCTTCGAAGCTCTGGCGAAGAGGTATAGAGGCACTGGCATAGGACCTGAAACCTCAGGCATCCTAAGATACGTCGATGCCGACATCGTTTTCCGGAAATGCAAAGGCGAAATAACCGAAAACTCGCAGTTTCATTACGCCGTAAATAAATGCCTTAACCCAACGGTGTGGGAGGATAAGGAGGGAGGACGCTTAGACAATAACACCTTAAGTTTGAGGATCTACCAAGAGGTGGTTCACCCACTTAAGACGGAGTTGAGTCAAGCATATAGCTCCATCCCCATCGAAGACCTTAACAGATTTACACAAGGCCTGGACTTTACAAACTGGGACCAGAATATTCAGGCAGCTGGCTTAGGCAGTTTAAAGAAGTACAAGTCCTCGTCAGATAAGACAGGAGCCTCTCGACGTTAGACACCAAGTCTGTCACCAAGACCATCATCGCCTTCACCACCGTCCTCTCCCAAACAGTTTAGTCAACCTGTGAGCGCGCCCTGACTAAGAGATCTCTAGGCGATCGAGTTATCTAGGCTGGAAAGCACGGTATCGACAGGCTTACAACATGTTTATTCCTGCAAACTCTCCCGTAGCCCCTGTGAGGATTGCCATACTCGACTCCGGGGTTAACCTTAGCCACCCTGACTTCAAAGCGCGTGCCAAGAGTATTAAGGGCACTTATAACTGGCTGAACAAAAGAAGAAGACATGCGGTACATGATCGCAAGGGTCATGGTACCTTTATGGCTGGCCTCGTTCTCAACTACGCACCAGACGCAGATCTTTACATTACAAAGATTGCCAACAGAAAACCGTCAGATCCTAGTGTTATTACACGGGTAAGGGGTGCTCCAACTCCTATCATACGATGATACAGGCTAACACCGGCTCTTCCTGCGGTTGCCCAGGCTATCACACATGCCATCAAGAAATGGAAGGTTAACATCATCTCTATATCCTTCGGCTTTCCCACGAGTGCCGTGCCATCTTACCCGAAGCTCAAGGAATCACTGATGATGGCCTACTCCCGCGGCATACTTCTCTTTACGGCCGCATCCAATAACGGGGGTAAATTGGGCCGTTCGTTTCCAGCGCGTGAGCCCACGGTGATCGCCGTGCACTCGACCGACGCCAACGGAAATCGTTCCGCATTCAGCCCAACAGCGGTCTCCGAGGACGTCAACCTGGCAACGGTTAGCGAAGCCGTTGAGAGTGCGTGGCCGATACACCTGTGCGATGAAGCGGAAAACCCAGAATGCGTAGCACACAAGTCAGGCACATCATATGCAACTCCCATTATGGCTGGGATCTCCGCTTTTCTCCTTACGTATGCCAAAGTCCACCTCCCAGAACAGGCGAAAGCGCTCAGAAGCCGAAAGGGGATGCTAGCTGTCTTAAGATGGGTGGCGGAGAAGCGGACGGGAAGTGGCGGGTACAAGCCAAGGGACGGCTACCACTTTATCGACTTGAGCTTATACTCCGACAGTCTGTTCGGAAAGGACAAGGAATTTATTGACCTGACGATTAGGGACCTCCTAAGCGGCTAGATAAGAGCACCGCCATACAAGGGATTGTATATAACGCATCAAAGTCAGAATATCCTCTATGTACAGCCCTGATCACCCCTCGCGGCTCGGAAGCACGCACAAGAATTTCTCATCCCCTTCCATCAGCATTTCACTCAATAAGCCATCTTGATCAGGATCCATCTCCTCATCCGAAATGACATTCAGAAGCAGGCCCCCACAAGCTTGGGCATCGCCATCGGCGTTAAGCAGGACACCTGTCGTATAGTCCTTCTCCAGTTTCACCCCTCTAGTGTTTTTCTCCACCATCACTTTTCGTACCCGGAAAGCAAACACGAAGTCACTGCCCCCTTCCCACGCCACATACTGCCTCGTCTCATTCACCCCAGCAACACCCGGGCCTCCAGAAACGGGCACCCCACCCCAAACAGTGCCATCGACTTCGGCACTAGCCTCCCCAATGACGGCGTGGGATCGAAGAGAGCCAACTTTAGCACCCCGAACAATTTTGATACCAGTGGCGATGTAAACCGGCTTTCAGTACCGCGACTTGTCGAGGAAGCGCCGAACAGACTCGGTTTCGATACACCTTTGGATGTATTCAGGCTTGGGATGAAACTAACCGTCTCAAGACTGTCGAGTGCGAAGCTGGAGGTGTCACTTTTTCACTCGTAAGTTCACCGAGCACAAACAACGGGGAAAAGAACGGAACAAGGCGAGAAGAAGTCAAGTGAGAAAGAGAGACATACATGCTCTCCCACCCCACAGCGATATCGGCGCCGAGATTAACAACCAAGCTCAAAAATCGGGTGAAGATTTGGAACTTGCCCGCGCGGAGCTTGTCGGTCGAGAAGAGGAATTGGTGCTGTTCGGAGGAAAAGACGTCGTTAGAGGATGGGGGCTGGGCGGAGTAAAGAGGGCGCTCGGGGGATTTGGTCACTGATGAAAGGACGCTGCCGAGTCGAAGGGGGCCGGAGGGTGGAGGGGGGAGGTCCCAGGTGGGGGCGAGAAAGTAGCATGGGATGCGGTTGGCCATGGGCACGGCGGATAATATGACTGAAGGTGAGAGGTTGACTTTGACTTAGGGTTGTGGTTAAGTGTAGTGGTGGTACGTGAGTGTGAGTGTGCGGGGTTATTGTTGCAGCAGCCTGCCTGTCTGAGGAGAGGGAATTGAAGAGGCCTCCTGAACGTGATTCGTTAGTAGCTCATACCTACCATGGCGCCAGACACCCAATCATTCAGGTTGTCTGTAACTTTCTGTTGGGCTTTGGGACACTATTGGCCGATTAGCGCAGACAGCCCCCCCGCTGCACTGTTCTGAGCGTTGACGATTGACGTGGCTTGGCGACGCGCCCGCCTGCCGGCAAATCACCAATTCGCGGTGGAGCTGAGGCCCGCTAACTACTCTTGTTCCAAAACAGACTGTATATATGGCGTCGGATGCGGACGGGTCCCACTCACTATCAGGGTGTTCAAGCTCCAATCAGGTAGGTGACATACGGTGAAGACAATATCAACTGTGAGATCAGGATGTTTCTGACGAAGTACATCTTGTAGCTTTGCTCACGTGCATTTCCTGTCGAGAATCTCCTGCTTGATCCACGTTGCATTGGCTGCGGCGCTAGCGAGGCCTCGCTTTTCGTCCCAGACCCCTCTTCGCGACTCAGCATCTGCAAGTCCAGGGCCAATCAGCTCTTGAGAGAACGGTCAGAAATTCCAGTGGAAAGCTGAGTTGAGAGATAAAAAGGGAAAGCGGCGGTACCATCCACTACTACTTAGAGTTACAGTGATTCCTGCTTGGGTGCACTCCTTGATACGCCCAGGTCCAAAATGTCGACCGATATGTGTCCTACCAGTCCGCCACCGGGCTACTTTTACCGCAGCGGCTGCACGATGCTCTGCCGGCCAGCCACATGGTCGGATGTGCTCGTCTTTTTCCTGGGCAACTATGTGACACATGTGGCAACAATAGTGTCGCAGCCCGGCCAAAGCCTTGCCGGCACCATCTTCTTTTCCCTCCTCTCCATGCTTTTCCCCGGTGGCGGTATTAGCAAGGCCATGGGAGCCATTATGAGCAGGGCGGTCTTCGCCCCAACCGAGTTGCGGATGGCTGCGCGTGCCGGCGCCCTATATATCGTTGTGCCGACCGATCTGTTAGAGAACCGGCCGAGAGACAGCAACCAAGCACAAAGCGCCGACGTTAGGGAGGCCGATAATGAAGAAAACGGGGGGGGGGGGGAATAAAAGGGACCCACCCGGAAGGTACCTACCCATTTTTTAATTCTCGTCCGCCTGTGCGCTTTGATTTACAGCTTCTCAATTTTGGGCCAAAACTTGAACTCATTCCGACCTAGCCGTCCCCCGCCTTTTCTCTCCCAGACTACACGGTGTGTGCCGGATCCCCAAAGGCTACCGCTTCCTTCGACTTGACGGTCGCGCGCGCTTTGTCAACGACACCGAGGACATTCAGCCATCGATCCACAAGCGTATCCTCGGTTGGTTCACAGAGGTGTTCCAACCGCAACAAACCATCCGTTCCGCAATTGCGTGCAACTACAACATGGCCAAGATAGTAGTTGCTGTTGGTCAGCTTGCCTTCTCGCTCGTGACTTTGTACCGCACGCGCGGGGACCAGATCGGCATGTATGGCTATGCTGCTTTTGGGTTGACCGTCGCACAGTACGCCTGGATGTCGTTGTTCAATTTGATCGGCAGTTTGGTGTGTCCCAACTACCCAAGCATCTTCATCGTCAAGTCGCAGACCCTGGAGGCCCTCCGCACGAAGATCGGCGACGCCGGTAAAACCCACCTTTACCCGCTTTCTGGCACGGTCGGAGAGCTAGAAAGGGAGAGTGAGCTGGCGATCATCAAAGATTACAACAATATTAAGGTAAAGGGATTTGTCATGGCTGTGGGTAGGACCGTGCTGGGGATTTTCATCGCCGCTGTCCCAATTGCTATCATTGGGGGCTTGTCTGGGTTCGCACCTGGCAACAGTGCGCTGTATCAGCGGGTGTGGACTATGATATGGCTAGTCTATGGGGCTGGGACAGGCTGCTTTTCCTCGGCTTTGGCTGAATTGCTATTTGATCTCGCCGCCCGAAAGAGGCGGGGGTGGGTAGTACTCTTGGTCGTTCTGTATGTGATTGTCTTCTCTTGTGCTCCAGCCATCGGCGGGTTTGCTGTCGTCGGCGAGATGATTATCAACTACGGGGAGTGTATCCGTCTACAGGATGTCTCAGTTTAAGATATAAGTGCTAAACAGGTCATGTATCACATAATAAAAGAACAATCAAGCCGATTTTTATCGTACTATCTAGCGGATTGAATTATAACTCTTTAGAATAGAAGAAAATCTATTGCCGTATTTAATTTTGAGACGATTCTCTCCGAAGACAAAAACATACTCTAGTTAAAGTAAGTAGTCTCAGGAGCAGGGCACCCTGAATTTTGGCATGACTATACTGCTCAAGACATACAGTAAAGCCACATAGACATCTCAATTTTAAATTCAGTAGTACAACCTTACCTTTCCTAGTGAGTCGACACAAGTCTCCCTTCTTGACAGGTAAAACGACTCGGGCTATACCCAGTTGTATCTCGGTGCGAGAGGAATATCACAACTGAATTTCAAAACAGACAGACAGCAGGTTGTTCTCGTGGTATGATTTTCCTATCCCCCCTACCCCATCCTATTTCCCCCTTGACACCTACCAACTTTCCCCTCCGATCACGACGTTTCAAGTCCCAGCACTTAGACATGTGCACCCAACCCACCTCAACCCCTCACCCCCCTCTCTTAGTTCGTCCACAAAAGCCTCACCCCTCCCCTCCCCCC
>Ga0247760_1001793_pt1 | contig 18550 bp, 16 predicted proteins | sample UWRJL171409R4_FD_179936 | JGI IMG/M metagenome (GOLD analysis project Ga0247760, IMG submission 179936) | Plant litter microbial communities from Arlington Agricultural Research Station in Wisconsin, United States - UWRJ-L171-409R-4 | ecosystem: Environmental > Terrestrial > Plant litter >... | reverse complement strand
AAGCGGGTGTCGGCGACGTCGTACGCAAACCCCGCCGCGGCCGGTCTCGCCGCCATGCTGCTGTGGTTTGTCCGAAGAGCACTGCGGGAGCCCCCATCAGACACGCCTGAAGGCCCAGGCTATGACACGGTGATTGCCGGGCTGCGAACCAGCGACGGCATGAGAGCCGTGCTCAAAGAGTGTATGACAAAGGAGGGAAGCCTGCTTCCGTGGGCATTCCTCACGGAACAGAAGTTGCGTGACCATCAACTTCTCCGCAACGTGTACGATGCGCTTAAATATGGGAAATGAGCCGAGGAGCCAAGTGTGTGCCGTTACAGTTCTCTCTCTTTCTAGGACTTTACCCTAGTTTTTTTTCCCCTCGCCGCCGACGCAGGGTTAGCGTTAATAAACAGTTTTTTACTCAATACCCTAATAAATACAAACTACCTATAATCTTAGTATATAAATATATTTATAAATATAAATAAATAAATAATCATTATTTCTATTTGACTGAAAATTATACTTATATTTAATAACTATATAATATAGGCAGTTGTTACAATAATAATCCAAAAATAAAACAGCGTAATATTATATATATTTTAATATTAGTATAAGTATATCTTTTGTTATTACTTATATTATGAAAGTTTTTATATACTCCTATTGATTTAGGGGTTAGTAGATTGTGACATATAGCTTGCCCTAACATATAGCGCTACGCGCCACAATATTACAACCTGCACTTAACACAGGCCGGGTTAGGGTCTGGATAGGTTAAGACAGAGCGTATAGCAGGACGCCAAAGCAAAGGGGTGATCTAAAGACAGCTTGTTAAGCTAAGCACTAACTCGGGGCGTTTGTTCAGGCCGACCCTGTCGTTCTTTTTGGGCTCTGTGTGAAATATTACTGTAGCCGTTTATATGTCAAATTACGTAATCGCGCCTTGGCGCCACGGAACCGCAGCGCGGCCGAGCACTAGAGCTTCGCTTAGTTAAGAAGACGGCTCCCTGAATAGAACACGACTTGATGGCGGCAATTACTGTGTTCTTAATTAACTGTATTAAATTTAACATTATGTATATAGCGATGCGTTCTCTGGCGCGTGCCACTGTTAAAAAGGGGCCGCACCGCGCGGTTCTTTAAACTGTGCTTCTTTTAATCAATAATCGATCTAATAATTTTTCACTACGAAGACCTTCTATTAAAAGCCCAGTGACATTCTAACTCTTTAATCGAAGGAAGATAACCTGATCTATAGTTGTGTTTCCTTTATTATTTTATGCTAGGCTCCGTTCTATGTTAGGTACCGTCACATATTAGGTTTTGTTCTATACTAGGTACGTATCCGTTTTTCTAAGTTAGTTATATTTATGTCCTTCCGATCGGAGAACTAGTAGTCTGGGAGTCGGCCTTTTAAGCCGACTATAACGTTCTGTAGGTGTGGTTCTCTTTATGGTTTCTTCCCTGTTGCGCTATCGCACCAGTTCAGCACTCTTAGGCAGGGATGTTTAACTGTCACTGTAAGTCGTTATTACTATAATGCACGGAGGTGAGTCTGAACAGTAGGACACAAATGAACAATTGAATACTAGTGTGAGGAATAAGAGTTCTCACAAAACATCGTAGGTACGATAATGGCTATCTATACTAAACTGCCTTCTGCGACTTCCTCCCAGGACCCGACGCCTTAGGACCCGAGGCTGGGTCCCTTCTTGCCGGGTCCACTCTTGCTCACTCCTTCCAGGACTCAAGCCTTACGGACCTGAGGCCGGGTCCAAGACGGTCGCGTTCTTTCTAACTGGTTACGTGGGGCTTTGTAAGTCTTTGCACCCCGGGCCTAATGATTGGTCCAGGCGGTCCCCTCAGTGGGTCCCGTCCGTTTTGTCACAACTAAGGTCGTGACACACAGCGCCTAACTATTTAGGGGGTTCTACTGTTTCTTAACTGTAAATAGCTTCGGTTTTTCAAACAATAACTACTCCCTCACTTTTAAAGAGAGCCTTCAGCTTACATACCTAACTTAAGTCACAGCTAACGCCCGCGTAAGACTACTTAAATTGTGTCAGATATGACAGCAATTACCACTTGCTAGAGTAATGAACGTTCCGTGCTTTTTAATATAGTGGTAATGCATGATAAATTGTGGCCTCTTATATACCTACGTCGTGGATTTTAAATTGTATAGATGATTTAATATATCAGTTACGTGTACGACATATGGCATAGACTAAGATATTTAGCTAGTGGTAGAGGTATAGTATTATTTTCTACCACTTGTATACTCTCTAGGCTCTAATCAGAGGCTAGCATACCAGTTGGACCTCATTCGGCTCGCAGCAAATTCCGCAAAACTATTTAATATGGGAAATTTTATAAATCGACTCGCGATTATATAATCCAACTGCTTCCTTATATAAAAAAACACTTTTAAAAATAACTCCTTATAATACAGTGGAATTAACTAATATAAGTGGTATAGTTATAGGCTATTTTAACCCTAACCTTAAAACAAAAAACACACTAGTTAGGTAAGGGGAGTGATTTTAGAAAACGGAAATTCTATAAGCTTATAAGCGTTATAATATAAAGGGTAACCCCCTATAATTCCGTTACAGGGTACGTAGGCATTACTGCAGGGTACATAGGAGGCGCTGTAATCTGTAGTGCTCTGGCCTGAAAGTCCTGTAATAAAGGGCCTGTAAAGGCCTAATTTAATGGAGCTTATAGCTTGTAAAGGCTATAGCTTACAGGCCTGTTAGGCCTGTAGGGCTCTGTAAGCCTCCGGCTTGTAATAGGGTTACTAGATCACATTAAAGGGTACACATTAATGTAGTGGTCCCTGTACTGCTTATAACTCTCTAAACTAAAGCTTAAAGAGCTTAAAGGCCCTATAACTGCGTATAGTTTAACAATATTTATACGATCCTCCTTTACTATTTTATATGTTAATAAGTTTTTTAAGTTTATTATATAGAAGTTTTTTACTATTAATAAAGGTAGGGTGTACTAAATTAAATACATTTCCACTATTAATAAGTGCTTTAGCTTTAAATAGCTTTTCTTAGCTATTAGTAGTGTTAACGTAAACGACATAATATTTATTAATTTTCTAGCCACTGAGTACCCTGTACCGGGTACCCTATAGTGTATTTGCATACCCCGAAACCACCAGCTGAATCTTCTGGAACCCTAGAGGGTTTTAGAAGATTCCAACCCACTCCAGGGCCCCTCGGGGCCCCTGGAGCACTCCAAACCTTCTGGAATTCAAGGGGCTGGAACCCCCTGAATTCAGTGGGGCTACTGCTCCATAGAATCAACTAGAACATCACAGTAGCCACGTCAGCCACTACGTCAACAGAAACACATAGAATGGCTCAGAACAGTATTATTCTATTATTGTATTAGTTAGTTCCACTTTACAGAAGGCTCTGGAAGAATTCTAGAGTCTCCTACAGCCTATAACAGGCTCTCTCCTCTCTTGTATCTAATTCTAGTCAAGCAAGCAACTCTACTCAATTCCAGTCATTACATAAGGCACTGCCTTCCGGATCCTCTTGTTTCTAGCGTTAATATTCGCTGTGACACCCTTATTTACAGTGACACTGCCCTGTAATTCAGGCCTTCGCCTGCTTCCTACAGTGCTTACAGCACTGTAATACGGCTTGGACCAGTACGCACTTCTTCCTCTGAGCCACAGTCGCTGTACTACAGCCCTGTGTGTTCCTGAAGTTTAATATATCTAAAGAGTCCAAGTCCTCTAAATAGCCATGTTTATCGTCCACATTCTATTTTCGTTATACAAACAGCTCCCTGTCCCAGGTGGCAGTGGCGATAGCAGTGGCTTTCACTTACGGACACCTTTACTTTATAAAGTAGTTCCTCCATATCTCTACTATCTTGAAATCCATGACCCCCCTATCGTAAGCCTGCTCGATATAAGAAGGTTCTGGGTCGTCCGGTAATAACCTACTCTCCCGGTCAAGTGTGCTATAATAGGTATGTTCCTTAAAGTCCGACTTGGTCTTGAGTCTTTTTGCTTCCTTATCATCGAATGGTAATTCCTACTGTGTCTCTTATATCCCCTTATCGGCCTTCCCTTTTCCTAATCGGCAGTATTAATGTTGTCGTCGTCGAAGCTCCAATCTCGATAAAAGCCCCGCTTCCCAAACTCCTGCCATCACGAGCAGCCCTCTAACATATAAACGTATATTTTATTCCTGAAAAGCTACGTCTCGAAGAAATCCTCCAGAATCTCGGCGTCGTTTAACGAAGGGGCACCGAGTCGAGCTTCGCCTCTTTTCTGTATACCTCGAACTGCTTTAGCGTTACCTCGTAGGGAAGTAAGGGAAATTGTGCATTATGTCTATTATGAGGCGTAAAGCCCTTGATTTGTCGAATTCTTTGGTTTGGGGGTGGTAGGTCGGGACGCACTAGAGGTATTCTAGGTCCTCGCATTTGTCCTCGATGAAGTTGAAGAATTGTTGCCTAATCTCTTCGGAGGTTGCGGAGGTTGCGGTTCTTGCTCGGCACCTGTGGTCGCCCCGGGCGAAGGGGAGGTCACCGGTAGTGTTGGCAGGCTCGATGGTGCCGGAGAGGCTGCCAGCATATTGTTGGAGTTCCTATCCATTGGGAAAGTTTCCGGTAAATGTGTCGCGAAGCTTAAGCTTGTTATGACGATTGATGCCCGTTGATGACGAGACCATGCGAGGATGGGGGGAAGATATTAAGATGCAGATAGATGAAGACGATGTGGGGGTGGGGGGGGGGGGGGATTTTGTTGGTTGTTGGCTCCTGGAACACTTTTTGTGGATGAGCAGACTCCGGCTTGCTCAGGCAACCGCTGTCGGCTTATTAATCGCTGCACCTGGGCTAGCAACCACAGGCACGAAGGGTTGGCCCCTGGCCAACCTGTTACAAAATACCATCTCCTCGCGGTATCACCATCTTGCCCTTCCGATTTGTCAATAGCACAGGAGGTGTACCGGGGAAAAAATAACTTATTGATATCATCAGTCTTAAAAACAGCCCTCAAAGGTAGCCTGGACTGGTGCTACTACGCCATCGAAAAAATGCTTCCGAAATGATTGGAACCTGAAATCTTTGGTGGTATCCCGGCCGGGAAACTCGCATCGAAGGCATCGACTTATAGCGTCGCCGTATAGCTCCCCCTCGTTCCGATAGATTACCTCTAAGAGTTCCGTGGCGATTTCATAATCGGTCAGGGGCGTCGGTAAAGAAGATACCTCGTCCCCGTCTTTGAGAAATGGTCTCGAATCATTTGTCTGAGCTTCCCGACAAATCTGCTCAAATGTCTTATCAAGAGAAAGTTCGATAAGTAGGATGCCGAGCGTGAATAAGGCTTTGTTCCGGATCTGGCGTGTCTCGAATCCCAGGCCATCGCTAGCGGCGGCTGCAGTCTCCAGAGGTACCTCTGACTTGAACACGTACGAGATACCTACATGGTCGACTAGCGCTGCCGCGCGACGGTGTTGCTGCTCTTGTAATTGGAAGAAAACCTGCACATCGTCCTTCCCATTCCAGTCGGGGCCGAGCCAGGGTGTGCCGCATAGATAAAGGGTCGCCCAGGCGACAGCGGCGGCGATCTGAAGTCTTTGTTTTCTTGACAAGCGAACACGCGGCTGACGTATTTTCAAGGGACTCGACAATAACGATCCGAGGACGTGCGCTTCCGACTCCGGATCAGGGGCGGCTCCCTTGACAAACTTCACAGCTACTAGCTTCTTATCAGAGCTATATTTCTCGAATTGGATGACGCCGAATTCGCTATCTCGGGCGTTGTTTATGAAACTGCACATGCAAGAAATCTGCTGGGGTAGCGTCAGGCTACTGAGCGGCAGCTGGGCAGTCGGATCTGTGAATGTGAAGACCTGGTCAGTGACCGCTTCTAAGCGTCTCCCAGTTGCATAAACAGAATGGTGTCAAGGGCTTAGGTGTGATAAAAGCAAGGCCAACTTACAAGTGACCGGCAAGTCTCCAGTCGAGTGTTTTTGCCTTTTCCAGAAAGTTATGATCGGCTTCTTAGTTTCCGGTTTAGGCGGAGAAGTTGATCTGAGAAGAGTGGGCGGCGCGAGCTTAGCCTCCTCCATCTCCTCAATTTTGACCGAGATGGGCTGCCAGGATGGGCGTGTGGGGAGCCCAGCAAAGTCGAAATCGAAATCGCCAACAGCGGCTGTCTTCTTCATGTGCCAGCCGAGGCGGATCACGGCCCGGTGCTCGGAGCAGCGGCACGCCCATCTAGCCTTCTGGAAGGCCTTGTACACGAAGTGGAGGCTTTCCCTGACCTCATAACATTGTTGGACACCGAATCGAGCTTGGATCTTCTTCAACGGGGAGTCTGCATCTTCATCAGGACAGGGGATCTCTGCCTTGTCAAGGATGGTCTTCAGGCCTGAGTTCCAGTACTGGAGCTCTTCGATGAACTGCTTTCTCTTCTTGTCACCGAAGCTCTGCTTGACGTTTCTCCACTCCCAGTGGGCTTTTTCTGGGGGGGAATCCGACCAGTTGGGCTGATAAAAACAGAGTTAGCAAGCCGCTAGGCGAGGTTTGCCAATGGTAGAGGTACGAACCTTGCCATGGGCATCAATGTCTAGTTTTACCATCATATCCTCCAGCAAATCTTTCATCCTTCCCAGGGCGGCCATGAATCTCTCGCATTCTTCCTCTGCGTAGAGTAGTCGGAGGTGTTCTCTAAGTTCCATCGTTGTGACGGTTGTAGCGTTAAGACCGAGGGCTGCCAGGGTGGCATTAAGCTGCTCTTGCTGGAGATATACATGGGATTTAATTTGTCTCAACGCCATGTCGTATTTCCAGGTTTTCTTCGCCGGCTTTAGACAACGATGGTAGTTATCGAGCGCGTACAGCACAGCCGGGAGCGCCCCGAAGCCGTTCGCTTCAACTTCCATGGCCGAAGAGGGAAGCGGAAGCGCTGACGGGGGCAGTGAGCTGGGCCTCGGGGAATCGGGCGGCGGCACTGGAGCTGTGCGATACCTGTCCGTGTCAAAATTGTACAGAGCGAGCAAGGCTTTGTAACTTCCTACCATGTTTTCACTGTAGACCAGTCAACGTCGTATTCTGTGTTGGGCACACAGCCACTCTGGTCATCGGTTTCAACCTCGTTCCCCTTATTGCCCTGGGGGATGGACCCTTGGTCTGATTCATCTTCGTTGCCTGTGGTATCATCTTCAGAGTTGTGAAAATACAAAGAGGTCTGTCGGGTCGAGTTGTCTCCGGTGACAGCAGAGGAACTGGCAATTGAGGTACCCTCATCGTCCCTAGAATCACGCACCGACAACAGCTTTATGTTGAGGAGCATGAGCATTTGCAAATGGGATGCCACATGTCGGGCCATCAGCTCAACTCGTGACTTGTTGCCAGCCTCCTCTACGCGGCGATCGAGTGGGGGACCTGGTGGCTCTGGAGACACTAGAAGACCGGTGTCGGGGTCCTGCCGAAGACGCTTTGTAATACTTTCCAGTAATGGCGAGTCTTGTGACCGCTTATTCGGGTCAGTTGGTCGACTTTTAGTGTCCTCCATAGTGACCTGCGCGCCCGTATCGTCCTCGACGTGGAGACCGCAGAGAGGACATATATCTGGCCTTCTTCTGACTCGAATACGGCTCATTTGCACAATGGCATCAAGTTGCTCTTCTGTCAACTGGTGCGTTTCCTTCATATGTCTGTAGAGTTCGCAAGCGACATTGAAGGGCTCCGCTGTGTTGTGACAGAGGGGGCAGACCCAGGACGACGTAGGATGAGCATCCTGATGCCATAGCAGGCCGTGTTGGCTCAGCATATGGCCATGCCAGGATCTGAAAGTGCTGAATGACTGGATAGGTTCGCAGCATTTCTCTGAGATGCAGATGTAGGGCTTGAGATCATTCTCGACATGCTTTCTGCGTGAAATCATGATTAGCCGATGCGGTCCACATGGAGAAAGAGAAGATACATACTTCCACTCGCTTCCTTCATAGGACTGCTTCGTCCGCATTTCCCCACAATAAGGGCAGGCGAAGTAATGTGGATCCTGAGCGACGGGGAGAGGTTTCGGATATGTTGTCTGGTTGATATGGATAGACGATGTCCCTCGCTTGCTCGACCCGGCGTTTGAGGGACCGCTCATCATCTGGTGAACTAACTCTGGATCGACGGAGGATATCTCGGACAGAGAACCTACGTGCTTTCGAGCAATAGTTGGGGGGGTGGTCTTTATGACGTGCGCCCTTAGCGGGGAGTGTTGTTCCGCTTTGACTGCTTTCACTGGGCCTGCGTCTTGTTGATCATCCATATCCATCTCCTCCGCAACCACTTCCAGTCTTTGAGGGTCTCTCGACTGCCGTCGCTGACTAAATTGAACGTTGCGCGCCCGGACAGACATAACTCTGTCACAGCGGTCTGCCATGCAGGTTCCAAGCATATCCTGTAGCTCTTCCTCGGCAGCAGGATACAAGATCTTGACCACATCCTTCGCCAGCCGCCGGAAATATAGATAGTCCGACGAACTCCTTGCGGTAAGTTTCCGGCCGGAAGACCGCCGAATGGCGATGCTAAGGCGGTTGAGCCGATCGATAGCCCCGTCTATTCCCGCAAGGGCGGCGTTGCAACATGCCGATTCATAAAGTTTGGGCTGTTCTCCATCGTTCTCGCATAGGTCCTGAGAATGAGACGGCTGACTCGGGGTATCTAGTGTCTCCGTGACTTGAAAATTTAGCACGCGTACAGGCTCTAACACCAGATTGTCTCACATTGCAACAGATTTGTGCGCAAGATATCGAGCAACCGTAACACGAGATCCTGCAAATCCGGGTGGTGCCTCAACCGGTAGTCAAGGCAGATGATCCGCTCTGCAAACACTCCTGAATAGCCCGTCCATGCCGCGAATCGTTGCTCTAGCTCTTGGAGGTTACGGACCATGCCATCGCTGGCAGCTTCGAGTCGGCTTGTGCCTTCCTTGAAGAGAGCTTCGCATTCCTCGGCCGAGTCGAAGATAGGCTCCGAGCTGTCCTCGGGCTGGGGAGTCGCGACATTCATTATCGCTATCTTGACCCAAGTGACGCCGTGTGGTGAACAGGACAGTGATGTTGATGGCGATGGTGACGATGAAGGTTCGAATGCGTGGGATTGGTGCTGACCCATCATCGCTGGGCAACAACGACCCCCGAGCCCAAGTGCGGGGAACTGGGACCAGGGAATCTGATAGGCTTGTTGTCCCGGCAGGCACGGAGGAGAAAGGCAGAGGCATATACGTGTGGCCTCCATATGTGGGGGCCTTTGATAGCTGCCAAATTTCCATCAATCGAGCACCACTTGTCTTCTTTTCAGGCCCTCTCGGGTCCGCACGCCCGTCAAGGCGCGCTACGCGTACCATGGCATCGCTGAATAGTTCGGAGGAGTGGCGCATACTCCAGGGAATCGGATGCGGCATCGCAAACAGGCTTGCCAGATTCAAAGCAGCATCTCCGACGAACCTGCTCGCAGAGCTCCGCAAGAGAGATCCTGACGTTCCGCATAATAACAACGTCGCGTTTCTAGAGACGGAACTGCGCGAACTTCTCGGGTGGCAACCGAACTCGAACCACGACGTGCCACCCGTCACCCTAAAGGAGCTGCGCCAAAACTTTGCCAAGCTCTGTGCCACGCTGGAAAGAGCCGTAAATCCAGCCATTGTTCCTTCCAAAGGTGACGACAGCAACCAGAGGCTCGATCTCTACTCTCAACGATACCCCAAACTCCTGACCCTGCATGATTTCCTTACTGCCGGAGCCGCTAACGAGATTCGCTACGACTTGGTCTGTGGTCCGAATCATCGACTCTTCACCATTGGCACTGCCTCGGAAGCAAAAGAGGCCCTGGATGCTGCCTGTCGCTGCAATGAGCTCCTATTACGAGCATGCGATGACAACGCGAGCCAATTCCGTCTCGCCACAATTGCGAACGACGGCGCTGAGGCAGAGGCGACATCGATGGCGTGGGCGCGCCCCGGCCAGGTGTTGGAGGCACTATTTCGACAGTTCTCTGGCTGCAGTCCGGACCACGAAATTCTACTTCATCTGCCACAGAACGAGGCGCAGCAAAGCCCTACCCGACAAACCCTCGATATGTTTTTACGATGTCGTTCTGAAGCAGCCAGCTGGATAGAAGCCCAGTGTCTAGAATACGAGTGAGTCAAAACTCGTTCACGCATCGCTTCATTTGCCTTTCCTGATCATCATCCCCACAGCGAAGCGATCCCGTTTCCCATCCGGCAGGTAGAGGATATCTGCCTTGACCTCCAGAAGTGCAAGACCGAGACTCTATTCGAATTCTTCGTCGAGCATCGCGGAATATTTGGCATCGATCACCCCGCAGCATTGCCCTCACGTCTCCGACAAGAGCAACTTCAGCCTCTTCAGCAATGGCTCAGCTCAGGCGCATTCCTCCGTAATGACCACATCAAGATTCGGCCGTTGAATTTTGTGACCCCGAACCAAAAACTGGCCATGGCATTGAAGCTGGCTTATTGTCTCCTTGAATTCTTCGATTCCGTTTCAGGCTTCCCGGTCTGGGACTCGACCAAAATCTACTTCATTTCCAGACCGCGTGCGGGTCCGGAAAGCGGAAGGATGTATGTGACCTTTGCAAGCGAGAGCCAGCAGCCCTTCACAGCCTGTCCCGAGGTTGGCAATCCGATTCTCATCGCATTTGCTAAACTCCTTCTCGAGGTTGATCGAGGGAGCGAGATTGACCTCTCCCAATATGACAACAACATTGCAAAGTGGGCACAGTTGTGTGTTTACGCCCAAGCTGCAGAGCGTGCGGGGAGCGGACTCTTGGCTCAAGCAATACGAGGTTGCTTGTATCTTCATCTTCATATCCCAAAGGAGAGCGATCAGAAGGCGGGCATTCGAAAGTGCCTCTATGAACAAGTGGTAAGCCAGCTTGAGGCGGCTGTCAATCCGCCCACCAGGAAGAGGCGCAGAGCAAAATCACCAGATGAGTTCGATCCTGGCACCGGCAGAGCTGCATGGAAATCTCAAGTCACATCCATCCCTCAGCCACGGTCCCAGAAGAAGTCCAGAACGGTGACCACAGGGCGGGGAGTCGGGAAACTGCCGATCCGACACATATCAGATCAGAGAGAAACTAAAATTGACAGGTACGCAGGCCCGGCGAGATATAGGGGGTTTACTGAACAAATGTGTCATCAGGACTCCACCCGAGAATAGGTTGACCGTCTTCCGGGCTTCCGAGGTCACTCTGAGGGGGCATTCCTCAGTTTGCACAGTCATTCACAAAATCATGTCTACTTGCGTCCTCAGCGCAAGCCACAAAACATCCCGACACTCTGTTAAGGATCTTACACCACAGAGGGCTTACAGCTGCACTGCAGCATCGAGGGGGGCCGGTCTGATCCTGTTTCGGGGCCCAGTGCCCGACCCTTTTCGATCGCTCATCGGGGACGAGAGGGGCGAGGAGCTCTCAGGCGGCGACGATGTGGATCTTTCTATGGATGTCGATACACGTTTCCTCGGGACAACTCAGCTTTACGAGCCACCACCAGGCACGTACCACGCTGTTGAGTATGCGTAGACCTCACTTTGTCTCCCTCAAGCATCTAGAGGCTAATGCCGTACAGCATTGTGGCTATCCATGGCCTCAACGGCCACCCTTACGGGAGCTGGCTGAGCAAGTCCAGCAACCCCCGTATGTGGCTGCACGACTTTCTTCCCGAAGATGTGCCAAATTCCCGCATCATCATATATGGATACAAGTCCAACATTTTCGAGGAGCAAAATCACCCGAGATTCGATCTCTCCAACCAAGCTGACCGTTTGACCGTGATGCTCAACAATATCAGGAGTACAGCTGAGGTATGTCAGACACAATCCTGAGTGTAAGACGTACAGGACTAACATTGTTCCCAAGCTTCAAAAGAAACCGATCATATTCATCTCGCACAGTTTTGGGGGTCTTATTCTTGCCAAGGTTAGCTATACACCCTCTCACGCATGGAAGCCATCTGACAATGTCTGACATGACCACCCAGACCCTCATAAAAGTGTGCACCGAGAAGAAGTCGCTGTACGACGCAACCATCGGGCTCTTCTTGTTTGCCTCTCCGACGCGCGGCTTCTTTGTACAGGACATCCTGGATTCCATGGAATCCGCGCGGCAGGTCACGGACCAGACTATCACCAATGACGAAGACAAAGCGCAGCAGCTTGTCCGGGCTTTGGGAGACGGCGACTTTCGGGGAGACCTCGCATCCTTCCCTGATGTCGTCAGCGGGAAGCGGGTGTTTACATTTGTGGAGCAACAGAGGACGCAAACGTTAACCAAAAAGGTAATTTCGTATATTTCTACCATATCAGAAGTAGGCCTCAGCGCTAACGCCGACAAGACGGGAAGGATTCGCCGGGACGGAGAGCTAACCATCGCAGCGGCGCCGAATTCGGTGATTCTGGGCCTTCCAAGCGATGTGGAAGAGGTAATTGGCGCAGACAAGGATCATTCAGACATTGTCAAGTTTGATATGCGGAGCGACGAGACTTATCAAAACGTCAAGGTCAGAATACAGAGTTTGGTCGAGGTTCTTGGGTAGACTGGATTCAACGTAGAATTAAGTCAGTATCTTAGATAGCTTCCCTTCTGGCTTCCGTAGCTCTGCAGCCCTTCAAGGAATTCAAAGCAAATCAAAGTATCCAACCGGCGACCTTAGCAAGGCTATCCAGCTCCTTTGAGGCGATCAGCTCCTCGAAGCTCCGCTCGTATCCCGTCGATCTTTCTGTACTATCCGGAATAGAAAAGGGAAGGCTCATGGTCCGGCTTCCTCTTATGGCATGTGAGCCCACATCTTCTTCCCCTTCCGAGACGGATGGTAGAACGAAGAGGGAAATCTCTTCCATGTGCTTCGCCAAGTGAGTCAGGAGCCGGCTGAGATACAGCTCATTTGGGCACATAGGACACGCGACAATCCGGGCTTCATCGAGTGGCGCCTCACACACTTCAAGAACAACGTTCAACTGAGAGTGAGTCCAGGATCCTGAGTGCTTATGCCGTAGGTGATCGACCATTGAGCCTTGTATGTCAAAGATGGCGTAGCAGTCGTCGTGGGGGCAACTCCACTGCCGACGGTGCATTTGCATCTCGTGATATATCCATTCATGGCGGGTCGCATACATCTTGTCCGGGCTAGGGCAGTTGTCATCAGTGCACAAGTATGGACGAAGGTCTCTGAATACATGCTGTCTAGGTACAGAAAAGCCCTTGTTAGCGGTCGCTGTCGAGGTATGTGACCCAGGAGGTTCAACAGGGGCTAACCTTACTTCCATGACTGCCTGTCTCTCATCAAAGACGACTCGAGGCTTATGTGGCAGAAGGGGCACTCGAAAAATGCCTCCCAGGGATCCCGAATGGGAACGTCGGGCACTCTGGTGGGGGGTTGCCGATCAGTGGCAACAACGGTTTCCTCGTATATGGTGCGCGGCCAATCGCCGCCCTGCGTCCGTGCCTCATTCTCTGCAGCTTTGTCCTTCAAGGAGGCTCCTGGGCGGGAAGGATGGACCTCCCAGTACTTGAGCTGCTCCCTCCGCCTCGTGTTGGCTCTTGCCAGCCTCTGCATTAGGGCATATGAACCATGTGTCGCTTCCATATATAGCCGTGCTTGCAGCTCATTCTCACTTAAAACCTGCTCCTGCTCCTCAGGTTCCTGGCAGAGAGACGATAATGCTTGCTGGCTCCGAGTCTCGAAGTACTCGGAGCCCGAATTGGCTATATGCTGCCAGTGGCGAAATTTTTCCACGATATGGCTATAGTCGAAGGGTGCAAACGCAGACGGATTCCCCTCCCCTCCTGCAGATTTGATGTCTCTACCTGCCAGCCTTGGCTGGCGAAGTAGCATGCTGAGATGGTGTAGAAGCTCGACTTGGTCGTAGATGTAGGACATGACCACAGATATTTTAGCCCTTTTCCGTCCTATCTTCGCTTCTTCAACGGCGCCGTCGTCGTCGTCGTTGTCGTCGTCGCTCGAGTCCGTACAAGAATCGTCGCCATCAGAGGCGGCAGCGCTACCGCCGGATTCCGCATGGGACTCCCTAGGGCGAACATTTTTCCCTCTAACGATGCGCAACGCTAAAAGTCGGTCAAGTCAGTACCATACCTAGGTTAAAAGCCAGGGTAAGGGCATGCTCTTCCATACCCAGATCAAGTTCATCCATCAACAACCGAAACATATCTGCTACCTTATCCGTGATTGCCTGATCGCGTCGCAACGTGTCGTCTAGGGATCCTCGCGCTTGGGCTGGAAGGGCCGCCTTGCTCTGGATGCCCCAAAGTCGTAGCCGCCCAAATTCACCGCGAGCTTTCTCCAGGTCGACATACTCCAACTTGACCGGTTCGCAGTCATCTTCTTCTAGAGCTCGATAGAGCAGCGAATACAGCTGCAAGCATTTTTGGAAGAGCTGCGAGAGCGACTGAGTCGGTGGCTTCCTTGATTCTGTAGTAGCTGGGCCGGAGTCGATCTCCCGTTTGGTATTCATGATGGGTGAGGATTTTACAGCTCTGGCGGGTCCTGCGTCTGCGTCGAGTAACAGGAATGGGGATGGGTCGAGTCGGCGCCGAAGATGAGACCCAGAGTGGCAAGGTTCGTCAAGGGCATCACGAGACTCGGAAGCTATCAGTTATCGTGAGCGCCAACTCTCCCTGTGAAGGGACAGTCATGTGGTAAATGAGGTGTAAAAAGCCGATGATGGCAAGATACTGAGATAAGAAAAACTCGGGATGATAATTCACGCGACAAGTGTTGGAGCCTTACCAAACATCTGGGCCTTCCACCACTCATACGAAGAGCTCGTGCGGGGTAAATTCACATCTTGGATCTCGACCTATGCCGAGTGTTGCATGCCAGCCGTCGCGGATCTGCTGGCGCTTGACAATGGCCCGCCCGCAATATCGAGCCAAAAGCGCAAGATGCTGCGATTAATAAGTCAGGTGGTCTGGAACACCCTTAGGTTTGGAACGAGATTTGTCACCATCTGCCACCGCCAACTCACCTCTTCCAATTGCCTACAAACTCAACCCATTCTGCTCCACTCGTTTCCCTATTTTTTCCCATTCGATTTAGGATTGAATAGTTAAATGATATACCCAGTTAGATTTGCAGAACGCGCTGGTAGAGTATGCAGAAACTGCCTTGCTCTGCAATTCTGCTCAAACCATGGTATGGGAGCAAATTGCTTGACTGATATTGATCCAAAGAGTGGGAAACCAGGGGGGGTTACGGCTCATCCGGGGTAGAAAATAAGGGATAGGGTTACCGCCCCACATCCACACAGGAAAAAAACCACAACCCTCATATGCAGCGCATGCCCCTGCCGGCTCCACAACGCCACCCAACCAACCCTTGCATGGAACCATTCCACTAACCAACAGTTACATGAATCAAAGTCAACCTAGGCGCGCAGGACAGTAAATCGATTAGCAGGCTAAGCTGCGCATATGCAGTGCATATCCGCAACTCAGCTAACGTATCTAAAAAGCGGTTTTTCTCCCTTCTGCTCTCCTTTTCCCTCTCCTCTTCACTCGCAAAGCCACACCTACACCTTAAGCCGCACGCAAACATATCCTATATATATCTTAACTATATATTAATACAGAATAAAAAAAGTTAGTAAAAGTAAATTAGCTTTTAATAGTGAAAAGAGCTATACTTTAAGTTAAATAGGAGATAATAGCAGTTATATCAGTTACTATAACATATATATAGAGAATATCGAGAACTAACTAATATAGTTTAAAAAGAGGGTAGATAAACTAGACTTTATTAAGCTTTAAATATAGTATATATAAGACCTTTATATATTAAATATATATTAATGTAATTAACTTATTATTATTAGCTTTAACGGTAGATATTCTGTTTAAATTACGGAAATCTTAAATGTAACTACAATTCCAGCATATCCGTAGACCTTTAAAGCTAGCTTAATTATAATCGTTTATCTATAAGCCCCTTTAGTAACTTTAAGTTTAAATAAGGCACGTGTAAAGCTTATAAAAGTTAAAGATATAGTTAATATAGCTTATTAATTCTATATATATATTTAAAAACTTATCATTTTTCTTAAATCCAGTTTAAAACTAAGTAAGCTTACAGCTAAGCTAAAGTTAAATTTACACACTTAAAATATCTTAAGTAAGTATAACCTCTTTATTACTATTAATATATATTAATAAAGTATAAATATGAAGGTAAAGACTGGAAAGTTAAAGCTTAATATTAGTAACTGTAATATAGTAAAGTAAAGATATATAACTTTACAGATCTAAATATATAAAGCTTACGCTAAAAATATAATTAAGTTAATATTAAACGTATATAATACATTTTATAAGAATATAACCGAGATACTTTAATACTAAGTAGTAAAATTAATTAAGAATTAAGAAAAAGGATATAAATGTAAGTATAAACTAATACTTAAGACTTAGATATTATTCTAATTATATATAGTATATACACTTTATATTTTAAAGTAATAAAAGACGTAAAAGCTTTATACAGATTATAAAAGTGTTATAACTTATATAGAATAAACGTTATTAACCTTTACGTAAAGTAAGGTAAAGTTACAGTATATATATAGTATATATAATTATTAATAAGTTTATAATATAGATATATAAGCTACTTATATAACTTTAATAAAAAGCTTTAATATACTACGTAAATACTGGATTCTAATAAGTAATAAATAGATTTTTAATACTTTTAAATATTAATTAAAGCTAATATACGTAACGTATAAGGTTAAGATATATATAGTTAAGTTAAGTTACTTACTGTTCGTTAAGTTACGTATAATATATATTTTTTACATAAGTTAAATATATATTAATCTTATATAAAGTAAAACTATATTAACTTAGTAAAGTTACTAATTTACATATATTATAACGTAACCTTTAACCTTTACTTTCTATAAAAAGGCTTTTACTACCTTTATATTTTTATTATCTGCAGGGGTAGGTATATATACTTACCTTTACTACTTATAAAAACCTTTACGCAGTTATTAACTGATTTAAAAAGCGTAATCTAAGAGTTAAAGGTAACTATACTGATAAAGTGTAAGTTTTATCCTGTCCGGAGGACAATTTGTTGTAAGGGTGGTCCAAAAAAAAATTACTATGGGAAATTCAGTCAAAAATGATAAGGAAATTCAACTCGACCTAGGACTGGTCGGTTCATTATCAAAAGTGGGTCTGCTCGGGCCCCTCCGCTCGGGCCCCTACTCGGGCCCCAAATCACGTGATACAATATGTTTTCAGATACGTCACGTGACCAGGAGTCCAAATCTGAAGTCAGATTCAGGGTTAGGGTTACGGTTCAGGACTTATTCGCGTTTGAAAAAATTAAACGAATGGGTATTTGGAAATAAAAACAAGGCTAAATCTAATCAAAGAAGGTGGTTTTATATGTAGATTTTTACCTATAATTCAGAGCTAGGATTCGTTTTACTATAAAGCTTATAATAAGAAAGATATTACTGTTTAAAGTCTAATAATAATAATTATTTAAATAATAGCTGGTTATTAAGTAATATAATAAGTTCTATTACTTACGTTTATTATAGGGCTTATTACGTAGAATCCAGAACTGGAATCAGTTTTACCATACTGCTTAAAGTGAGAAAGATATTAATGTTTAAAGTTGGAAAATAATAGTTATTAGAATAATAACCTGTCAATAAGTAGCATAATAAGAAGTAATAATTACGTTTCCTATACAGTTTATTACGTAGAATACAGAGCTGGAACTCTTTTTACTATACGGCTTATAATAACAAAGATATTACTGTTTAAATCTAAAGAATAATAATAATAATAACGTAAACTTAAATATCTCTCTGGTTTTAATAGCTATTCCAAATCAGGCTTTAGATTAAGAATTACAGTTAAAATCTACGTATGATACTACCTTATTCTTTATTATAAACTAAAATAATACCTGTGAAAGTCATGGTTTTTTCACTTTAAACCTGAATATCTCCTTTTACTGAACCCTAACCCTGAAAATAGAGTGAAAATCGGATTCTACATCACGTGATGCATATTAAAACGTATTATTTGATTATATAAGCTAATAATTAAAAATTATTAAATTATTACTCTAATTCACCTAGTTAAGTTAAAAAAAACCTTTAGTTTTTCACAGATAGAAATAGAAATAGTACAGTGGTAAATAGCGTAATATAAATTAAAGAGGTTCCCAGTTCGAATTGCATTTGTGAAAGTGAAAAAAAAACTGTAAATTGTAAATTGTAAAATAAAAACTGTAAACCCTGTAGAATAAGGCCTGTAAACCCTGTAGAATAAAGCCTTTAAACCCTGTAGAAATGAGCTTATAAGCCTTATGAAATAAAGTCTTTAAAAAGTAAGATTTATTTTTAATTATTATTCTTTTTATTATTTCTTTTAAACCTTATAAAATAAAGTATGTAAACCTTAAAAATTAAAGCTTATAAACTTTATAAAATAAGATTAATAAAAACTAAGATTTATTTAT